>FTCV01001482.1_pt1 | contig 70567 bp, 46 predicted proteins | sample 1639691 | NCBI WGS metagenome assembly FTCV01 (sample SAMEA3914864, study PRJEB12502) | metagenome | biome: forest; material: soil | place: USA | collected 2012-03-12 | depth 0.3 m
CGGAGAACCGCGCGCACTCCAAAACCTCGCGGCATTATACTTGGATTTGTTACGCTGGCAGGGCCCTTTCTCTCTGGGAAAATTGGCCAAACTCCAGGGCGCCCCTCCGGGGCGCTATCGTGTTTTACGGGTAGTCCGGCAGCTGACGCAGCCGGCTAAATTCTGACGTCCCTCCGGGACTAGTCTGGCGTGCTTCCAAGTATTGCGTGCAATCAAGAATGGCCAAAATGCAGTGCGCGACTTCGTCGCGCTGGATCCCTTCGGGATCTGGGACGCGCGGAGCGCTCGAGCACAAGGTGGTTGAGCGGTGTATTGGAGGCAAGGCGAATGGACAATGGCGCCGACTTCACAATCTTACGCTCATCCAGTGATCGGCGCCCGTCCGGCCTCGAAGAGGCCAGCTACAGCGCTTTGCGTTGACTGTCGGCTCGCCTCTCGTTCCCAAAATTAGCGAAGCGCTTTGGGAACGGCGACACGGTCTTGAAACTCTGTTTCTCCTCTGCCAACGTGGAACGATGCGCAGCCGGCATCGCACGCGAGAGACTGAACGTCGCACTTCGTGACTTCAACGATTGTCGATTGGCTAGCTGTCCTTCAGTTCTCGGCTTGCTGCGAATTTCCGGCGGATCTGCCGGTGATTCGACGCGAGGCGTGGCGGTGAAGGTTTCGGGGGAAACAGAGTTTCGGGGAACGGCGGCGTTCCCAAAGCGCTTCGCTAACTTTGGGAACGAGAGGGAACGAACTTTGGGAACGAGAGGGAACTTCAGAGCATCGCTCCTCATCCCGCCGGGATGCGGAGCGAATTACTTACTCCGCGAGTTTCTTCGCCAGGATCTCACTCACGATCGCCGGATTGGCCTTGCCCTGCGAAAGCTTGATCACCTGTCCCTTGAGGAAGTTGATCGAAGCCGTCTTGCCGGCCTTGTATTCCGCCACTGCGCGAGGATTGGCGTCGATGGCTTGCTGGCACAGCGCTTCGATCGCGCCGGTATCGCTCACTTGCTCGAAGCCCTTTTCCTTCACGACGTGGCTGGCGGTCTTGCCTGTGGCAAACATTTCCGCGAACACTTCCTTGCCTTGTTTGCCGGAGATGATCGACGTGTCGATGAGATTGACCAGTTCGTCGAGTTTATCGGCGGAAATGGGGCATTCGCGCAGGGTCATCCCGGCGTTGCCCACCGCGGCGAGCAGTTCGTTGAGGATCCAGTTGGCGACGTTTTTGGGCTTCTTCGCCGATTTGGCGGCCTCTTCGAAATAGGCGGCGAGCTCCAGGTCGTTGGCCAAAACACTCGCGTCGTAGTCGGTCACTCCGTACTGCGCGGTGAAGCGGGCGCGCTTTTCCGCCGGCAATTCCGGGCGCCGTCCGCGGACTTCATCCATGAAGACGTGCGTGCGGACGGGCAGCAAGTCCGGATCGGGGAAATAGCGATAGTCGTGCGCGTCTTCCTTGCTGCGCATGGCGAAGGTCTGGCCGGCGGCTTCATCCCAGCGACGAGTCTCTTGGCGAAGCTTGCCGCCGCTCTCCAGGACGGAAATCTGCCGCGCGATTTCGTACGTCGCAGCGCGGCGCACGCCGGAGATCGAGTTCATGTTCTTGATCTCGATTTTGGACCCGAGTTCCTCCTGCCCTTCCGGTCGAACGGAAATATTGCAGTCGCAGCGCAACTGGCCTTTCTCCATGTCGGCGTCGCTCACGCCTCCGTAGATGAGGATCTGCTGGAGGCTGGTGAGAAAGGCAAAGGCTTCATCTGGATTATCGATTGCCGGTTCGGTGACGATCTCCATGAGCGGAGTGCCAGCGCGGTTGAAATCGATGCCGGTGGAGGTCTCGAAATGGAAGCTCTTGGCCACGTCTTCCTCCAGGTGAATGCGGACGAGCGCGACCGTCTTCCCGGGATTGACGATGCTCTTCTGCACTTCCTTGGGATAGGCCAGATCATGCAACGGCACGCCGCCACCGAGGCAGATCGGCTGGTCGTACTGGGTGATCTGGTAGTTCTTCGGCATATCCGGATAGAAGTAGTTCTTTCGGTCGAACTTGCAGACATCCGCGACCTCGCAATTCAGCATGAGCCCGGTGAGCGCAGTCATTTTTAGCGCGCTTTCATTCATGACGGGCAGCGCCCCGGGAAAGCCCAGGCAGACCGGGCAGGTGTGGCGATTCGGCTCGGCCCCGAATTCCACGGGACAGCCGCAGAACATCTTGCTGTGGGTCTTGAGCTGGACGTGGACTTCGAGTCCGAGGGTCGGGATATAGGAAGTGGGCATGAAAATGGTGGGCCGACCGAGGTCAGCGGCTGGGAAGCAGATGAGGCTTTTCCCCGGCGCCCAGCGCGTAATCAAGCGCTTTTTGGACATCGAGCTTGCGCAGCAGCTTCAGGACTTCGGTATCATTGGCCGCCTGGACGACATGCGGATTGCGCAGCAGGCTCATGTAATCGGCGTTTTTCACATCGCGGACGATCGCGGGATCGTCCCGCAGCGCCACGATTTTTGGGTTCTGCGCCAAGGGCTGGATGCCCGGATATTCCAAAAAGCGATCGACGCTGTCCTGATTCGAAAGCATCACGCCGATGCGGCCCATCGTGGAGTAGACGACCGTGGGGAGGGGATCCATCTGCTTCACCATGCCGCCCGCCGCTCCATCCTCGATGGCCTGCTTCAGATGCACCAGATCGCGGATCCAGGTCGGCTCTCCGACCGGCGCCACTGCTGCGCGAAACACCGCCCGACCGGCGGCCTGGGCCATTTCGCCATTCTTCACCCGCGTTTCGGCAAGCGATCCGCAAACGCGAATGGCCATCGTGATGACCCAGACGAGGAAAAGGCCAAAGACCGCTCCAACCAGCGCGCCGGACGCGCCAAAGCAAAAGCGGATGATGCCAATGCTCTGTTGCGCGGTGCGCTTGAAAAGAATGGCCCCGGAGATGCGGATAAAAACGAAGACCAGGAACCCCGCCAATCCGCCCGCAATCGCGGTGAGCACTTGGTCGGGCAATCCCAACGGGCGCAGCATAGGCGCAAACAGCGGCCCCGCGAGATAAGCCGTGGCATAGGCGGCCGCCACGGAGAGGATTTCGACGATTTGCCGAACAACGCCCAATCTCCAGCCGCGCCAAGCCTGAACCGCGACCAGAAGGGCGGCTCCGGCGAAGAAAACCAGCTGCCAGGGTACGGTGCTTTGGGCGGGCATGAGGTTGCCCCATGGTTCCACAAACGTGACATTTTCGCAATGCCCGGGAGCGCCCTTCGCGAGTTCTGCGGGACAAAGGCAAAATCGTTTGCACGGCTGCTTGCGCAGCCGCTACGGTGCGCGGACTTTCGCCATCCACTACGCATGTCCAGCTACTTCGGTCATCTCTTTCGCATCTCCACCTGGGGTGAATCTCATGGAGGGGGCGTGGGCGTGGTCATCGACGGGTGTCCGCCGCGCCTCGAGCTCTCCGAGGCGGATATCCAGCGCGACCTGGATCGGCGCCGGCCGGGGCAAAGCGAAATCGTGACGCCGCGAGCCGAGGAGGATCGTTGCCAGATTCTTTCCGGGGTCTTCGAAGGTCGCACACTGGGCACGCCGATCTGCGTCTCGGTGACAAACAAGGACGCGCGCCCCGACGCATACCGGGAGATGGAGACGGCCTTTCGTCCATCACATGCCGACTACACTTACCAGGCAAAGTATGGCATCCGCAATTGGCAGGGCGGCGGTAGGGCTTCGGCGCGCGAGACCATCGGGCGCGTCGCTGCGGCGGCGGTGGCAAAAAAGGTTTTAGCGCTCTACGGCTCGCCGAAACTCGAAATCGTGACCTACGTGAAAACGGTGCACGATATCGTGGCTACGGTAGATCCGGAGACGGCTACGATGGAGCAGGTGGAGGCCAATATCGTGCGCTGCCCCGATGCGCCAACGGCTGAGCGGATGATCGATTTCATCAAGCAAATCCGTTCGGAAGGCGATTCCGTGGGCGGAATCATCGAGTGCGCGATCCGCGGCGTGCCGACGGGACTCGGCGAACCGGTTTTTGACAAACTGGAGGCGGATCTGGCCAAGGCGATGTTATCGCTGCCCGCGAGCAAAGGCTTCGAAATCGGCAGCGGCTTTGCCGGAACGCATCTACGCGGCTCCGAGCATAACGATCTTTTTTACGCCGACGGCGGCCAGGTGCGTACGCAGACGAATCGCTCCGGCGGCATCCAGGGCGGCATTTCGAATGGCGAGACGATCTTTTTCCGCGTAGCTTTCAAGCCGACTGCGACGATCTTCAAACCGCAGCAGACCGTTTCCGTCACCGGCGAAAATATCGAATTGCAGGCGCGGGGACGGCACGATCCCTGCGTTTTGCCTCGAGCTGTGCCGATGGTCGAAGCCATGGCCGCTCTGGTCTTGTGCGATCACCTATTGCGGCAGCGCGCACAGTGTCCGCCGGCGGCCGAATAACAATCTTCGGTCGATGAGGCCGGGCGTCCGTCGCGCAGCGAAGAAACCTTTCAAACCAGAGCCCGAAGGCTCCCAATGTTCAGTCCCATGACCCAAAGCGCGAATCCTTTTGCCAGCAGCAACCTCGCGAGACTCCAATACCATTTTCCGCCGGGAGTTTCGTGGGAGAGCCTTTTAGAAAAACTCGAAGGCCAGCAATACTGCGCAGCGATCGTCGGCCGCCAGGGCTCGGGCAAGACCAAGCTCCTTGAAGAGCTCGCCGAGCACCTGAAAGAGCGCGGGTTCAAACCGGAAATCTTCCGCCTCGCGGGTGAAGTGAGCATGCGGGAAAAAGAGCGTCTGCCGGAAAAGCTGCGCCGCGTGTTGAAGCCGGGTTTCATCCTGCTGGATGGGGCGGAACAACTCTCGACGCGGCATTGGCTGCCGATCCGCGCGGCGGCGAGCCAGGCGGCGGGGTTTGTCGTCACGGTGCATCGCACCAGCCGCCTGCCCACGCTTTACGAGTGCGAGACCAGCCCACGGCTGCTCGATGAGCTCTCGCTGGAACTGGCCGGCGGCAAGCTGCCTTTTGAAGAAGCCGAGACGCTGCTCATTCGGCATCACGGCAATGTGAGGGCGGTTTTTGCGGAGTTGTCGGCCCGGTGGGGTGGGGAGCCGGTGGAAGCCGAAGCCGAGGCGGCGCCGGTGGAAGAGGCTTAGAGATTTCCCCGTTCGACCGAAGATGGGAACGGTCGATTGACGAAAATCATGATTTCCGGGAAGCTGTGACGATGAAAACCGTGCTCGAGATTCCCGACGATCTGCTGGCTGACGCTGCAGCTTTCGCTGCGCGCGAGCAACGGGAACTCAGTGATATGGTCGCGGAGGGTTTGCGTAGAGTCGTCGCAACCGCTCCGACGTATTCCCGTGGGGTGCGCGGTCGCGTACATCTTCCGATCCTCGAATGTGGTGCACCGGGAACTCTGAATATCCCTGATGACGTTGCAGGGCAGTTGGATGCGATGGAGGACTTGGTGCGGCATGCGACATCTCTGTGATACCAATGTATTTTTTGCGTTAGCTGTATCGGGGCATCGGCATCACGCAGTTGCTCAAGCTTGGCTTGATCTACTTGGGGACGATTCAGCGGAGTTTTGTCGGATGACGTTCGAAAAATTTGTCCCGCTCGGGCTCGATTTGCTTTTACTCGAAAAGATTTGAGACACCGGTCTAAATTAGAATAATTCTTGATAAGGAATGAATCCGGGTTCATATTGCGCTCCGCCATATGAAAGCCCGAGAGCAGAGTTCCACGTACGACGCGACCATCGCTGGTCGAGGTCTGCGCATGACCGAGCAGCGGCGCGTCGTCTACGAGACGCTCATGGCGCAGGCCGACCATCCCACGGCGGTGGAGATTTTCATGCGGGCCAAGCCAAAGATGCCGACCATCTCGCTGGCCACGGTGTATAATTGCCTGGAGACGCTGGTCGACTGCCGGCTCATCCGCCACGTGCATCACGACCGCGAGTCGGCGCGCTATTGCGCCAATCTCGCCGAGCACGCACATCTCTACTGCTACGGCTGCGGCTCGGTGACCGATCTCCCCGTGCGCAACGGCCGCAAGCCCGAGGATGCGTGGCAGGTGCCGGGCGAGGTCATCATTTCCCAGCGGGACGTTTCCTTCCGCGGGCTCTGCGCCGGGTGCGCGGAAAAGCAATCGGCTGAGACCAAAGATTTGCATCAGAAATCCACGAAGAAGTCCAAAGCATGAGTTCACTCGTTATCAAAGATCTGCACGCCAACGTCGCCGGACAGGAGATTCTCCGCGGCCTTTCCCTCGAAATCGAGAAGGGAAAGGTGCACGCCATCATGGGGCCAAACGGCTCGGGGAAAAGCACCCTCTCCAAGGTGATTGCCGGGCATCCGGATTACGAAGTGACCGGCGGCAGCGTGCTGCTCGACGGAGAGGACGTCCTCGGACTGCAGCCCGACGAGCGTTCACGCAAAGGCCTCTTTCTGGCCTTCCAGTACCCGATGGAAATCCCGGGCGTGAGCAATGCGAACTTCATCCGCGCGGCCGTGCAGGCGCGTCTCGCCGACGGCGAGGAACTCGAGGCGACGGAGTATTACGCGCGCCTCTACCAGAAGATGGATTCGCTGGAAATTCCGCGGAACTTCACGTCCCGCTCGGTAAACGAAGGCTTTTCCGGTGGCGAAAAGAAGCGCAACGAGATCCTGCAGATGGCCATGCTCGAGCCGAAGTACGCCATCCTCGATGAGACCGATTCCGGTCTGGATATCGATGCCCTAAAGATCGTTTCCGCCGGGGTGAATGCCGTGCGCGGACCGCAGGTGGGCGTATTGCTCATCACGCACTATCAGCGTCTGTTGAACTACATCCAGCCGGACTACGTGCACGTGATGTCGGCCGGGCGCATCGTGCGCAGCGGCGGGCCGGAGCTCGCCTTGGAGCTGGAAGAAAAGGGCTACGACTGGCTCAAGGAAATCTCGGAGCCCGCGCTGGCCTAACATTTTTCCCGCGCTTGCAAAGGGCGGGAAGCAACCCATCAATTTTATGTCTACTGAAACTCTGACGGAAATTGGGATCGACCGGAGCGTGGGAGATTTCTCCTACCCCGAGCAGCACGAGTTCGACGCGGGCTACGGTCTCACCGCGGATACGGTGCGCTACATCTCGGAAGTGAAGGGCGAGCCGGAGTGGATCCGCGACTTTCGCCTGCGGGCTCTCCAAGTCTTCGAGGAAAAGCCCATGCCCACGCACTGGGCGAGCGATGACCTGAAGGCCATCCAATTCGAAAAGATCCGCTATTATCTGGCGCACGGCCAGCGGCCGACGCGTTCCTGGGAGGAAGTGCCCGAGGACATGAAGCGCACCTTCGAGCGACTGGGCATCCCCGAGCAGGAACGGAAATTCCTCGCCGGCGTGGAAGCGCAATTCGACTCGGAAGCAGTCTATTCCAATATCAAGAAAGCCGTGGGCGACCAGGGCGTGATCTTTGTCGGCTCGACCGACGGCTTGATCAAGCATCCGGAGATTTTCCGCAAGTGGTTTGGCAAGGTCATCCCGACGGGCGATAACAAATTCTCGGCGCTGAATTCCGCGGTGTTCTCGGGCGGCTCCTTTATCTATGTGCCGCCGGGGGTGAAGGTGAAGCATCCGCTGCAGGCCTATTTCCGCATCAACGCGGAGAACTTCGGCCAATTCGAGCGCACGCTCATCATTGCGGACGAAGGCAGCGAGGTCATGTACATGGAAGGCTGCACGGCGCCGAAATTCGAGACCGCAACGCTACACTCGGCAGTGGTGGAACTCGTGGCCATGAAGGGCGCGAAGATCCAGTACGTCACGGTGCAAAACTGGAGTCCGAATGTGTTCAACCTCGTGACCAAGCGCGCCATCGCGCATGAGGAAGCCGAGGTAAAATGGATCGATTGCAACATCGGCTCGCGCCTGACCATGAAGTACCCGGGCGTGGTGCTGAAGGGGCGCAAGGCTCGCGGTGAAGTGATCTCCATCGCGCTCGCCAATAACGGCCAGCATCAGGACACCGGTGCGAAGATGATTCATGCCGCTGATGAGACGACGTCGAACATCATTTCGAAATCGATCTCCATCGGCAAAGGTCGCGCAACGTATCGCGGTCTCGTGCATGTGCCGAAGCATCTCAAGGGCTGCAAGAATAACACCGAGTGCGACGCCCTGCTCATCAATTCAGCAAGCCGCACCGACACCTACCCGGCGATCACCGTGCGCGGCACGGGCAATGCCGTGCAGCACGAAGCCAGCGTAAGCCAGGTGAGCGCGGAACAGATTTTCTACATGCAGCAGCGCGGTCTTTCCGAAGGCCAGGCCATGAGCCTCAGTGTGAATGGCTTTGTCAACGATCTGGTGCGCCAATTCCCCATGGAGTACTCCGTGGAGTTGAAGCGGCTCATCGATCTCGAGATGGAAGGCTCCGTCGGCTAATGCGCGAAACAAAACGATGAACTCTGCTATTTTGGAAACGGAAATTCCCGCTGCTCTTCGAGACGACGCTCCGCAGGCCCTGCTCTCCGGCCCGGCCTCGTTTGAAACGGACGACGCCCCGGCGCTACGCGAGCGCCGGTCACCGGCCTGGCAAAAATTCCAGTCGCTGCCCATGCCCGCGCGCACGGATGAGGCCTGGCGCTTTGCCAATCTGAAGGCGATCGATCCGGCGGCTTTTTCCGCGCCGCAGCCCATTACCGCGGAAGAAGGCCAGGAACTCGTCGAGCGTTCGCTCGGATTGGATCAAGTCGCGGGACGCATGGTTTTTGGCAATGGACAGCTGCTCTCCCGCGAAGGTCAGGTGGATGCGCTGCGCCAGCAAGGCGTGGTCTGGCTGCCGCTGGCGCAAGCCGCGGCGGAGTATCCCGAGCTGTTTCGCAAGCATTTCATGCGCGAAGAGGCGGCGCTGGGTTCGGCGAAATTTGCCGCGCTGCATGAAGCCTTCGTGACCGCTGGGACGTTTCTCTTCATCCCAAAGGGTGTGGAAATAGAACTACCCATCGAGGCTTTCCACTGGCTGCACGGCGAAGGCGGCTCTTGCTTTCCACACACACTCATCATTGCCGAAGAGAATAGCAAAGTGACGCTGGTCGATTACTTCGCCTCGAGCGAACCGGAAGCTTCCGGCTTCGCCTGCGGAGTCAATGATCTGTGGCTCGGCGCGGGCGCGAAGGTGAATTATGTGAATGTTCAGCAGTGGAGTCGCAAGACCCAGGCCGTGCAGGTGAATTCGACGGTCGTGGGCCGCGACGCCGCGGCAGTGGCGATGAATGCAAACTTCGGTGGAAGCTATGTCCGCGGCGAGAGCATCAGCCATCTCCGGGGAGCCGGGGGACGCAGCGACATGCTATCGTTCGCCACCGCCAGCGGCGCGCAGTTCATCGATCAGCGCACCCTGCAGATTCACGAGTCGCCGCACGCCGCGAGCGATCTGCTCTACAAGAATGCGCTCGATGACCAGGCTCACACCATATTCGCCGGCCTCATCCGCGTGGCGCCCGGCGCTCATTTCACGGATGCCTATCAGAAGGTGCGTAATCTTCTGCTCTCCGACGAAGCGGAAGCCAATTCGGCTCCCGGCCTGGAGATCGAAGCCGACAACGTCCGCTGCACCCATGGCGCCACGAGCGGCCAGATCGAAGGCGAGGAGCTCTTCTATCTGCTCTCCCGCGGCATCACCAAATCGGCGGCGCAACGGCTCATCGTTTATGGTTTCCTGAATGAAGCAATCGAGCGCGTGCCGAACGAGGCGGTTCGCGAGAAATTGCGGGCGCTGTTGCGGGAAACTATGGCGGTGTAGGCCGCGAGCGGCGGAGCAAAGTTCAATTTGCAAGTGAAGCGCCCGGAATCTCACCGGGCGCTTTTTGTTGCTCGGCCGGACGAAGAGCCTGACAAGAGGCTGCTGCTTGATAATTTGGGCCGATGGCCGGACCACGCAGAGCCGCGTTTCACTAACCAAGATTCAACTATGAACCGAAAAGCCGCAATATTCCTGATTTTATCATCATTGCTGTTGATTTCACCGCTGCAAATTCACGCGCAGGAGGAATATAAGGAGCTCGTTGGAAAGAAGTTGAAGGTGGCGTTCACGGAAGAAACGATGAACGCGCTGTGGCGCGGCGACGAGTTGGGAGCGGGCGCGTATCCGGGTGGTGATAGTGTGAAAAAGGTTGTCGAAGTGACGTTTCTCGGAGTGAACGGAAAATTCCTGATGTTTTCGTCTGTGGCGGGCCGCACGGTTTACGTCGCAAGTGATCGCGTGCTTTTCATGGTGAAAGCGGACGAGGCGAAGGAAAAGAAATAGCAGTTTCTCAGCGCGCCTCCGGAGTTTGTCTCCCGCTCTGGACATCGACAGGAGTTTTCGAGAGGCAAATTTCCCGCTGAGCGGTCTCGCGCACCGCGCGGCGGAGGGCATCCAGGTCCACAGGTTTGACCGGATGAATGGCATAGCCGGCTTTCCGATTCGGCAGTGTCTTGTTCGGCGCAATAGGCCGCTCATGCCGATTCCGCGGCAGCCCTCCTTGCATTTGGCCGTGGCGCTTGAGTACGGTCGGAGATGAACGTCTCCCTCGCATACGGCCGCAGTTTCATCCGGGCGGAATTTCCCGACGCCCAGACGACCGTAATTGAACCTGGCCACCAGCCGGGACTTCCGCAGGAACGCGACGCCTTCCTGGCGGCGTTGGATGCGCCCATCGACGCAGCGCCTTTGCGCGGGCAGATCACTCCGGATCAACGGATCTGCATCGTTCACACGGACCTCACGCGGGCAACGCCGAATGAACGGATCATTCCCTGGCTGCTGCAATATCTGGAGAGCGCAGGCGCCCGGCGGGAAAATATCACTCTGCTCAATGCTCTCGGCACCCATCGGCCCAATACCCAGGCCGAGCTGGAGCAGATGCTCACGGCTGATGTCGTGGCGCGCTACCGCTGCGTAAACCACGAGCCGTTGAACGACGATGCGCACGTGCAGCTGGGCGTGACGCGGACCGGAGCGCCTGCGCTCTTGAATCGATATTTCGTGGAGGCTGCAGTTCGCATTGTGACCGGCTTCATAGAGCCGCATTTTTTTGCGGGATTTTCCGGTGGACCGAAGGGGATCATGCCGGGGGTGGCGGCGCTGCGAACGGTGCAGAGCAATCATGGCGCGCGGAATATCGGGCACCCGCAGGCGATGTTTGGGATCACGGAAGGCAATCCCGTATGGGAAGAGATGCGCGACATCGCCCAGCGCGCGGGCCCGAGCTTTCTGCTCAATGTCACGCTGAACGAGCAGCGTGAGATCACGGGCGTCTTTGCCGGTGATCTGCTGGCCGCACACCGGGCGGGCTGCGAATTCGTGCGCCGCAGCGCCATGCAGCCGCAGACTGAAGCCTACGACATCGTGGTCACGACGAATTCGGGGTATCCGCTGGATATGAACCTTTACCAGGGCGTAAAAGGCATGCGGGCGGCTTCGTCGATCGTGCGCGATGGCGGGCAGATTCTGCTCGTGGCGGAGTGTTCCGATGGCACGCCGGAGGGCTCGCCCTTCGACGAGTTGTTGCGCAGTACGGAAGGCGCCGAGGATCTTCTGCGCAAGATCGAGACGCCGGATTTCAATTGGCCGGAACAATGGCAGTGCCAGATCCAGGCGCTCATTCAAAGGCGCGCCGGGGTGCATCTTTATTCGGGCCTGGCTCCGGAGACGGTGCGCGCCGCGCATTTGCAGCCGTGCGCTTCGATTGAGGGGTTTCTCGCGGCCCATGCCGGAGCCGGCGCGCGCATCGCGGTGTTGCCGCAAGGGCCGTTGACAGTCCCGTTCCTGGCGGCCTAACTAACTAACTCGACGCAACTGGTCGAGCGCCAACGGCGCGTTCCAACCCAGTCCGTTAAATTTCCGCTTCCACAAAGGGAGCGAATTTATTTGTACAGGCAGAACAACGAATCCACATTTTTCTGCGCGCCCGATGGAACGCGCCGTTGGCGCTCGATCACTTGTAGTGGTAGACCTAGGCCTTGCTTCGCTACGGCCTAGGCTTGTGTGTTTGACTTGAGGAGTAGATTGCATTGTCCAACGATTTGGGGCAGCGGGGGCGGCAACCCGTCCTAGGCTGAGCCACCACCTGTGGGTGAGCCTGAATTTTAGAAAGGAGCCAAACCCGCCTGCCTCTCTGGCCAAAGACCGAACGGCACCCGGCAGACCGCCTCGCGCGGAGCACTGCGTACACAAGCTGGCGTTTCGTGCCCGAGAGCGCCTCCAATTCCGATGGCAACCAATCTCTAAATCTCGAATCATTTTCATGTCTAAAGACAAACTTTCTTCGCCACCCGGCGAGTCGCTGCCCGTCCTGGGCATCGATGTTTCCAAGCTCACGTTGGACACCTGTTTGGTGCTCCACGGTCGCCAAGTGCGTCAGCGCGTGGCCAATACCGCCGCAGGGCATCGCCAGATGCTCGAGGCCTTGCAAAAACGAGGTGTTTCCAGGGCGTTGATCGTCATGGAAGCCACGGGGCCTTACGGTCTCGCGGCGGCTTCGACGGCCCTCAAAGCTGGCCATCAGGTGGCCGTGATCAACCCTCGCCGCATCCTGGATTTCGCGCGTTCTCAGGGGCGCCGCAACAAGACTGATCGAGTCGATGCGGCCATTATCGCGGACTTTGCGGCCACGCGTGCTGTAGAACTCTGGCAGCCGCTGCCGCCGGCGCAAAGCGCGCTGCGCGATCTGTTGCGTCGCCAGGATGATCTCCAGGCGCAGATTCAAGCTGAAGCACGCCGTCTGGAGATGGCTCCCGAAGCGCCCCTCGCGCTGCAGGAGAGTCTGCAGCGCTCCATGCGCTGGCATCAGGCCGAACAAAAGCGGGTGGAAAAAAGCATCGTCTTGCATCTGAAAGCACAGCCAGCTTTGGCGGCGGATATTCAGCGCCTGAAAGCGATTCCTGGCTTCGGAGTGAAGACCTCGCGCTTGCTTGCTGCGGAGATCCCGCGCCATTTCAAGAACGCACGGGCGGTGGCCGCTTGGCTGAGCCTTGTGCCTCAGCAATGTACAAGTGGGACCTCTGTGCGCAACGGCGCGCATATTGGCCACGGAGCGCCAGGGCTGCGCAGCAAACTTTATTTCCCGGCGATCTCTGCGATGCGCTCGGACCCGCGCTCCAAAGTCTTTGCAGAGCGCCTGCGCAAGGCCGGAAAATCTAAGATGAGCGTGATCTTTGCAGTTCTCCACAAGCTCGTACGCGCGGCCTACGTCATCCTCAAGACCGGCGTCGACTATCAGCCAGATCACGCCATTCAGCTCAACCCCTGTTCCCCCTAGAGGAGGGGTTTGGGGAACCGTGGTTCCCCATCGAGTAAATGCGCATCGCGCCTGTTCTTGAAATCTCAATTTGACAACACGGCACCTAATATAGAACGCGCCGTTGGCGCTGAGCGACCGCGGCGCCTCTTTTCTCACGCGGAGTTGGCCAAGCTTCAGTACGGGAGCATGCTCCCGCTTTGTCAGCTTTGAGCTCACCCTGGCCGTGACGTTTGGCATGGTGCTCCCAAAACACCTGGCGGACCAGACGCCTCACTGACTTGCTACGCGGACAAAACGGAAGCAAGTTTCCGCACAAATAAACGACGCCCCGTAGCCCGGGGACCGACTTTGCGAAAGGCTCTCACTAGACTTCATCCGAAGGCCGATCCGGATCGATGTGCTCGGAAAGCTCTTCGTAAGAAGCAAAGTGATCGGGCCGGAGCGGTTCTGAGATGCGATAGTCTTCGCCGAGCCATTTGCCGAGGTCGACCATCTTGCAGCGGCTCGAGCAAAACGGGCCGAGCGGTTCGGCAAAAAAGTCGACCGGGCGGCCGCAGATCGGGCACTTCGGAACGTGTTTTTCAGGCGGCATTCCTGAAAATTTACACACTGCGCGGCGCACGCAACAGCCCACGATAGATTCCCGGCGCGGACCCGGCGATCTCCATGGCTCCGACGGTCTTTTTGAAGAAGTCGACCGGGCCGGCGGCGCCGATGATCGCGTAGCCGTAGCCCGCTTGTCGCATGGCGTGCAGGGCAGCGAGGAGCAATTGCCGGCCAAGCCCGCGTCCGCGCTGCTCGGGGTGGATGCCGAGCGGACCGAAGAAATTGAGGCAGACTGCGTCGTAAGCCGCAAAGCCACAGAGCTCTGCACCGTGGGTTGCCAGGAAACAAGCCAGCGGTTGGCGTGAAAAGGCCACATCGCATTCATCTGCCCAGGCGGCGGAAAAGTGCGTGGCCACCCACGAGAGGACGAGGCGCTTTTCCGGCGCGAGCGCGCGGCGCAGGATCACGCCTTGCGCATCGGCCTCGCCGAGCAACGGTGCGGGCGGGAGATCGTAAAGGCGGACAAGCAAGTCGGACATGGGGAGGGCGGGATAGCGTTAGTTCTCCGGAAAGAAGTCTCCCACCGGTCCGCCAAGCAGGATTTCAATGGGCAGCTTGACGTACTCGTATTCGTAGGGCGGCAGCTTCCAGGCGAAGTGGGTTGGATATTGGCGACGGATATAGCGCAGGATTTCCAAAGCGGTATGGAAAGGCTGGAATACCTGCCGGTCAGTGACATGCAATTGTGCGCCGCCGCAGAGCTCGCCGGCATATTTTTGAAATCCAGGCTGGAACCAGGCTTGCCGAAAGAAGACGCCGGGCAGGGCGAGTGCATTTAGATCAACAGACATCGTTTCAGCATCGATCCAGGGCGCGCCGAAGAGTTCGAACGGGCGTGTCGTCCCACGGCCTTCCGAGAGATTTGTGCCTTCGAGCAGGCACATGCCGGGATAGACGGTGGCCGTATCCAGCGTCGGCATGTTTGGCGAAGGCAAAGTCCAGGGCAGGCCAGTCTGGTCCCACCACATGGCGCGGTCCCAGCCTTCCATGGGCAATGCGCGTACGTCGCAGCGCGGGAAGGCCTCGCGCTGAAAGCGCAGCGCCAGTTCGCCGATGGTTTGCCCATGGCGGATGGGCAGCGGATGCAGCCCCACGAAGGATCGATATGCGGGATCAGCCGTCGGGCCTTCCGTGATCGCGCCGGAGAGGGGATTGGGCCGGTCAAAGACCACGACGGTCTTACCCGCGCATTCGCAGGCCTGCATCACAAGGTAGAGGGTCCAGATGAACGTGTAGTAGCGAGCGCCGATGTCCTGGAGATCCACGGCGACTACGTCGAGGCCGGCGAGCATGTCGGGCGTGGGCTCGCGGTGCTCACCGTAGAGGCTGTAGACCGGAATGCCGAGGCGCGGATGCGTGTAGCTTTGCCACTCGATCATGTTGTCCTGGGTTTGGCCAAGGTAGCCGTGCTGCGGGCCGAAGAGCGCGCGCAGGTGGAGGAGCGAGTCGCCGACCTGCTCCAGGAGCTGGGAGGTGTGGCAGAGGCGGCGATCGACCGAGGCGGGATGGAGCACGGCGCCCACGGCGGCGCCGCGTAGATCCGAAGGCCAGAGCGCGGGCAGGTTTTCGATGGGCAGGCGGACGGGCATGGAATGGCGCTTCGAGGTGGCGAAATGGGTGGGAAAAGTCTGCCCGCAATGGGCTGGGGAGGGCGACACCAATCCACGATCTGCTATCGAGAAAACACAAAAGCTTCTGGTCAAAGTCCTTCGCGGGTTGTTTGGTCGAACCTCAAACCCCAAAATTACTACTGATATCCCTATGCCCAACCCTTGGACTGGAAAAGGCAACCCCTACACCCGGCAGGAAGTGCGTGATCGCCTGCAGGCCTCGCTCGATCGCGGCGAACCCATCATTGCCGCCGGAGCCGGCTCGGGGATTTCCGCCAAATTCATCGAAAAGGGCGGCGCAGATCTGCTGATCATCTACAATTCCGGCCGCTTCCGCATGGCCGGGCACGGCTCGACGGCGGGCATGATGGCCTACGGCGACGCCAACGCCGTGGCCATGGACATCGGCGAATACGAAGTGCTGCCGGTGGTCGAGGAGATCCCGGTGATCTGCGGCGTGCATGCCTCCGATCCGCGGCGCCGCATGTGGCATTGGCTCCTGAAGGTGAAGGACATGGGCTTCTCCGGAGTGAATAATTTTCCCACGCATACCATCATCGACGGACACTTCCGCAAGGTGCTGGAGGAGACGGGGATGAGCGTGAAGAAGGAATTCGAGATGGTGGCGTTGGCCCGCAAGATGGACCTCTTCACCATCGTCTATGTGGGCAGTGGCGAAGAAGCGAAGGCCATGGCCGAGAGCGGCGCTGATGCGATCATCGCGCATGTCGGCACGACGGTTGGCGGGTCGATTGGCGTCACGGGCGCGACGTGCTCCATGGATGACGCGGTGCGTCGCACCGAAGAGATCATCAGCGGCGGGCAGGCGTCGGGACGCAATGACCTTTTCTATCTCTGCCACGGCGGCCCGCTGGCTTGGCCGGAAGATGCACAGCAGCTCATGGATCGCGTGCCGAGGTGCCTGGGTTTTGTTGGCGCGAGTTCGCTGGAGCGGCTCGGTGTGGAGCAGCCGCTCATCGATATTACGCAGCGCTTCAAGTCGATTCGGACCGAAGGACTGAAGGCGAATCAAGCCGCCAAATAACTTCACCGAGGAGCGCGCCATGCCCGGAAATCGCTTTATCCAGATCGCGGATGCCTTTCGCGAGACGAACCCGTGGACGAATAACGAATGGCTCTGCCGGCCGGATCTCGTTGATGCAGAGAAGCTGCTGCTGGTGCGGGCGAATATGGCGCCGGGCGATTGCCATCCCTTCCACTTCCACCCGCACCGGGAGGAGATCATTTACGTGATCTACGGGCGGGCGGAACAATGGGTGGGTGAGGAGTATCGCATTCTCGGTCCGGGCGAGATGGCGCACATTCCGCCTGGGGTGATCCACGGAACCTACAATCCGCACAAGGAGCCGCTGGTTTTCCTGGCGATCCTCTCGCCGGCGAAGCTGCCGGAGCCGGCGTCCGCGGATCCCGATCCGGTGGATGTCGGGACCGAGGAGCCGTGGGTTTCGCTGCGGAAGGCGCGGGGCTTGGCGGAGTGTCGGTGGGGTGGCGGACAGGTCGGTTAGGCTAGGCTTTGTTAGACTGGAGCGCTACGGACTTGGTTGGAACGCGCCGTTGGCGCTCGGTCGTGTGGAGGTGGCAACCCAGGCCTTGCACCCTGTATTCATCGGGGTTTCCTGCGCGCGAGGAGGGCGCAACCCCGTTGGGGTAGGGTGCTTTTTTTATCGGTTTCCCAAGGTAGCCCGTGTAAAACACGGACAACCTTGGGCTGAGGGACGGAGCCCCTTTGGGGCACGGGAATAGCGCAATCTTAGTTTAACGCTAAAAACGAGAATGGGGAATTGCGCTGTGGGTGAAAATGGCGACTGAGCGCACTCGGATCTGTGCGGACGGGGCTTGGCTAATCCTGAGAGCGGCTAACTTTAGGCTAGCTCAGCGTCTCTTTCGGGAGGTGCTTGAGGGCGCCGCCTTCCAGCGCGCTCTGGTGCGAGAGGATGCCGGTGCAGGTCCAGTTGGCGCTCTGCTTGGCATTCGGGAAGGGATCGCGGTTCTCGACCAGGGCCATGGCGAATTCGTGCGCGAGGTGCGGGTGGCTGCCGCCGTGGCCGGCCCCTTGCGTGAAGGACAGGTGGGTCGTCTCGTCGGCATCGTAGACTCCTTTGGTCGTGTAGCGCTGGATGGATTCCGGTAGACGGCTGGCGAAATCGGGGCATTTCACTTTCTCCGGGATCTCCGGCTCCGGCTTCTTCGCGGTGTGAATCACGAGCGGCTCGTGCTCGATGAGCGGCCATTCGACAGTCTTCTTGGTACCATAGACATCGATGCTCTCACGGTATTGCCGGGCGGTGTCGAAGAGCGAGCGGATGACACGCGCGGAAAGGTCGCTCTTGTGGACCTTGATGTGCGAAGTCTCGACGGCAAAGGGCGAGCCGTAGCAGCCGATGAGCTCTTCGCGGATCGTGCCGCTGCCGAAACAGGAGACATACTCGGCCTCGCCGCCAGCCAAGCCCAGCACCGGTCCGACGCAATGGGTCGCATACCACATGGGCGGCAGCCCCGGCCAATAGTTTGGCCAGCCATCCATGTCCTGCTGGTGACTCGCCTGGATGAATTGGATTTTGCCCAGCTCGCCCTTGTCGCGGAGTTCCTTCATGAAGAGGTATTCGCGCGCATAGACCACGGTCTCCATCATCATGTATTTCAGGCCTGTCTCCTGAGTGAGGCGGATGATCTCCAGGCAATCTTCCACTGTGGTCGCCATGGGCACGGTGCAGGCCACGTGTTTGCCCGCCTTGAGCGCCGCGATGGATTGTTCACCGTGATTGGGAATCGGCGAATTGATGTGCACGGCATCGATGTTCGGGTCTTTCAGCAGCTCCTCATAGCTCGTGTAGCGCTTCTCGACGCCCCAGTGATCGCCACAGGCGGCGAGTTTATCCGGGTTGCGCTGGCAAATGGCATAACAATTCGTGTGCGGATGCTTTTGCCAAAGCGGGATGAATTCGGCGCCGAAGCCGAGGCCGATGACGGCGATGTTGAATTTGCGAGTGCTCATGGGTTTGGGGAGTCGAGTGTGGTTGCCTGGCAGTGGGAGAATTCAGGAAGGACCAGTCAACCCTAAATCGGCCGCATCCACCACTCTGGGCATCGGACGAGTTTTATGTGAACTCGGCCATTACGAAGGGATCTGCTTTTCCACTGATTTCGGGAGCGGAGGCGGCGAAAAACGGATTTGCCGGAGCTTCAGGTAGAAGATCAGGCAAACAACACAGAGAATTCCTCCTGCCAAAGCCAGGCAAAGTCCGGCCGCAGAACTCAAAATAGCGAGTCCGATTCTGGAGGCCAGCGCTCTTGGATCAGCGATGCCTGTGTCGCCAAGCACGACGTTTGCTTGAGCGACGGCGCCTGCTGCTCCGAGTGCTCCGGCGATGGGAGAGATGAATAACATGATGCCTCCCACGATCATGCCTGCGATCAGGAGTCGGCGTTTCATTTTGCCCGAGCATCATTCGTCTCGCGCGATTCTTCCAGCGCTCCGTTGACGGGAGAGGCTTGATTGGGTGATTTCAGCCGTCTGCGATTGGCTCGCCAATCCAGGATCGCCGAGCGCACCGAGTAAAAAAACGCCGCAACGATGCCGCCAAAAAGCGGAGTCACGAGGTAGCCCATTCCCGGAACGTCGTTTTTCGTTATGCCGTCGAAGTATAGGAGTCGCCAAATGCCCCAAATAAATCCGGAGAGAAATGGGCGGCCGAAGGCGCGGCCGCCTTTGCCTGGACCGAGAAACCAAGGGTGAACGAAGATGAAAAACGCGAACAACGCTTGGAGCGCCCAATCGGTAATTGAAACAAGCAGGGGAGGCTCAACGATGGTCTGCGGGGGCATGAGTTCGAATTAGGGCGTGTTGGCAAAGTCCATTTTGGCGATCTCGCGGCCAATTTTGCCGAGGCCGGCGTTGCTCCGAAGGTCGTTATTACTTTAAATAGCGCTCCCGCAGTCGCGGGACGTCTTGGCCTCGGCCAAATTTGCTTGCGAACTCACCAAAAGCGATTTTACCAACATGCCTTAGTGTTCGCGTCGTCACGACGAGTCCGTCAGGACGCCGGAAGCGCGAAATGCGGGTTTTGGATGATGCCGAAGATATTTCCGAATGGGTCCAGCACGGTGGCGACCCGGATGCCGTCGCCCACATCTTGAACGCCCGTACGCGCTGTCGCGCCGAGCGAAATGAGTCGAGCCAGCGAGGCGTCGGCATCGGTAACGCCCCAATACATGACCGCTCCGCCCGAGCCGCCGGGTGTGCTCGAAGCATCGGGATCGAGGCCCAGTTCATAGCCGCCCACGTTGAAGCCGACGTAAAACGGTTGATCGAAATACGGGGCGATGCCGAGCGCCTGTGAATACCAGGCCTTGGCCTTGTCGAGATCGGGCGCGTGGTAGAGTACGGTGCGGAGTCCGTGGAAGTGCGGATTGGCAGTCACTGGCGGGATCATAGGGAATTTGAGTTCGAGCTTTCTTCGTTGGCGAACAAACTTTCCAGAATCTGTTTCCAGTACCGAATGGAAAGTGAGTAGTGGCCTTCGCCTTCGACGAAATGCGTCGTGCAGCGAGGGAGTCGGGAGGCGAGGCTTTCTGCAAGCTTCCACGAGAAGCTGCGGTCGTCCTTGCCGTGCCAGAGTTGAATCGGCGTCTGAATATCTTCCACGCGGAAGCCCCAGTCTTGCGGATAGACCTCCGCATCCGAAGCCACGCCGAATCCGGAGGTTCGCCAGGATTCCTGGTAGGTTGCAAAGTGCTTCTCGAAGATGCCTGGCGCGCTGAGCGCTTCGGCATCTGCCGGCGCGGCCATGCGCCAGAGGAAGGGACGGGTCCAGGGTGGCAAGCTCAGGCCGGCCACCGGGCGAACGACCTGAAACAGATTCCGGATGAAAGTCGGATGCCGGCGGTGGATGCGAAGCATCACCCGATAGACCGGCAGCAGGGTGGAATCGTCCATCCCCGGCGGCATCGGCGGAGCGCCGGAAACGACCGCGGTGGCGATAACGCGGTCGGCGAGCGCCCACGTCGTGGCAAAGGAATATGGGCCGCCTCCGGAAAGCCCCATGACATGGAATTTGTCCAGCCCGAGATGATCCGCCAAGGCGCGAACCAGCGGCGGCCAGTCCAGCAAACTGCGCCCCTCGGCATAGGTCGAAAGACCAACGCCCGGACGATCCGGCGAGATGATGCGCACACCCATTTTTTCCCCGGGTTCTCCCGGGCCGAAGCCTTGCAGACGCGAGGCCGGCCAGCCATGAAAGAAGAAGACCGGTTTTCCCGCCGGGTCGCCATACTCGGAGTAAGCGAGCCGGCCGCCGCCCTTCAGCTCGAGAAACGAAGCGGCGCCAGGCGCCGCGGCGATCGCCGTCATAGCACCCGCACGGTGGCGGTCATGCGATGCGTTGCGCCGGCCGCCACCCTGACCGTGTTTTCGCCGGCATTGGCCGTCTCGATGCAGGCCATGCGCGGCCATTCGTCGTCGCCAAAGTCGGCGAGCGCCGCCGCCTTGGCGATCCAGGGATTCCAGATCACCGTGGTCGCCGAGCCGGATTTCGCGACTTCGATCGCCCGTTTGCCGGCCGGGTCGTCGAGGCGGCAGACGCTCTCCGTATTCACGTAGACCCGATCGGTTTCGGCGGTGTAACGAATCGCGCCTTCCTGCTTTTTCCGCGCGAGGCTATCCGTCTTGTCAATGTACTCGACGCCATCGAGGCCGGTGATTTCCACGCTGCGCGCGTCTTCGACCGCGAGATAGGTGTGCAGCGCCTCCTCGAAAGTAAACGGCGCGGGATCGGTATTTTCCACCTCCAGCGTCATTTCGAGCGCCTTGCCGAAGACGATGCGATGGCGCAGGACGAAATGCTGCGGCCAGTGCGCCCGCGTGGCGGCGCTAGGCCGCAGAGCCAGGACCACCGTGACCGCGCCATCATCGGTCGCCGTCACCGACTCGACTTCCCAGGGCAGCGTGCGGGCGAAGCCGTGCATGGGCGATTCCGGCGAACCGGCGCGCGGGCCGAACCACGGGAAAATCACGGGAACCCCACCGCGAATCGCCTTGCCGCGCTCGAAGTGGCTCTTCCCGCTCACGAAGAGCGCGTCGGCTCCGTCCAGCGGATGAAAATGCGTGACGTGCGCGCCCTGCATGTAGACCTCGCCCGTGGAGAAGGGCGTTCGCACCGCCAGTCGCACCAGGCCGGAGGGAGTGTCTTCAAAATGGGCGACATTGGGAATTTCCCAACGGTGCAGGTCTTGCGCGGTCTGGTGCATCGAAATCCTTTCGGGAGGTTGATTGTTAGAATCGGAAGACCGGAGTCTAGCCGCGGCCCTGTCCGCGGGCAATGCTCCTCTGGAAGGAGTCGATTTCAGCATTTTGCGTCGCGCCCAGAGCGTGAGAGGAAAATATCCCTCGAATTAATCAATCACCACACTAGTGACGGCGCTGTCAAAATAGGCTTCATTAGCGAGGCGAACTCATACTTGTATCTTGTACGTTCTAGAATCTTTAAAAATTACTGGAGCGTTTCGACGAGACGGGTATCTTCCGCCCCTTTTTGCGACCCACGCCGGACGCCGGCGCACATTTTGAGTGCATCCATAGCGCCATCTGCAGAACCAGAATCTTCGCCCATCTTCCGGCGCGGAGATTGGCCGGTTTACGCCCTGTTTGGCCTCCTGGTGGTGAGCGCGGCGTTTTGCCTCTACTGGCAAAGCCGTTCGCAGAAATCGACGGCCGAGGGCCAGGAGAGCGTGCGACTGGCCGTGGAGCGCTACGATGCCAATCTGGAGCTGACCCGCCGGCTCACGGATCTCTATGCCGCAGCGGTCGAGCCGCCCGCGCTGGATGGCCGATTGCCGCGCTTCAATGCAGCGCGACGCTCCGTGGAGGCGGACGTCAATGTCCTAGCTCAAAAAATCCAGGCCATGCCGGCAGGCTCGGAGCGAGACGAATTGCTCCGGAAAGTGCAGATCATGCAGTCGCCGCTGGAGCGATTGCTGGTCGCGGCGGAGGCGACGGCGACTGGCATCCCGACTGGTGAGGCCCAGCCCCAGGAGGTGGAAGACGCCAATCCGGAGGCGCGCTTGCGCACGATCCATGGCCTCTATGCCGTTACGTCCGTCGCGCTAGATCGCATCCGCGCCGATCTCTCGCAGTCGCAAAGTGTGGCCGCCGAGCGACAGCGCCTGGTGGTGGAGCGGCACGCGCGAATGGAGGCGCTTTTTGCCTTCGTCCTCCTGGGCCTGGCGGCCAGCGTCTCGCTTTATCTCTACCACTCGGCCTCGAGCGCCCGCACGGAGATGAAGGAAAAGGAAGCGCTTGCCGAAAAACTGCGCGAGGCGGAGGCAAAGTACCACTCCATCTTCGACAACTCGGTGGAAGGCATCTTCCAGACGACGCCGGAGGGGCGTTTTCTCACGGCGAATCGGGCGCTGGCCCGCATGTATGGCTATCGGTCGCCGGAGCATCTCGTCGAGTCGCTCGTCGACATCAGTTCCCAGCTCTACGCGGAACCGGAGCAGCGCGAGGCGCTCATGCAGGCTCTGCAGCGGGAAGACGTCATCTCGAATTTTGAGGCGGAAGTCGTGCGCGCGGATGGCCGGGTCATTTGGATCCGCGAAAATGTCCACGCCGTGCGCGATTCCACCGGCAAGCTGCTCTATCTGGAGGGCACCGTCGAAGATATCTCGGATCGCTGGTGGAACGAGCAGCGACGGCGCCTCCAGTACGCTACGGCCCGGGTCATCGAGCGGGCGGAGAGCGTGGCTGAGGCGAGGCCCATGATTCTCCAGACAATTTGCGAATTGCTCGACTGGGAAATGGCGGCCATCTGGGATGTGGATCCCACGGCGGGAGAGGTCGGCGCTGTGGAGGTGTGGCACGCGCCGGGCATCGATCTCGCGGATTTTCAGAGTGCGGCGTCAGAGATGACGATCATTCCAGGATCCGGCTTGGCGGGGCAGATTTGGGAATCCGGCGAGCCGCAGTGGATTGCCGATCTGACCCGTACGGAATCGACGCCGAGCGGCGAATTGGCGATTCGGAATGGCATGTTCTCGGCCTTTGGCGTGCCGATCAAGGTTCACGGCGAGGTGCGCCACGTGGTCGAGTTTTTTAGCCCGCGCATTTCGGCGCCGGATCCGGAATTGCTCCAGACGCTCGGCTTCATCGCGAATCAGTTGGGGCATCTCATCGAGCGGAAAAGCGCCGAGGAGGCGCTGCGCAAGAGTGAAGTCCGCAAGGCGGCGATCCTTCATGCGGCGCTCGATTGCATCATTTCCTTCGAAGTCAGCGGGCGCATCGTGGAGTTCAATCCGGCGGCCGAGCGCGCCTTTGGCATCTCGCAGGCGGAAGCCGTGGGGCGGGATGTGGGGGAATTTATCCTGCCGGACAGCCTGCAACTGCATCAGCGGCGGGGCTTGGCTTTTTATACCGCGGCGGATGCCGCGCGGCTGCTGGGGAAGCGCATGGAACTCACGGCGCTGCGCAATGACGGCCGGGAATTTCCCGTGGAGGTCGCGGTCAGCCGCATTCGCATCGACGGGAAGCCGATGTTCACGGCTTACATGCGAGACATTACCGACCGCAAAGGGGCCGAGCGGGTGGTGTCGGAACTGGCGGCGGTGGTGGCGAATTCGAATGATGCCATCATTGGGGCCAGCCTCGACGGCATCATCCGGACGTGGAATGCCGGCGCCGAGCGGATCTTTGGCTATCCCGCCGCCGAGGCCGTGGGGAAACCCATGCACATGCTGCTACCGCCGGAGCGGCTCGACGAATTTCCGCGAATGCTCGCGCTCGTGCAAAAGGGCGAGAGCATGGTCAGCCACGAGACGGTGCGCCTTTGTCACGATGGACGGAAGATTAACGTTTCGCTCACGGATTCGCCGGTGCGCGAAGGTGGCCGCATTACCGGGCTTTCCTCCATCGCGCGCGACATTACCGAGCGGAAGCGTTTGGAGGAGGAGCTGCTCCAGTCGCAGAAGATGGATGCCGTGGGACGTCTGGCCGGAGGCATTGCCCACGATTTTAATAACATTCTCACCGCCATCCTTGGTTATAGCGATCTGCTCATCGGCCAGCTCGACGAGCGCCAATGGATGTACAAACATCTTTGTGAGATTCGCAAGGCGGCGGATTTTGCCGCCTCGCTCACCCATCAGTTGTTGGCTTTTTCCCGTCGGCAGCCGCTCTATCTGCGAGTCTTTGCGGTGAATGACAGCGTGCGCAACATGAAAAAAATGTTGCAGCGCGTCATCGGTGAACACATCCGCATCCAAACGAATTTCAGCGCGGAAATCGGCCGGGTGAAGGCGGATCCGAGCCAGCTCGAACAAGTGCTCCTGAATCTGTGCGTGAATGCGCGCGACGCCATGCCGGCGGGCGGCACGATCACGATCAATACCGCGGACGTGACTTACTTCCCATCGGATGGCGTGGCGCCGATCGTGGAGATGCCGGCCGGCGAGTATGTAAAGCTTACCGTCTCCGACACCGGCACGGGCATTCCGCCGGCGGTGTTGAAACATATCTTCGAGCCGTTCTTTACGACCAAACAAAGCGGGCAGGGCACGGGTCTGGGGTTGGCCACTTGTTACGGCATCGTGAAACAGAGCGGCGGGTACATCGCCGTCGAGAGCGTTGTGGGCGAGGGGACGACCTTTGCTATCTATCTGCCGCGGGTCGATGAATCCGGCGAAAAGACGAATACACGCAAGGAGGTGGGAGAGCTGCCGGGCGGCAGCGAGACCATCCTCTATGTGGAAGATGAAGTAAGTGTGCGCAGCCTCACCGCGCATGTGCTGCGGCGGCTTGGCTATACGGTGCTCGAGTCGGCGGATGGCGAGCAGGCGCGCCGGGTGGCGGAAAACCAGAATGGCCGGGGCATCGATCTGCTCTTTGCCGATGTGGTGCTGCCGGATTCCGGCGGACGGCAGCTGGCGGACTGGCTGTGTGAGCGGCATATAAGGACGAAGGTGCTCTTTACGTCCGGCTACATGGATGACGCGGTGCTGGGCCGCCATGGCTTGACGCCGGACTCGGCATTTTTGCAGAAGCCGTTTACGCCCGCGGAACTCGCGCGGAAGGTGCGCGAAGTCATTGAGGCGGGGAATGGAAATGGGGCTTCGCAGAAGGCGTTGCCCGGCGGGTAGTTTAGCGAGCGCCAGGGCGTGAACCGCGACATTCGCCTTTCGCCGAGCGGGGCGGGGTGCATCAATGCGTGACACGGCGCAATCCATGGAGACCCTTGCGCCAGCGCCCCTGACCGGGCACGGTGCCGACCATGTCCTTCCAGCCCCAACTCATCGTGCCGCTCATCTCCGCCGCCGTCTACGGCGTCGCGGCGATCTTCCTGAAGCGGGCGACCGCCATCGGCGGAGCCGGGGCGTGGCGCGTGGCCTTTGTGACCAATCTGGTCCAGGCGTTGTTATTTGCGCCGCTTTGGTTTGTGCATTCCGGTCCCTTTACTTGGCAATACCTGGGCGAATCGGCCCTCGCCGGCTCCGCTTTTTTTGTCGGGCAGGTGTTTGCTTTTCTTGCTCTGAGCCGGGGCGATGTCTCGGTGGCGACTCCGGTGCTGGGTACGAAGGTGATCTTCGTCGCGCTCCTTACCGTCGTGCTGGCTCACCAGTCGATTCCCGGTGTCTGGTGGCTCGCTGCCGCGCTGGCGGCGGCGGCGACCGCGCTCATGGGCGGTGGAAAAACCTCCCGCGCGGACGGAAGTTTCACCCGTAGCCTCATCTATGGCTTCAGCGCCGCGCTTGCGTTTTCCACGACGGATGTGCTCACGCAAATGTGGGCGAAAGGCTGGGGACCGGCGCATTTCGCCCCGGCCATGTTTCTCACGGTCGCCGTGCTTTCCTTCGCGCTCATCCCGCTATTTCCCGCACCGTTGCGCGAATTGCCGGCCGAGGCCTGGCGCTGGCTTATTCCAGGTGCGGTGCTCGTCTCCACGCAAGCGGCCGGAATCGCCTACTCCATCATGAATTTCGGCAAAGCGACGCAGGTCAATATTCTCTATTCCTCCCGAGGTGTTTGGAGCGTGGTCATCGTTTGGTCCATCGGCCACTGGTTTGGGAATGAAGAGCGAGGCCGCGGCCACGGTGTCATGGCCCGCCGGCTTTGCGGTTCGCTCATGCTCTTGTGCGCGATCCTGCTCGTGATCTTGAATCGGAATTCCTAACTAATCTAATTCACTAACTAGCCGGCGGCTGCGCTGGTGGCGGCGCCTGCTCCAGCGCCTGCTCAAAAGCCCGCCACGGCAGCATCGCGCACTTTACCCGCTGGGGGAATTTGCGCACACCGGCCATGAGGCGGAGATCGCCCAGGGCGCGGGGCTCCGCGGCGTGGTCGCTGGTCACGAGTTCGTGAAAGTCGTGGAGCAATTGCTCGGCCTCGGCGCGCGGTTTGCCCATGAGCTTCAGCGTCATCATCGAAGCCGAGGCCTGGCTGATGGCGCAACCTTGGCCCGTGTACTTTACATTTTCCACCGCGCCGTCCGGTCCGAATTTCACATTAAGATGAATCTCGTCGCCGCAGGAAGGATTATCCGCGTCGACTTGCACCGCCCCTTCCGGAATGGTTCCAAAATTCCGCGGCCGTTTGGAGTGGTCGAGAAGGACCTGTTGATAGAGCTCGGCGAGATCGTCGTTCATGCAAAGAATTGCTGCACCTTATGCAGGATCTCGATCATGCGGTCGATCTCCTCGCGCGTATTGTAGAAATAAAAGCTGGCCCGATTTGTGCCCGGCAGGCGGAACTTGCGCATGAGCGGCTGGTTGCAATGATGGCCGCCGCGCAGCGCCAGGCCGTGCTGGTCGGCGACGGTCACGACATCGTGGGGATGCGCCGAGTCCATGACGAAGCCCACGAGCGCGCCGCGTTCGCCCAGCGGGCCCACGATGCGCAGGCCGGGGATCTCCGTCATACGATCCATGGCGTAGTGGGTCAGCTCCAGATCGTGGGCGAAAATGCGATCGCGTCCGATTTCTTCGAGATAGGCGATGGCCGCGCCGAGTCCTACGGCGCCGGCGATATTCGGCGTGCCGGCTTCGAAGCGATGGGGCGCCGGCTTGTAGACGCTCTCCTCCAGGCGCACGCTGGCGATCATCTCACCGCCGCCCTGCCATGGGGGCATGGAGTCGAGGAGCTTGGCGCGGCCGTAAAGCCCGCCGATGCCGGTGGGACCGCACATCTTGTGGCCGGAAAAAGCCAGGAAATCGCAGCCGAGCGCCTGGACATCGATCGGGATATGCCCGGCGCTCTGTGCGGCATCCACGAGCGTCACCGCGCCCACGGCTTGGGCGGCCCGGCAGAGCTCTGCGACGGGATTGATCGTGCCGAGAGAATTCGAGATGTGGGTGAAGGCAAAGATCTTCACTTCCGGCGTGAGCAATTGGTCGAGCTGCGATAGATCCAGCGTTCCGTCTTCCAGCACCGGGACAAAACGCAGGCGCGCGCCGCTGCGCTTGGCCAGCAATTGCCAGGGTACGAGGTTGCTGTGGTGCTCCATTTCCGTGAGCAGCACGACGTCGCCGGCGCGTAGGAAAGAGCCGCCCCAGGAATTCGCGACCAGATTGATCGCTTCCGTGGCCCCGCGGGTGAAAACGATTTCATCGACCCCGGCCGCGCCGAAATACTTCGCGGTGAGCGAGCGGGCGCCTTCAAAGGCCTCGGTGGCGCGGGTGCTGAGCATGTGCAAGCCACGGTGCACGTTGGCATTGTCCCGCTCGTAGTAGGTGCTTAGGGCTTCGATCACCCGCGTGGGTTTTTGCGAACTTGCGGCGCTGTCGAAATAGACGAGTGGGTGCCCGTGGGCGGTCTGGCGAAGGATAGGAAAATCCTCGCGAATGGCGGCCCAATCAATGTCCGGCGGAGCCGGCGCGATGGCAGGAGATGCAGTCATGCAGAGATCAAAGCTGCCATCGTCTCGGCGGGACGACAAGGGTGGTGACAGAAAGGCGGTTCCGACTGCCGAGTTGGAATCCAAAGTTTCCGCACTCCCAGGGGGCGCCTCGCAAAGGCGAAGCCCCCAATAATTACGCCCCATTTCCGTCACCCTTCCGCAGCGACAAATGCGCGATCAGCGGAAAGTGATCCGACGAAATCCTCGTCAAGGGCGTGCGCGGCGTCTCGCAGTGCGCCACGTCGAAATGCTCCGTGATGAAGATGTGATCAATGCAAAGCACGGGCAGCACGGTGGGAAAAGTATTCCAGCGCCGCCAGGAGTTGCATGAGGTCTGCGCATCACGCAGCCGCTGTGTCATGCGGGTATGCACCACCCGCCCGGCCGGTGAGTTGAAATCTCCGCAGACCACGAGCGGCCCGCGTTGCGCCGCCGCTTCGATCCACTCCGAGCCGAGCAGCGCCGCCGCCTGCTTGCGCCGCTCCCGGCGGCCGAGTCCAAAGTGGGTATTGATGAATTGAATCTTTCCCGCCGGTGTCTCGACCTCCACCCAGATCGCGCCGCGTGGTTCGTTGATGAGCGTGCGCCGAGGCTGGGGCAGCGCGCCGGTCTGCACCACGTTGAGCGGGTGCCGGCTCAGGATGGCGTCTCCGTACTCCTCCTTCGCGACGCGCAGCGCCGGGTGAAAATGCGCATCCATCTCCACCAGATCCGCAATGGCGCGCGTCTGGTCGAGATGCGCGCTGCGCGGGCGGCCGCGGTCGATCTCCTGCAGCGCGACCACATCCGGCTCGTAGCGCTCGATCACTGTGGCAATGCGCTCATGCGAACGACGTCCATCCAGCCCCAGGCAGCTGTGGATGTTGTAAGTCATGATGCGCATGGGCGCGAGTGGATGGGAAGAATGGGACGGATGTTATCCGGCGATGTTGCGCTCCACCAGGTGGCAGAGCGCGTGCAGCGGGATGGCGGCCATGTCTGGCCGGAAGACAAGTTCGTTATCGATCTCCGCGGCCGCCCGGTCGAGCACAAAGACATCCAGCAGGAGCTGGAAATCCTCCTTGCTCGCGGGCAGAAACGCCGCGCCTTGCGTCGCTTCCTGGTAAGCGGTCTGGAAAAGCTCCGTGGCATTTTTGGTCCAGATTTCCGCCCACGGCTCCAGAAACTCGTGATCATCCGACTGCTGACGACTCAGGGCGTTGCGCGCCGCATAGTCGAAGGAGCGCTGCATGCTCGCGACATCCCGCAGCGGCGACCGCTTCAGGCTGCGCTCACTCAGCGGCTTGCTGGGATCGCCCTCCAGATCTGCGATAACAAAGTCTTTGCCCGTATTGAGCACCTGGCCGAGGTGATAGGAGCCATGAATTGCGATCTTGGCGCCGCTCAGCCGCCTTTTTAGCAAGCCGCTGAAGCGCTCGAGTAACATCGCCTCGTTGCGAATGATCGTATCCGCCGTCTGGCACAGTGACTCGGGCAAATCCGCGCGCGCCTGTGCCAGCAATCGCACCGAACGCCGGAGCTGTCCGCGCACCGCCTGGTAGAGCGAGCGCTGGTACAGCGTGGTAAAGGGCTCGGGCGTGAATTGCAGCTCATTCACGCTGGAGGCCAGCGCGACGTGAAGTTCGCCGAGATGTTGGCCGAGTTGGCGGATGCGTTCCGGCTGCATCGCCCCCACCATGTTTGCGACCGACTCCGCATTGTGAATATCCGGCTTGGCCGCAATCACGCGCTCAAAGTAGCGACCCAGCGCTTCGATGATGTAAGACCAGCCGTCGCCCTGATTTTGTACGAAGCCCAAGAGCAGGCCGACCGTGGCCACGGGCCCGCCGCTCATACTCGTGTGCTGCAGCGAGCCAGCGTAGGGCGGGGTATGGGGAAATTGGCGCGTCTGTGTGAGGTAGCGCGTCAATTCCTCTTCCGGTTGACGGCCCCATTCCAGACGACGGTAGAGCTTGAAGAAATAGACGCCGCCGTAGGTGATCGTGCTATTCGAGTTGCTACAATCGAGGATCTGGGAATTTGCCGCGAGCTTGTGGATCTCGGCCGCATCCAGCGTTGCTCCCGCCCGCGGCTGCAAGCGTCCGCGCGCCGTCGGCGGCGCGACGAAGGCCTCGAGCAAGGCGGTGCGAAAACTGCCGTCGTAGACTGCATCGTGGAGGATCTGCTCCTGCGCGCCGCCGCCGAAGCGGGCGATGGCGGCGCGTGGCGTCTCGGTGAGGATGCGGTTCGCCAGCTCACCGCTCGAGCATTGCAGCGGCAGGATGTAGGTCTCGGGCAGTCCTTCGGTAAAGGCGGCGTGGAGGAAGAGGATCCGCGCCGCATTATCACCTGGCTGGATCGTAATGTCGTCCGTGATGCGTAGTTCGCGCAGATTGCGCTTGTGCCGGGCAAACCAGCGGCAGCCTTCAAGGTAATTTGGCAGCAACTCGCGCTCCAGCAGTTCGCGCATCTCCAGGGTCAAGGGACCAGACCACTGGATTTCCCGATCCAGGAGCGGTATGGAGGTCGAGCCTTCCGTGAGGTTCGCCTTGCCCTTCCGGCGCAGGGCGATCCAGTAGAAATTGTGCGGCCCGAGCGTGTACATCGTGCCGCCGGCACGGATTTCCGGGAACTTTGATCGGGAGAAAATCTCCATTGGGACCAAGCCCGCATAGGCGCTCAGATCCAGCTCCGCTGCCTGGGTAAAGCGGGAGAGGTTCGCTACGACGAGCACGGTCTCGTCGCCGTATTCCCGAATGAAAGCGAGCACCCGGGCATTCTGCGGCTGGAGAAACTCGATCTTCCCGTGGCCAAAGGCCTTCCAGCGCTTCCGCTCCGCGATGAGCCGCCGCATCCACCAGAAGAGCGAGGAGCCATTGCTGCGCTGGTTTTCCACATTCACCGCCTCGTAGTGGTACTCGGGATCAATGATGGCCGGCAGGTACAGCCGCTGGGGATTGGCCTTGGAGAAGCCGCCATTCCGGTCCGGCGCCCACTGCATGGGGGTGCGCACACCGTTGCGATCGCCCAGGTAGAAGTTGTCGCCCATGCCGATTTCATCGCCGTAGTAGACGATGGGGGTGCCCGGCAAAGAGAAGAGCAGCGCATTGATCAGCTCGATGCGCCGTCGATTATTGGCCAGCAGCGGGGCCAGCCGCCGGCGGATGCCGAGATTGATCCGCGCCCGGGGGTCGTCGGCATAGACGCGGTACATGTAGTCTCGCTCCTCATCCGTGACCATCTCCAGCGTGAGCTCGTCGTGATTCCGCAGGAATGTCGCCCACTGGCAGCCGGGTGGAATGGCCGGCGTCTGGTCCAGGATGTCGATAATGGGGAAGCGATCCTCCATCTGCAGCGACATGAAAAGCCGCGGCATAATGGGGAAGTGGAAATTCATGTGACACTCGTCCCCATTGCCAAAATAGGCCGCGGCGTCCTCGGGCCATTGATTGGCTTCCGCCAAGAGCATGCGGCCGCCGAATTTTTCGTCCACGTGCCGACGCAGCTTCTTCAGGAAAGCGTGCGTCTCCGGGAGATTCTCGCAGTTCGTCCCGTCTCGCTCGTAGAGATATGGGATCGCGTCCAGCCGCAGCCCGTCGACCCCCATCTCCATCCAGAAGTCGAGGGCCCCCAGCACCGCGTCATGCACCGCCGGCGAATCGAAATTCAGATCCGGCTGATGGCTGAAAAAGCGGTGCCAGTAGTAGGCATTCGCCACCGCATCCCACGACCAGTTCGACGGCTCGAAGTCTTTGAAAATGATGCGCGCCTCCGTGTAGCGATTTGTCGTCTCGCTCCAGACGTAAAAGTCCCGCTCCTTCGTGCCCGGGGCCGCCCGGCGCGCGCGTTGGAACCAGGGGTGCTGATCCGACGTGTGATTGATGACCAGCTCGGTGATCACCTTCAGTCCTCGCTGGTGAGCGGCATCCAGGAATTCCCGAAAATCCTCCATTGTCCCGTAGGAGGGATTCACCGAGCAGTAGTCGGCGATGTCATACCCGTCGTCGCGTAGCGGGGAGGGGTAGAAGGGGAGCAGCCAGACGGCGGTGACGCCCAGTTCCGTGAAGTAATCGATCTTCTCGATCAGCCCGCGAATATCCCCGATGCCGTCCCCATTGCTATCGAAGAACGATTTGATGTGAACTTCATAGATGACGGCGTCTTTGAACCATTGCAGATCGTTCATTTCCCTGTTTTAACGCGTTTTCGGACCGTTTCGCGCGTGTCGAACACGCGAAACGGCCAAAATCGACGTAAAAACCGCGGCGAAGTGCAGCGGGAGTCGGCGCGTGAAGAGAGGAATCGCCCTACATCCGGCGCGTCACAAGCAAATCCGGGATCGGCGCCGCCCCGGGGAGCGCCGTAGCGCTGGCGATGTATGGGTCACCGGCGTCGCCGCTGGCGACAATCAGCGCGTAAGTGGGCGTCGGGATATGAATCGGCACGACCGCCGCAAACGGCGCCCCCTTGCGGTAGAGGGAATCAATTTCGCCCGAACCGTGAGTCGGCGGAGTGAAGTGCGTGTGGGCGTTGCCGATGAGGAAGTCGTGCTTGCCTCGAGCCGGAACACCGCCGCCGGCCAGCGTGTCCTTGGTTTTCTTGCCCCCGCCGAAATAGATAATGTTGCTCAGGGCGTTTCCAGTGAGCGTGTCGTTGTATTGAGAACCGATCAAGTCGGAGAACAGGCCGAACGAGCCGTCGGCGTTATGGAGGACCAAATTGCCGGTCGCGCCGGGCGCTTTCGGTGTCTTGACGTTTTGCGACTCTTTCCGCAGATCCACGGTCACCCCGGTTCCGGAGGTGTCATTGCCGTAGTCGATGAGGTCTCGCTGTTCGGCGCCGTTAACTTTCACCGGAGCTCGGTGAGCCAACTGCGCTGCGGCATTTGCCGCTCCCATAACGGAAGTGATCAGGGTATCGGATATCGACTGGCCAGACAGGACAAAGCGGTCGGATTGAATGCCTCCATGCAGAATATTGGTCCCATGCCCGGCGATGAGCGTGTCGTTGCCGCCGCCGCCAGTCAGCGTCAAGCCGCCGATGGAAGCAAAATCGCCAGAATCGAAGGCCCGCGCATCAAGTGTGTGCGAAGCCGTGTCTGAGCCAGCAGCCAGGCTGGCGTTTGGAATATTTGCCAGCGTGAGTTCCATATGGTCCGACGTGTAGAGGAGGGTGTTTGTCAGGACGGCATCGGCGTTCTTGTTGGAGATGATCTGGTCGCCATGACCAGCTACTCCCGTCAACGCGCCACGGCCCGTCCACTCCGACACGGTAAAGGTATGGCCAGAGCCTCCGGCATCGCTATCGGTGAGGTTGGCGATCTCGATGCCCGCGAGTTGCAGCGAACCCGCGCCCGTTCGCGAGAGGATCGAGTTGCCAAGAATGAAGTCCGCTGCGTTGACGGCGGTCACGGAATCCGCATTCCCACTGCTTCCGCGTAAAATTCCGCCGTATGTCCAGTCGGACACGTTGAAGGAATGGCTCTGCACCGTAGCCTGAAGGTCGGCCAGTCCGATATTCGCCAGGGTCAATGTGGGTCTGCCCGTCCGCGCCAGGCTCGTATTGGTGAGGGTAAAGTCGGCGTCATTGACGGCTGTCACTTTATCGGAGGCGCCGGCGCCCGTGAGCGTGCCGCCCCCGCTCCAGTCGGAAACGGTGAAAGTGTGGCTGTCGGCTGGGTCTATCAGGCTTATGGCCTGAAGATCGGCGAATTCGATATTCGCCAGGGTCATTGGCTGTCCGCTCCGCGTCAGGCTCGTATCTTTGAGGGTAAAGTCGGAGTCGTCGACGGCGATCACTTTATCTGACGCACCGCCGGCGCCCGTGAGCGAGCCGCTGCCGGACCAGCCAGTGATCGTGAAAGTGTGGCTGTGGGCTACGCTGGTCAGGTTGGCAACAGTGATTCCGGTAAGAGCCAGGCTCATGGAATCGGTCGATACGAGCGAAGTATCCGTCAGGCTGAAATCCGCATCCTTCGTTGCATAGATCGCATTTCCGCCCACGCCGACGAGTGTGGCGCTGTGGGTCCAGCCATCCACCGTAAAGCTATTTGACTGGGCGCTCGCAGTCAGGTTGGCGTCCACAAAGTTTTGCAACTGGAGGGTGGGGAGGCCGGTGCGGCCGAGAAAACCATTGGAAAGGACGTAGCTGAGATTTTCCGAATCGATCAAGACGTCTCCCGCAGTTTGCAACGACTTCAGTGATCCGCCTCCCGTCCAGCCGGTAATGACAAAGGTATGATTTCCGCCCGTGTCGGTGAGGTTTGCCGTCGTGATATGGGTCAGAGAAATCGGGGAGACCCCTTGAGTGAGGGTGCTGTCGTTCAGGATAAAGTTCCCGCTGGCGGTGTCGGAAACGGTATCGCCGACCACACCGAGATCGGTCAATGATGCCGCGCCAGTCCAATTCGCAATCGTAAAGGTATTGCCGCCACCCGTATCCGTCAGATCCGCTGTTCCAACTTTTATCAGGACGAAGTTCATTCCGTCAGTGCTCGTCAGGCCAGTAGTTGACAAGGTAAAGCTGCCGTCTTTCGTTGCGATTACCCGATCTCCGTCGGTTCCGCTGTCCTGGAGCGTACCGTCATGGGTCCAGCCGGATACATCAAAGCTGCTGCCGCCCTTGATGTCTATCAGGTTCGCGGTCGTTATATTAGCCAGGGTCATGTTTAACCCGTAGCTCGTTTTAATCTGGGTATCCGTTAGCGTGAAGTCGCCGGCTTGCTGTGCGATCAGGGTATCGGGCATGCTGCCGGTATCTGTGATCGATCCAAGTCCGGCCCAGCCGTTCAGCGTGATGGAGTGGCCGCCTCCGGTTTCGGTGAGATTTGCCGTCCCGATGTGGGTCAAGTTGAAAGTCATCCCATCCTCGCTCGCCAGCATGTTTGAGGCAAGAGTCATGCTGCGATTTTTCGCTGCGATCACCGTATCGGCGTCCACTCCGGTGTCCGTCAGGTATCCTGCATGGGTCCAGCCGCTCACGGTGAAGCTGTTTCCGCCGGCCGTGTCGGTGAGGTAGGCGGTGGTCACAAAGACCAAAGACATATTCAGCCCGCTGCTGTTCGAGAGATTGCTATTCGACAAGGTGAAATTTCCCGCCGCAGTTGCCGACACCGAATCGGGCGATCCGCTGCTATCCGTCAGTGATCCCGAGCCATGCCAGTCGCTCAGGATGAAAGTATTGCCCCCGCCTGTATCGGTCAGATTTGCAGTTGTGATATTAGCTAAAGCCATGCTCAGGCCGTTGGTGTCCGTGAGCAGCGCGTCGGTCAGGGTGAAACTCGCGGAGTCCTTCGCGTTCACCGTATCGGCCAGGGTCCCGGCATCGGTGAGTGATCCGCCGCCCGTCCAGCCGTTGAGCGTGAAGGTATTGCCCCCTCCGTACTCCGTGAGGAGCGCCGTGCCGATATGTGACAGGCCGAGGCTCATCCCATCCGCAGTCGAGAGGTGCGTGTTTGACAGCGTCATGTTGCCGGTCTTTCCGGCGATGACAGTGTCGGCGGCGGCTGCGGTATCGATGAGCGTTCCCCCGTAGAGCCAGGTGGAGACCGTGAAGGTATGGCTGCCGGCGGTTTCGGTCAGACTTGCCGTGTGGATGTCGCTCAGCGACATGCTGAGTCCATTGCTGTTCGAGAGATTCACTTGCTCCAGGAGGTAGTCGCCCGCCTCAGTTGCCGCCACGATGTCCGGCGTTGTTCCCAGGCCGCCGAGCGATCCTCCGCCTGTCCAGCCGTCCAGCGTGAAAGTGTTGCCTCCGACGGGATCCGTGTCCGTGAGATTTGCCGTCTCGATCCGCGTCAAGCTCATGTGCAGTCCGTTGCTGTTGGTCAGCAAGTCATTGCTCAGCGTGTAGCTCCCGGCCTCCCGGACATTCATGGAACCATAGTATGGGGCGCTTTCCACGAGCGAGCCGCCGCCGGTCCACCCATTGATGTTAAAGAGCGTCAGGCCGGAAGCATCCGTGAGATTTGCGTTTTCGATATCACTCTGCGGGAAGCTGACCATCACACCTCCGCCTTGCGGATAAGTGAGCGCGCCATTCGTCAGGATGTATGAACCTGCAGCGGTCGTGGCATTGATCGTATCGGCGTCGCCTCCGCCCACCCAGGTAAAAGCGCCCCCGCCGCTTACTGGCAGCGCCGGGCTGGCGACGTTCATATTCAGCGAGTCAGCGCCTGCGCCGGTGGTGACGGCGAGGGTCGCCAGCGCCGATTCGCCCGCGAGGGAATTGACCGCGAGACTGCTGGAATCCGTGGCCAACTCGGCCAAGCCAAGATTTACGCCCAGCGTCGGCACCGCTGCGAAGAGGATTTTTTCGACGTTCGGCACGGCGGCGTCCGTGAACAAAGTCGCCGAACCGCCGCCTGCTGTATCGAGCGTGTAGTGCGCTGCCGCCGTCGAATTCAGCGCCAGGCTTTTGTACGTGGAGAGCACCGGCGTGAGGTTGCCTTCGGCCGATTCGGAGTAGTTGATCGTGGTCGTGGAAGCCGAAGTAATGGCCAGGGAGCCGGAATAGGATGCGCTGGAACTCGGCGCCCAAACGACGGCTTCTGTGCCGGCGCCCGTCAAGGGCAGGCTGTCCGTGCCGCCGCCGCCGGCTATATTCAAGGTGATGCCGCTATGTAGGAGATTGCTGCCGAGCGTGTAGGTGTCGTTGTTAACATTGCCCGTGGCGGTAATGCTGGAGCCGGCGAGGAGGCCGTTGAGATTGAAGGTTGCCCCCGTTCCGGGGTGCGGATTACCGACATTGCCGTTGAGATTGAGTGCGCCAAGGGCTGAGACCGTCGCGCCGCTGGGGATGGTTATATTGCCGCTTGCGTTGAAAGTCAGGTCTCCAGCGGTCGATTGAATGACTGCCCCGTTATCAACGGTAATCAACTGGCCGGCGCCGCCCGAGGCATTGGCCGTCGCCGTAAGCGCGCCAAGACTCGTCACCGCAGCGGTGAATTCGAGCTTGCCAACGGAGGTCAAATTGACGGCGCCGCCAGAATTGGCCGAGGCGGAGAGATTGTGTTCTACGCCTACCCCGAGGAAAGCTGCGCCGGAGATTTGGACCGCGCCGGACACCGTATTGTTGAACGCAAGAAATGAGCCCTTGGCCACTTGCATCGGCGCGGAGGAGCCAATGCCAGTGGAAGCTTGAAAGCTCAGGAAAAGTGCGGAAATCGAGCCGCCGCTTTCGACGATGTCGCCTGCGGAATCCAGCTCCAGGTCATTCCAGCCCGAGGGTGTGACGATTGCGGCGGTGTTGATGATCTTACCGGTATTCGTCAGATCTCCGACATACAAAATGGCCGGACCCATCGTGGCCAGATCGGCATTGGATAAACCGAGCTTTCCGGGGCTCGGATTCGCTCCGAGGTCGATCTGGCGCCCTGGCGTGGAAGGCAGGATCCGAACGAAACCGGTTCCATTTCCAAGGGTAAAGGGATCGGCGAGCGTCACAGTATCCGCGGTGATTGTGATGGGACCGCCCACTACATCTGTTACCGAAGAAGAATTGCCGGCATGCGCCGTAAAGTTGCCGCCAGGGCCCGTGGTGAGCGTGATGGGCGCTTCCTGGGTCCGAAGGGTTGCCCCATTGCCACCTGTGTTCAGAAGGGAAATGTTGCCCTGGGCGGAGGCGAGAATGGCGCCATTGGCGGAATCGAATCGCGCGGCCTGGACTGCGGAGCCATCGTTGACCGTAATATCACGACCGGCGTTCAGCGCGATCGTGCCGCCGGCCAGAACGTTTCCGGTGCGATTCATTCCGCTGCTGTCGCCGAGCAGCACGTCGCGCCCCGCGGTCACGGTGACGTTATGGAGCGTAGAAACGATCGCGCCTTGCAGGGCGCCATTGGAATTCGAGTAGTTATTGAGGCTCGTGCCGGTAAGGACATCCGACGCTGCGCCATTTGCCGTCACGATCACGTTTCCGGGCGCAGAAACGATTTCATTCGCGACGGTGTGATTGTTAATATTGATGCTGCCGAAATTGATCAGCGTGATCGGATCGGTATTCGCGGTTGTGTCCTGAATGCCGTGGAAAGGATCGCTGGCGAATCCGATGGTGAGCGGCAGCGGATTGCTCGCCGTCCCGTTCGTGATGAAAATGCCGCCGGCCGTCGTAGCGAGCGAGGAGTTATTAGCCACGAGTGCGCTGGCCGCGGTCAGAAAGGGAGAGGCGGCCGTGCCAATGCCTGTTTTTGCGCCAATCGAGACGTTTACGGCTGCGACCGGCCCGCCGTTGGCGGACGTTCCCGCGGTGAGCGCGGCGCTCGCCAGGGGCAGCGGAGCGCTGGGCGTCCCGGCGCTTAGGGCTCCTGTCGTCAGGCTTCCCGCTGCATGGACGACTATGGACTCGCCTGTTCCCGTCAGAGTAATCGCCCCCAGCGAGATATTCCCTACGAGCCCTGTGCCCGTTCCGCTCTGAATCGTGAGGGTTTCATTGGCCGGGAGGCTCGTCAGTTGAAAACCCGTCTGGTCAATAATGTTGCCCGCTTCCGTACCTGTAGTCCCACTCGTGATGACCACGCTATGCCCCGCGACAAAGGCGCTCTCCACGTCCTGCCAGCTCAAATTTGCGCCCGTGGCCGTGGCCGTGAAAGTCGTGATGGAGCCGCTGGTGCTCGAGGTAACGTGCACGGTGGCCGAGGAGCCGAGCGACATCGAAAAGGCTGGTGCGATGCGGGCCTCGAGCGGCTCGATGCCCTGCAAGAGATGGGTTTTCCGTGGACGCTGAACGAGAACTCTGGAAACAGATCGAGACATATCGGGTGGGAGATGTTAAACGGAACAATAACCGTGCAAAGCCGGAAGGACGGGCAGAGGATACGCGGGCGGTGGATGTTGTAAACCTCGGCTTGCGGGAACCTCGATGGCCCTCCAGAAAGGTCCAAAGGCAAAGGCCGCTGATCGCTTATGTAGGATGCGCTGCTTCAGAGTTTTCCCTTTCACTACCTATGAGAACATTTCTTCCGCTCGCGGGCTTACTCGCGATGGCCATTCAATTCACGCCTGCGACGACTCGAGGGGCGGATCAGGTGCAGATCGACTCGGGTTTGCTGGAAGGGACGGCCGAGGGCGGTGTGCGGATTTTTAAGGGCATACCGTATGCCGCAGCGCCGGTTGGAGAGTTGCGCTGGAAGGCGCCGCAGCCCGTGGCGCATTGGGACGGCGTGCGCAAGGCCGATCAATTTGGGTCGCGCGCCATGCAGGCTCGGCTTTTTGCGGACATGATCTTTCGCGACGCCGGGCCGAGTGAAGATTGCCTTTACCTCAATGTCTGGACGCCTGCGACGGCAGGCGCGACGGAAAAGCTGCCGGTGATGGTGTGGATCTATGGCGGAGGCTTTGTCGGCGGCGGATCTTCAGAGCCGCGGCAGGATGGGCAGAACCTGGCCAAGAAGGGTGTGGTGGTGGTGAGTATGAATTATCGGCTCGGGATTTTTGGGTTTTTCTCCCATCCGGAGCTTACGAAAGAGTCGCCCCAGCATGCCTCCGGCAACTACGGGCTCCTCGACCAGGCGGCGGCGCTGGATTGGGTGCGTCGGAATATTGCGGCCTTCGGCGGCGATCCGAAGCGCGTGACGATTTTTGGAGAGTCGGCCGGATCCTTTTCCGTGAGCGCGCTCATGGCTTCGCCCGTGTCGAAGGATCTCGTGCAGGGCGCGATCGGCGAGAGCGGCGCCTTTTTCAGCGATACCCTCACGGCGGGCGCGCTGGATGAAGCGGAAAAGAAGGGCGTGAAGTTCGGCGAAGCGCTCGGCGCGGATTCCCTCGCAGCGCTGCGCGCGAAATCGGCCGACGATTTGCTCAAGGCGGCAACGGATAAAGGGGCCGTGCGGTTTGGTCCGAATATCGACGGCTATTTCCTGCCGAAGACCGTGCCTGCCATCTTTGCCGCGGGCGAGCAGGCGCACATTCCGCTGCTGGCCGGCTGGAATGCCGATGAAGGCGGCACGCCGGCGTCGAATAAATCGACGGCGGCGAGTTTCACGGAAAAGGCGAAGAGCCAGTATGGGGAAAAGGCGGCGAAATTCCTGGAGGTCTATGGGGCATCGACGGATGAGGAAGCCAGGGCTTCCTCGGCGGCTCTGCAGGGGGACAAATTCATTGCCTTCGGGACCTGGCGCTGGATCGAGATGCATCGACTCACGGGCGGCAAGCCGGTGTATCGTTATCGTTTCGATCACGCCCTGCCGCAGCCCGCAGGACAAGCGTCGCGCGGCGCTTATCACTCGGCGGAGATCGAGTTTGTTTTCAATAACCTGGCTAACAAGGAATTGCCCTTTGTCGATGCGGATCGGCAGTTGGCGGATCAAATGGCCACGTATTGGTCGAACTTCGCGAAGACCGGTGATCCGAACGGCGAAGGACTGCCGGAGTGGCCGGTGTACGACGAGAAGACCGGCTTCAAAGTGCAGCATCTGGATGTTCCGCCAAAGGCTGCGGCGGATGATCAACGCGGACGCTATTTGTTTCTGGACGACGGCTGGACGCAAAAGCGCTGACCAAATCATTTCCTCTGCGAAAGCGTCAGGGCGCCTTTTCCACGGTGACTTTCATCGAGTTTAGAGTGAGGGCGCCATAGTTGGAGGTCAACGCTACGTCCGCCGCATCGCGCCCATAGCCAATCGTGATGCGATTGCCTTTGGGTTGCTTTTGCACGCCATCAAAAGTGAACCACTGTCCGCCGACATACGCCTCGAACCAGGCGTGCAAATCCATCGGCTCGAGTTGGTACAAGTAGCCAACGACCATCCGGGCGGGAATGTTCAAGCTCCGAGTCAGGGCGATCCCAAGGTGTGCGTAGTCCCTGCAGACGCCCGCTTTTGCTTTCGCTGTGTCCACGGCGGACGTGCTTGCGTTGCTGGACCCGCGTACGTACTGCATGTGGTCTCGAAGCCATTGCTCGATGGCGGCCACCTGCGGATAGCCGGGAGGCAGTTTCCCGACGATCGAGGCGGCAAGTTCGTTCAAGAGATCGGCCTGGCAGTAGCGGCTGGGGAGGAGGAATTGCAGGGCGCTTTCCGGCAACTCATGAACCGGCACAAAGGGCGCATCCGCCTGCACGTCAATGACATCCGAAGTGTGCGCCCGGCAACTGCACTGCACCTCGAAATTACCCGCAGGGATGAGCACGCGCTGGCAGAGATTGCCGAAATCATCGGTGTATTCAATGACCGGCGCATGCGGCGTCAGAATGTATTCTTCGCGCGTAATCCACTGGGCTGGACCGCTCCGAGGCCGCAGCATCATGATTGCCGGAATGGGTGAGTTGGTGGTGTAAGAGATGTGGCAGGTGGCGTCGAGGATCATGGCAGTAGAAAGGGTTCCATCGCCTGTCGCGCCAAGCGTGGTCGTGCCACGGGGCGAAATGAACGGTAAAACCGAAGTTTCGTGCGCGATTGGAAATAGGCGCCGGCACTTCCGCCGTTCGCCGGATCTCCATAAGGAGGTTAATGCGTCTCAGTCGTTTCGTTCTGGTCCGGTCCGAACTCGATTTGCACTCCTATGTAGGCGACGAGCGCCGAGGCGCCTTGAATCGAGTGCCCTACGGAAAAGACGAAGTGAGTATGTTCACTGGTCTCGATAATGGCGCCGCCGTTAACAATCGTATTGGACGTTCCGTCGACGGTCTGCGGGCGTTCGTGGTAAATTTCGGCGCCCAGGCTCAGTTTCTTTGTGATTTTTCTCTGCGCGACTGCGCCGAAAAATCCCCAGTTCAGATTGTCCGTCCCGGGATTTATCCAGTAGCCCCCGCCGGCGTCGATCGTCCAGTTGCCGAAGCTTTTTCGCGCCCAGATTGGCAGAAATAAGTTCAGGTTCTTTGTGCCGACCCCTCGGCTGCCATTGCCCGAAGGAATTTCGAGCAAGGGGTAAATCGCGAGTTGCGGCGATTTATCTGTTTCCTGGATAAAACGATATTTAAAACCAACCTCCGTATCTCCATAGCCGATTGAGAGTCCGCCGCCGCGCGGCGCGGAAAAGTAGACGGGCGTCTCGAGGTGAAGTTCGACATTTCGAAATGCGCCGTAGTTGAACTCCATGTGCGGGAGGGTGCCGGACCATCCTTCCTTTGTCCGTTCCGGTTCGGACGCGATGTAGAATTCCCAGCCGTGAAATTCGACTGGCTCCGGATCGTCAGTGACGAAGGGCGGCCCGGCGTGCACGGGCGCGCTCGGAGAAAAGATGAGGGCCAGGAAAACGAAGGAAAACCATTTGATGTTTGTGGCTTGCGCGAGGTAAGGCTCTTCAGGCGTCCGCTTCCTAGAGACGAAGGGTCTCGTGGCGTTTTGGGATATGACCTGCCGCATCGCGTGTTGAGGGCCAACGGTGAATACCCCTATGCTTCGAGAAAAATCATCCCGTTGGATGCGTTTATCCGAGAAGAAATTGGACGAGGGCCAAGCTGTGTTCTGCAACAACCGGAGGCAATATCCATTCTTGCATTAATGGCGCAGGGGAATTAACCCCGTGCGCACATGCCACGATTGCTCGCGCGCTTGCGCAACTACTGGAGAACCCGGCGTTGGATTTCACGGTTTTGCAGCGCCTGGACGGGCGCGCCGTTTTCGCTCGATCATTACTACAGCCCGTTGCCGGACCTCATTGCCACGAAAAAGAACGTGGGGCGATGGTTTCGGGAAGGCGATTTCTCCAGCCTCGAGATCGACGTCGAGGCGCAACGCGTGTTTCTCCAAGAGTTGACGCCGTGGCAGGGCGAATTGGCGGATTTGCCGAACTTCGAATCGATCACCAAGCAGCGTTTTGGCCCGGGCTATGGGGAGGTCGAGGCGGAGCTGTTGCATCTGATGATTCGGCGATTCAAACCCAAGCGGATCATCGAGATCGGTTCAGGAGTATCGACGCGCTTTGCGGTTCATTCACTCGAGAAGAATGCGGCCGAGGGGGCGGGCGGCACGATGACTTGCGTCGAGCCGCACCCGTGGCCTCCGCTGAAAGAGATGGCCAAAGCCGGACGCATTGTACTCGAAGTCAAAGAGGTGCAGGACGCCGAGTCAGCGCTCTTCGACTCACTCCAGGAGAACGACATCTTGTTCATCGATTCGAGCCATGCGGGAAAGATCGACAGCGACATCTACACGCTCTTCCTGGAGGTCTTGCCTCGATTGAAGCCAGGGGTATTGGTCCACATTCACGACATCACGTTTCCGTACCTCACGACTCCGCCGGAGCACGTGCTCTTCGATTACTATATCTATTGGAACGAGTCGGCCTTCGTGAAGGCTTTCCTCAGTTTCAATCGCGCCTTCGAGATTCTCGTTTGTCAAAGTTGGCTGCATTGCAAGGCGCCGGACGCGCTCTCCGGCATCTCGCGCAGCTATGAACGCTCTCAGCATTTTCCCACGTCGCTGTGGATCCGGCGTCGAAACGAAGCGCCCTGATTCGCTCTCCATGCATACGTCATCGGCCGGCGGCGAACTTGGACGATTTCTGCGGGGCGATGTGAGAATCGTCCAAAAATTTGGCGGAAAGCTTCTAGGCGCGGCTTCGGCCTCGGTGGATGAAGCGCTACGATTTATGACTCCCCATCGTTTCCTCCATTTAGCGTTGGTTTTCCTCCTGGGCTCGGTTTCCGCGGTGTTCGCCGCGACGCCGCGACTGGCCGTCAGTGAGAATAAACACTTCCTCGTCACTAGCACGGGAGAGCCCTTCTTCTGGCTGGGAGATACAGCCTGGGAGCTCTTTCATCGGTTGAACCGGGAGGATGCAACTCACTATCTCGAAAACCGGGCGAAGCTGGGATTCACGGTCGTGCAGGCGGTGGCGATTGCGGAACTCGACGGCCACACGGCGCCGAATGCCTACGGCTTTCTGCCTTTAATCGATCTGGATCCCGCGCGGCCGGCCGTGCAGGAGGGACCGGACAACGACTACTGGGATCACGTCGATTTCATCGTGAACAAGGCAAATGATCTTGGAATCACCGTCGGCTTTCTGCCGACGTGGGGCCGCTACTGGCACGATGCGATCAAGGACGGCAAGCCAATCTTCAATCGGGAAAATGCCGCAATCTATGGCGAGTGGCTGGGTCGGCGGTACAAGGATGCCGGACTGGTCTGGATTCTCGGCGGCGACCGCGGAGTGGATACGGACGAGCAAAAAGAAACGCTGCGCGCGCTCGCCCGCGGCCTGCGCAAAGGAGATGGCGGCGCGCATCTCATCACACTGCATCCGCGCGGCGGCTCGGGGTCGGCGCAGTGGTTTCCCAATGAAGACTGGCTCGACTTCCATCTGCGCCAGAACGGGCACGCGGCGGAATTCACCGGGCGCTACGACCAGACGCGGGCAGACTACGATCGTCAGCCGGCGAAGCCGGTGATCGATGGCGAGCCGTTGTACGAAGATCACCCGATTTCCTTCAATGCCAAGCAACTCGGGCACTCGGTGGCGGCGGATGTGCGGCGGCCGTTGTATTGGGATCTCTTTGGCGGAGCGTGCGGCCATACGTATGGCCATCACTCCGTGTGGCAGATGTGGACCCCGGAGCGAGCGCCGATCAATAATCCGCTTCTGGTCTGGACCGAGGCCATCCATCAGCCCGGAGCCGCGCAAATGCGGTATGCGCGGCGGTTGCTGGAGTCGCGGCCATTTCTCTCGCGGATTCCGGACGACTCTCTCGTCGTGGCGACAAATGTCCCAACGGCGATGCCGGGCGCCGGCGTGCGGCATTTTTCGGCGACGCGGGATGAAGCCGGGAGCTACGCGATGATCTACGCGCCGGTGGGGCGCGCCTTCACCGTTCGCATGGAGAAGATCACCGGACCGAGCGTGCGAGACTGGTGGTTCAATCCGCGCGACGGGAGCGCGACGCCCCTCGGGGAATTTTCCAATGCCACGGACCGCGAATTCATCCCGCCGACGCCGGGCGAGGAACTCGACTGGGTGCTGGTGCTTGATGACTCGTCGAAGCGCTACCCGGCGCCGGGGGCGAAGTAGGCGCGCCGCTTGATGCACCGACGGCGAGGCAATTCCCGAGCGACTGGAAACGTTCTCTTCTGGCGCCGCCTATATCCCATTCTTCCTATTCATCACATTCCTCCCATTTGTTCCCAGATGGGAAGAATGGGAGATATGGGAAGTATGGGAGACGCGATACCTCTCTAAATTGGGCTGCCGGGCTACGCCTCCGGCAAACGCCCCATGGCCTTAAGCAGCGGCTCCAACTCCTTGCTGAGCTCGGCAAAGCCGTTGAAATTGATCTGTTGCTGGCCATCGCTGAGGGCTTCGGCCGGATTCGGATGGACCTCGATGAGCAGCCCGTCCGCGCCCATGGCGACTGCGCCTTTACACAGCGCCCGCACCAGGCTGGCGCGTCCGCAGCCCTGGCTGGGATCGACGATCACCGGCAGATGGGATTCCTGCTTGGCGATCGCCACTGCGGACAGATCCAGCGTATTCCGCGTGTAGGTTTCGAAGGTGCGGATGCCGCGTTCGCAGAGGAAGACGTTGGGATTTCCCTCCGCCAGGATGTACTCGGCAGCGAGGAGCCATTCCTCGACCTTCTGGCTCATGCCGCGCTTGAGGAGGATGGGCTTGCCGCTCTTGGCGGACTCAATCAGCAACTGGAAATTCTGTGCGTTGCGCGCGCCAATTTGCAGGATATCGGCCGTCTGCGAGACGTGCTCGACATCGCGTTCGGAGAGCACTTCGGTGATGATTTTCAGGCCCGTTTCCTTCTTGGCGAGCGCCAGGAGGCGCAGGCCTTCCTTGCCGAGACCTTGAAACTCGTAGGGCGAGGTCCGCGGCTTGTAGGCGCCGCCACGGAGGATCGTCGCGCCGGCGGCCTTCACGGCGCGGGCCGTGGAGAGCAGCTGTTCTTCGCTTTCCACCGAGCACGGGCCGGCCATCATCGTGAAGGCTTGGCCGCCGACCGGCACGCCGTCGACGTCGATGACGGAATTCGCCGGATGGCTCTCCCGGCTGGCCAGCTTGAAGCGCTTTTGCACCCGAAGGACGTTTTCCACCTGGGGCAGGGCGTAGAGGGATTCCAGGTTCTGGTGCGTGCGCTCATCGCCGATCGCCGCGATGACCGTCTGCTCCACGCCGTAAATGGCCCGCGGCTCGTAGCCCAGGCGTTGGATTTCGACGGAGACTTCTTCGATTTTTTCGCGCGGCGTGTGGGGCTTGATGACGATGATCATTTACGGGGCCGGGGTGGGAGTTTGATGGTTGAGCAATGCGGGAGGTGAGAATAGTTTGTGTGCTTCTAACGTCACTCCAGCGTTCAATACAACTCCCAAACCTCGAATCCGCTCTACTCGTGCAAGACTTTACCGCCGGTGGGATCAACGCTCTGCCCTCGCACCCCAGACATTCCTCCGGAGACCCTGCGCTCGATCAGAGCATAAAAGAACTCGTGGCCAAAAACGGCTGCACCACCTCGTGCGACCTCATCGAGGAGATGATCACCACCGCGCTGAAGATCGGTCGGGACAATCTCAGCGTGGCCGACCTGAAGCTTTTCAACCGGTCGCTCAAGGAGCTGCGCCAGGCCGCAAATATGTTTGCGCGCTACCGGGACCATCGCAAAGTCGTCGTCTTTGGCTCGGCGCGGACGCCGGCGGACGACCCGGAGTCGCTCGCCGCGGAGGAGTTTGCGCGCAAGATGCGGGAGCACGACTACATGATCATCACCGGCGGCGGCGACGGGATCATGGGCGCCGCGCAGAAGGGCGCCGGCCGGGAAAACTCCTTCGGGCTGAACATCCGCCTGCCCTTCGAGCAGCGGGCCAACGAAACGATCCATGGCGACCGGAAGCTCATCAATTTCAACTATTTCTTCACCCGGAAGCTGAATTTCGTAAAAGAGACGCACGGCGTGGCGCTTTTTCCCGGTGGCTTCGGGACGATGGATGAGGGATTCGAGGTGCTCACACTCATGCAGACGGGCAAGGCGCGGATCATACCCGTGGTGCTCGTGGACAAGCCAGGGGGGACCTACTGGAAGACCTGGCAGGCCTTTCTCTCCGAGTATCTGCTCAATCGCGGCTTCGTTTCCGAGGAGGACCTTTACCTCTTCCGCACCGCGGAAAATGTCGACGACGCCGTGCGGGAGATCGTCGATTTTTACCGGGTGTTTCACTCCTACCGCTGGGTCGGAGCGCAACTCGTCATCCGGATCACGAAGGCGCTTACGCCGGCCGCGCTGCGGGAGCTGAATGCGACCTTTGCCGGACTGTGTGTCGAATGTCAGATCGAGCAGACCAAGGCCCTGGCCGAGGAGAGCAATGAGCCGGAGCTGGGGGAATTGCCGCGCATCGTGCTCATGCCGAATCGGCGGAATTTTGGCATCCTGCGCAAGCTCATCGATTCGATCAACCAGGCGGAGACGATAAAACCGGCGGATGAGGCGGTGGCGCGGGAGATTTAGGCGCGCTCGGGAGATGCGCCAATATGTTCCGAGCTAAAGGGCCAATATGCGGCGCCGAAGCATTCTGAAAGGGGGCGCGCTTTGGGGTAAACAATACTCTGTTTAGGGTATAGGATCGGCAAGCGCTGCGACCTATAAGGGATATCCCCTTATCCCCCTATGAACAAACATCCTCTTCTCGTAGCCGCCCTGTTGTCTCTTTCGCCAGCCTTGCTGGCTGATACCGTTGATCGCGGTGGCACGACGATCCAATCTTACGACGGAAACCTGCATCTCACCTGCAATCCTAATTGGGGCGGCGCCTGTGTCTCCATTCAGTGGAAGGGCACGGAATTCATCAATTGCTCCGATGCCGGCCGCGAATGCCAGATCGATACCTTCATCGGATATAACAACGGTAGTTACACGCCCTGGACCGATGTCGGCACGACGTTGAGCGGCGGAAACACCGGCAGTGAAGTCGCGCAAAACATGGTCGTTCCCACGGGAAAGGGGCCGAACCCCACCGAGTGCGGCGATGGTCAGGATGGACGTGCGTCGTATCCTTCGCCGCTTGATTGGTGGAGCGCCAATGGCACGACGATCCAGAGCTACACGCGGAGCCGTGAATATAGCTGGAATCGATTTTTCAGCAGCGACACCCGGGGGCACATCTTTGGCGCGATCAGCGGAGCGAAGGATGTGCTCAAGAAATCGGTGTGGATCCCGGCGCAGAGCTATGGCTTTGACAATGTCATCAAATTCGAAGGCTGGCTGCGGAATCCCACGACTGGAGACATCCACGGCGAGACGCCGGCGCTCTATGTGCAGCCGTCGTATAACAAATTCATCGGCTACGACGTGACGACGGGCGCGGAAACTTCGCTGGCTAGCGGCGCGAATTACAATCCCTCGATCGGCGGGGTCATTGTCTATGACGGCAATCGCAACGATCGATGCATCGGGACTTTCGGGGCTAATGGATTGAACCCTACGTGGAAGTTTCAGGTGACCCAATTTGGCAACCTCTGCAGCAAGATCCGCGCGAATAGTCCCTGGGTAAACAATGCCGCCAAGGGAACGGTGGTCTATGGTTATTGTTTCGTGGTCTGCGGTGACAATGTCGCTCACGTCGAGAGCACCATGCGGGCGCTCTACGCGAAGGGCTGGTACTGAGATCAGCTGATTCCGAGCCGCGGGCGCCACGTGACGTTGGCTCCCGCGGTTCAGAGCAACTTACGGGAATGAAAACCGACCGCTATTTATTGTGCGCTGCCGGGATCTTACTGGCCGCGGCAAGCTGGAGCGTGATTTTTTCGGGCATCGCCAGGCCGTCCGCTGCCGCGCGGGTGGCTTCGCTGTCGTTATCTCCGGGAATCCCCTTTGCGGCTCCGACAGCTGTTGTCGTTGGAACGAATTCACAGGAAGACATCGTGGCCGCACGGCTGGACCGTGCGGCTTCTGAGGCCGAGATGACCGACGCCGCCCAGGCGCTGGCTGACTATTCGTCCGGCGCTCTGCTTCGCTGGGTAATCGCGCATCAGCCGGATCACCACCCCCTCATAGTTGCGGCGGCGGATGTCCTGAACGCCCGTCTCGCCGCCGACAGCCCTGAGGACGCTGTGGCCTGGGTGACCAAGCTGGCGCCGACTGAGTGGCGCGCCAAGTATGCCTTACAGGCCGCCAATACCATCAACTTCGGCCGGCCGGACCTTACTGTGCAACTCCTGCCGCTCATCCCGGACGCCCAGCTGCGGACCGCGACCGCCGCGGCACTCTGGTCGGGACTGGCGCAAAAGGCGCCGGAGGTCGGAATACGCCTGGCGCTGAAGTCGACCGATGCAGTCGTACGGAACGAAGCCGTCATAACCCTGGCGACAAATCTCGCCGATCAGGATCCAAATGGAGCCACGCAATTGGTCAATGATGCCGCGCTCGACCTCGAACACACGCAGCTTTGCATCGCGCTCATCGGGCGCTCCATCGCGCTGAAGAATCCGGCAGCCGCAGCGGCTTGGGTCGATTCACTCGAGCCGGATTTTCAGTCAGCCTATGTGGTTAACACGGTGTTGGGCCTCTACCGTGAGCAGGACGCGCAAGCCGCGAAAGCCTGGGGCGGCAAACACGGCGCATCGCTTTAGCTAGTCGCGATCGGCGGCAATCCTGGGAGCGCGGACATCTCGTCCGACCGCGCGGAAGCGTCCGCAAAGACGTGGGCTTCAGTTGGAGCGAACTGCGCGGCAACAGCTCGTTCGCGAACACGCAATGTGCCGTGCTTTAAACCCTTCGAAAAGCGAACGCAGACATCCTTTGGCCGGGCTCCGCGCCATGCGGACGCCGTTTGAGACGCCCGCGCTCCAAGTACGCTGCCCGTGCCCTTGCCTACGGCTTAGCCGGAGCCGCCGGCGTGGCCGCTCCCGCACTCTTTGGCGGCGGAAACGGCGGATTCTGAGCCCAGCCTGGAGCCACTTTATCCAAATTAGGCGTGATATCCGCCTGCAGATCGCCGCAGGCCCAGTGAATGCCACCTGTGAGGATGTCCTGAAAGGTTGGGTTCGTCCAAACGTCCTCCCGATGCCCCATGTTCGTATAGAAGACCCGGCCTTTGCCATACGGACGCACCCAGGTCGCCGGGTAGGCCGGCCGCTGGTAAGGGTTGCCCTTCATCGTATCCGTCTCCTGCACGAGCAGCACGTGGAGGTCGTCGCTGAAGTCCTTGAGCGAATACCACTCCTCCTTCAGGTCGAAACCGGCCGCGGACTTTTCCATTCCGGGGAATTTTGCGTCCACGCAGCGCATGCGCGACTGCTGCTGGTCCCCGTGGATGATGAATTCGCCGCCGATCATCCGCACGTAGGGATCGGCCGCCGCGCCGAAGTTCTTGTAGCGCTCGGGACCTTTCTTGGCCTCGTTGTTCGTATGGAACGTGTCGGTGGCGCTGTGCGTGCCGATGAAGCCTTTGCCCGCTTTGATCGCGTCGAGCAGGGCCTGCTTGCCTTCCTGGGTCATGGGCGGTTGCTTGTCCGTACCGGGTGAGCAGAGGTCGCCGGTCGTGTAGAAAAAGAGCGCGTCGAATTGCGCCAGATAGCTCGGCGAGAACAGGGAGCCGTCTTTGGAGAAGGTGAACTCCCAATTATTCTTCGGAGCCAGCTCCTGGAGGATTTTTTCCGCGTAGCTGGGCTGCCCGTTCTTGTAGGTGATAACGGAGTGCTCGAAGCCACTCGATTTGCTGAAGAACAGGATCTTGCGTTTCGGAGGAGTCGCGCCCAGGAGCGCATGACCGACCGGTGCGGCGGCCAGGGCGAAAGCAGAAGCGCGAAGAAAATCGCGGCGGGAGAGTAGGGACGAGTGCATGAATGGAGAGGAGAAAACCCGCGGAAGCGGCGGAGGTTCCGGGCTCGCGCGAGTATTTTTCGTAAAGCGGTGGATCGGATGGTTCTTTGGGTGAAACGATAGGCAATTTTACCAAGACAGCTAATTTTTCGCCGACCACGGGAATTGCGTGGACATTCCTCGCCATGGTTCTCCGCATCGCCTCCTTTTTTGCCGCGCTCGCCCTGCTTTCCCGCCCGCTGCGCGCCGCGGATCAGCCGCAATGGGGCGCCGCGTGGTCGCGAAACATGGTCTCTGAAGAGCGCGGGCTGCCGGAATCATTCGATCCCGCCACGGGCAAAAACATCCTCTGGGTGGCGCAACTCGGCACGGAAACGCACTCGACGCCGGTCGTCGCCGAAGGTCGTGTGCTCATCGGCACGAACAACGAAGAACCGCGGGATCTCCGGCAAACGGGCGACCGAGGGGTGCTCATGTGCTTCGATGAGCAAAGCGGCCGGCTGCAATGGCAACTCGTCGTGCCGAAGCGGGAGGAGGATCCGTTTTTCGACTGGCCGAAGACGGGCCTGCCGTCGCCGGCGACCGTGGAGGCGGGCCGGGTCTACACGGTCGATAATCGCGGCGAGGTCCTCTGCCTGGACCTTCACGGCATGGTCGAGGGCAACAAAGGCCCGTATCTCGATGAAGCCGCGCATATGACTGGTCCGCCGGCGAGCGCGAATCCAAATCCCGTGCCCGGCGCGCAAATCGCCCCGCGGCTGGATCTGCCGTCGGCCGGCAACGAGCGCCTGGTGCAACCCAGTTCGCAGGATGCCGACATCCTCTGGCTCTTCGACATGGTGAAGGACGCGGGAATCTGGCCGCACGATGGCGCGCACAGCTCCATCCTGGTTCACGGCGCTTACCTATATCTTAATACCGGCACGGGAGTGGACAACACGCACCGCGCCATTCGCACCCCCGACGCGCCGAGTCTCATCGTCTTGGAAAAGGCTACCGGCCGACTGGTCGCGCGCGACGACGAGCATATCGCGCCGCGGATCTTTCATGCGACCTGGTCGTCACCTTCCGTGGGGCGTTGGAATGGCCGCGACGTGTTGTACTTTGCCGGCGGCGACGGCGTGGTTCGCGCGTTTGATTTGCTGACGGAGAGCCCTCCTGCGGGCGAAGTGCGGACGCTGAAAAAGGTCTGGCAATACGATCCCGACCCGATGGCGCCAAAGGAAAATGTGCATCGTTTCACCGGAAACAAACGGGAAAGCCCGAGCGTGATCCATGGCATGCCGGTCTTTCTCGATGGCTATCTCTATGTGGCCAGCGGCGGAGATCTTTGGTGGGGAAAGAACGAGGCCCGCATCGATTGTGTCGAGGTGCTGGGAGAGAACGATGCCACCCGTCGCGGTCCGGTCTGGCGGTATCCGCTGGACCGGCACACCATGTCCACGCCGGCCGTGTGCGACGGGCTGGTCTACATCGCGGATTGCGGGCGAAAGCTGCACTGTCTCGATGCCGCGACTGGCCGGCAATACTGGGAGCAGGAATTGCGCGGTGAGATCTGGGCTTCCCCGCTCGTCGCGGATGGAAAGGTGTATCTCGGCACGCGCCGGGGAGATTTCTGGACGATGGCCGCCGGCAAGGAAAAGAAAGTGCTCAGCGTTGTGGAGATGGGAAAACCGATCAGCGGCACGGCTACGGCGGCCAATGGCACGTTGTACGTAGCGACCATGACCTCGCTTTACGCGATCCGCGTCGGCGCAAAGAGTTTATAGTCAGCTTGTTGGGAATTGGATGGGAATAAGGGTCAGGGGTTTTGTAGTGGGTTTGCAGCGAGTCGGATGTTATCGAGTGAGTTGTCTTTGATTCACCGAGTTGGGAGTCAGTGAGTGAGTGCCCAGACACGGAGGTCATTCAATTTGGCGTCGGTCTATGGAAATTATCACGCGGAATTTTAACTAAACTGCATTTTTCAAGATGCATGATTCAAAATGTTTGGTAGTATCGGCGGCGCGGAAGTTTTTCACACCCTAAGGTATTATGGATATTATAAACGTTGCGCAGCCCAACCCGCTTTTGTTTCTCCCTTTGGAGACAGAGCGTTCATCGGATCAGCCCTCCTTTATCGAGCAACTGCTCACTCGGCTGAGGAACTATCGGCAACAGCTCGAGGTCGCGGATCGGATTCGCTATCTGCGATCGCGAGGCGCCATTGTTAAACCAGGCGCAATCCCTGTGTTCATTGGCAACTATCTCCAGCGTCGACGCGACGAGTATCCGCTCGTGTACGTGGCAAAGGGCGCCCGGCTCGAGTTCCAGGGAAATTTCGTGATTCAAGGAGGGCAAAGCAAAAGCATGCTCTCCGTCGAAAAAGACGCCGAACTCACGGTCGGGCACGATGTGAGCATCAATGTCGGCGTGGTCATTCAGGCCACCACGCAAACGGTAATCGAAAACGGCGTCCGCTTTGGTCCCTGCGTCAGAGCCCTGGGCAACCCGCTCCATCCAACATTTCCGGGCGAAGATCTTCGCCGGGGACCGATGCGCTTTCGCGACAACTCCTGGATGCAGACGGGATGCATCGTCGGCTCGCATAGCGAAGGCACTGTGATCGGTGAAGACACCATCATCGCCGCGGGCGCCGTCGTGAACGGCATCTGCAAAGATCGGAGCATGTATGTCGGCAATCCCGGCCGCGCAGTTCCCATCCGAGCCTTTGAAGATGGGCTCAAGTGGTCGAATGACCGCCGACCTTGAACTGCGCGCCGTTTAGCGGCCACTCGCGCAGGCGCGCAGGCAGTGTTTATCGTAGATTCGCCGGCACGAGCGCTCATTTCCGGGTGAGCGAGGTCTTCCATCGGTTGCAATGGGAAGGAACGCCGTCTACTCCGCCATTTACAATGATTGGCGATGTGAAGATATCAATGTAGTTAACGTTCGCGTCGCGATCACTGGAGATTGGCCAATGGTTAACCAATCGCTACTTCGTGATATTCCAGCGCCCATTCCCGCATGAACCGTACGAGTTCTGGGCGCACGCAGTAAATGATCAGCTCCGGATTCTCCAGGGCGCCGAGATAGCGTCGGAGAAGCGGATTGGTCTCCCAGATCTCCTCGAGCACCTGTCGATCTGTCACGATCTCCGCTACACCCGTAATGCGCACCTGGTCGTGGTGCTCGTCGAGATAACAAAGCTCCACGCGCGGCTGCGCGGCAATTTCTCGAGTTTTATGATAGCTGCGCAGATTTGCTACATAAACCGTAAATCCATCCGTGCGCACCGGCGAAACCGGCCGAACGCGCGCCTGGTCTCCGTCGATGCTCGCGAGCATGGGAAATTTGGCGCGCTTCATGACTTCGCGGGCCAAGGCAGGCAACTCCTCGGGCAAAACGGGTTTCGGCGCAGGACCAGACATGGCGGAGCAATGGGCTAGGGGACTACGGGACTTTGCAACCCACCTGCTGGTAGAGCGACAGGAAATCGAAATGATTCCAGGACTCCGCGATGCGTCCATCCTTGATGCGTACGATGCAGGCCCCGCCGAATGACACCGTCTTGCCCGTTGGCGCGACGCCGATCCCGCCGCCGCGATGGCAGCCTGTCACCTGACATCTCCCGACGAGTTTGTCCCCCTCGGAGATGGTGTCTTCCACGGTGATGTGAATATCAGGAAAGGTCTCGCGGAAACTGTGATAGAATTCCTTGAAAGCCGCCACCCCGCGGACTTCCTGGCCAGCCGCGTCGACCAGCCCATGGCCGACGACGTCAGGGGCCAAAAGTTCGTCGATCGTCTCAGTGCGGCCCTGATTCCAGACTTCTTCAAACCAGCGATGCATGAGGGTTGGATGGTTCATGGCGGGGATTCCTTGGATATCTAAACTGAGAAGTTTACGTTAGCGGCGAGGGGCGCGCCCTAGGCCGGGCAGCGGAATCGTCTTCAGTGCTGCTACTCCCTGCAAGCCGAATCGAATCGACGGGATGGTTGTGGCGCCACGTTCTTTCAGCGTTTCGAACCACGGCGCCGAGTTTGATTTCCAACGTCGACTATTGCTAGCCAACAAACCACGGTGTCGCGCTGTGGCGCCGTGGGGCAGCAGTAGCGCTCGATAGGTCACTGGGCGATAGGCTTTTGGAATCTCGTGAGGGTACGCTCGTGGAGGAGCAGAACCGAACAGGCGCGCCACCGATCCATGGTTCCCTTCGAAGTCAGAGGCGGTCCGATGGCTCTTCTCAATGTGGACTTAAATCAATGCCCTATCGCGCCCCGTGCGCGAATTTGCCAAATTTTTTGGCGGAATTGCGCGGCTTCGCCGAATCCTCGAAAACTTTATCGCTTGCACTTTTCATGATTTGCAGAATTGCTGACATGCGGGCGCTCTTTAGATTGCTTCGGTGATAAAAAGTGCATCATTTGGTTTCAATCGACTTCTGTCCATCCGCCATATTCCTTCTCCCGCTTTCGACGAGGTCTTGTCTTTTCCAGAACTCCTGAAAAGATCTCTCCATCCCACTGTGAACCCGTGATGAAGAGAACCGTCCTGATCATCGATGATGATGAACTCTGCCGCGCGCCGGCAGCGGCGATGTTGCGGGCGGAGAATTGGAATGTCGTCGAGGCGGAAAATGGCGAACACGGCTTCCGTCTGGCCGTCGAGTACATGCCCGACGTCATCCTCTGCGATCTCCTCATGCCGCGGGGAAATGGCTTTCATCTCTGCCGTGCGGTGCGCGAGCATTTCGAACTCCGGCATACGAAGATCGTCGTGCTCTCAGGGCGCGATTACCCGTCGGATCGGGAAAGCGCCGCCGAGGTCGGAGCCGATGGCTACCTCTTGAAGCCGCTGAATATGGCGCTCTTTAACGAGACCCTTGCATCTATCGGCCCGCTGGCCCACGCCAATGCCCGTTCGACCGATAATGGCGCCGACACGAAGTGGGCCTCGCCGGGCGACGGTGTGCAGATCAAGTTCTGGGGGGTACGCGGGTCGATCCCGACCCCTGGGCCGACGACCGTGCATTTTGGCGGCAATACCTCCTGCGTCGAAGTTCGCGCCGATGGAGAATTCATCATTCTCGATGCGGGCACGGGCATCCGCCCGCTCGGTCAGTCCCTCGCGGCGGAATTTGGCGACCAGGCGCTGCAACTGACGGTGCTGATTTCCCATACGCACTGGGATCACATCCAGGGCTTTCCCTTTTTCCTGCCAGCCTATAGCCCGCGAAATCGTCTCCGTATTCTGGGCTACGAGGGAGCGCGGGCCAGCCTCGCGGCCACGCTCGCCGGGCAAATGGAGAGCCCGTATTTCCCCATCGCACTGAAGCAGATGCCGGGAAATATCGTGATCGAGGAATTGCGCGAGATGAGCTGCCAGATCGGGCGTGTCCGCGTCGAGGCGTGTTTCTCGAATCATCCGGGGGTATGCGTCGGTTATCGGCTCTTCACCAGCGCCGGCTCGATCGTTTATCTGCCGGACAACGAGCTCCCGATCGCCGCTTCAAAGGATGGCGCTTGCGCTATGGAGAAAAATCTCCTGGGTCTGATTCATGGCGCTGATTTGCTGATCTGCGATTCGCAGTATGAGCGGAGCGAGTACAGTTCGCATGTCGGCTGGGGCCACGCTTGCGTGGATGACGTCATCAGCCTGGCGATCAAGGGCGAGGTCAAGGAAGTCTATCTCTTCCACCACGACCCGGCTCACGATGATACCTTTCTCACGAAGATGCTTGCGGGCGCGCAGAAAATGGCGCGGGAGCAGGGCAGCAATCTGCGCGTGCGAGCGGCGCGGGAAGGGGAGTCGGTGGCCATGAAACCGGCTGCCCAGTAAAAAGGACGCCCGGCGAATTATTGCCCGGGCAGCGAAATCCCGCGGACTTTCTTATAGAGCGACACGGCGTACCGATCGGTCATGCCGGAGACGTAATCGATCATTCGTTGCAGCCGGGTGTAGGGCGTCACATCCGCGCCGCCGACAAATTGCGCGGGCACGAGTTGCAAGAGCTTGCGTGAGCGAGGGGAAGCGCCGCGCCCATGTCGCGCGGCATCGTCTGCAGCGGTATGGAAAAAATCGAGCAGGCCGCCGAGCACCTCGTAGCCGGCGGCTTCGATTTCCACCCCGCGAGTCGTGGCATAGATCGTTTCCACGGAGCGCTTGCGGATGCTTTCGAGCGCCGGCCCGGACGAAATGTGGTCGAGCAGCGGCGTGTCCCATGTGCCCGTCAGGATCGCCTCTTCTTTCTCCAAAAAGAGCGCCGCGCACTGCTCCACCGCCGTGCCGATCGCCTTGGCCCGAAGAAAAGAGATGCGTTCCCGGTCATCGTGCAACCGATCGGCGCGTTCGCGATCCTTGGCGTCGATGGTGACCGCCAGAAAGCTATCGCGCACTTCCTCATAGCTCAAATGCTTGAGCCGGAAGCCGTCTTCGAAATCCACCAGACGATAACAAATATCGTCCGCGGCCTCGACGAGAAAGACCAGCGGATGCCGCGCCCACCGATCGGCCGCCGGATGCCGCCGGAGCAAACCCAGCCGCTCGGCCAGCGCGGCGAAGGAGTCGCGCTCGCTCTGGAAAAAGCCATATTTCTTCGCGCTCGCGCCTGTGGTCGCGACTTCCTCAGGCAACGCCGAGGCCCGCGGGTACTTCGAGTAGGCGCCGAGGGTGGCGCAGGTCAGCCGCAGTCCCGGATTATCCGGCATCTGGAGCCGCGTGATGAGGCGAAACCCCTGAGCATTGCCTTCAAAGCGCGCCAGATCGGCGGCTTCTGCCACGGAAAGCTCCCGCTCCCGCGTCTCCGCCAGCGCGGGCGAAGTCTTGAACCAATGGCGAATGGCATCCTCGCCGGAATGCCCAAAGGGCGGATTGCCCAAATCGTGCGCCAGCGCCGCGGCCGAGACGATGGCCCCGACGTCTGAAGCATGGAACGAATCCCGAAGCTCGTCGCGTTTGCAGATTTCCGCGCCCACGCGCGCGCCAAGCGATCGGCCCACACTTGCCACCTCGAGGGAATGCGTGAGCCGGGTGCGGACGAAGTCGTTATCCGCCAGTGGAAAAACCTGCGTCTTGTCCTGCAACCGACGGAAAGCCGAACAGAACGTGAGCCGATCCGAATCGATCTGGTACGGCGAGCGGGCAGGATCCGGCGCGCCGGGCCGGTCCTGGCCAAAGCGATCGGCGCAAAGCAATTGCCGCCATTGCATGCGCGCCGTGCTCATGAAGCCGGAGTGGAGGATTCATCCGCGGCCTTTTGCACTTCGGCTCCCAGCTTTTCCCATTGCGCCGTGATGCGCGTCAGCTCGGTGGAAACCGTTGAGAGTTCGCGGTTGAGTTTGGTGGCATTGCCTCCGGCCTCGTAGGCCGCCGGATCTTCGAGCGCGGCGGTCAATTCTTTTTGCCGCCCTTCGAGCGTGGAGATCTGCATCTCCAAATGCTCGAGTTGCTTCTCGCGATCGCGACGGGCTTTAGCTTCGGCCTTGCGTTGCTCAGCTTCGAGGCGGCGCTGTTCCTTCACTTCGCGCATTCCGAGACCCGACCGGGTGGCCACGGCTGCCGGGGCCGTGTCCGGACGGGCGTCGCTCAACTTCTGGCCGGACGTGAGCGCGGCCCGCGCGGAGGTCGCCCGGGTTTTGTCCAGATAGTAGTTGTAGTCGCCGGCGTAGGGCGTGATGAGGCCCGCCGAGATGTGCAGCACGGAGCGCGCGATGGCGCGGATGAAATACACATCATGTGAGACAAAGATGAGCGTGCCTTCGTACTGCTGGAGCGCGCCCACCAGTGCATCGATCGAGCCAATGTCCAAGTGAGTCGTCGGTTCGTCCATGAGCAGGAGATTCGGCGGATCGAGCAGGATCTTGACCAGTGCCAGCCGCGATTTTTCTCCGCCACTCAGGACGGCCGTGGGTTTGAAGACGTCGTCGCCGCGAAAGAGGAAGGAGCCGAGCACCGTCCGCGCCGTTTGCTCACCGACGGGATTCGGCGAATCGAGCACCGCCTCCAGCACGGTCTGCCGACCATTCAGCATCTCGATGCGATGCTGGGAAAAATAGCCGACTTTCACATTATGGCCGAATTCGCGCTCGCCGCTCGCCGGCTCCAGCACCTCGCCGGCCAGCTTGAGCAGCGTGGATTTGCCGGCGCCATTGGGGCCGACGAGCACGATGCGTTCGCCCCGTTGCGCTTCGAAATTCAGCCCGCGGTACACGGTGAGATCACCGTAGGAAAAGTCCACGTCCCGGAGCGCCAGAACGCGTTGGCCGGAGCGTCCTGGTTGCGGGAAATTGAACTTCGACACGGTCTTCTCCGAGCCGAGCGGAGCCTCGATCTTCTCCATGCGCGCGATCTGCTTCAGCTTGCTCTGGGCCTGGGCGGCCTTGCTGGCCTTGGCCCGGAAGCGGTCGGCAAATTCCTGGAGCGCGGCGATTTCCTTCTGCTGGTTCTTGTACGCCGACATTTGCTGCTCTTCGCGCGCGGCCTTTTCCCGCACGTAATCGTCGTAATTTCCGCGGTAGCGATTGAGGCGCTGGCGCGAGATCTCGACGATGCTGTCGACGAGTTGATTGAGAAATTCCCGATCATGGGAAATGATGAGAATGGCCCCGCGATAGCCGCGCAGATGCTCCTGAAACCAGTAGAGCGACTCCAGGTCGAGGTGGTTCGTCGGCTCATCGAGGAGGAGCAAATCGGGCTGCTGCACGAGCAAGCGGGCCAGGTGGGCGCGCATGATCCAACCGCCGCTCATGGTTCGAGCCGGGCGCTCGAAATCGACTTCACGAAAGGCCAGTCCATGAAGAATCTGCTTAGCCCGCGCTTCGACCTGAAAGCCGTCCTCCTCGGCGAAAACGCCAAGCGCCTCGTGGTACTCCTCGTCGTTCGTCGCATTCGGGTCCGCCTCGTGCACACGGATGATCTCACGCGCCTTGGCGAGCTGCGGCGACACCGCGGTGGCCAGAGAAAGCACCGTTTCATCTCCCACCGGGGCGCTCTCCTGCGGAAGAAAGCCCAGGCTCGCGCCTTTTTCCAGGATCACACGTCCGGAGTCGGGAGAGGCATCGCCGAGGATCAGTGAGAAGAGGGTCGACTTGCCGGCGCCGTTCGGGCCCACGAGACCGAGCCTTTCCCCGCGATTGATCTGGATGGCGGCATCCTCAAAAAGGGTGCGGCCGGCAAAGGACTTGGAAAGCTGAGAGACGGTGAGCATGGGAAAAAGCGAAGCCCGCTAGAATGGACGATCTCCGCGCCGCCGCAAATGCTGAAATGCAGGAGAGTGATCCAGGAAAATCGCCGGGCTTGGCGCGGCGGATCGCGAAGTCCTCCCCGTCTCTGGAAAGATCGCTGCCTGTTGATCGTCTGCCTCAAGCCGACTCGGGAAGGAATATCTGGCGAAATCGAGAGGCGGCAGAAATTGACAATCTCGTGTCCTGTTATTATGTACACGCCTGCGCTGCCTGCCGCCACGGAAGTCTCTCCGGCAAGCCGTTAACATCCACCCTGCCACCCTGACCATGATCCGCTCACTAAGCGTAGTTTTACTTGCTTTCATCCTGGCCTCGACAGGACGCGTGGATGCCGCGCGACCCTTTTTTAATGGTCACGCCGACCTCGTTCCCGGAGCGGAAGGTCAAAATTACGACGCCATTGCCTACGACGCGGCGGCGAATAAGTACTTCTGTGCGAGTCAGTCGACGGCAAATCTCGCTGTGGTGGATGGCTCTACCGGACGGGTGACTTCGCAAATCACTCTGGCAGAGCAGGGGGTAGAGGTCCTTGCGGTGAATCCCACTACTCATAAGGTTTACGCCGCGGGCACGGGGCCGACTTTAAGCGTCTTCGACCCGGCGCTGGGGACGGTGACGCCCGTCGTACTGCCGAGCGGCGGCCATATCAGCCTCGCCTTGGATCCGGCCCGGCACGCTTGTTATATCGCGGGTTATTATGACTCGACGTTGACAATTGTTGATACGAATACGAACGCCATCACTGCAACGCTTACGACGGGCGCATTGCCCTATTGCGTCGCCGTCAATCCGTCCACGCACCTCGTCTACCTCGCTTGCAACGGAACGGGCGGCAAGCTCAGTGTCATCGATCCGACGCTCGCGACGCCGGCCGAAGTGAAATCGGTGGCCATCGACAATGCGAATCAGGTCTTCTATAACAGTTCGTTAAATCGGATTTATATATCCAATTTAGCGAATGGCTCGAGCGGGTTGCTGGTCCTCAATGGCTCGACTTATGGCGTGATCGACAATCTCCCGACCGATCTCATCCACTTTTTTGCCCTGGATGCAGCCAGTAACATCCTGTATGGCGGAACGACCGGCGGCGTCCTGGCGGTGGACGCGACGGATACCGTCACAACGCTCACGGAGCCGGCTCCATCCGGACTCGTGGTCGACAAGACCGGTCGTCTGGCCGACCTGCCCGGAGCCTTTGGCGCGAATTCCATCGCGATTTATGAAGGAGCTTTGGCGGCCACTTCCGGCGCGCTGGATGGCATCATCCCCTTGACGGCGATCCCCGGGTCGGTGGTGGTGAATCCAGCGACGGGCAAAGCCTATGTGGCCAATCCGAACACGAATTCGCTCTTCGTCGTCAATGAAGCGACCAAGGCGACGATCAAAATCATTTCTCTGGAGGCGGCCCCGGGCGATGTGGCGGTCAATTCGACCACCAATCGCATCTATGTCGTGATCCCGTCCACCGGCGATCTCTACGCCATCGACGGCAGTGACGATCACGTGATTTACAACTGGCCGGTGACTGTGCTGACGGATCCGGTAAACATGACCTATCAATCGGCCGCGCCGACGCACCTTGCGGTCGATGCGACGCGCAACAAAATCTATGTCTTGCAGTCGGGTCAGATCGGACTGGCCTCGGGGGTGACGACGACCTTTGCCAATGCCGTCAACGGGTCCATCGAAGGCGCAGGCCAGGATCCGGTAGATCACACCGGCATCGATCAATTGGGCGATGCGCCCAATGGGCTGGTCGTGGATTCCGGGGCCAACCTTCTGTATGTCATGACGACGGCTATTTCCGTGGATCATGACGCCTATGCCGTCGTGGTGAAGCCGCCGGTCTCCGGGCCGCCGACCACCACGATTTTCGACCCGGGCGCGTACGACGCGACGTCTTACACCGGTCTGGCCTTCAGTTCTGCGACCGCCGAGCTGTATGTTGCGGGACCCGATCCCACGACGGGTCTGCCGGAACTCAAGGTGATTCCGACTGCGGGGGCCAAGCAGTACCAGATCGCGAGTCGCATCACCGGCTTTGCTTCGCTCCAGAGCTATCCGGCGGTGAACCAGGCGCTCAATCGCGTGTATATCGTGGGCACGACCAGCGGCTCGGCCTACTCGACGCTTTTGACGGTCACAAATGATGTGCTCGACGCCAGCTCCGACACGACCCCCATCTACCTATCGGGTTCGACGGCGGGGATCGTTTACGATCCGACGAGCAAAAACGCCTACGTGAGCGGGCTGGCTAGCGCGCCCAACTTTTCCCTGCCCGATGGCGTGCTTGACGTCTATTTCGACGGTCCCGACACCATCCCGCCCACGGTCGTCGCGACGCCGGCGGACGGCGTGACCCTTTCCGCCGTCGGGTTTTATCAGGGCGTTCTGCAGGTTTCCGATGCCCGTTCCGATATCGCTTCCGTTATGGTCAGCCTGCAGAACGGCAGCGGGCAGTACTGGGACGGCGTGTCGCAGTGGGTCGCGACCGAGACCTTCTTTTCCGCCTCGCAGGTCCTGACGGACAGCGGAGTGTTCACTTATGCGCTCCCGCCGCGGGCGGACGGCTTCGGCGCCGGGACCTATGCGGTGCATGTTGTGGCCAAGGATTCTTCCGGCAATACCGCGAGTTCGGTAACGCACTTCACCATTAATACGCCTGGCGCCTTCAGCTTCTCCCAGGCCGCTTACACCGTCTCGGAAAGCGCCGGCTCGATCGACATCACGGTGAATCGCGTTGGCACAAACGGACCGGCCAGCGTGCGGTATAACGTGACCGACGGAACCGCCCACCGCATCGAGGGCGCTGTGCCCTCCGGTACAGGCGGTTTTAGCGAATTCGGCGATTACGACTTGGTCTCGGAACCATTGAATTCCCCCACCGGCGGCTTTGGCTCGGACCCGGCTCTGCGCGTCCTGACTTTTGCCGATGGCCAGAGCCAGAAGACCTTCACTCTCACCGTTTCCGCCGACCAGCTCATCGAAGGTCCGGAGACCGTCAATCTCAGCCTGACGGACGTGAGTCAGGGGTCGGAGTACGGGCCAAATCAAAACGCCGTCCTGACCATCACGGACTCGACGCGGGGCCGCTTGACGACCACCGCGGTCATCTCGCCGATTCCCGCGCAAAATGTCTTCAATCCGGTCGGTGTTTTTTATAACAACTCGACCGGAAAAGTTCTGGTCTACGGCAGTCCGAATGCCTTTGGCAGCACAGCCGTGGGCGTCATCGACCCGGCGACGAACGCGGTCGGCGGCGGATTCACGCTGCCGGGACAGTCCGATCCTACGTTCACGGTTGTCGTCGATCGCGGTCTCAATCGGCTCTACGCCCTCGTGCAGACGACCGATGCAAACCCGCTCAATCCACCGCCGCCGTTGCAGATTTTCGATCTGACGACTTATCATAACATCGGCCAACTTCGCATTCCGACCGGAACCGGCGGTAGCTCGACGATGCTCCAGATCGACGAAAAGACGCACGAAGTCTTCCTCGTGGGGCTGGAGCTCAATAGCCAGCCCCTGGTCTACGATGGGGCGCACGATCAGTTTAAGTACCTTCCGTTGGTCGTGCCGACGCTCGCGGGATTTGTGGATGAAAAGAATCACAAGATCATCGGCTACGCTTCGAATGACTACCAATTCTCGATTACAGATCTCACGACGGGCACGGTGACAAACCAGGCGTTTGCGTACACCGGCTCAGCCGGCGCGGTGAATAACGTCACCGGCGTCACCTACGAACTGTGCAGCGACCGGAGCGGCAACTACGCGCTGCTCGTCGTCGATGGAGCGACTGATGCCTTTAAAACGGTTTCGCTGTCTTATCCGGCGACGTCGATTGCCGTCGACGAAACAAACAATCGCTTCTACCTGGGCGGAGTCGACAATACGACCTTCTTGTTTACCATCCACGCCTATGACGGCGCCTCTGCGACCGAGACGGGTGTGGTGGGAGCGATTCCCGGCGTCTCCTATCGCGCGGCTCTCGCTGTGGTTCCGAGTCTGCATCGGATCTATGCCGGCGCGAATTCGGGCAATCATGTCACGTCTTTGGATCTCAATACCCAGGCTACGGTAAATATTGTTACCGCCTCGGAGCCGGGCAACATCGTGGCCACGCACACCTCGTCTGGGGATAAAACGTATGTCGCCGACACGGTGGAAAAGGTTGTTTATGTTATCGATGGGCAAACGAATGCCGTCCTCCGTCAGATTCCTACTGCGGGTTTACTCGGCAGTCTCGCCAGCGTGGATTCTACTGGGAAAGTTTATTTCCTCACCCTCGGCGCAGCGGATCCGCAGACAGGCGGGCAGACGCTGCAGGTGGGCTCCATCGATGTAGCGACGGATACCATCGACCCCCATGTGGTCTCGGTTGGACCGCCTGATTCCGGCCCGTCAACTCTCCTGTATGTTCCGCTTCTGGCCGACAGTGGCCTGAAGAAAGTCTACGTGCCTTTCACATCCTCCTTTTCCACCGATACCTCCTCGGTCTTTGAAATCGAAGCCGACCCGTCAAAGACGTCTACTTTCGGAAGCGTGATCGCTACGAAGGCAAATGTCGCCGGCGCGGCGGCGCTTGATACCGTGTTGCATCGTCTCTATGTGGTCACGACGACCCCGCAGGTCACGGATTTTACGAATTCGATGACCGTCCTGGACGCCAACGGGCTGGCGACGCTGAAGACCACGACCATGGCGGAAGGTCCCGGCCTTCGCGGCAATGTGACCATTGATCCTTCGATCAATCGGATCTTTATCTCCGCCCTGGGCAAGCAGGTCTTCGTTATCGACGTCAAGCCCGGGAGTAAGACGGAAAATCAACTCATCGGGGTCTTCGACATCCAGGAGCCGTACAATCCGGAAGACGACGTCGGCTTGGAATCCATCGTGGCTAATCCGACGACCCACCACGTGCTCGTCGCCGACGTGAGCAACGATGGCGGTGATCAGGGGGCGGCCGTGGTGATCGATGGCTCGAAGCCCGCGGTCACTGCCGGTCTCTGCGAAATCGGCGATGGAATGCACAGTGCCTTCAATCTTGCCACGCAGCAGTTCTACTTCAGCAATCTCTACAACGCGAGCGTGACGGTGCTTCACGATCTCGGAGCGGAAGCGCCGCCGTTGCCCACGCCGACGGGCGTCGCTTATACGGCCGACGGGCTCATTGCGGGAAGCAACTGGACCTTTACCGCCACAGAAAATTCCTCGGCGGCCGGCTTGAGCCTTTCCTTCCAGGCGAGCACAGACAACGGTGCGCACTGGACCACGCTTCCAGGAACGGCCACGGCGGCCGGTTCGGTCTGGACCCTCGCGACCGCAGGCGTGCCGGCCGGAAATGTTATTTTCCGCGCCGTCGCATCGGCGACAAATGCCGCCGATGCCGATTCGGACTCCACGGCCGCGGTTCAGGTCTCGCCTGCGGCGCTGCCGCCCACAGGCATCCTGGTGCAGTTTGGCGAGGCGCAGTTCAGCGGGGCCGCGGGCTCCACGGTCACCATCCCGGTGCTGCGCGGGCCCTCCAGCACGAGCCAGGTTCTGGCGCCGTTCACGGTTGGCGGCTCCGCCACGCCCTTCACGGCGGGAGCGAAAACTTACGACTATCAGATCACGAGTCCGGCGCAGGGAAATATCGTGACCTTCGCTCCCAACTCGCCCTCGCAGAATATTGTTCTGAGCCTGCCCACCCACAAGGGCTCCGAGCCGCTAAAGACTATCCGCTTCACCCTCCAGGCGCCGGTCGGCAATGCGGCGCTCGGCGATCCGGTGACCGCGACGATCACCCTCAATAACGGCGCGCCGGAAGTCCTGCACACGCCCACGGGCTTGAAAGTCACTCCGCAAAATATCGTCTCCAGCGGAAAAGCCGGCACGGTGGGCCGCACGGGCTCAAATTGGCAATTTTCCGTGACGGAGGCGCCGGCCGCCGGGGCCAGTGATCTCTCCGTCCGCATGCAATCGGGGCCCACCGCCAGCGGACCCTGGGCGAATTTGCCAAACGACTCTGTGCTCACGAACGGCAGTGGGAGTGTCTGGAAGGGCTTTACGCAGACGCCGCCGTTGGGCGCCTCCGTCTACTTCCGCGCCGTGGCCAGCGCGACGGGCTTTGCGGATGTGGCCGGCGCGCCCTCTGCGGCTTTCGGCATCGTTGCCGGTCCAAATCTCACGCTAAATGTTGCCGCGAGCAGCGATAGCGACGCCTACGCTGGCGCGGTGCACGAGGGCGAAGTCATCACCTATACTTTGACCGTGGCCAATGTCGGGCAGGCCGATGCGACAAATGTCGTCGTTGCCTTCCCGATACCTGCTCACACGACGTTCCTCAATCAGTCAAGCATTCACAGTTCACCGCAGGACACCCGAAACAAAAGCGGCGCTGTGACCACGGCGAATTTTAAATTCACAACTATTCCGAAGAACCAGACCTATACGGAAACCTTGCTCGTCACGGTCGACGGCGCGGCCGCATTTTCCAAGACAAATGCGGCCAAGGGGTTTGGTTACACGATCGACGCTTCCGGCTTCACTGTCTCGGCCCCGGATGAAGGCGTAGCCAAGGGCGTCGATCTCGTCAGCTCTTACGATACGACGATTCAAGGCCCTATCAGCCTGGCGGTGGCCGTGGACCACTCCTCCGCCGCTCCCGGCGAAAATAGGACGTACACCTTGACCTGCCGCAATTCCGCCGCCGTCGCCGCGCAGAATAACGTCGTGACCGACGATTTTCCGACAAACATGGTGCTCGACACCCTGTATGTCAGCGACGGTTCCGGCAATTCGACCAACCAGGCGCTGTTGAATCCCGGCCCGCTGACCAATCCCTCCATCCTCTATTATGCCAACCCGCAGGGCCCGACGGCGGATCTGAGCCAGGTGACCGACGCCACCGTCAAGGCGCAGCTCCAGAAGATCGTCTCCGACAAGAACGGCTCGACCGAATACGATTTCGTCGCGATCCGCGCGCAATTGGCGGCTCTGTTGGCCAAGAAAGGCGCCACGGCGAGCCTGTCGCAATTCGACACGGCCGTGGCCGACATCGTCCGGGATCAGCGCGTTGTGCCCGGCGGCGTACGTTGGACGATTCCCAGTATTGCTCCTAAGTCCACGGTCACTCTGCAATACAGCGTCCACGCCTTATTCGACCTCGTCCCGGCCCGCGCGATTCCGCACGGGATCGACGGCGGCTTTTCCGCCGGTTATTTCGCGAATTCACTCTACGACTTCACGAGCTCGGTCGATGGGCAAAGCTACTCGGCCCTGTATGGCGCGAAGCCAACCCCCGTGCTGGTCGACCTGCATTTGATCTCGGCGTCCCATGCGCCGGTCTTGCTCCTCAGCAAAAAGCCCGTGGGCGACCAGATCCTGAACGATCAAACTAACAACGTGCACGGGAATGGCTCACAACAGATTGCCGGGCTGGGCGTGGTCACGACCGCGGTGCAATTTCGCGGGTTTGACTATCAGCTCATTTATACAAATTCCGGCGATGTCGCGGCGCGGGATGTGGTCATTCACGACGTAATTCCCAATCAATCGGCCTTGCTCGGCTTTTTCACTCAGACGGTGAATGGCGTCACGTCAAACATGACCGCGGATCAGTTCAGTTATTACGATTCGAACGGCACGCCCATTTCTACGGTCACCGCGGCAAATTTCAGCAAGGTGAAATCCATGGATATCCGCCTCAGCGCCGTGGATAACCTGACGCCGCTCGCCGCCGGCGCCAGCGGGATGATTCAGTACAGTGTGGAGCCGCTGGCGCCCGTGGCCGCGCCGGGCGCCGCGCCGACGTTTCTCCACTCGCCGGGCGGCTTCAATGCCTCGCTGAGCCGCAGCGATGCCAGGCAGCCGGCGTTCATCGGGACGAGTGATCTGTCTTCACAGACGGCGTGCACGCCGTCGGACCTGTTAGTGAAGGTTATCGCCGACGCCTCGTTTGACATTCGCTATCTGAAAGGCGCCTACACGGCGAAGCCCGGGCAATACGTGCCATTCGATTTTGCGTTCAACAACAATGGCGATGTTGCGGCGGCTAATACAGTGGTGAACCTCGTCCTGCCGTCAGGCGCCAGTCTGGGCGCAGGCAGTTACGCGCCGGCCTTCACCGATGGCGCGACCGGCGGTCCCAGTGCGACCATCTCGGGTCAAAAGGTCACGCTGAGCTTTGGCTCGATCAGCGGCCGTTCGAAACATAGTTTCCGAATCTACCTGCTGGTCAATGGACCGAACCTCGATCCCACGCTGAAGGCCCGCGGCCGCCTCTATTTCGATGCCGACCCGACCGTGGCATTTACGTCCCCGGTTTCCGGCGCCCATGCCAGGGGTCTCAATGCTTCGGCAACCAAGCCGGCGGCGACCTTGACCTCAGCGGCCACCGTGAAGCAATCGGTTCAGGTCTTCGACACCAAGCCGCCGGTGCTTTCGGTGACGCGGAGCGCGCCCTATGTGGTGGCGCAGGGCGGCCAATTTACTTACGACATCTGTTTCGCGAACACGGGCGACGTCGCGGCCACGAACGTCAACGTCGGCATGCAGGTGCCTTACTTCACCGAGTATGTCGGGACGAATAACGGCACGATCAGCGCGCTCGCGTCCGGCACGGCCTCGCCGCAATTGAATATCACGCCCTTTACCTTCACGAATCGCACGGGGAAAATCCCGGGTGCAACCGGGGGCGGGCCGGATATCATCACCTGGCATTTCGGCACGCTCCCGCCGTCGTCGATGGGCCACATCCAATTGTTCGTAAAGTGCGCGCCGAATTTTGCGGACGACTGTGTGGCCGATCATTCGCTCTATGCCAGCGCGAGCAATGCCGCCTCGGCCGTCCTGGCGCCCAATCCTCTCGGGACCTGGATCGCCGGGAAGGATTTCGCCACGACAAAATGGCAGGCCATGAGCCGCTTCTGCGCTCAGTTTGGCATTCCCGTGGATAGCAACACCCGTGCGGCGCTGCAAACGTACGTAGACTCGCTGACCCAAGCATCGCTGGTTCACGGCATCGGCGGCCTCGACTACATGCAGCTCGGCGACACGCTCATCTTCCCGCTCGGCAACGACCAGGCGCTGGCGATCGGCCATAAGGGAACGCTGGTCGGCGAAAGTGGCGCCAGCGTTGTGAGCAACGACGGCGGCAGCATCGTCAGCGAGGGTGGCAATGGTGTGATCAGCAATGACGGCGGGAGCCTCATCGTCACCGGCGCCGCAAGTTCGATCATCGTCAAAAATGTCGCAGCTTACTCCGCCGACAAGGATTGCAGCTTCCTCTTGGACAATGCTCTGGCCCTGCAGCAAGCGGGAAAAGCTTCGATTGTTGCAGCCGGGGGAGGGAACATCATCAATCAGGATGGCAACGGTTTCTCTTTGCTCAGCAATCACCCGGGCGGCGAACTCACCCCCATCTCTCCGGTCACCGCGGGCATTGTTGCCGCGGGCGGCGGGAATGCGATTCAAACTGGACTGGGCTTTATCGCCGGGGCAGGGGTCATTGGTTATAATGGCGCCGGGGTCATCAGCGAGAATAGCAGCGGCGTCATCAGCGAGAATAGCAGCGGCCTGCTTGGCGTAGATGGCGCGGCGACGTTATCGAGCGGCGGCAGCGACCTCGTCGTCGGAAGCGGCGGCTCGGTGATCTCCAACGACGGCGGCAGCGTCATTAGCAACGATGGCGGCAGCTTGATTCAAAATGCCAACGCGCTCAATCCGCCCGCCGGTATAAAGCCCGGCGGCCCGGCAGATTGATCTTCGGACGATTCCCGGGGGCAGCTCCACGTCGAAGCGGAGGGACGCCTGTCCGCAGGCAGGTTTCTCCCACGGACACACCCCAGGGCGGTTGAAAACCGCCGCTCCTTGGGGTCCGCTGACGACCGAACGGTGGGCGAAATTGGCCAAACTCAGACGTCGGATTGCACTCCTACGAGTTTCCGTTGCGTCTCGCTGCACGTTTGCGAAGAGCTGCTGCTTGACGCAGTTCGCTCAAAGAGCAGCCCGCGTCTTTTCGGACGCTTCCGCGCCGGGCGGACGAGACGTCCGCGCTGCCAGGAGGGGCGGCTCTCGCGTACGAGATTTAGCCAAACTCCAGAGCACTGCTTCGCGGCGCGGCGCGCCTTTGGCGCGAGCCGATGCCAATGCGGATGGAGTCGCGGGGCGTCGGAGGAGCGGGCCAAGCCACACGCGCAGGCCAGATGGCCAGCCCGGATTCTCGCGAGCGAGAGGGGCCGCTGGATGAGCGTGGACGATGGACGTCGCGGCAGGAAGTGATCGCCGGCGAAGGCAGATCGCTTTCAATATTAAAATGTCAAA
>FTCV01002769.1_pt1 | contig 70183 bp, 40 predicted proteins | sample 1639691 | NCBI WGS metagenome assembly FTCV01 (sample SAMEA3914864, study PRJEB12502) | metagenome | biome: forest; material: soil | place: USA | collected 2012-03-12 | depth 0.3 m
AGGGGCCGGCTTGTTGAAGGCCGGTAACATCCCGGGGAGACCCCGCGGCGAAAAGGAAAGCAAAACGAGTTCCCTGTGATCAGGCGTAGGGTAGGATCTCCCAGCTCTCTGGGCCAGCGTTGCCACAACCGTTTCCGATTGCGCGACGAAGTACGACAACAGTTCCCGAACTGCTGCAGAGAGCCGAGTCTCGTGGTAAAACGAGGCGACCGGGGTTGGGCGGCAGTTTTACAGCGTTCGGCGGTGGCGCCGCTGGCGCGGCGCAGCCGACGAATGTGCTGAGTGACAGCTCGCGATCCCGGCGAATCCTGCTCAGGGAGACACGTTTCAGGCGCTGTTGCCAGCGCCGGGATGATGTTTCCTCTTTCGTTGATCACGGATGCAGAATTGCATGGCTTGCTGAAGAGATAAAGCGGATTTAGGGTAACAGATATGGGTATAGTTGTCTCGGGCGGAGCTGGCCCGCAAACTTACCGCCCTCGTGCCGCAGATAACCCGCCCCGTCCGAAACAGAGAGACCGTGTGAAAACCAACGATCAATGCGATTGAACCGATTGCCCTGCGCATTTAAACCACTCTCGTTACGAATCTCCGATTCGTAATCGCGCTGCGAACACCGCTATGCATGAAAGTGGTGCGTAAGACATGTGTCGAGGAGCGGCGGTTTCCTACCGCCCTGGGGGCGTCCGCGGGCGGGAACGGCGCGTCAGCGGGCTGACGCCCCTCCGCTTCGTAATTGGCAAATCTCCAGGGGCGTCCTCTGGATGCCTCGGCGCGCCTTTGGCGCGCCAGCGGGAGCAAGCTCCCGGCCTCCAAAAGCCGGACGTTTCCCAGCCTCTGGCTAACTACCGCTCGTCAGTAACAACAACAGCCACGCCACGCTCACTTCGGCAAACTCTCAAACTCACGCTTCAGTCGATCCCCCTGCGTGGGATTCACCATATGGATATAAGAAATCATCCCGCCCACCCACGCCGCAAAATTCGGGTGATTCTCGCGATTCTGCGCCGCAAGTCCCTCCGTCTTCGCGCGGTGCAGGATCGCCCGGATCCGCCGCGCCACATCGCGCGGAACATTCGGCCGGTGATTCACCACGATGCCCGTCACCGTCTGGCGGCAGCCCGGCCGCTGGACCCGAGTCTTCTTCTCGTTGACCGTGAAGGACTCGTCCTCCGCGATATGCCGAATCCGCGCCAACAACCACGCCGTCTTGTCCGCCGGCTCGCCGCTTGTCGAAAAAGTTAAATCGTCCGCATAGCGCGTATAGGTCCAACCTAGCTTTTTCGCAAGACCGTTCAGCCGCGAATCCAGCCCGCGCGCCACCAGATTGCTCAGCGCCGGGCTCGTGCACGCGCCCTGCGGCAAACCGCGCGGACCCGTCGCAACAAACAAATTCCGCCCTCCATAGGTCACCTGTTGCCGCGGGCACTCGGTACAAAGCAGCGCGAGTACGGTCGCCGCCGCAGGCGAATAGCCCAGCTCCTGGAAAACCCCTTTCACCCGCGGAAACGTGATCGAAGGGAAGAAATCCTTGAGATCCGCATTCACCACCACGCCGCGCCGGACATGCGGCACGGCATTGCTCATCGTGCTGCGGCTGCGGACAAATCCGTGCGCCGCAGCGTGGAGCGGGATGCGATCGAGGATGTTTGCGCGGATCCACTGCTGGCAGGCCGCCATGTCCCGATGCGGGGCCGATAGCTCGCGCATCCCGCCGCTTTTCTTTGGAACTTGAAAGCGAACGTAGTGAGTCACCGCCGAGGCTTCGCTATGAAAGGCCAGCCAGCGCAATCGCGAGATCTCGAAGCCCATTGCCCTGGCCACCTCGGCCGGCGTCGCCAGCTCCGGCAAACCCAGAGCCTGCAATTTCTCCAGATGTATACGCCGATCCGCAAGTCCACCGGAGACGCCGCGACCCAGGTAAATGATATCGGTCTTCTTCCGTTGCAGCACGGCCTCCGCATGCAACCTCCGGCGCTCGGCAGATTCGGCTTTCTTCTGCTCTCGTCGCGCGCGGCGCGCCGCCTCATCCGCCTCCACCGCCTGGTTTGCCACCGCCTGGATTCCGCTGAGATCCGGTCTCAACTCGACCATCTTCGCGCCAATCTCGTGGATCTCGACGAGTTGCTCCGGCGTAATGAGGCCATGCGCCACCATGGCGCGATCGATGAGCGCCGTGCGCGGCTCCGCCGTCGAGGGGACCTGATCGCGGCGATCGAAATTCACCGTGCTCCAGTTCCATTGAATCTTAGACGCCTGCTTCCGCACGTCGGCATCGTCCAGCGGGGCAAATTGGCCGGCGTCGAGATTCAGCGGCTTGTTTTCAGGGCGTGGCCGTGACGGAGGCGGCGGCGAAGCCGGCCGTTGCACGCCGGCCACAGGGGGCGCAGGAGGAGCCTGATAGGGCGCGCCCGCAGGCGGCGCTTGCGGGGCAGCTGGGCCAAAGGGAGCCTGTGGATTGCGGGCTCGATCGCGCGCCCGACCCACACGGCCAAATCCCTCCAGCAGCCGCTTAAAGAAAATCGACAGCAACCCCATAATTTAATGTCGCGGGTTAACAAAGAATGAGAGCGGCGGGCGGCCTCTACTGACTACTCGCTCAGGACCAGGGTCGTTAACCAAGGCGCCGCAGGCCACTGGCGGGCGCGGGCACCCTTGGGTCGTCTCGGCAGCGCCAGCCAGTGGCCTGCGGCGCTAAACGAACAACGGCCTTGGGGAAGCATGGACGGGCAATCGCAACCGCGGCGGAACACCGCAGTATGATAGTCTCAGTAAAGACCGGCCCGCTCACTCTCAAAAATCGATGTTGCCTTACGCGCCTCCTTTCTGTCCAGCCTGCGCGCGCAGCCGCGAAAACCAATCGGTCGCGGCGGCCGGCTCCGGCGTTTGATTGAAAGCCAGCCAGCGCAACGCCAGCAGATGGCGGCAGGGGCCCATGCGCAATCCTGCCTTTTGAAAATGACCGCACAGGCACCGGCCTCGTTTGATGCGTCCATCGGCGTCGATGAGCAGTTCCACCGGCTTGGTTTCCACCGTGCCCATGAAAATGACTCCGCCGCCCGGCGCCTCCACTCTCGATTCGAGCACGGCGCGCTTCTCCATGATGAGTTCGCGCGACGCGGTCACCTCGGGACTTTCGGGACCCAGTTCCGCCTCGCCCAGCGCCCGCGGCATGATTTGACGCCAGCGGTACACACCCGCCGCCAGGTCATGAATGAGCTGCCCGGTGTGGGCGAGATGGTTTAGCGCCGTCGCAGTGACGGCGGGTATGCGCGAGCCCGCCGCATCGATTTCATCAAAAGTCGCTGCGCGTTTCTTTCGCAGATACTCCGCGGTTTGGGCGATCTGCACTTCGGTCGCCGGAATCGGCGGGGCCAGGAGATCAAGCGATGAGCCGCGCGTCCAGTCATTCGCTGTCCAGCCAGAGAGACCCAACGTAAGCCGCATCTCGCCCATCTTCGCCACCCAGAAACTCGGAAACCCCGTGCCTAGCAAGTAAACGTCTACGCTCTCCACGAGCGGTAGCAGCCGCGCCAACGCGAGCAGGCGTTGCCGTCCCCAGATGCGCACCGGCTCCGACCACGCCTCACTCACTTCGCCACCATGCACGGGAATGCGTTGCTCCCACGGCTCCAGCACGAGCGTGAGCGGCTCGCCGCTCACTTTTTCAAAGCGCAGCGCCCGCGGACTGGTGCGCGCCTTATGCCGCTTCAGCCAGACCATCATTGAATACACGGCCTCACGCGAAAGCGTCGCGCGCCGCATAGGCAGCGCCATTGCCGCCTGCAGTTGCATGAAGCCGCGCAGCCAGCCAGTCGGCAGATCGATCTTCTCCTCGCGGTATTCAGACTGTCCATGCGTCGCCACATCAAACCCAGCCGGGTCGATCCGAAAACGCGTTTCCCGATACGAACGCAGCGACTGGAAGTGGTGATACAAATCCCACGAGTAGTCGACATTCGTCGTGCCAAACTGCAGCCCGCTCGAAATGCCAAAGCCGTCCTCACGATTCACCGTGAGACAACCGTAGCTCGACTCGTCCGCTGAGAAACATTCGAAGAAAACCACATCCTCCGCCACCGTGATCACCGGATCGCACGGCATGAGCTTGCGCCAAAGCTGCATGTCATGTTTGCGGAGATAGGTCGCATAGTCGCCGCGCGCCTTCCAGTACACCCCGCAAGCCCGCTTGAAATCGTTCTCGAAATCCGACGGCAACGGTTCCTTGCGGCGAGCTGCAATGTCCGCTCGCGCCTGCTGCGCCGCGTCCGAGCGCAAATTTCGAACCCGTTCCGCTTCACTCTTCTTCCAGGCTTCGTACGCTGCCTTGTCGCGTTTCTTGAAGCGCAGGTCGCTCACCACGACATCGTGCAGGGCCGATATGGCTTCCCGAAAGCGCAGCGGATGAGACAAGGGCGCGTCGAAAGCCACCGGCTCCCGCGAGAGATTCGGAGCCAGGTTTAGATTGCCGCCTTCGAGCCCGCTCCGGCCAAGATAGGAGAGGGAAATATTCATGTCAGCGGCGCGGCGATGGTAAGTTCCGGCAGCCGCACCCGCACGGCTTCTTGAAGCTCCGGACGCCGGGCGAGCAGCGTCAGCACCGCGCAAAGTCCCGCCCGCATTTCCGGCCCGCGGATCGACCGCACCGCAACCGCGAGCACCGGCAGCAATTGCTCCGCTTTGTTAGGCTCACGCGCGAGCGCCTCCGCGATTTGGCGCGTCGCTTTCAGCTTCTGCCGCCCTCCCCGATGCACCCCAAGCAAAACCGCCGACCAGACTGGAGCCAGATCATCCGCTGAAAGCGCCGGCGCCTTCGTCCGCAGCGCCAGGTGGTCGATCAAAAGAAGCCGCAAATCTTCGAATGGCGTCTCCGCCAATCGGCTCCAAAGCGCCGCGTCGCCATAGCCGGCCGATCCCTGCAGGAGCCATTTCCAAGCCGTTGCCCGGGTCTCCGGCTGCAAACTATCAAAAAATCGCGACACCGTCTCGGTCTGGTAAGCCTCACGGGCGCCAACGCGCTCCAGCGCCCAGGTGCACAATTCCGCAGCGACCGCCGGGCATTCCGCATCGGCGAGAGCCGCCAGCGCCGGCGTCTCTTCGGCGGAAATCCTGCGTTGCGTGAGAAGCTTCTGCCCCAGGCGCGCCACCGGCACAGGCTTTTCGCAGGCCAGCTTCAGGCTTTGCGCGAGGCTCAGGCGTTCGCCGGAGACATGCTTGGCAAAGAGCGCGCAGATCGTTCCCAGCGCCGTCAGGTTTTCCGTCCGCAACAGGCGCAGCCACATCTCGAGCGGCAGTTTTTCCAGCCCACTGCGGCCTTCCAGTAATTCGGCGGCAAATTGCTGCACGACATCGTTGTCATGGCTGAGGAGGGTGAAAATGAGCTCCGGCGAAATCTCGAATTCCAGACCCGGACTCACTTTTCGATAGAGCTCCATCGCCCACATCCGGACCAGGTGCGCCTTCGCCTCCGCTACGAGCTGGATCAATATCAATACTGCCTCTGGAGTTTCCCACGCTTTCGCGAACCTCGGCGCCGCATGCAACTCCGCCAGTGTATGCCCGGCTTTCAGCCGGAGATGATTTGGCCTGAACTCGAGCCCGGCGCAGCCGCGAAAACAAATATTCAGCAACGCCCAGCTATCGAGAATGTTTTCCCCCTTCGCAAGATCCTCGTCTCGATACCGCCCCAATGCCGGCGCGATCGCCGCCGGAAAAGCGGCCGGCTGCGCATAGCCCAACCAACGAAAATAACGCCAGGCGCGCCGGCGCAAATAAAAGCGAGTGCGATAGGTAAACAGCCGTCCGCCCGGCGCCGACCGCCGCCAATACCCGCGCTTCTCGATTTGCTTCCCAGTCTTCGGATCCCGATAGGACCAGCGCTGCTTGGGCCCTGGCGGAATCGTATTGTGCGGGCTGGAGAGATACTCCGTATAATAGGAAGACCGCGACGAGCGATCCCAATTGTATCGCTGTCTCCGCACCCGCCGCACCAGCGTGTCAAAGGCGACCAGAAACGCTCCCATGAGTTCATGATCCTTCCGCGCCTCGGCCTCCTTAAATAGCCGCTTCACCAGCGGCTGATGCCCTGGGCAATTCATCGGCTGCTCCAGATAAGCCAGAAGCTGCGTCTTGGCCCAGGGCCGGGAATCCTTCTTCCACCGGTCCGCAAAAGCCGCCAGCAGCGGCGCCGAATTGACCTTCCGCAAAGCCGGCAAAAACCCCGCATTTGCCGAAGCAAAGCAATCCTCGACGAGGAGCATCGAACCGGGATCGTTTTCCGGGGCGGGAGGCATGAGTTGGGAGGCACGAAATTGCGCGGATTTGGCGCGTCGAGTCAAGCGTGTCTGAAGAAAGTTGCATACGCCCGTTGGCTGACTTCGACCGCTTCATCACATCGCCTGCACGCTGCGGATGGCCAGCCCCATTTGGCCTCTACTAATCGTCATCCGGCAGAACCAGCCCCTGCCCCACAATCCTTGTCTCCCCATCCATGAGGTGCAGCTCGACCGGCCGATCTCCGCTGAATTCCTCGATATACTCCGCCAGTGCGCGCGAATGCGTCGTGACCCACAACTGTGTCGACTGGGACGCTCGCGCGATGAGTTTGGCCAGCGGCTTTAACAAATCCGGATGCAGGCTGGTTTCCGGCTCGTTCAGCGCCAGAAGCGACGGCGGCCGCGGACTCAACAAACTCGCCGCAAGACAAAGATATCGCAGCGTGCCGTCAGAGAGTTCTTGCGCGCCCAGCGGCCGCTGGAGCCCGCGCATCTGCAAAAATGTCTGAAATCGCGAGCCCTCCGAATCAACGAACAAACTCGCTCCAGAAAAAGCCTCGCAAATCGTTTCCCTCAACGTTCCACCGTCGCCGGTCTCGAAGATCGTCTGCAGGGCCGCGGCGAGGTCGTTTCCATCGTGACTGAGCACGGGTGTGCGCACGCCGACCTGCGGCTGCCGGAGTGGCGATGAAGCATCGGTGCGGAAATGGTGATAGAACCGCCATTGATTCATCGCGCTGCGCAATTCGGAAAGTTCCGGATAGAGATGCGGCTCGCGCAGTTGTGAGAGGACTGACTCGGTCGGCAACAATTTGCCGGTATACGAGACACGCGCGCCCTCCCGGTCGCGGATCCATGTTCCCGACGAACTGCGCTCGAACATGGTGTTACTCGGGCGCCGCTTCCCGGTCAGCCAGACAAACTCCTCTTTGACCTCCGGATCGAGATTGAATTGCGAGTTGCCGGGCTGTGGCAACCCACAGCTCAATGCATACGAAAACTTGTCCATTTCAACGGCGATTTGCACCCGCCGCCGCTCCTGGAGAAGCCACTTGCCAGCCCACAGGATGGAATCCATGCCGCCTTCTTCCACGATCGCCTTCGCCAATCCACCTTCCGCGGCTTTCGAAAGAAGAAACAGCGAGTTATAGAGATTGCTCTTACCGCACCCGTTTGGCCCGGTGAGGACATTTGTCGCCTTCAACCGGAATTTCAGGTCGCGAATCGACCGATATTTTTCCATCGAAAGCTGTCGAATCTTCATCGCACGCGAAATCGTGAAGGCATCGCGAGGCGAATTCGTGCAGACAGCGGGCGGACAGGCAGTTAATTCGCTACCTGACTCACCGCCCGCCCCCGGATCTCCGGCGACTTCGCATACCCCGTCCAATCCGGCAAATCCGTCAACGTCGCGTCGACATACAAGTGATGCCACAGCTGCGTCGACACCACGGCGGCCAAGCCCATCTCCACGGACAGCCGGGGCAACGACCCGGCGCGCATGAGCTTATAGTCTTTGCGCCATTTCCGCACCTCCTCCACGTCGAAATAGCCGGTCTTCCTTAGCGACTCCGGGCTCAGCAACTGCGCCACGAAGGGCGGCTCCGGATCCATGTGGAAACTATCCAGCGGCGCGCGGAAGATGACTTTTCCCCGGTTGTAGACCGATGGCGGGACCCAACGCTCTGCGAGCAACCGCAGCAGATGTTTGTCGCGGAAGCCTTTCAGCTTCCAGCTCGGATGCAGCGTCGCCAGGAAATTGAACACGTCCTCATCCAGGAAGGGATACCGCACTTCCACGGAGGAATGCATCGAGATGCGGTCGCCTTTCGCCTGCAATAGATGCCCCGCCAAGACAACGCGGCCAGCCACCCAGATGCCGCGGTTCAGCGGGTCCCAACGCTTGGCGCGTTCCAGAGGCATCTGCAGATCCGCCCACGGATTGTTATTCGCCAGCACCTCGCGCAAGGGCGCGCCGTAAAAGCGTAGTTTGGACAAACCGAGCAATCCCATCGCATCGATCCAGGCATTCGGCCCGCCGATCGCCGCCTCCTGTTTCCGGCGAAAATCGGGCGGGTATTGCGGAACGTGGTTCAGCGAGAGGTAAGCCCGCCGCGCGCGATCGCCCAGATGCAGCCCCGGAATCACGTCCAAATAACTTAGCGCCTTCGCCCCTTTGTACCAGGGATAACCCACCAGCCATTCATCGGCGCCTTCGCCGGTGAGGACGACTCGCTGACCGCATTCGTGCACCTTGCGCGCCAACTGGAGCAACGCCGCGCACGAAGTATCGATCACCGGCGCCTCGGCCGCGGCGATGAGTTCCGGGTAAGTCTTGAGCGCATCTTCATTGCGAAATTCCTGCACCACCGGCGGCTTCGTGCCGATGTGCCGGGCCACGAGATTCGCCGCATCCAGCTCATCGAGTTCCGGCGAATCGACGCGGATCGTATAGGTATTGATCGCCGCGCCCTTTTTTTTCACGGCCAGCGCCGCGATCATGCTCGAGTCCACCCCGCCGGAGAGATACGAGCCCACTGGGACATCGGCGCGCAGGCGCTTCTCGACCGATTGCAGCATGAGCTGCTCGAAGCGATCGACCAAAGCCTTTTGATCCGTCCCTCGATCCTCCTGGCCTGCATCGGGAAAATCCATCTGCCAATACGCCTTCTCGTCGATCGTCGCCGACGAACCTGCGCGCCCGAGCGAGATCTGGAGGAAATGGCCTGGGGGCAAAAGCCGCACCCCCTCGAAGCACGTCACCGGTCCCGGCATCGCCGCAAAGGTGAAGAGGTGATCGATGCCGCGCAGATCCGGCCGCGCCGGGACCATCCCCGACGCCATGAGCGCCTTGATCTCGGAGGCAAAAAGCAACCAGTCCCCCTGGCGCGTCCAATAAATCGGGCAAATGCCAAATCGATCGCGCCCCAGCGTCAGTTTACGTTCCCTTTCATCCCAGAGCGCGATGGCAAATTGCCCGCGCAATCGCTCGAACATGTCCAGCCCGCCTTCTTCCCACATGTGGGGTATGATTTCCGTATCGCAGTGCGTCACGAGGCGATGCCCGCGAGCCGCGAGTTCGGCGCGTTTTTCCAGGTGATCGAAGAGCTCGCCGTTGAAAACCACCGAGACGTTTCCATCCTCGTTCGACATCGGCTGCTGCCCGTCGGCGAGGCCGACAATGCTCAGCCGCCGCGAACCCAGGGTTACGCCGGCGCGATTAAAATACCCTTCTTCGTCGGGACCGCGATGCAGAATGGCCTGGGTCATCCGTCGCGCGACGCCCTCGGGCACACTTCTCTCGCCGGCTAGATCTAAGATACCTGCGATACCGCACATATATAATGGCTTTCAGTTCGTCCAAAGCCGGCCTCAAGCGCAACCGCTTTTTTCCGTCAGGCCAATTTTGGTTGAAATCGGAGCGTCATCCGAGAAACTCGACCGCCACGGCGGATGTCGATTTCGTTCGCCAACCCAACAAGTCGGGTTTAGATGCAGTCCGCGCCGCGGCCTAAACAACTCGGCGCGTTCTGTTTAAAATACTGCACGACAACGAGTTGCACAGGCGCTCGGCCGCGCGGTCCCAGTTCAAATTATGTCCAAAGATCGTATCGCAATCATCGGAATCGGCTGCCGCTTTCCAGGCGGAGTGAACGACAAGGAGTCGTTCTGGAAGCTGCTGGCCGAAGGCCGTGAGGCCGTGGGGGAAGCCCCAGCAGACCGGTGGAACGTGGAGCGCTATTACGACTCCGAACCCGGTCTCCCCGGCAAATCGATCGCCCGGCGCGGCGGCTTTTTGGACAGCGTCGACCAGTTTGACCCGCAGTTTTTTGGCATCTCGCCGCGCGAAGCCCCCTACGTCGATCCGCAGCACCGCCTGCTCCTGGAGACGGCCTGGGAGGCGATGGAAAATGCCGGCCTCGTGCTCGATCTGGAGCGCGGCACGGATATCGGCGTCTACGTTGGCATCTCGCACAACGACTATCAGGGCATCCAGGGCACGCCGTGGGATCACTCCGGCATCAGCCCGCATTCGCCAACCGGCTGCGCGCATAGCATCGCGGCGAACCGCATTTCCTACTGCTTCAATCTCCTCGGGCCGAGCGTGGCCATGGACACGGCCTGCTCCTCCGCGCTTACCGCGGTGCATGCGGCGTGCGATCATATCCGCGCCGGGCGCGGCGACGTCGCTCTCGCCGGCGGCGTCACGATCATGATCACGCCGGGCGGCTTCATCGGCTTCTCCCAGGCGTCGATGCTTTCCCCGGAAGGCCACTGCAAAGCTTTCGATTCTGAAGCCAATGGATTCGTCCGCGGCGAAGGCGCCGGCATGGTAGTGCTGAAGCGCCTGTCCAAGGCCCTCGAGGACGGCGACCCCATCCAAGGTGTCATCATCGGCACCTCGCTGAATCAGGATGGCCACACCAACGGCATTTCCCTGCCCAGCGCCGAAGCGCAGGCGCGGCTCGTCCGCGACGCGTGTATCGATGCGGGCATCGAGCCGAATGACGTCGGCTTTGTCGAGGCGCACGGCACCGGCACCGCGGTGGGTGACCCGATCGAAGCCCATGCCCTGTCCGAGGCCCTCTGCCGGGATCGCGATCCTGCGACTCCTCTGCCCATCGGTTCGGTGAAGACTAATCTCGGTCACTTGGAAACGGCGGCCGGCGTGGCGGGCCTCGTCAAGGCCATGCTCGTCCTGGAGCGGCGCATCATTCCGCCCAGCCTGCATTTCGATAAGCCAAACGAGAACATCGATCTCAAGGCCCTGAAGCTCCGCGTCCCCGTCGTGTCGGAGCCCTTCCCGCCCACGAAGGGCGAGCGCATCGCCGGCGTCAATTCGTTCGGCTTCGGCGGAGCCAATGCTCACGTCCTCCTCGCCGAGGCGCCGCATCGCACCGCCGAGCATCACTGCGACTACCCGGCCGGCCGCGCCTGGCCCATGGTGATTTCCGCCCGCTCCGAGACGGCCCTGCGCAATACCGCAGCCAAGCTCGCCGGCTGGCTCGAAGAGCACTCCAACGCCAATGGCAGCACGCCCCTGCTCCCGGACCTGACGTACACCCTCGGCGCGCGGCGCAATCACCATCCATACCGGCTCACGCTGGTCGCGCAGTCGATGGCTGAAGCCGTGCAGCAACTCTCCGGCTACGCCGCGAGCGAGGAAAACCTGCAGGCGCGTTTCGCCTTTACTCCCCGGCCCGAAAAGCCGCCGCGCATTGCCTACGTCATGAGCGGCCAGGGTCCGCAATGGTGGGGCATGGGCCGCGAGCTCATGCCGCGCGAGCCCGTCTTCGCCCGGACCATGGAGCGCTGCGCCGCGGCCATGGAGCCCTTTGCGCGCTTCTCTCTTTTGGAGGAACTCGGCCGCACCGAGGAAACCTCGCAGATGCATCGCACCGAGATCGCCCAGCCCGCCATCTTCGCGATGCAGGTGGCGCTGGCCGAGCTCTGGAAATCCTGGGGCGTCCAGCCTGCCGCCATCGTCGGCCATAGCGTTGGCGAAATCGCCGCCGCCTGCGTCGCGGGCATCTTCTCGCTGGAAGAGGCCGCACGCATCATCGTGCTCCGCGCCCGTTTCATGGATGAATGCGCCCGCGGCGAAGGCACCATGCTCGCCGTCGGTCTCGGTGAAGACGAAGCCCGCGCGCTCATCGCCCGCCACGACCGCACGGTCACGATCGCGGCTTTCAATGGCCCGCGCTCGCTCACCCTCGCCGGCGCCCGTATTTCGCTCGAGGCCATGGTCGCGGAACTCGAGCCGCAGGGCGTCTTCGCCCGCCTCGTCCGCGTCGATCATCCCTTCCACCATCCGCTCATGCGGCCGGCTTCCGCCGAGTTGGAAAAGGCCCTCGCCGGCCTGAAGCCCCAGGTGGAAACCACGCCCTTCTTCAGCACGGTGACCGGCGCCCAGACCGCCGGCATCGACTGCGTTCCCGAGCACTGGGGCCGCGGCGTGCGCCAGCCCGTGCAATTCGCCCCCGCGGTGAATGCCCTGGCCGATTTCGGCGTCGACGTCTGGCTGGAAATCGGCGCGCATCCCGCGCTGGTGCATTCCATTCAGGAGTGCCTCAATGGCCGCGGAGTGAAGGCTCCCGTCTTCTCCACCGCCCGCCGCGATCGCGAGCACCTCTCCGTGCTGGAAACGGCGATGGATCTCCATCGCTCCGCCGTCGCGCTGAATTTCGCCGCGATGACGCCTTCGCGCCGGCTGCTGAATCTGCCGGCTTACGCCTGGGACAAATCGCGCTGGTGGCATGAAGCCGCGGATTGGCGCGAAGCCCGCCTTTCTCCCGGCGGCCGCGGTCTGCTCGAGACCCGTCTCTCCCGCGCCACGCCCACGTGGGTCGCCCGACTCGACGCAAGGCACATGGCTTTCCTCAAGGACCACAAGGTCGAGAACATGGTCATCTTCCCGGCCGCCGCCTTTGTCGAGATGGCCCTGGAGGCCGGCGTCCAGATCTTTGAAGGACGACCCTTCGTCCTGGAAGATTTCGAGATCCGCAAGCCACTCATCCTGCCCGAGCCCGTTTCGGGCGTGCACCTGGAACTATCCTACGACTCCATCGAGCGCACCTTCTCCATCCAGAGCCGCTTCGAGCAGGCTGCCAGTTGGTCGCTGCACGTGGTCGGTTCGCTGCGCGGCGAGCGCACGGAGACCGATTTCTCCGCCACCGCCTGGGATCGCAAGGCCGCCTCGGCCATGCAGGAGCAGGACGTCACCGCCTTCTACAGCCACATGAGCGACATGGGGCTGCGCTACGGGGAGGAATTCCGACCCATCCGCGAGCTTTCCGTGAGCCGTGGCGCGTCCATCGGCCGCGCGGCGCTTTCCGAAAATGTCGTCGATCGCGCCGGCGAGTATGCCTTGCACCCGGTGCTCTTCGACGGAGCGCTCCAGATCTTTTCCGCCGGCGCCGCGCTGGTGGAGGATCGCCGCGCCCGCCTGAAACTGCCGGTCCGTTTCTCCCGCATCCTCTTTCTGCGCTCTCCCGGAGCCAGCACGCTGGTGAAAGCCGGCGTCCTCCAGTGCACGGACGATTTCCTCGAAGGCCGCCTCGGTCTCTATGACGAATCCGGCAAGCCCTGCGTGCTTGTCGACGGTTTCCGCGCGATCAGTGTTTCTGCGGCGCGCCGCTCCGGTTCGCCCGGTGGCGGACGCGATGTCATCTACAATGTCGCCTGGGAGCAAACGCCGAGCACGGCGCTGGCTTCCGCTCGCGAACCGCTCCCGCTGGAAGCGCTCCGCACCGCCGCCCAGAAGGCCCTCAATGAAGTCATCGACCTCCGCGGCCGGGCCAAGCTCGGCGAAGCCATGGCCGATGGCGACGATCTCGCCGCCGCTTATCTCGCTTTCGGACTGCGCCACATGATCGCGCATGTCGGCGTAGGCGCCGCCTTCAGCGCCGACTCGCTGAAAGTCGCCGAGCCCATGCGCCAGGTCTTCGAGCGCATCGCCGCCAACCTCACGAAACGTGGCTGGCTGGAAAAATCCGGCGCGGCCTATAAGACCACCGCCGCCTTCGCCACCGCCGCCGACAGCGCGCAAACCCGGCTGCGCGACTTCGTTTTCAAGCATCCGGGCCACCTGTCGGAAGGCCTGCTATGCGCTTCGAATTGCGCCGAACTCGGCACGATCCTCCGTGGTGAAAAGGACGCCGTACAGGTGCTTTTCGCCGGTTCCGGCGCGGATCTGCTCGATCAGTTCTACGGCGAGGGTCTCTACACGAGCCATTGGCTCGCGGCCATTTCCGCTGCCGTCCAGGAAGCCGAACGCCGCCTGCCGGAAGGCCGCGGACTACGCATCCTCGAAGTCGGCGCGGGCACCGCTGGCCTCAGCGCCCATCTGCTGCCCATCTTGCAGCGTGGGCTTCATTCCTACACCTTCACCGACGTCACACCCGCGTTCTTCTCCGCGGCAAATCAGAAGCTGGCGGCCTTTCCCGAGGTGGAATACAAGGTCCTCGATCTGGAAAAACCCTTCGCCGACCAGGGCTTCGACGCGAGCGCCTATGACTTTGTCGTGGGCACGAACGTGCTCCACGCCGTCACGGATATCCGTGCGACCCTGCGCAATCTCCACGGCCTGCTGGCGCCCGGCGGCAGCCTCGTCTTTATGGACGTGGCCACGCCGCAGCTCTGGACCGAAGCCGTCTTCGGCTTGACCGCCGGCTGGTGGCGGTTCACCGACAAGGACCTGCGTCCGACGCATCCGCTCCTGAACCGCCCGCAATGGCGGGCCATCCTCGGCGACGCCGGTTTCTCGGAAACCGCCGATCTCCCTGGCATGGAAGGACCGGAAGGTGAAGGCCAGATCGGCATCCTCGCCCGCAAAGCCTGGAGCGCTCCGACCGCGGAAGCCACGCCTGAACCCGCCCCGGCCGCTGTGGCCGAAAACGCCTGGCTCATTTTCGCCGACGCCGGCTCCATGGGCGAATCCCTCGCCGACCGCCTCCGCGCTGCCGGCGCTACACCGCGCATCGTCCGCCGCGGCGCCAACTTCAGCCAGACGGGCAACGCTTTCACCGTCCGCCCCGGCGCCGTGGAAGATTGGCAGCAGCTCTTCACCGCAGTCGGCGCCGATCCCGCGCCGCTGCGCATCGTCTACCTCTGGCCGCTCGACGAATCCCTGGCCGATGCGCAGAAAGCGCCGGTCCAACTGGGAACCGACGCCCTCCTGCACCTCGCGCAGACCGCGCAAGGCAATGACCCCGCGAAAAAGCTTCGCCTCGACCTCGTCACCCGCGGTGCCCAACCGGCTGGCCGCACGCTCACGGCGACCACGGTCGCACAAGCTCCGGCCATCGGCCTCCTACGCGTCGTACTGAACGAAAACCCGCAGTTCTCCGGTCACGCCATCGATCTGTCCCGGGAAGCTTCCGACGCCGATCTCGAGCTGCTCTGGAGCGAACTGCTCGCCGACGATCCGAGCCGCGAAATCGCCTTCCGCGGCGAGGCGCGTTACGCGCCGCGCATTCTCCGTGGGCGCTCTTCCCAAGAGGAAGCGCTCAGCCCGAATGTTCCCGTTCGCTTGGAATCGCGCGAACGCGGTCATCTCGACACGCTGCGTTTCGTTCCCTTCACGGCGACTCCGCTGGAGCCAAATGAAGTGCTCATCGACGTCAAGGCCGCGGGCATGAACTTCCGCGACGTGCTGAAGGCTCTCGCCCTCTACCCGGGCGAAGCGCCGGATGCGCGCATCTTTGGCGATGAAGTCGCCGGTATCGTGCGTGAAGTCGGCTCGGGTGTGACGCATGTCGCGGTGGGCGACCGCGTCTTCGGCCTGGCCGTCTTCGGCCTGGCTTCCCAGACGCGAGCCCGCGGCGGCGACATCCGTCGCATGCCCGCCGGCCTTTCCTTCGAGGAAGCGGCCACATTGCCCGTCGTCTTCATGACCTCGTGGCACGCGCTGCAAAACGTGGCGCGCATGCGCAAGGGCGAAAGCATCCTCGTCCACGCGGGCGCCGGCGGCGTCGGCATGGCCGCGGTCCAGATCGCTCAGCACCTCGGCGTCGAAGTCATCGCCACCGCCGGCAGCCACGCCAAGCGCAGCCTGCTGGAAACGCTCGGCGTGAAACACGTCATCGACTCCCGTCGCGCGGACTTCGCCGAAGCCGTGATGGAACTCACGAACCGCCGCGGCGTGGACGTGGTGCTCAACGCGCTGGCCGCCGAGGCCATTCCCATGGGCCTCTCGTGCCTCGCGGAATTCGGCCGCTTCATCGAAATCGGCAAGCGCGATATCTATCAAAACTCGCGCATCCCGCTCTGGCCGCTGCGCCGCAACGCCTCCTTCCACGTCGTGGCCATGGATGCCGTCTTCAGCGGCGACGAATCGCTCACCCGGGCCATGCTTGGCGAAATCTCCGATCTTGTGGACGCCGGCGCGCTGCATGCGCTGCCCTTCCGCGCCTTCCCGGCAAATCGCGTCGACACCGCCTTCCGCCTCATGGCGCAGGGCAAGCACATCGGCAAGGTCATCGTGTCCTTCCCGGAACATTTCCGGCCTTCACGCACCGAGCCTTTGGCGGCTCCCTTTGCCATTCGCCCAGACGGCGCTTACCTCATCACCGGTGGTTTCGGCGGCTTCGGCAAAGTCGTGGCCCGCTGGCTCGTCGAGTGCGGCGCCCGCCACCTGGTCCTGAGCGGCCGCAGCGGCGCTTCCACGCCGGAAGCCGAAGCCTTCGTGGAAAGCCTGCAGTCGCAGGGCATCGACGTCCGCGTGGTGAAAGCCGACATCGGCGAACCCGCCGACGTGAAGCGTCTCATTGGTGAAGTATCCGCCGGCTCCGCTCCGCTGCGTGGCGTCTTCCATCTCGCCATGGTGATCGACGACGCTCCGCTCGTCTCGCTCACCCCGGCGCGCATGGAAGCCGTCATGACTCCGAAGGCCCGCGGCGCCTGGCTCCTGCACGAGGCAACGCGCGATCTGCCGCTCGACTGCTTCGTCATGTACTCGTCGGTCTCGAGCATCTTCGGCAATCCGGCGCAAGGCAACTACAGCGCCGCCAATGCCCTCCTCGATTCCCTCGCTCATCATCGTCGCGCCATCGGTCTGCCGGCGCTGACCATGAACTGGGGCGTGCTCGGTGGCGAAGGCTACGTGGCCCGCAATGAACGCGTCGCCGAATTCCTGCTCCGCCAGGGCACAGCGGAACTCTCGCCCCGCGAGGTCATGTCCATCATGGAGTCGTCGCTCATCGCCGGCTCCGCCCAGGTCATGGCCATCCGCGTCGATTGGGCCAAGTGGCGCCAGTTCTTCCGCGGCATGCAGGAAAATCCGCTGCTGGAGCGCATTTTCGCCGCCGTGGAAAGCCAGGAATCGGGCGGTGGCGGGAGCGATTGGCGCCGCAAGATCGAGTCCGCAGCTCCGGAAGAACTCGAAGGCATCATCGGCCAGGTCGTCCGCGAGGCCGTCGGCTCGGTGCTTAGGGTGAAGCCGGAAACCCTGCGCGACGAGGAGCCGCTCACCGATCTCGGCCTCGACTCGCTCATGGGTGTCGAAATCGAAAACCTCATCGAGAGTGCCATCGGCGTGGCCCTGCCACCCGCCAGCCTCCTGCGCGCCCGCACCATCGGCCAGATCATCTCGCTCATCGCCGGGCATCTCGGCGCGGCCAATGGCACGGCTCCGGCCGCGGCGCCAGCGGCTGCTCCGGTTGAAAGCGCTTCGACCGAAGAGGTCAATCTGGAAGCGCTCTCCGATGAGGATCTCGATCGCCTGCTTGGCGACGACGAGACCAGCGGCGAGCCGGATTCCGAGACGGCACTGAAGTGAGTGCGCGATGACCGGCGATAAACGCGCCCAGTTCAAGGAGTGGCTGGCCAGCGGCAAGGCCCAGCTCCAGCCACTCACTTTTCCGCAGCGCGAGCTCTGGGAAAGCTCTCCCATACCTGCGGCCGATACAGCCAACCACATCGGCTGCTTCGTCCACATTCACGGAGTCATGACTCCGACAGCCGCGGAAGCGGCGTTGCAGCGCGTCGTCGAGCGCCAGGAAGTGTTGCGGCTGTCCATTTTGCCGGGAAAAGAACGCCCGGTGCAGATGATTCGCCAAAGCGGCGCGGCGAACTTCCGCTATCAGGAGCTCTCAGCCGCCGAATGCACCGATGAAGGACTGGAAGAAAAGGCGCGCGCGGTTTTTCGCGAGCCGTTCGACTTGGTCTCCGGGCCGCTCTACCGCACGGAAATGTGGCGGCGGGAATCGAATGAATACGTGCTCGTACTGGCCATTCATCACGCCATCGCCGACGGCTGGTCGCTCGGCGTCTTCGTGCAGGACCTGTGCTTTGCCTACGTGCAGGCGGCCATGGGTTTTCCCAACGACCCGCTGCCGCCCGTCCCGCAGACCTATTCCGCCTGGGGCGCCGCAGAGCGCGCCGCCTGGCCGCCGGCGGAACTCGAGCGCCTCGCCGCCTTTTGGAAAAAGAATCTCGCCGGCGCCAAACGCCTCTGGCCGGCGCCGAGTGCAGAGGCGGCGCGGGAAATCCCCCATCGCTGGGTCTGCCATTTCCCCAAGGATCTCGCCGACGCCGCGCAGGAATTGGCCCGCGCCTCGGGAGCGACGCTCTACAGCACTCTGCTCGCCGCCTTCCAGATTGCCCTTGGGCGCTGGACAGGCGAGCACGATGCCGTGCTGGGCACCCCGGTGGCCAATCGCACGACGCAATCGTCGCGCGAAACCATGGGCTCTTACGCCGGCATTGTTCCGCTCCGGGCGCCCGTCGACGTCGATCAGGCTTTTTCGGAAAGATTGCAGGCCGCGCACACCGCAAGCGTGGATGCCTTTACTCACGCGATGCCCTTTGCCGAGCTGGTCGCCGCCTTGGAAGAGCCATCAATTCCTGGCCGGAATCCCATTTTCGACGTTCGCTTCGCCCTGCAGAATCACCCGATGCCCGACGTCTCGCTGCACGGCCTCTCGGCGAAGCTGCGCATGCGCTCCACCGGCACCGCGCGTTTCCAGATGGCGTGTGAGGTGACCATCGTCGAGCAGGGGCTCGAGGTCGCCTGGCTCTTCCGCCCGACAATGTTTCCGCAGTCGGAAATTGAAAACCTGGCGCGTCTGTTCAACTCTGTGCTCGCTGCGGCTTGCCGCACACCCGAAAGTCGCATCTCCGCTCTGCTCCCATGACGACGATGTCTCTCGATGACGAAGCGCCTCGCGAAATTCCCAGTCCGCACTGGGTGAGCCGGCAGGCCTTCAGCCTTCTCCTGATCACGCTTGCGCTGAATCAGGGCGCGCTCTTTTTTGCCCTTTTTCACAACTGGATGTGGCTGGTCATCCCGCTTGCGCTTGTCGCCAGCCACCTCATGCACGGCATGCTCATCGCCTTTCACGAGGCATCGCACGGCCTGCTGCGGAAAAATCGGCGCATCAATGAGATCGACGGCATCCTGCTGGGCGTACTCAGTTTCATGAGCTTCAGCCTCTACCGGGCGGCGCATCAGTTGCATCATGCACAGCTCGCCACGGAGCGCGATGAGGAGCTCTGGCCCTTTACACATACTGACATCCCGCGTTGGCAGCGGATTCTCGCGGCCGCGCTGGAATTGTGCTTCGGCATTTTCTTCACGCCCTTTCTCTTCATGCGCATCTTCTTCCGGTCCGGCTCGCCGATCCGGAATACCAAACTGCGCCGCCGCATCTGGCTGGAAATCGGGCTGATGGCGCTGGTCTGGACCGCCATCCTCGTGGGCAATTGGCTCACCGGAGGCTGGAAATACTTCATCTGGACCTACGCCGTTCCCGCCGTCATCGCCGGCAACCTGCAGAGCTGGCGCAAATACATCGAGCACGTCGGCCTCACGGGCTGCACCGTCAATGGCTCGACCCGCAGCATCGTGTCCCGAGGGCCGATCGGTAAATTCATCTCGCTCTCCCTGCTCCACGAGCCCTTTCACGGCGTGCATCACTGGCGCTCCGGCCTGCCGCATCCCGAACTCCCGCTCCACGAAGAGCAGCTCGCCTCCACCCGCCCGGATGAGCCCGGACCCTTCCCCAGCTACGGCCACGCGATGATCCATCTCCTGCGCAATCTCGTCGATCCTCGCGTCGGCGCCCAATGGCTCGCCAAACGCGAAGCTGCTCAACCGGAAGCCGCCGAGACAACACCCTCTGCCGCTGAGGGCGCCTGCTCATGAACCACGACGCTCGGGCTTCGGCTGCCGTTGGATCTCCCGAATGGGTCTACGAAGCCGAAGGGCTGAAGAAGGCATACGATGATGGTCAGGTGCAGGCCCTGCGCGGCGTGACGTTCCAGATCCGTCGGGGCGAATTCGCCGCCATCACGGGCCCCAGTGGCTGCGGTAAAACCACGCTCCTGCAAATGCTCGGCGCGTTGGACAAGCCATCCGCCGGAAAACTGCTCTATCGCGGAAAGTCGCTGCCCGGGATGCCGGATCCCTCCACTTATCGCGCGCGGGAAATCGGCTTCGTCTTCCAGTCGTTCCATTTGCTCCCGACCTTCACCGCGCTGGAAAATGTGCAGATTCCCATGTTCGAGTCCGACCGTGCGCGATCGGAACGGGCCGCCTTTGCCGCCTCGCTTCTCGAATCCGTCGGGCTCAAGCATCGCCTCGACCATTTCCCTACGAAGCTCTCCGGCGGCGAGCGCCAACGCGTGGCCATCGCCCGCAGCCTCGCCAATGGCCCTTCCGTCTTGCTCGCCGATGAACCCACGGGAAATCTCGACAGCGAAAACGCGCAGCACATCCTCGAACTCCTCAACCGCCTGCATCGCGAGCGCTCCATGACGGTGGTGCTCATCACCCACGATCTCGGCATCGCGGAGCGAGCCGAGCGGACCATTTTTATGAAGGATGGCCACATTGTGACCGAACAGCCGGCGGCGGCGCTGAACTGATATGACTTTCCTCTCCGTCGTCGCGCGTGGTTTGATCCGCCGTCCGGTCCGCACGAGCCTCACGCTCTTCGGCATCTCCATCGGCATCGCCGCCGTGGTGGCGCTGGTCGGCATGTCCCGCGGCTTCAGCCAAAGTTGGGCCAATGGAATGAAGGCGCGCGGCACGGATATCGTCGTGAGCAATCTGGCCAAAGCTCTTACGCCCAAGCCTTTTCCCGCCGCTGCCCGCGACCGCATCGCCCACCTTCCGCACATCGCCGAGACCTGCGCACTCCTCGTCGATCTCATGAGCATCGAGACTGCCCAGATGATGCTCGTCTCCTCGCGTGAATGGGGCGGCTTTTCCTGGAAAAACCTTGAAATCGTCTCCGGCCGACTGCCCCACGACGCCACGGAAAAAGCCGTGGTGCTCGGGCAAAATGCCGCCGAAGCGCTCAAGAAAAAAGTCGGCGACCCGATCCAAATCGAGACGGAAGAATTGACCGTCGTCGGGATCGTCAACGGCCACGCCTGGGTCGAAGACGGCTCGGTGATTCTTTCGCTACCCATCTTCCAGGAAATCACCGGCAACGAAGGCAAAATCAGCGTCATCGATGTCCGCGTGACCCCGGGCACGACGACCGCCGAGACCGACGAATTGCGCCACCAGATCGACCAGCTCATCCCGGAGGCCAAGGCCACTCCGGCCGATCAAAACATCAGCAACAGCCAAGGCTACAAAGTCATCCAGGCCATGAGTTGGGGCACCTCGCTCCTCGCCATTTTCGTCGGCGTTCTCGGCGTGATGAATACCATGCTCATGACCGTCTTCGAGCGCACCCAGGAGATCTGCATTCTTCTCGCCCTTGGCTGGAAGCGCAGCCGCATCGTGCGCATGGTCCTCTTCGAATCGGCTATGCTCGGCTTTTTCGGCGGTGTGGTCGGCGTCGCGTTCGGTGTGATCGGTGTGAATCTGCTGAAAAAAGCGCCCGCCGTCCGCGGTCTCATGGAGCCGGATGTCAGCGCCAATCTGCTCATCATGTCCGTCGCCATTTCCATCGGCGTTGGCGTGTTCAGCGGCCTCTATCCCGCCTGGCGCAGCTCGCGGCTGAATCCGAGCCGCGCAATGCAGGGCTGATTCCCGATTTGTTAAACAACGGCGCGGCCTATCCCCTCCCCCGCCCTTAACAGAAGATCCTATGACCCAGCTGATCCCGAAGCGCCGACGCTACGCGACACTTATTTCCGGCATCGCCCTCTCCGCCGCCCTGAGCCTGTCACCCGTATCGCCGGCCCGCGCGGCGGATGAGGCCCCTTCGGCCGCGAACCTCGCCGCCCAATTGGCGGCCAAGGAAGAGGGTATCGCGCTGGTTCGGCTGCGCCTGGACAGCAAGGGCGCCGATGGCGGCGCCGGGCTCTCCCTGCAAATCCAGATCAAGGAACGCCGCGCCAAAAACTCCGCCGAAGTCGTCTACCAGATCCTCTGGCCTAAAGAGCGCAAAGGCGAATCCGTTCTCCTCCGCAAGGCCCCCGGCCGCGCCGCAACTGGCACGCTCTTCACCCCGCCGGACAAAACCCGCCCCATCACCGCCAACCAGATGAACGACGGCCTCTTCGGCTCCGACCTCACGTACGAGGACGTGATCGAGAACTTCTTCGCCTGGGAAAGCCAGACCATCGCCGGCTCCGAAGCCGTCAACGGCGTGAATTGCACGATCCTCGAATCGAAACCCGGCAAAGGCGACCACTCATCCTACACCAGTGTCCGCAGCTGGATCGACCCCAAGCGCATCGTCCCGCTGCGCGTCGAGAAATACTCCGCCCCGGGACGCGTCGCCCGCCGCATCGACACCACGCGCGTCGCCTCCGACGACAACGGCAAGCCCATCCCCGCCAATCTCGCCGTCCGCGGCGGGAAAGACGGCTCCGTCACCGAACTCGACGGCTCCAAGATCAAGCACGACGTGAACTTCACCGACCGCGACTTCTCCCCTGAAGGCCTGGGCGACCTCACGCCGCCGAAGTGATTTCTTAACCAGCAAGGCAAGGACTCGTTAGCGCTGCGAAGCAGCGCTATAGCGCACATTTATTTATGTGCGCTCGTTACGAATCTCTGATTCGTAATGCCCTGAGGACCGAAACTCCGTTTCGGATGGAGGGGGTGTCCGCGGGCTGGAGCGGCAGGTCCCCAGGCGCGAGCGGTCTGCCTGCGGGCCAGCGCACCACTCGCGCCTCAATACTGGCCAACCAGTGCGCACCCCGCATCCGCGCAGCCCACACTTCCATCCCGAAGGGATGACAGCGATTAGCCGGTGAGTCGAGCGAGCATAGCGAGCGAGACCATCGGTTGCCTTCAACTGTCCGCCGCACCCCGAAGGGCGTGCCAGCGCATTCCCGCCCTCACCGCCCGAGCACAGTTATATCCCATGCTTCCTATTATTCCCATCCCGCACTTTCAAAAAACTTTGCATACCTTCCGTTCTCGTTCGTAGAAATCGGCAACCCCGAAAAAACCCCCGCCCCCATGCCCTTCCTCGGATACCTCTTCGCCCCCAGGAACCCCCTCAGCAATACCCCAGACAACGCCTGGCACGAACACGTTTGTTCGTGGATCCACGCCATCGACACCGCTTGGAGGAAGAAGCGTGGCGCGCTGGCGACAAACTTCTCGTCCACACCAGCCTACCGCAATCTCTCGACAAACATGGCCTGCATGCCGCCAAGCCGCTGCCGGGCCTTGGCCCCGGACGTCGAGCCGGTCGCGGAAGCCCTGCTCGAAAAATGGCGGGCAACCAAAGGCGAATTGCCAATGTTCGACGCCGCTCTCTTCGCCGAGTCCACCGGCATCGCATCGCAAATCTGCCTGCAAAACCTCACCGGCTACCGGGGCGGCTTCAAGGAGATCCCAGCCGCAAAACTAAAACGCGGCGGCACACTCGCCTTCCTAAACTCGAGCTCCGACCCTTACGATTACAAGTTTGGCCGAGAGGACGAAGTTGAAGCAAACATCTTTCTGGAAATCGTCCGGGCATCCGGCGGCGACGGCCTGGCGCTCTGGTCTTGGGGCCGCTCCATCGGCCTGCTGCTGGCGCGGACGAATTGCCCGCCGACAACCAGGGTGGCGGCCTTTGGCCCATTCTATATTGCACCGGGGAAACGCACCAAGGAACACATCGCCCGGATGCTCGAGAAACTTCGGCAGGCCTTTGAAGGCTCCGCCTTCCAAGTGGACTGGAAATCCGTCGAACAACAACTCGCCGCTGAGGAACTTTCCGCCACCGCCTGGTGCGCCGCCTTCGGCCTGCCTCAAGCGCCCGAAGCCACGCCGGCGAATGCCGCGGAAGCCTTCGAAGCCTGGGAGCGGGCGAGCGCCGCAATTCTGGGCGGCCAAAAAGCCGCTCCACCCGACGTAAAAATAGTGAACTCCGCGCTGGAGAAGACGGGCTGCGATACCAAACTACCGACGAAGCCGGCGAGCGGCGACGGACAGGTCGCCTATAAACTAGCCAACGTCCAGGTCGACCTTGAGCAACGCATCGGCTGGCCCGAGGACACTCGCTGGGCAAAACGAGGACAGGCCGCGGAATTGTATAGCCGGATTGTCGACGGCGACGGCGGCGACTGGCTCACCGTCGGACTCGATGCGAAGAACTATGGAGCGTCTGCGTCCCTCGGAAGGTTGCTCCAATGCTATCCCGCCGAATGGCGCCGGGATCGGGCATGGGCCCTGCATGCGCTGCATCATGCGGAGGTGTGGAATGGACATTCTTTTGTGACCTCACTCGCCGCACTGGCGGAGGGAACGGCTGTAAAACTCGTTCTCATTGTCTACCAGGCGTCGCTGCGAGATGCGTTTCGCAAGGAATTCGGAATCGACGGCGGCGCGGCGAATCCGGACCCGCGGTGGGAAGCGGAAGCATTTATAGAGACCTCCGCGTGGCCGAAGAAGAAGCCATCCGAAGCGGCTACGGCCTGGCTGGCGAAAAAGAAGGCCAATGCCGTGATCTTTAGTTGCGAAGATCAGGCCTCCGCTATTCGCGTCTTAAAAGCCGGCGCCGACGCGGGAAGCGATCCAACCGCGATCGGACTCACTTCGGCCCCGGCCGCTGAAGTCCTGCAAGCAGCGGCGTCGCAACTCGATCCCGGCAAGATTCTAGAAACCTTAGGCATCGGACCCGTTCTGCGCGCGCCGGAACTCGAAGCGGAAGCTTCGCCCCAGGGCAAGCATCGGGCCGCAGCGCTGGCCGCGCTCGCTGCGAACGTTCCGGAAATCCGCGCGAACGGCGCGCCGGGAGAACACGTGATCGTCGATCCGCCCTATGTCGAAGGAACAAACATGCCGGTCAGGCGCGTGGTCGCACTGGAAGTGCGCGGCCTTTCCCACCCGGAACTGACTGCGCGCGATCTGAGCGGTCACCTAGGTAAAATCACCGAGGTCTGGGTGGACAATGGAAATCTCTATGCCTGTCAGGAGTCGTCGCTGGAATGGCGCCTCCTCGCGCCCCTCCTCGGCGATCTTCCTCCCGGCTCCCAGGTGAAACTGGTGAATTCCGACGGCGCTGGGTTTTGTCTGTTGCAGGAGTGATTTGTCAGGCTGGCCAGATAACTGGGCATCCAAGCAGGCCCGCAACTTGCTCGCGATTTTCACCCAAATGCGCCACCCCGCACCACTCCTTACTGCCATCGCCCTGCTCATCCTCCCCCAGCTCTCCGTCCGGGGCGCGGATTATACCATTACCAATAATGCCGGCGACACGAGCGCAGGCTCCCTCGACACCGGCATTTCCGCCGCCGCGGCCAGCGGGGCCGGCTCCTCGTATTCCATCGGGTTTCTGGACGGTCTCAGCTCGATCCTCCTCACCTCTGTGCCAGCCCCCGTCGTCAAAAACAGCGGCGCCACTTTGACCATCGCCGGACCCTCCGCGGGCGAGACCATCGATGGCAACGGCGGGACCATCTTTGATCTCTCCGGCGGAGGCAATTTCTCGCTCTCCAATCTTTATCTCAAAAATGGCGCCAACTCCGTGAGCGGCGGCAGCACCCTCACTGCGAGCAGCCTTCAGTTTGACAATCTCACCCTGGCCGCCGGCGCCTTGAGCGCGACGGGGGATGTGACCGGCGGAAATCTCACATTTTCCGGCGCCGGAGGCGCGATCAATATCGGACAGAGCGCCACCGTAACCTTGACAGGGCAAATCACCGGGAGCGCCTTTAAAGTGACCGGCCCCGGGACTCTGGACCTTTCCGGCCCCTCCTTCGCGAATTCCACCGCGAACACAACGATCGATGCCGCTACGGTCTTGATCTCCGGCCAGGTCGGGATCGGCGGAGGTGCTACGCTGCAAAACGGCGGCGTCTTGAAAGCGACTTCCAGCATCTCTTCTTTCGTTCAATTCACCCTGGGCGCTGGCGGCGGAGTCATGGATACCAATGGCCAAACCGTCGAACTCGACGGAGCAATCCGGAGTACTGACGCCTCCGGCAGCCTGACCGTGAAGGGCGGAGGCACGGTCACCTTCAATTCAGTATTCGCCAACACTTACGACGGCGGCACCATCATTGATGGCGCGACGGTCTCGCTTTCCAACGACAACCAAATCGGAGATCTCCCCTTCCCGTCCTTCATCGGTGGTATCACTTTACAAAATGGAGGCATCCTGAAGACGAGGTCCGGCATCACTTCTTCACGAGCTTTCACCCTGGGCGCCGGCGGCGGAGCCATCGATACCACCGGGCAAACTTCCACCCTCAGCGGCCAAATCACCGGCTCTGGCAGCCTGACTCTGAAGGGCGGCGGCACGGTGGTTCTTTCAAAAACCACCAATTCCTACAGCGGCGGCACGATCATCGATGGCGCGACGGCCTCGGTCTCCAGCAATGCCGTGCTCGGCAATATCAACGGCAGTATCACTTTAAGAAACGGCGGCATTCTGAAGACGACTTCCGGCATCGTCTCCGCGCGGGGCTTCTCCCTGGGGGCTGGCGGCGGAGTCATCAATACCAATGGCCAATCGAGTGAACTCGACGGACAGATTACTGGCTCTGGCAGCTTCACGCTGAAAGGCGGCGGCACGGTGATCCTCGGGAACGTCGCCAATTCCTATAGCGGCGGCGCCATCGTCGATGGCGCGACGGCCTCGATCTCCAGCGACGCTATGCTCGGCGTTGGGACTGTTACCTTGCAAAACGGCGGCGCCTTGAAGACCACGTCGGGCATCGTTTTCTCGAGGGCTTTCACCCTGGGCGCCGGCGGCGGAGCCTTCGATACCAGTGGTCAAACCACCGAACTCGACGGATTGCTCTCCGGCCCCGGCAGCCTGACCCTGAAGGGGGGCGGCACGGCGATCCTCACCAACCTCGACAATTCTTACAGCGGCGGAACGATCATCGATGGCGCGACCGTCCCGATCTCTACGGACGCCGTGTTCAGCAATGGCAGTGTTACTTTGCAAAACGGCGGCGCCCTGAAAACGACTACCGGCATTGCTTTCTCCCGCGGTTTCACCTTTGGCACTGGCGGGGGCGCCATCGATACTAGTAATCAAACCATCCAATTCAACGGCCAGCTCACTGGCTCCGGCGGCCTGACCATCAAGGGTGGCGGCACGGCAGTCTTCGCTCATGCCAACAATTACACCGGCAACACGATCATCGATGCGTCGACCGTTTCCATCGACGATATTACCGAGATTTCGAGCCCTATCGTTACTTTGCAGAACGGCGGCGTTCTCCATATCGTATCCAACCCTAACTTTGGATCCAACATCAACCTGGGAACCTCTATCACCGTGGGAACCGGCGACGGCGCGATCAATGTGGATGCCGCGGTGAACGCCACTGTCATCGGCACTTTCAACGGCTCCGGCACGCTCACCAAAACCGGCTCCGGAAATCTCATTGCGGGCGGCCCCTCGCTGCCTTCCGGAAATATCGTCGTTGGCGCGGGTACAGTTACGTTCAATCCCTCCTTTCCAGATCGAAGCTTCAACGGGTCCATCAGCGGCCCCGGCACACTTGCCAAGGCGGACTCGTCAACCATCACGCTGTTTCCCTCTTCACTCTCCGTAGGAAACATCGCCATCAACGCCGGAACACTCGCCATTTTCACGTTGGGTCAACTCACCTATGACGGCCCGATCAGCGGCGCCGGCGCTCTGGCAAAACTGGGCGGTTCGAATCTCACGCTGACCTCCTCCTCGCTTTCCGTGGCAAGCCTCGCCGTCAACTCCGGGACGCTTACTCTCAGCCCGACAGCGGATTTCACGTACGCCGGGGCCATCACGGGTACGGGCGCCCTTGCCAAGTCAGGCTCAGCAAATGTCACGCTGACGAACTCCGCGCTCTCCGTAGGAAGCATCGCCGTCAATGCCGGCACGCTCACCCTCGGCCCTACGACGGATCTCACCTATGGCGGCGCGATCTCCGGCGCTGGCGCTCTTGCCACCTCCGGCGCAAAAAACATCACACTGACCAGCGCATCGCTCGCGGTGGGAAGCATTGCGATCGGCGGCGGCGGAACGGTCACGCTCAGCCCGACAGCGCCCCTTGCCTACTCCGGATTGATCAGCGGATCAGGCGCGCTGAACGTGACGGGCAACAGCGCCGTTACCCTCACTGGCGCGGCCACGAACATCGGCGGAGCCACCGTCACCTCGGACACCTTGCAAATCGGCGACGGCACGACCGACGGATCGCTCTTCGGGAATATAAACCTCGTATCGCACGGCACGCTCATTTTCAATCGCCTCAGCACGAGCGATCTGGTCGTCGGCGGCTCGATCTCCGGTTCAGGCACGCTGATCAAAAGCGGCCCCGGATCCATCGAGCTGGATGGAGCGAACAGTATGACCAGCGTCGTCCTGAATTCCGGTCGACTAGGCATCGCGAATGATGCCGCCCTCGGAACGGCAGATCTCACGATCAACGGCGGCGAAATTCGCGCCGCAAAGGCGGGACGCACGTTGAACAATCCGGTGACAATCAATGGCAGTTTCACGCTCGGACGGCTCACCAACTTTTCCAATACCGTCACGCTCGGCGGCAGCGCCACGATCACTTCGGCGAATCCAGATAACAACGTAGGATTCTCGACTTCCACGTTTCAGGGCTCGATTACCGGAACTGGCGCCCTCACCTTCACGGAGGGCATGAGCCCGACCGGACAGATCAATCTCAGTGGCGACAATTCCTACACCGGCGGAACCATCCTCAAGGCGGGCAGGCTGGGCGTTTTCCACAATCACGGGCTTGGCTCGGGACCGGTCGAGATCGACGGAGGCACGCTGGAAGTGGAAAGCGGCGTGAAGATTTCCAATTCCGTCACGATGACCGGCGGCGGCGTCTATTCGCGAATCATGAGCGGCGACATTACCGATGCGGCGGATTCCACCTACCTCGGCAACTATACCACCGTGACAACCCTTCTCGCCGGCTCGCTTTCGGGCAGCTCCACGTTGCTCACCAAATATTCCACGACTTCGGCGGCGCTGAATGACTCCTCCCGGTCCAGCGACGTCTATAGCTTTACCGGCACGGGCACGGATCCTTTCGTGCTGCAACTCGGGACTCATAGTCTGCAAAATGGCTACGTCCTCGCCACTCTGGACGGCGAATACTGGACCAACGCCGTCAATGACAACTTCGGCAATGACGCCACTGCCGACCAACAAAACTTCCTTGGCTCTTTTGCCAATTTTCAATCGCTCTACGGGACCAACCTGGCCGGCTACATGGGCGCCTTCGGCGTCGATCAAAGCACCGGCTCCGTTTGGGCCGTGCTCGATCATAACAGCGATTATTCCGCAGCTCTCGCCTCACAATTGCCAATACCCGAGCCCAAGAGCGCGGCCCTTCTAATGATCGGCGGCTTGCTCGCCACCCGCCGCCCGCAACGCCGCGCAGCGTAGAAGCAGGCCGGCCAGGAGAATATGACCACCAAGCGTGACACCACGTGTGCAGGGAGAAAAGCCATCCCATAAGCGTTAACACGCGCGCTCGTGACGAATCTCCGATTCGTCACGCACTGAGGACCGAAACACCGTTTCGGATGGAGGGGGTGTCCGCGGGCGGTGATCGATGTGGCAAATCGTTGTGACTTAGGGACACAACCTGGAAATGCAACACTGTTTTCGAAAGAATCTCAGTTGAACCATCGCTCGGTTCACACCCGCAGACGCCCCCGCCCGCGAAACCGAGTTTCGCTCCTCAGTGCGTGACGAATCGGAGATTCGTCACGAGCGCACATGTAAGTTAGCGCTTATCAGCGCCCGTTTGAAATTTCGTCGTGCATGACATGCGTCCAAGTTCCCTTGTTCAAGCGGCAACGGTATGCGAATCTTTGCGCCGCATCGATATGAACCGGATATCCCCCTTTCAGAGCCCTGTTCTGACCATTCTACTGCTGGCGATATGGGCTTCCACGACATCTGCGGCCCCCGAGCTTACCCCGCGCATCATCGAGTCGGCGCTGGTCATCCCGGCGGGCTCCTACCGCGATCCACATCCGCTCAAGCTAAAAGGAGGTTTCAACATCGATGTGAAGCCCGGCGCAATATTGGAGGAGTTGAAATTCGAAGATAAGGACGGCAGCCAGAAATGGTCCGCGGATGGCGATCTCTTTCGAAAGGTACGCATCGGCGGGACGATCGGTTCGGTCTTCACGGCCAGCAATTGCGCGTTTGAAGACTGCGAATTCGTCAAGGAAGCGGGCTCCTGGGTCGATATATGGACCAGCCGCTGGGTTTTCAACAATTGCGTGATCACCGGGAGATTTTTTCACGATCCTGGCGTCACCGATTATTCCATTCGCGCCGTGAATTGCACTTTCATCGGAGTGAAAATGCCGGCCATCGGCTTGAAGAACGACCCGGCGGCTTATTTGCAAACCGACGATCTGAAGTTTGAAAACTGCCGATTCGTGCAATGCGATGTGCCGCGGACGGTGCTGGCGGCTTCGGTGAATTGCGTTTTCGATAACTGCCAGTTCCCTTCAAAGAGCGAGTGGCCAAAGCAGATGACGCCCGTGACCGTAAAGGCCTATTACGGCGAGGCGTCTCATCCGCCGCAAGCCGTCTCGGACGGACCGCTCACGGCGCAATTTGAGTCGGCGATGAACCGCAAAGCCGGGTGCACCCTGCGCTTTTTGCACACTGGCGGACGGCTGAGCCTGGATGATCTGCGCCCGGGCGCCTACACCACGCTGGAAGCGCTAATCGGCGCCAGCGACAAAGGCACAACACCCGCGCCCAAACCACTGGCTGCGTCTCCCGCAACTCCGGCGCCGGCAACCGGCGCGCCCGCGACTCCTGCGCCTCTGGCGCCCACCGCGCGAACAGAAGCGCTGGGCGGAACAGCCGGTGTCGAATTCGACGACCAGAGGAGCAATGGCTCGCTCGTGGGATTTCATATCGCCTATGGAACCTACTTCGATCATCGGATCATCGGCGGCTTACAACCCATCTATCAGACGGCGAATGGCAAGGTCGACGGGGCAAAGTTCGGGACGATCGATCAAGTAGACGCGACCGTCGAAGCGCGCGCCGGGTATGTCGTCGCCGGCATCGATCTCACCTTCGGCCATCGCGTCAATGGCTTCGACGTGGTCTTCAAACGCCCGGCGGATAACATGCATTTGCAGTCGGCGGGAAGCTACACCAGCGACTGGTACGGCGACGGCGACGGCAAGGGGGCCAAGTCGATCAGCGCAGAGGGCCGGCCCATTGTCGGAATTATCGGAAGAGCCAATGAATCGCTTGTGGCCTTGGGGCTGATCTATCGCGGGCCGCCATTGCCCGGAGCCCCGCAAGTGGCGGCGGCAAATCCCGCGCCGGCTGTGCCGACACCGCCGGCTCCTGCGGCAGAGCCGAAACGAACCGATCTGGTGCAGGATACCCGAGAAAGTTTGGTTTTCGTCGAGGGCGCCGCCGGCCAGGGCAGCGGCTTCATTTGCAATCTAGGAGGTCACAAGCTGCTGATCACCAATGCGCACGTGGTCGCGGGCATTCACGCGCCGGCTTTCAAACTGCTGGATCGATCACCCATCCAAGTCGGCCAGGGCGCGGTGGCGGTCGGGCACGACATCGCCGCGCTCGGCGTCACCAGCGGCGGCAAGGCGATGGAGGCGATGACTTCGGTGGATACCGAGACCGCCATCGGCGATGAAGTCGTGGTCCTGGGCAATTCGGAAGGAGCCGGAGTGATTCATCCGCTGCCAGGCAAGATCGTGGGGCTCGGGCCAAATCTCGTGGAAGTGGATGCCCCCTTTGTCCCGGGCAACAGCGGCAGCCCGATCATTCACAAGCGCACGGGCAAGGTCATCGGCGTCGCAACTTATCTCATGATTCGGCGCTTCCCGGCAGAAGGCGGGAACGGCGTGCGCACGGAGGCCCGCCGCTTCGGTTATCGCCTGGATAGCGTGAAAGATTGGCAGCCGATCGTGTGGGCAAATTTCTACTCACAGGCTGCAGAAATGGAAAAGATCAAAGGCCTGACGGGCGATCTGGTGAAGTTTGTCGAAGACATGTCCAGCGGTGCGATTCACCCAGAGCAACATCAAAATCCAGTCATCCGCCAGCGGATCGACGCTTGGTACGAAGTGCGCAAGCGCCGCGGCATCAGCCGCGCAGATGTCGAAACCGCCAATGCTGACCTCTTGTCTTTCCTGAAAATCGCCTGCCAATCGGATATTACCCAGGCGCGCCGGCAGTTTACCTACAACTACTTCCAGCGCGAACTAGATACGGAAAAAGTGGACCGCAACCAGCTTTCCGAGCTTTTTGCCAAGCTAGTGAAGATCGTGCGGTGAGCGGTGGAAAAGAGTGCCATTTAATAAAGCGCCACTCATGGCTCGAGCGAAGCCGCATAGGCCGACAGGTCAATCATATCCTCTTCCGTGAGGTGATCCACCGTCGGCCTCATCCGCGCGGCCACCGCCCCGGTGCGCCCGTCGTGCTTGAACTCATAGAGCTGGCGCATGAGATAGCTCGGCGACCGGCCCGCCAGTCCCGGAATCGGCCCCAGGCCTCTGAGATCCGGGCCATGACAGGTCGCGCACGGCACAGTTCTCCCTCCTCCTCCGGTGACCGCCAGCTCTTTGCCTTTCTGAATACTTCCCGTCGGAACGTAGGCGGTGAATCTGGCGCGTGAATCACGACTGACAAATTGCTCCATATCGTCGGGCACTTCGATGATTCGCTGGCCGATGGCTTCTTTCTTTCCATTGTGCAGGTCGACCAGATGCCACCCATGCACACCTGTCTCGGGCACGTTGTCCGTCTCGATGACCTGAATGTTGGCCTTTAATTTCAGGCTCGAAAAGTACGCGGCGGCTTCCTCGATTTCCGCGGTCGCGATCGGCTTGGAAAGCGCAATCATATTTTTCTGCGGCGCTCGTTCCGGCAAGGCGGTCGTCCTGGCCCCGCTCTGGAAATCAAGCACTTGCTGGATGATGTAAGCCGCCGGCAGACCGGCCAGGCTGGCATTTTCCGGCCCGCCTGTTCCCTCGGCCCGATGGCAATAGCCACAAGCCATCACCGCCGGTTTTCGTCCGTGCGCGACGATTTCGGGCATGGCCGGATGATCCGCGGGATGCCAGTCCGGAGAGAGAAAGCCATCCCTCACCTGACTCAGGGTATAGCCGACCGCGCTGTCGGGCACATGCCGCAATGTGCCATCATCCACGGGCGACGGCAGGCCGGGAGGGTCTACGGGATAAGCCCACGCCGGAGGGACGTCGGCAGCGGAGGGCGAAGGCTCGGCCGCAAAAGCCATTGGCGCCGAACATAGGACGCCCAGCAATACGCAGCTCAGTCGAATCAAATGCATTTGCCGATAACGCTGGATCTCGACACGGATGCAACGTCATTTGCATCCTCCACCACGAAAAATATGCCTGCCTCCCAGCTCTCCCGTCGTCGCTTTCTTCAACTTTCCGCAAGCGCCCCCGCCGCCCTGCTCGCGCCGTCACTCCTGATCAGCGCTTCCGGAACGGCCGCTCTCGCTGCCGAGGCGCCGCCAACGCCGTCGCCCTCGAAAAAGATTCCAGTGGGCCTCGAGCTCTACAGCGTGCGCGGTGAACTCGCCAAAGACCTGCCCGGCACCCTCCAGACCATCGCGAAAATCGGCTACGAAGTCGTCGAGTTCTACGCGCCCTATACCGCCTGGACCTTTCCTTTCGCCAAAGAAGTGCGCACCCGGCTCGACGATTTGGGGCTTCGCTGCTTCTCCACACACAACGGCTTCGAATCGCTCATGCCGGGAGAGACGATGGCCCACGCGATCGAGCTGAATCAAATTCTCGGCTCCAGACAAATCATCATGGCCTCGGCGCCGCGGCTCACCAAGACGGTTGAGGATTGGAAGGCTCTCTGCGGGCATTTGACGACCGCTGTCGAAGAGCTGAAGCCCCACGGGCTTTCCGCCGGTTTTCATAATCATCATCTGGAATGGCTGCCGCTCGAAGGCGGCCCGCGCGTGATGGATATTCTCGCCGCGAATACTCCGAAGGAGTTCATCCTGCAGCTCGACGTGGGAACTTGCGTGGAAGCCGGCGCCGATCCGGTCGCCTGGATCAACGCCAATCCCGGCCGGATCAAAAGCATGCACGTGAAGGATTGGGCGCCGGGAGAGAAAGCCGACGAAAAAAGCTATCGCGTGCTCTTCGGCGAAGGAGTGGCGCCATGGAAAGAAATCACCGCGGCAGCCGAATCGGTCGGCGGCTTGGAGTACTACCTTATCGAACAGGAAGGCAGCCGGTTTCCGGAATTCGAGACGGCCGAGCGCTGCCTCGCGAACTGGAGGAAATTTCGAGCGGTGAACCAGCAGTAGCTGTTATTGGGTGTTCCGCGCCTCGCTTAGTGCTTTGAAAGAGCGCCCCGCCGTTCTGAAAGTCCGGCCGACCCTTCGGAAGGTCCGCGGGCCTGCTTCGTGCCTTCGTGTGAGATTGTCTCTGCATGGGGTTCGACTGAAACCGATGATATCGACGTTCATCGAGTCACACGAAGGAAAATGTACACACGAAGGCACGAAGCCACGAAGCCGCCCCTCAGACTCGCCAGATAAGCGGTGATCTCAATACAGCGCCAAAAGCAAATGCCTATCCGGATAAGAAACAGCACAGATCAATGGCGTGCTCTCGGCTATATGATCTCGCTTTGCTTCCGTCGACATTAGCAATTATTTATAATGCCGTGTATCGCTAGTCAATTTGCAGCCGGCGCACGAGGCTAAGCGACAGCTTTCAGACTGGTTTGATGTTCTGGTTCACCCGGAAAAAGTTCGTCGGGTCGTACTTTTTCTTCACCGTGGCCAGAAGCCCGTAGTTTTCACCGTAGGTCGCGCGGATACGGCCCTCGCCCTCCTCCATCATGAAATTGAGATAGGCGCCCTTCAGGTTATAGGGATGGACCGCTTCCCAGTATTCCTTGGCCCAAGCCGTGATCGCCGGGGCATTTGCCGGATCGGGATCAATACCGCAAATGACCAGCGAATAGGCTGCGTCGCGGCAATTCCAGGCCGTCTCGTTTGGCCGCACTCTGTGAACCGCGCCGTCTATGGGGTAGATGTGCGCGAGCGAGAGTTCCGTCGGCGCCTTGGCGATGTGTTCGATGTGCAGCTCGATGGCGCGGTCCGACAGATCCTGGACAAAGTCGCCTTTCCAATACCACTGCATACCCTTGGGCGTCAGTGGATCGAACAGGCTTTGCAAGACCGGAAACGGCATGGGCCCCGCCAAATCGAGCATCGCCGGCGGCAGTTCCTCACGCATGGGTCTGACCGCTTCTTCGGCGCCTTCCATTGAGCCCGTATAACAGACGATCAAGGCGCAGGTCTTCTTTCCCCAGAGGTCTTTGGGAAAAGGCTCTGCCGAGGGGATCGTTCCCAAATGCACGAATGGGCTAAAATCCACGGGGGCCTGCGGAAGAAACTGCCGGTGCCATTTCATCACCTTCGCTGCGTCCTTCAGCTCAAAAAAGATCGGGCCGCCGTAGACCGTGCTGACGGGATGGGCTTGGTACAGAAAGCTCGTCACGACGCCGAAATTTCCGCCCCCGCCGCGCAACGCCCAAAAGAGGTCGGAATGATGCGTGGCGCTAGCGGTCACAAAGCTGCCGTCCGCCAGGACGACATCCGCTTCGAGCAGGTTATCGATGGTCAAGCCGTGTTTGCGTGAGAGATAGCCATGTCCGCCCCCAAGCGTGAGTCCAGCAATGCCCGTCGTCGACACGACCCCGGCAGGCACGGCCAAGCCAAAGGCGTGGGTCGCGTGATCCACGCCGCCCTGTGTGCATCCAGCCTCTGCGCGCACGGCGCGGCTCACCGGATTCACGCGCACTCCTTTCATCGGCGAAAGGTCAATTACCAGACCGTCGTCGCAGCTCCCGAGCCCAGGTCCGTTGTGGCCGCCGCCCCGCACCGCGGTGAGAAGATGGTTCTCCCGGCCGAAATGCACGGCGGCAATGACGTCGGCGACATCGGCGCAACGCGCGATGAGCAGCGGCCGCTTGTCGATCATCGCGTTGTAGAGGCGGCGAGCCTCGTCATAATTCGGGTCATTCCGCTGGATGAGTTCGCCGCGCAGCCCGGCCTTGAATTTGTCAATATTAGCAGTATTCAACATGGTCCTCTCCTGTTAGCTGTAGATGGCTTCTACGCAGAAAGCGCGCTCCGGCGCGCGACCGCCCGAGTGTTCATCGCTGACGCGGTCGTTGTTATCGTTGGTCATCATCATGAATTGTTTTTTTCACTGCGGTCGGCTCATCCGACGCTCGCAATACTCTGCGCGCAATTCGGCCCCGATGGAATGGCCGGAACGCCGGAAGTCTTGGCCGAAACGCCGATCCGCGGCAGTTGTTCGTCATGGACGCGCTTTCTGAATTGCTGCGAGCGGTCCGATTTTCTGGAGGTGTGTTTCTCGAGGCGAAATTCCGCGCGCCGTGGCTCCTCCAATCACAGGTGCAGCCGTCCGATTGCGGGCCAGGCGTCAAGCCGACCGGCGCCATGGTCGCGTTTCACTATGTGCTCGAAGGCTGCATGCAGGTTCGCCTTGGGAAAGAACCGCCGCAAACCGCCGGCCCCAACTCGTTAATCCTCCTCTCGCGCAACGATCCTCACTACCTCGGGAGCGACATGAGCCTGCCGCCCATGGATGGCCGAAAGCTCATTCGCAAAGCGGAGGAACATGAACTGGCCAGCGTCGACTTCGGCTCAGGAGAAGACGTGAAAAATCACTTCGTGTGCGGCTTCCTGGCCACGGCGGTGCGCGAGCATCCACTGCTGGCCGCATTGCCTCCGGCGCTCGTCGCCGACCTCCGTGACCAACCCTGTGCGGAATGGGCCGGAGCCTCTTTCCGCTACGCGGCGCGCGAACACGCCGCCCGGCGGCCAGGATCACAAGACATCCTCGGCCGCCTCTCTGAACTGCTCTTCGTCGAGGCCGTGCGTCAACACATCGAGCATTTGCCCGAAGCTGCAACTGGCTGGCTCGCAGCGCTGCGCGACCCGTCCCTCGCGCCAGCCCTGAGCGGCATGCACACGCGCCCGGAGCATCCCTGGACGGCGGAAGAACTGGCGAAGGAAGCATGCCTTTCCCGCTCCGCATTTGCGGAGCGCTTTACCAACACCGTCGGCTTGCCGCCAATGAGCTACTTCACCCGCTGGCGTATGTTACTCGCCGGTCAGCGCCTGCGCGAATCCGCGGACACCATCGCGCAAGTCGCTGCGAGCGTTGGCTATGAATCTGAATCCACTTTTTCCCGAGCATTCACTCGCGAAACGGGCGTCGCTCCGGGCGCTTGGCGCAAGGCATACACCTAATATTTCGAAACGGCTCGCCGCTCACCGAACCCCCATTTCATCACGGTTCAACCATGACTTTGATCGCTTTCCGTTCATCCATGGCGCGGTAGCCGTCGGGCACCGCGTCGAGGCCAATGACGCTGTCAAAGACACGTCCCGGCTCGATGCGCCCCTCGAGCACGTCGGGAAGCAGTTCATCGATGTAAACGCGCACGGGGGCGGGGCCGCCGCCGACAGTGACGTTGTTAAAAAAGGACATAGGGGATAACGGCGTGGCTTGGTAGTGCGGCAGGCCGACACGGCCAATGGCTCCGCCCGGACGCGCGATGGAGACGGCGGTGTGCGCGGCCTGTTCCGTGCCAACGCACTCGAGCACGGAGTGCACGCCAAAGCCGCCGGTCAGTTCTTTTACGCGTTCGATCGCTTCTTCGCCTCGCTCGCTGACAACATCTGTAGCGCCAAAGGCTTTTGCCAGGGCGATGCGATCGGGATGCCGACCGAGGATGATAATTTGCTCCCCGCCCAAACGGCGGGCCGCAATGATCCCGCATAAACCAACGGCGCCATCCCCGACGACCGCGACCTTGTGGCCTCGAGTGACGCGGGCGACCACGGCCGCATGATGGCCCGTGCCCATCACATCCGAGAGCGTGAGGAGCGATGCGAGCAGCGCGTGATCCTCACCCACCGGCAAGACATAGAGCGTGCCGTCAGCGAACGGGATTCGCACGGCCTCGGCCTGCGCGCCACCGATCTCTGGAGAGCTGCCGAAAAAGTCGCCGTGGAGGCATGAGGTGGGCAGACCTTCCTGGCAGAAAATGCAGGAACCATCCGCGTAGGCGAAGGGCATGACGACAAAGTCGCCTTTTTTAACTTTGCGGACATCGGCGCCGACGGCCTCGACGACGCCGATGGCTTCGTGGCCCATCGGACGCCCAGCCGCCGCGGGTTCCATATCGTGATACGGCCAAAGATCACTGCCGCAGATGCAGGCGCGCGTGACTCGCACAAGCGCATCGGTTGAATTGACAATTGTGGCGTCGGGCACGTTCTCCACCCGAACATCCCCCGCCCGATACATGATGGTAGCTTTCATAACGAGCTAGAAATCGTTTCTCGGCGGGATTTACGTGTTTGGAAAATGACTAACTTTTCGCTGCCGCTCCCCATCGCCCGCGCTCTCGCCGTAGGCTCGGGAATATTGGTAAAAGCCACATTTGCCAAAGGCGATTTTAACCAAAATGCCCGAGCACGTCGCAGATCCTCAGTCCTGCTCTCTGGCAAAGACCATCTTGGCGGCGTCGAGCGTCTGCTCTCCATCCCAGCGATAGGCGACGAGCGCGCCGCCTTTGGCCACACTGAAATCGAGACACGCCACGTTTGGCGCGATGAGCTCGGCGGTGCCTTCAAAAGGCAGCCAATAGTGTCCGAAGAAGAGCGGCGGGGCGTCTGCCGGATAGCCGGGGCAGAGCGCCCAGACACTCTCGGGCACGACTTCGTGCGGAATCTTGTCGGACTGATTCGGATACGGCATGCAAAGCTCATGGTAAGTCCGCCCTTTTGCGGGCAGCCACCATCGAAGCCGCATTTTGGTCCGCACGGTAAGTTCCTTGTCTCTCAAGTAGCTTCCCTCGGGCAATGCGGCCTCCGCCCCTTTGAGCAGGACCTCGCAGTGCTCGAATTCTCGACTTCTTCGGACACTCGAGCGATGCAGAAGCTCTTCGTGGAGCAGCCGCCATTGTGAGTTTTCAGAGACCAGTCGGTCATCCCAATTCGCGTGAACGGCGCGCAACCCACCCAGGTCCACCCACAACGGCAGGGTGGCGAACCATGACAGATAGCTCTCCCACTCATCGCGATAGTTCCAAAACTGAGCCAGCGTGACGGCGTGCTGATGGACGTTCCTTGGCGTGTGACCGCGCAGCCAATCGCCATTGGCCCCGCGAGTGTGGTAGAGCAGCGCATTGTATTCGTGGTTGCCCATCACGGCCAGCGCCACGCCCGCATCAACCATGGTCTTCACCGTCTCGAGTGTACGCCGGATCGAAGGGCCCCGGTCGATAAAGTCGCCGAGATAGAGCACCTTGCGACCTTCCGGATGGCGCCACACTCCATCAGCTTTCTCGTAGCCAAGCTTGCGCAGCAGAGTCTCCAGGACATCCGCGTAGCCGTGAATATCTCCGATGACGTCGTAGGGCTGGTGGTTCATCTACGCATCCTCTAGGTTTTGCCTCTCTCGATTAAAGTCTAATCACTGCTCAACGAATACGATTCGCGCAGCATTGTGAGCCAGCTCGAGGGTGCACCAGGCACGAGGGAGACATCAAATGATCGACGGCTCCGGGGAGCCATCGTCACGCTGTTTGCGGCGCCATTCGCGCCACATCTCGCAATAGGCGCTCTCCAGGCCGGCGGCGAAGCGCGCGGGGTTCATGACTGGCGAAGCCAGCATGCGTTCGCGAAGTCCCTTCCGCAACTCCAAGAGCCGCGGCAGATCCAGAGCGAGCCCGGTTGCCACACGCACGAATTCCTCAGGCGTTGGCGCAGCGAGTTCGGGAAGTCCGGCAGCGGCCAGAATGCTCGAACCGGCCCGGCCCGACGCCGTATTCCCTGCAAGGCTCACCACCGGCACGCCCATCCACAGGGCGTCGCAGGTCGTAGTGATGCCGTTGTAAGGCAGCGGATCCAGCGCGATGTCGATTTGCTTGTAACAATCGAGATATGTCTCCCGCGGAGTTCGGCCGATGAATTCAATGCGACTGCCATTCACTCTCAACGTCTCCAACGTACCCAGGAGTTCCGCGCGTTGGCTGGCCGATTCCGCGAAGAGCAACAAACGCGAATTGGGAACGCCATCAAGGACTCGAGCCCAAAGCCGCAAAACCGGCTCGTTCAGCTTGCAGGGATTATTCAGGCTCCCAAAGCAAATGGAGCGGCCCCAATGCGGAGTCTCTGCCGGACTGGGAGAGGCGTCGCTCAGGGGATCGTAGCAGCACCAGCTGTCGGGCAATCGAATGGACTCCTCCGAATAGCCTTCGGTCCCAAGTTCAGGCGGATCGATGACGCTATCGGTGATGCGATAGTCTATCGTGTCCAGCCCGGTGGAACCGGGGTAAGCCAGCCAGGCGACCTGGATCGGAGCCGGCTTGCGGGCAAAAACGGTCAGCCGATTCATGGCCATGTGCATGGTCAGGTCCACGAGGATATCGATGCCATCGAGCCGGATCTGATCAGCCAACTCTGCGTCGGACAGCTTCAAGACATCGCGCCAGACGCTGGAACTCCGTCGCAGCCGAGCCGTCATGGCATCGGGCCGGCGAACACTCGCGTAGCAATAGATTTCAAATTTGTTTCGATCGTGTGCCTCGAAGAGTGGCGCCACAAAGTGGGCTTCCGCTTGCACCCGAAAATCCGGAGAGACATAGCCAATCCGCAACCGGCGGCTCGGGTCGGTGTCATTGGAATGAGGAAGCAGAGACGGACGCAGTGGAAGGGCAAACTGCTGATTCCACAGCCGATGCTCCTTTTGAATGGAAACCGCGTCGCAGCTCGGATGGAAATGCAGTGTGTAAATCAAATTGCTGTGAAACGCCGCCGCCTTCGGCTGAAGCATGACGGCTTTTCGATAACAATCGATCGCCTCGTCCAATCGCCCGCAATCCTTGTATCTGACGCCGAGATTGTTGTACGCCCTCGCATGACGGGGATCGATAGAAATAGCCTCGAGATAGGCCTCGATGGCTTCGTCGAGTTGCCCCACGGTCGAGAGAGAATTACCGAGATTATAGTAGGCATCAGCAAAGCGAGGATCGATGCGGATCGCCTCGCGGCAGGCCAGCATCGCTACATCGCTTTGACCCAAATCCTCCAGGACTACTCCGAGATTGTTATGCGCCCAGACATTTCCGGGCTCGAGTTGAAGCACGCTCCGATAGCTGGCCTCGGCCTCTTCCAGTCGGCCCAAGGATTGCAGTGAGATTCCACGATTGGTGTGCGCATCCAAATGGTCCGATTGTAACTCGAGAATCCTTTCGCAAGCCGCGAGCGCTTCCTCAAACTTGCCTTCGCTTTGCAGGGCGACACCCAGATTGTAAAGGGCGTCCACATAATCGGGTTTCAATTCAACAGCGCCGCGATAGGCATCAACCGCCTCGCTGATGCGCCCGCGCAGCTGCAGGACGCTGCCCAGTCGAAAATGAGACCCGGCAGAAGCCGGCTCGACACGAATCGCTTCTTGGTACGCCGCGATCGCGCCATCCAGATTTCCGCAGGAGCAAAGCGCATCACCCAGACCGCGGTGACACTCCGTGCAGTCCGGATCGATGGCGATCGTCCGCCCATACAGACTGGCCGCCACATCCGGCCGGCCTACTTGCATGGCCAAGGCGCCAAGGAGCTGCAGGGCGCGAACATTGTTCGGCTCGCGACTCAAGACCTGTCGACAGATCGCTTCCGCCTCCGCCAGCCGACCCGCGCGATGGCGTTCGACGGCGGTTTGCATCGCATCTTCTGTCGAGCCCTGCGTCATGAGAGACGCTTACACCGGGTTCTCCAGAGCGCGCAACGACAATTCAGGAGCGCCTGGTCGCCTGGCATTTCACCAACAAATATTTTGGCCCATTCGGCTCCTATCTCGCTGGTCCCAGACTGCGTTACCGCGGTGATGAGCCTTGGAATTACCCTTTCACCGCGAACGGATTAGCGAACCGTCAATTCGGATCCAGCCGGATATAGTCGATTGCGACGGAATATCCTCCGCTGGCGGAGTTCTTGCCAGTCACCACAAAACGGAACTGTTTGTCGCTCGCGCTGGCCGGCGACCACGCTCCGAAATCGATCTCCGTATAGTCTTCGTTTGTGCTGTAGAGATCAATCGGGACGCCGATCGCTCCCGCTGTGCCGGCGTAGTTGTCGGCCCTCGCGCCATAGAGTTGCACGATCCCGCGATTGCTGTACTTCTTCACACCCACCTTGATCCTATAGCTGCCCGCAGCCACGTTGGCCAGCGTGTACCCGACATAGTCGTTGGGTGCATCCGCGTCGAGAATCGTGCCGGCGCCGTTGCTGAAATCACCAGCTGAAACCGTCCGAAGCGCATCTCCGGAAGTCGCAGCCACCGGAATGCACTCGGTCTCGTATGGATTTCCTCCCGGTTGCGTTCCCAGCATGACCATGGAACAGGCGGCGACCGAGATGCTAGCCGGGTTCACTGTCGCTCCCGTGGCCTTGTTGTAAAGCGCGCTATAGATTGCGCTCAGATTTACTGTTTGCACAGCGAGCGATTTATTCATCACCAGAACGCGCCCGCTCGAGAAGGTCTTCACGGTGATGTCGACGCTGCTCTGTAGCACGCTGCCGTTCTCGTTCGGCACAAGATAGAAGTGCTTCGTAAATTCGTTCCATTGGTCAGGAAATCCGCGATGAATCGAGCAATAGTCGGACTTGCCCATCACCTTCGGGTTCGCGGCGGCGAGCGCCAGAATTTCCGAGCGCTCGCTGTACTCCTGACCGCCATGCTCAAAGCTCGGGGCCAACTTCGTGTAGGTGAACCAATCCCAGCCGATTTCCAGATACATGGGATCGACCAGAGCCGCCATTCCACCCGGGCCGGCGAGCGAGTTCAAGTAGCCGGTGATCCCCGCATTCCAGTATTGGTCGATAGGCGTCGTCGCGTAAAAGGAATTCGTGCTAAACATCCCATGATAGTAGCCAAATTCATCAGGAGACAGAAATCCGGCCTGGTCGGCGCCCATTCCCGACTCCAGGATTCCTTCTCGGCTCAGATGGTGGTAGATGAGAACCTTATCAGCCCCATACTTTGTCTGAATGTAGGTCTCGATGTCCTTGAGAAAAGCGGCCAGTTTGGCGTAGTGCCAGCGCATGAAAGGGTGCGAAAACGCGGAGCCGATATTAAATGATGAGCCCGTTTCCGGCCACGCCATTTCTGTCTTCAGCGTCTGCCGCTTCGCCGTCCAGTTTGTCCCCGCCGGCGAAATGGTATTTCCCGTCTCCGACTCATAAGCCTGCAAATCCGAGTCTCCGAACGACGGCGCTAGATACCCTTTCCGGTTTCTGAGCATGATCCCTTTGACCAGGTTTACATTTGCTCCAGCGGACTGAAAGACCATGTCGATGTATTTTTCCAAATCCGTCCGCACGGATGTCATCCGCACGTTCACGCACTTGGTTCTCGGTCCGCCGTGGTTGCCCACGTTATAGAAAAATTCCGTTGGATCGTCGTAACTCTTGTTGTTGATCGTTTTCGCCCATCCGTCGGACGCGAGATTCGGGCTGCCTCCGTACTCCAGCTTCGGAATGATGTCCATTTGGTGCGTCGTCGCGGCAGGAATATAGCCCTGCATGATCCCGTTGAATTGGGTTTGGGCGTAGGCGTACTCTCCATTCTTGAAGTTCCAGGCCATGAAGACAGGAACGATGGTATTCGCGCCGGCGATTCGTGCCTTGGCGACCTGCGTCTCCGGAGTGCAACGCACCTCAGATTCCAGAGTCCAAAAAGTTCGACGCGGGTTTTGGACGCGAAACTCGTCGATTTGAGGATCCACCAGGTCGTCAACACTGTTCACGGAGTAGAGCCTGACATACTTGACCGCCAGACCGTTGTTGACGCCGGGATCGTTGTCCTTGTTGGCGAAGTAGAGCCAAAGGCCATTAGCCAGGTTGATGCCGTGCGCGTTCTGAAAGTTGTTATTTTCCGTGAGCGCCCAGGTGGTCTGAGGCCAGGCGATGATCCAGTAGCTCTTGAGCGTCTGGCGCAGCGGATAGGACACCTTGTTTCCGTCGACGTATCCGCGGCTGTCTTCGCATTCGTGCACGCCGGTTTGGAAAGCGTAGTGAGTTCCTGGCTGCCATCCACCGCAGTCCATGAGCGCCATCATATAGGCCCGGGGGAGGTCCTCCGGATAGACGACCTCGATGACGTACGGCTTATCGAGGGTGAGGCTCGAACCGAGTTTATAGCCGAACCAGGCGGAGTTGTTAGCAACCCGGCACGTGTTATTAAGAAGCGATTTGGTGGTTACGGTGTTTTGTCCGGAGTTGGCGCTGGCTTCGTAGTTCGCGCCGGGAGTCGCTCCGGCATCGATCTCCTGGAGCAGAGTGAGATTCCGGTAGGCCGCCGACGCAGTTACAGGGGCATGGATGGCGGCGCCGATACCCAGGAGGAGCAGCAGCGTCCTAGAGAGAAGCTGTGCTGGCGATCGGAAGGGCGCCTTAGCTGCATTTGGGACGAGGGCCTCACGGCCGGACAGCCCTGAGATCAAGCGCCGAAGCGGGGTCGACAAGGTACGCAAACGTAGAGACAATCCGGGTTGGCTCGTATTGTTTTCGGGAATGTTCATGGGAGGAAGGGGGAACCGCGTGACGACTCTGCCCGAGGCCGGCCTTCGGCGACAAAGAGTATTATACTTTCCACGTAAAGCGCCATTACCCCGACACGTGGCGTCGCTTCCTCGGAAGGGAGGTCGAAAGCGGTTATTGAGGAAATACCCGCAGGTTATCCAGGCCTTCCAGTCAGGCCTCGATCGAGCGAGCCTATCCTGGTGAATAGAAAAGCAAAGCTTCTACCGATACATCCTCGCCTACAACCCCTCGATCCGCCCCAGCACCCAGGAATACTCCCGAGAGATACTCCGCACCAAGTCGCCCGGGTGCACTTCCTTTGGCAGGACGTCAAAAGTATAGGTCTCGATCTCCAGGTGTGGGCAAATGCCTGACCGCAAGGCGTGCATGAAATCCGGCGTCAACGACTCCGCCGTCGATCCGAGAATGCCCGTGCCGGGGAAGAAAAGCGGCACATGGAAATGCACGCGCAATTGCTCAACATCTGGAAAATCCGGCAGCTCTTCCAGCGCTTCATCCAGATCGTACCAGGCGAAGCGGGCGCCGGAACGGGCCATGCCTTTGACTTGGTGGAGATAAACCGGCTCGACGAAGCGCGTGAGCGCATCCCGCGCCTGCTCGCTCGCTGCACACTGCAGCGCAGCGCTGATCTGGATCTTCGAGATCCGGATTCCAGCCGCCTCGTACGACTTCATCGACTCGTGCAGATCCTCGAACTGCATGGCCACGTGGCAGGTGTCGAAGCAGATGCCCAAGTGGCGGCGGATCATTTCTTCCGACTGCTCCGCCGTGCAACCGAGAATGCGCGAGACTTCGGCCGCCCCGCTCGTGAGCAGATGGTCTTTGAAAAAGGCGATGGCATCTGCCGTCGTTTCCAGAAAGCAATCCGGCTCCGGCTCCAGGCCCAGATGGATGGTGCGCCCGGTGTCGTCGCGCAGGGCGTTCAGGTAGGCGACGCAGGCCGCGAGATTATTCGCGATCCCGGTTCGCTCGTCCTGGGTGGTGATCCACGGCTTGAAGGAGCCCGGCAGCGTGCTGATGCTCCCCTCGATGCCTTCGGGCAGCATGGAGGCGAGGATATCGGCCAATTGAATGGTGTAGTCGCGCCGCTCCAGGGTGCGCCAATCCGGCGAATAGACCTGCTCCTTGACCCGATCCTGATGGAACCGCCCGTAGGGGAAGCCATTGATGGTAAACGGATAAAGACTATTCGTCGCAAAAAAATCGAGCGCTTCCGCGCGCCGCTCCGGATCCATGAGATCCTGGGCTGACTGCGATCCCAGCCGCAGACCGAGGCCAAACCACTGATCCGGACACACCCGTTGCTTGACCGCCAGCGCGTAATGTTTGATTGCGTCAAAATTCGCCGACCACGTTTCTCCGGGGTGTGTATTTTGGCAATAAGTGAGGTGTAGTTGCGGCTTGTGCTGAACGATCATGCATTCCTCCTGGCGGCGTAAGCCTCCAATTGCTGGAGCGCCCGTTCCATTAAGGCAAGATCAATTTCGTTAACCTCAAAGCGGGCGCCAATCCCGCGCGGATAAGTGACACAGAGTTCTCCCCCCAAGTGTTCCTGGAAGTCGCGCAGCCCGGCGAAGATGACTCGTTCGCCGTCCGGGGTGCGCTCGTTGTATTCGGCAAACCAGAGCGCAAATCCGCTCTCTTCCAGACCTCGACGAATCGCCTCCAGCTCTTCCGCCGAAATCCACCCTTTCAGTTGCGCATAGATGGAGTCGAGCAGCACTCCGGCCGCCACCGCCTCGCCATGCGAGACGCGGAAGTCCGAGATCAGCTCGAGCTTGTGGGCCGACCAGTGCCCGAAATCCAGCGGGCGCGCCCGGCCGTACTCGAAGGGATCGCCATTCGTGCGGATGTGCTCGAGGTGCATCTCGGCGCAGCGGTGCACGAGTTCCTGCATGGCTGCGAAATCCCGGGCCGGGTAGCTCTTCGCCTGCGCTGCGAGCCGATCGAAAAAGGCCCGGTCCCGGATGATCGCGACCTTGAAGGCTTCAGCCACGCCATTTAGCCAATCGCGCTGCGGCAGGCTGAGGAGAAACTGGTAGTCGTTCAGGACGGCAAAGGGCGGGGCGAACGTGCCGATGGCATTCTTCCCGCCGAGAAAATTGACGCCATTTTTCACCCCGACGCCGGCATCATTTTGCGCGAGCACAGTCGTCGGCACCCGCACCATGCGCAGACCGCGATGCACCAGCGCGGTGGCAAAGCCCACGGCATCGAGCACCGCTCCCCCGCCCACGGCGATGATGCAGGCGTGGCGATCCATGCGCTGCTCCAGGAAAAGCCGCATGAGGCGTTCGATGAGCGAAAAGTCGTTCTTGATCGCCTCCCCGCCCGCCACGAGGCCCGGCTCCATGGCCAGTTCGAGCTTCTCGGCATGCGCCGCAAAGTAGGCGCTGATCTGCGCGAGCAACCCGGGATTTGCCGCCGCCACGTCTTCGTCGACAAAGACCATCGCCCGGCGCCGACCTTTCTCTTCGAAGCGATCCAACGCTTCGGATAAGACCGGGTTTTCGGGAGCGAAAAGATGATGGGTGAAAACGACCGGAAAATCCCACTGAACGGTGATTTGCTGGCGAATCGTGGACGTAGAGAGCATGGAAGACGGCGCAGGGGCGGGACGCGGAGAACGGGAGACGGCGGCGGATCGGTTGGCGGCGCGGGAGGGATTTTCGACGAGAGAGGGCATGCTCACTCCGATAAAACCCCGCAAGGAACCATTCCCTTGATTCTCAATTTTGTCACTTTTTCGAATCCATCCACTGTTGGGTAGCCCGGGCCAGATCGAGAATCGAAGCCGGCTTTTCCGCCAGCGGGAGCGAACTCGACCAGGCCACGTCGTAGCCGAAGCCGGTATTGCCGTGGGATCCGCGAATCTTGCGCGTGTCGAAGCTCACCGTGAGCGGCGGCCAGCCAAAGAAGAGCTCGCACGGGTCGTAACCGGGCTTGTTGTGGATATCCACATGGGCGGCAAATTCCGGCGCCTCCGCCTTGTCCTCAAACCACGGGTAGGCAAACCAGGAGCCGGCCTCGGCCACGAGCAGGAGTTCGCCGCTATTCCGATGCGCCACCCCGCGAGCCTCCTGATCGGCGCGATCCAGCACCTCGGCCACGCCGGGCAGCGAGGCGAGAGCCTCCTGAGCCGCAGCGGCGGATTCCGCGTCGCGGCAGTAAACGTGGGCCACCTGGTGATCGGCGACGGCAAAGGCCCGGCTCGTAAAGAAATCCGTATACGCCATCCCCCGGATGTCCCGGGTGGCGAAGAGTCCCGCTTCGCGCAGGCGGCGATTTGGAAAAACGGCCCCGCGCACCACCGGCTCGATGGCGTAGTCGCCGACGATGAGCCAGTCGTAGCCGAAATCCGCGCAGGCCGCCTTCAAACGCGTGAGATACCCCAGGAGCACGTCGAGCGCCTTGCCCGCCGCCTCGCTGCCCGGGCCGTAGCGCTGCAGGTCGTAGTCCAGGTGCGGGATGTAGGTCAGGAGCAGGTCTGGTGAGAATTCCGGAAGGCCCATCGTGGCCACCGTGGCATCGACGATCCAGTCGCTGGATTTCCGATTCGCCAGGGGCCCCCAGTAGTTGATGAGATTGAAGGGCCGGCCGACGACGTCGTTCAGCCGGGTCTGCAGCGACTCGGGCTGCGTATAGCAATCCTGGATCATTCCCCCCTCATGCTTGTGAATCGGCGCCGGCGTGGCCACCAGATCCACCGCCTCGCCCATGCTCTGCTGCCAGAACATCATCCCCACCTTGCCGCCTCGTTTGCGAAAATCGTCCCAGATGCGCGGCCCCTCCACCAGTGTCGACGCCTGTTCCCAGAAGAGCACCTTCCGCAGGTCGCGAAAGAAGAGGCCGTTATCGATCATGCCGTGGCTACCCGGCAGCGCCGCGGTGCGGAAGCTGGCCTGAAAGGTGCAGGTGACCGCGGGAAAGACGGTCTGCACAGGCTGAAATTCCGGGAGATGGGAGACCAGGTTCCAGCCGAGGGCTGCAACATCGACGACGAGAAGCTTTTGCGAGTGGGCCACGGGAGTGAATTGAACGGGGGCTTAGAAAAGCACCGTTTTCCCAAATGGCCACCCGGAATCACAGCGCGCCGGCCCGTCTCGGCGCCAGAATGGCTCCGGAACGGGACAGCGCCTATGAGCCGGCTACGCGAAGCATGGCTCCAGCTCGCCGACGTAATGCTCGTAGTCCGCCACGGCAGCTTCAAAGGCCGCCGACAGCGGCAGACCCACCTCCAGGTAGATCCGCCCCAAGGCATTGATCTGATCCCGGGCGTGTGCGCAGTGCTCGGGCAGAGGCCGCGTCTCCAGCAGGTTTACAGGGATTCTTTTCGTTCTCATATGCTCTCTCGTTCTCTCGTTTGGTTGTCCGCTCTCCTCGGCAATGGGCGAAATCAAAAACCCACCGCCTTGGCTGGCGGTGGGCTTTTGGAAATCTCTCGTTCTTTCTTTTTTCTACGAAATCTTCCGGCCTCCGCCAGTTGTCTGGTCTTTGGACCAGACAGCGCATACGAGGTGCATGAAGCGGGTAACGCTCGTGCACTGGCGCTGGCTAAAAATGGCGGTGAAGGATGTCATTTGAAAGACGCGGGGAAGAAAGCGGCATCGCGACGGATTGTCAACGGCCAGAATGAACTTTTTCTCGAACCGCCACAAAAAAAAGAACAGCCGAACCTTTCGGTTCGGCTGCTCATCGGTTGCTACGGGAAAATTTTAGAGATTAGGAGCCCTTTTCGGTCTTCTCCCCTTCCTTGACCCAGCCCTGAATGCCAGGCGCGAAGTGCTTCACGTTCGTATAGCCCAGCTGTTTGGCTTTCTCGGCGGCGGCTTTGTAGAGACCACACTGTTCGTTGCCGCAATAGGCGACGACGAGCTCGCTCTTGTCCTTGGGCAGAGCGGCGGCGAGCTTGGCTTCGACGGCGTCGAAATCGACGGCGCCGGGGATATGTCCAGTCTTGAAGCTATCGGTGCCGTTCGCATCGAGAAGGACGACCTTCTTTTCTGCGATGGCCTGTTTCAGTTGTTCCTTCGAGATGTCCGGAAATTGATCCGCCGCGGCGGCAATCATCGGGGCTAGAGCGAGGGCGAGAAGGGAAGTGAGGAGTTTTTTCATGCGAAAGGGATAATTCCCATCACATAACGGGTCTTAATGCAATTCTGGATGCACCGGGTGTAATTTGCCGTATTTTTCTTCAGATACCGGCACGGGACGGGCTTTAGTTTATTCTTTTAACTAACCAATTCCTTCGCTAGGACCTTTTTCCGTTCCGAAATCCCTTTGAACGTTCCCTCTACGCCTCCCGCCATGGCCGACACCAAGTTTCACTGCCCCGAGTGCAAACAGAAGATCGCTGTACACGAGGAAGCGGCAGGCGAGAAAATCGACTGCCCGCGGTGTTGCAGCACGATCGTGATCCCGCACACCTCCGGCGCGCCGGTAAAGGTGGAAGTGCGCCGGCAGCTCGCCGTGCTCGCCGGGGTGCAGACCGATCTTTATTCCATCATCGAGGAGCAGCAGAAAAAAGTCCGCGCCGTGGAGGCCGAGAGCGTGAAGATCCGGGCTGACTCGCAGCGGGCGCAGGCCGATATCCGCATGATGCGCGAGGAACTCGGCGCCCTGCAGCATCAGCGCGAAGCCTTGGCCGCGCGGCTGACGAATGCCGAGGCCGCGCGCGAAGCCGCCAGCGCCGCGCAAGTCCAGCTGGCGCAATTCCGCCAGGAAGTCGCCACGCTGCGCTCCGCCCGCGACGAGGCCGCCGCCCGCGCCGCCAAGGCCGAGGAACTCAGCCAGATGAGTCGCGAGCGCCTGGTCAGCGACGAACGGGCGCGCTCCGATTCCAAGGCGCAATTGGACGCCGCCTTAGCCGAGCGCGATGCCGCTCAAGCGCGGGCGAGCAAGGCGGACGAGCTTAGCCAAGCCATTCGGGAACGATTGGCCAACGACGAGCGCGCGCGAGCCGATGCCAAGGCCCAACTCGACTCGGCGACCGCCGAGCGCGATGCCGCCCGGCGGGATCTCCTGGGCGCCCAGAAGGGCATCGATGAAATGCGCAGCCGGCTCAAGGAACGCGAGGCGTCCTACATCAAGGCCTCCCTGGCCGCCGAAGGCGCGCGCCACGAACTGGAAAAGCTCCGTAATGCTCCCCCACCCCCGCCCGTCAAGGACGAGGCGATGGAGAGAAAATTCGAGCAGGCCCAAACTCGTCTGCAGGCGCAAGCCAAGCAGATCGAGGCGGCCAAATCCGCGCTCATCGCCGCCGCCGCCGACCGCGACTCCGCGCAGAAGCGCGCCGGCGAATTGCAAACTTCCCTCGCGGAAGCCGCCGGCCGGGCCGCGGCCTCGCAAATCGACAAGACACGGGTCGAAAACGCCCTCAGCACCGTGTCGAAGGCCTACGAAAAATCCCGGCGCGAACTGGCCACCCTCCAGCAGCGGCTGGCCGATCTCGAGTTCGGCGCCGTCGCCACCACGACGACGATGCCCGACCCGGCTCCTGCCTCATCCGCAGGGCCGACTGCTCCCACATCCACCGAGTTTTCCGAAGCGGAACAGCGGCTTTACCTCATGCGGGAGGAAATCAATCTCTTGCAGGACAAGCTCTCCAAGACCGAAGAGAGCGCGCGGAATTCGAAGTCTTTGATCGAGGAAACCGAGCGCCATCTCAACGACAGCCAAGCGAAATGCCGGGCGCTGGCCGCCGAACGCGACCGGCTCGCCGCAGCCCTCGGCCAAGTTGCCAATGGCGGCATCGAGACGGCGGAATCACGCTTGCTCGGCTCCGATCGCGATCACTCGCAGGCGGCCATCGCCGCCCTCGAAGCGCGCCTCCGCCGCAGCGCCGAGTACCTGCGCCAAGTCGAAGCCGAGCGCGACGAGCTCAAAGTTGATCTCGCCGAAGCTCGCAAAGCCTCCCAGCGACTGGGCGACGAAGCGCGCGCTTGATGCGGCTCGCAAGGGCCCGAGCGTTTGAAGCGTCGGGCCGCCGCTCATCCATCGTGGCGAAAATCGGCTTTCTAAACCGGTTGCACGCGGCATTTCATTGATCTACTTCCGGTCAAATTTCTCGCGAAAGCATTATGTCTGCAAAACTCCTCGTTTTTGCTTCTACTGCCGGGCTGGTCTGCATGATCGCCTCTGCGCGCGCGGAAGTAGGTGTCCCGTGCGGATTCAAGTCCCCTCCCGAGCAAGCCACTGGGAGCGCGCTAACGGGCGGCAATCCCGCCGATGAATTTCTCGCCGCTTATTCCGAATGCCAGAAGGCTGAAAAGGCTGAAGCGGCCGGCGACTTTCACACCGCACTTCAGGAATACAAACGGGCAGCGCAATTGATTGAGCACGTCGCCCAGCAGGCGCCGCAGTGGAAACCCTCGATTATCGAGTTTCGGCGAAAGCGGACATCTGAGGCCATCTCCCGGTTGAGCCAGCGCGAGACGGCCTAATCGCGACTTCAGCGCTACCCAGAGCGTCTGATTGGCCAATTCTCGTGCGCGAGAGGGGCTCCTCCTGGGAGTGCGGACGAGACGTCCGCGCTCCCAGAAAGAGGCGCCTCTCGCGCACGAGAATTGGCTAGACTCCAAGGGGCTGCTTCGCAGCGCTGAACCCGCACGTCGTACGTTTGCTGTGTCCGGAAAAAGGCTCGACCAGCCCGCCGACTACGGCAGGTCCGTGCTGCCCATCAAGTACCGATCGCACTCGCGCGCCGCGCCCCGGCCTTCATTGAAGGCCCAGACGATAAGGCTCTGGCCGCGGCGGCAATCGCCGGCGGCGAAGACGCCCGGGATGCTCGTCGTGTACTTGCCATGGTCAGCCTTGACGTTGCTGCGCGCATCGCGCTCCACGCCGAGAGCATCCAGCAAGGGCTGCTCCGGTCCGAGGAAGCCCATGGCGAGCAACACGAGTTGCGCGGGCAAAACCTTCTCCGTTCCAGGAACGTGCTTCGGAATGAACTGGCCGTTCTCATTCTTGGTCCACTCGACTTCAACGGTATGCACCGCCTTGACGCGGCCTTCCTCATCGCCCTCGAACTTCGTCGAAGTGGTGAGATAAACGCGCGGGTCGTCGCCAAATTTCGCAGCCGCTTCCTCCTGGCCGTAATCCATCTTGTAAACCTTCGGCCATTCCGGCCACGGATTGTCCTTGGCGCGGTCCAGCGGCGGCTTGGGCAGGATCTCGATCTGAACGAGCGATTTGCAGCCGTGCCGCATCGAGGTGCCCACGCAGTCGGTGCCGGTGTCGCCGCCGCCGATGATGATCACGTCCTTGCCTTCCGCCGAAATGTAGTTGCCGTTCCGATGGCGATCGAGGACTGACTTGGTATTCGCGGTGAGAAAATCCATCGCGAAATGCACGCCCTTCAGCTCGCGTCCGGCGATCGGAAGATCGCGCGGCTTCGTCGCGCCGGTGCAGATGACCGTGGCGTCAAATTCCTTGGCCAGATTCTCCGCCGGGTAGTTTTTGCCCACCTCGGTGTTGCAGACAAACTTGATGCCCTCGTCTTCGAGAAGCTTGATGCGGCGCAGCACCACGGTCTCCTTGTCGAGCTTCATGTTCGGAATGCCATACATGAGCAGCCCACCCGGACGATCCGCGCGTTCAAAAACAGTAACGGTATGGCCGGCGCGATTCAACTGCGCCGCGGCGCACAAACCCGCGGGACCAGAGCCGATGACCGCCACCTTCTTGCCCGTGCGCTTCGCCGGCGCCTGCGCCGTAACCCAACCCTCTTCCCAACCTTTGTCGATGATCGAGACCTCGATGTTCTTGATCGTGACGGGCGGAGCGTTGATGCCGAGCACGCACGAGCCTTCGCACGGCGCCGGGCAGACGCGGCCGGTGAATTCGGGGAAATTATTTGTCTTGTGCAGCCGCTCGAGCGCTTCCTTCCACAGTCCGCGATAGACCAGATCGTTCCACTCGGGGATCAGGTTATTGATCGGGCAGCCGCTGGCCATGCCGCTGATGAGCGTGCCCGTGTGGCAGAAGGGAATGCCGCAATCCATACAACGGGCGCCTTGCGTCCGCAGCTTCTCTTCCGGCAGGTGAAGATGAAATTCCTGCCAGTCGCGGGCGCGTTCAAGAGGCGCGCGATCGCTGGGGATTTCGCGAAGATATTCAATGAAGCCGGTTGGTTTTCCCATGTTGTGTGCTAAGGGCTGTTCTAGATGCGCTTTTTTGGGTAAAAGGCGAGAAGATTTGACTGGCGCTCGGGTAAAATTGCGGTGGAGAAGACGGGTGTCAGAAGGGGTGAAGGCCGGCGCGCGAAATTCGCGCGCACGAACGCCGCCACGGCGCCGTCTGTGCGCCATGGCTGCATGGTTGCCCTATTGCCCTGTCTGAATTCATGAATGCCCGGTTTGGTTAGCGGATTCGTTTTCGTCCCCGGCCGAAGCCGGAGGCTAAAGCTTCCGCCAGACCCCGCCGCCAAAACTTGGCGGCGCGGCCCGCGAAGGGCGCCTGCATGCAGGCGCGCTCGGAAACTCGACGAAAACGACCGGCGACTAGCCGCCGCCGATGCGGGCGACGTCGCGGGCGTTGGCTTCGAAAGCGGCGTTGAGCGCATCGTCGCCGCTCAGGCCATCGGCCTGCGCTTTGGCGAGCGCCTGAAGGACGCGCTTGTAGTCCTTCGGCATCACTTTCACGAATTTCGGCAGCATCTCCTCCCACAGCGCCAGGACCTTGAAAGCCTTCTGGCTCTTCGTGTAGTCGGCATGACGCTTGATGAGTTGACGCAATTCCTCAGCCTCGGCTTCCTCGACGGCTTCCAGCGCGACCATCTGCTTGTTGCAGCGCGTCGCAAAATCGCCGGCCTCGTCGAGAACGTAAGCCGCGCCGCCGCTCATGCCGGCTGCAAAGTTACGGCCCGTCGGACCGAGCACGACGACTTTGCCGCCGGTCATATATTCGCAGCCGTGATCACCCACCGCCTCGACGACGGTGTTGACGCCGGAGTTGCGGACGGCGAAACGTTCACCGGCCATACCGCGGATGAAGACTTCGCCCGAGGTCGCGCCGTAGAGCGCCACGTTGCCAATGATGATGTTGTCCTCGGCCGTGAAGGTAGACGCCGCCGGAGGATAGATAATGATCCGCCCGCCGCTGAGGCCCTTGCCGACATAGTCATTCGCGTCGCCTTCGAGTTCGATGGTCACGCCCTTCGGCACAAAGGCTCCGAGGCTCTGGCCGGCGCTGCCTTCGAATCGCAGATGCACGGTGTCCTCGGGCAAACCTTGCGGATGGCGCTTCGTGATTTCATTGCCAAGGATCGTGCCCACGACACGGTTCGTATTCTTGATCGGCAGATTGACCGTAACCTTTTCGCCGCGCTCGATGGCCGGCGCGCACTGTTCGAGCAGCGTCGTAAGATCGAGCGACTTCTCGAGGCCGTGATCCTGCGGCATCTGGCAGTAGCGGCCCACTTCGGGACCGGCCGGCGGCGAGTAGAGCAGCTTCGAGAGATCGATGCCCTTGCTCTTCCAGTGATCGACGGCGGCCCGCGCCTCCAGCGCATCGGTCCGGCCAACCATTTCCGTGATTTTGCGGAAACCAAGCTGGGCCATAATTTCGCGGACTTCCTGGGCCACGAATTTCATGAAATTCACCGTGTGCTCGGGATCGCCCGTGAAGTTCTTGCGCAAGCGCGGATCCTGCGTCGCGACGCCCACCGGACAAGTGTTGAGATGGCAGACGCGCATCATGATGCAACCGAGCGTCACAAGCGGAGCGGTGGCGAAGCCGAATTCCTCGGCGCCGAGCAGCGCAGCGATGACGACGTCGCGACCGGTCTTCAACTGGCCATCGGTCTCCACGGCGATCCGCGAGCGCAGATTGTTCAGGACCAGCGTCTGGTGCGTCTCGGCCAGACCGAGTTCCCAGGGCAGTCCCGCGTGCTTGATGGAAGTCTGTGGCGAAGCACCCGTGCCGCCGTCGAAACCGGCGATGAGCACGACGTCCGCGTGGGCTTTAGCAACGCCGGCGGCGATCGTTCCCACGCCGACCTCGCTGACCAGCTTGACGCTGATGCGCGCGGCGCGGTTGGAATTCTTCAGGTCGTGGATGAGTTCCGAGAGATCCTCGATCGAGTAGATGTCGTGGTGCGGCGGCGGCGAGATGAGGCCGACGCCCGGGGTCGAGTGACGCACCTTGGCGACCCAGGGATACACTTTCGTCCCGGGCAACTGGCCGCCTTCGCCAGGCTTCGCGCCCTGCGCCATCTTGATCTGAAGCTCACGTGCGTGGCTCAGGTAGAGGCTGGTCACGCCGAAACGGCCCGAAGCGACCTGCTTGATCGCGCTGTTCTTGGAGTCGCCGCGTTCGTTGGTCCAGGTATAGCGTTCCGGGTCCTCGCCGCCTTCGCCCGTATTCGACTTGCCGCCGATGCGGTTCATCGCGATGGCGAGGGCTTCGTGCGATTCCTTGGAGATCGAGCCATAGCTCATGGCCCCGGTCTTGAAGCGCTTCAAGATGTCGTCGACGGACTCGACTTCATCGATCGGCACGGATTCGCGCTGCCGGAAATCGAGCAGGCCGCGCAGCGTGTAGAACTGCTTCATCTGCACGTTCACGAGCGCCGCGTACTGCTTGTAGGTCTCGTAGCTGCCGGTGCGCACTGCCTTTTGCAGCGAGTGGATCACCTGCGGGCTGAAGAGGTGGGCTTCGCCTTCCTTGCGCCACTGGTAGTCGCCGCCGACTTCCAGCGTTTGGCCATTCACCTGGCGATCGGGGAAGGCATGCGAATGGCGCATGAGCACTTCCTTGGCGATGATTTCCATGTTTGCGCCTTCGATCCGCGTAGCAGTGCCGGTGAAGTAACGATCGACGACCGCTTGGTTCAGACCGACGCACTCGAAAATCTGCGCGCCGCGATAGCTCTGGATCGTCGAAATACCGATCTTCGACGCGACCTTGACGATGCCTTTGGTCGCCGCCTTTACGAAGTTCTTGCAGGCCGTCTTGTGATCGACGCCAACGAGGAGGCCCTGGCGGATCATGTCGCCCAGCGTCTCGAAGGCGAGGTACGGATTGATCGCGCCGCAGCCGTAGCCGATGAGCGTGGAGAAGTGATGCACCTCGCGCGGTTCGCCGGATTCCAGAAGGAGCCCGGTGCGCGTGCGCTTGCCGCCACGGATGAGGTGATGGTGCAGACCAGCCACGGCGAGCAGCGCCGGGATCGCGGCGTTTTCCTTATTCACGCCGCGATCGCTCAGGATGATGATGTTCACCCCGCTGGAGACCGAGCGATCGGCCTGGGCGCAAATTTCCGCCATCGCCTTTTCGAGGCCGGCGGCGCCGAGCTTCGCTTCGAAGAGAATCGGGATCGTGACGGAGCGGAATTGGCCTTCCGCGACGCTCTTGAGCTTGGCGATCTCTTCGTTTGTGAGAATGGGCGACTTCAGCTCGATGAGGTGGCAGCTCTCGGGCTTCGGATCGAGCAGATTGCGCTCCGCGCCAATCGTCGTCACTGCCGAGGTCACGATTTCCTCGCGGATACAATCGATCGGCGGGTTCGTCACCTGGGCGAAGAGTTGCTTGAAGTAGTCGTAGAGCAACTTCGATTTGTCGGAGAGCACCGCGAGCGGGATGTCCGTACCCATCGAGCCGGTGGCCTCGACGCCGTCCTTCGCCATGGGCAGAAGGAGCATGCGCTGGTCTTCGAAGGTGTAACCGAAGGCCTGCTGGCGCTGGAGCACGGTGGCGTGGTCGGGAGCCAGGACGTCGGAGGCGTCCTTCACCTTGGCCAGTTCCACGAGATTGGCATTGAGCCATTCGCGATAGGGACGCTGGGAAGCGATGCGACTCTTGATCTCTTCGTCGGCGATGATGCGGCCTTCCTCCATGTCCACGAGGAACATGCGGCCAGGCTGCAGGCGGCCCTTCAGGGCGACCCGCTCCGGCGCGATCGGCAGCACGCCAGCTTCGGAGGCCATGATCACGAGGTCATCCTTTGTGACGTAGTAGCGCGAGGGGCGCAGGCCATTGCGGTCCAGCGTCGCGCCCATCATCGTGCCATCGGTGAAGGCCACGGAGGCCGGGCCATCCCACGGCTCCATGAGGCAGGAGTGGTATTCGTAGAAGGCCTTCTTCTCGTCGCTCATCGACTCGTGGCCCGCCCACGGCTCCGGGATCATCATCATCATCGCGTGCGGCAGCGACCGCCCGCCCATGACGAGGAGTTCGAAGACGTTGTCGAACATCGACGAATCCGAGCCCTGCATGTTCACGATCGGCGCGATCTTCTGGATATCCTCGCCGAAGAGCTCGCTCTCCAGCAGCGCCTGGCGCGCCTGCATCCAGTTGACGTTGCCCCGCAGCGTATTGATTTCGCCATTGTGGGCGATGTAGCGGTACGGGTGCGACCGTTCCCAGCTCGGGAAGGTATTCGTGGAAAAGCGCGAGTGGACCAGGGCCAGCGCAGAATCCATGTCGGGATCGCGCAGATCGGGATAGTAGCGGTCCACCTGCTCCGGCATGAGCATGCCCTTATAGATCATGGTGCGGCAGGACAGACTGGCGCAATACCACATCGAATCATACGTCGCGCGGATCGGCGGATGCGCCGCCTTGCGGATGATGTAAAGCTGGCGCTCGAAGGCCTGGTCGTCCGCGCAATTGGAGCCACGCTGGATGAAGACCTGGCGCATGAAAGGCTCGCTGGCCTTGGCCGTATTGCCGAGGGAGGAATTGTCCGTCGGCACATCGCGCCAACCCAGGATCTTTTGCCCCTGAGCCTCCACGATTTTGACAAAATGCTCCGCTGCAGCGGCGCGCTCGGCCGGGTTCTGCGAGCAGTACACCATGCCGACGCCATATTGGCCGGGTTCCGGCAGCGCGATGCCTTGCGCCGCCGCCACTTTTTTGAGGAACTTGTGCGGGACCTGAATCAGGATGCCCGCGCCGTCGCCGGTATTCACTTCGCAGCCGCAAGCGCCGCGATGATCGAGATTCACGAGAATCGTCAAGGCCTGCTCGACGATATCGTGAGAGCGTTTGCCTTTCATCTGGCAAACGAATCCAACGCCACAGGCGTCGTGCTCGAACTGAGGATCGTAGAGTCCTTGTTTTTCAGGTAGGCCGTGATTGGTCATTTTGCGGTGTTTCAGAAGCGTCGCCACGTTAAATGCAGCGAGGGGATTTAAGCAAGCCCGCCGCAGGGTCAATCAAAACCGTAAGGTAAAACTGCAAAATTTCTGTGTCATTCGGTATTGACAGCGCAGGAGAAAATCAGCGACTTCGTCACATTCATCAACGGGCGAGATAGTTAGCGTGTGTTTTCGCCAAAACGACACCAACAGAGTTTCTTAAAATTATTTTTTGATCCATTAGATTTCCTGCACGAGAATGTCCAAAACCTGCGCTCGACCGCAAAAAAATGTGCAGAAAAATACCATTTCCCGCGCTTTTTTGCCCCGGCCTTCCGCCGGTCTGCGGTGCGGAGACTTGCCGGCTCAACTTTTGCAGAACTGCTCTCCCCTATCGACATCCGCACGCCGGGTCGCTTATGGTTGTCACATGACTCGGATTTTTCGCATTCTCGCCGCCGGCCTGGCGCTTGCGGGGCTCCACGCCTCGGCGCACGCACAAACGGCGAATGACGCCCCGGCGCTGACTCCGGAAGAGATCGCTTCGGCGGCCCGTCCGGACGCGCTCTCCATCCCTACCCCAGGCGAACTCATGGCGGCGCTGAATAAACTCGGCAAGCCCGATTGGTCCGGAGAGATCCGGCCGCCCTTCAAGACAAACTTCTCCAGCCGGGCGCAAATGGCCTTGAATCTGGGCGGCCTCATCGCCGACGGCTATATCGCCGTCGAAGCCGAGGACGCCCAGCAAGTGAAGAATGTCGGCGCTGACATCATGGCCCTGGCCAAGCCGCTCAGCGTCCAGCAGGACATCATCAATCGCGGCAAGAGCCTCACCGACTTTGCCGAGCAAGGCCAGTGGGAGACGCTGAAGGAGGAACTGGAGGCGACCCAAAACGAAGTGAAGGCCGCGATGGCGGAAAACAAGGACGCGGATCTGGAGACGCTGGTCACCGTCGGCGGCTGGATGCGCGGACTCGAGGTCATCAGCGACTACCTCGCCAAGCACTACACGGTCGCAGGCGCCAAGCTCCTGCGTCAGCCGGCCATCGTCAGCCAGCTCATGGATCGCGCCAATGCCCTGCCGGAAAAGGTGCGCGACGACTCTTCGGTGCACAGCACCCGGGTAAAGCTCATGGAAGTCCAGCAGGCCGTCTCGTTTCCCCGGGACAAGCCGCCGACGCAGGAAGCAATCAAGAATCTCAATACCCTCACCTCCGATCTCATGAAGGAACTCTCCAAGAAAGGAGGCAAATAATGCGCCGCCTCTGCACACTCGCCCTGGCCTTTGTCGCCGCCACCGCCCTGGTTCGCGCCGAAAGCAATGATGAAGTCGCTGCGCACCGCGCGGCGACCGATGTCGCCGCGGCTTTTACGAACGGCGGCTTCAAGCTCCGTGATGGCCACTGGAACGGAAAGCTCCAGGCCGGTAAGAGCCAGGTCATCCAGGTAAACCTCTACGCCGGCAACCAATACTGGTTCACGGTCGGCGCCACCACCGCGGGCAAGAAGCTGGCCGTCACCATTTACGACGAAGCCGGCAAGCCGCTCGCGAGCGAACCGTACTCCGACGAAAACAAGGCCGCGGCCGGTTTTTCGCCCGAGGTGAGCGGACCCTACTTCGTCAAAGTCGAGGAAAAGGAAGGCGGCCCAGCCACCTTCTGCATGGTCTACTCGTACAAATAGAGAGACGCCCGCGCAGCGCGCGGCGGCGCAGAGTTCGCCGACGCGCGGAACTGCGCGCGCCGTCTCGTCACCATTCTCACCCCGGCAAAGAAAGAAATTCGCATGACATTTGAATCTCGTCCCACAACGGAAAAAACCGGCGGCCCCCGAGTCACCCAGTTCTCCATCTTTTTGGCGAACAAGGTTGGCGCCCTCATGCAGGTCGTAAAGCTGCTCAACGAGCAGAACGTCCATGTCCTCGCCATCAGCGTGCAGGATTCGGCGGATACCTCCATCGTGCGCCTCGTCGTAACGGACCCGGATAGCGTCCGCGAGATCTTCCACACGCATGATATTCCGTACTCCGTGTGCGAGCTCTGCGTGGTCGAGCTCAAGGATGGCCCCACCGAATTGGGCCGCCTGCTGGCCGCGCTGCTCGCCGCCGAGGTCAATATTTTCGGCAGCTACGCGCTCCTCACGCATCCTCGCGGACGCACCGCGCTGGCCGTGCATGTCGAGGATAACGAATGCGCCTGCGCGGTGCTGGAGAGTCACGGATTTGTGATGTTCAGCCAGTCGGATCTTTCGCGCTGAGAAATCGCGCCGCGTGCGGCGCAATTGATAAGAGGGCCGTAGCTGCTTCCATCTACCTTTTCGAAGCAAGTACTCCATGAAGAAGCCCCTCCATTGCCTCCACGTCGCAGGGTTCTGCGCTGTCATGTGGCTGCTGAATACCACTTCGGCATTCACGGCGGCAGGCCCCGATTCTGAACAGGAGGATCTCGACTACGAGCATTGGGTGGCGCGCTTTTCCAACGAGCATTATTTTGAGCGTAAAACGAACGACCCGCGCAATCCAAACGCTACGGTTGCGTTCGCCGCGGTGGTCGTTGCGAAGCGTGAGAAACGCGCGCTGACCAGAGCAGAGAAGATTTTCTACCCCGATAGCGAATATGCCGACTCGGGTTGCCAAGTGTGGACGAATGGCGAAGTCGTCACTTTCCAGGGAACATTTGGCGGTGGAAGGCCATCGCTTTCGCCTGAGGACACCAGCCGACTTGCAACGCTACTTCAGGAACTGCCCGGCGATGGCGGGCAGCTTCCACCGTACAATCGGCGCCTTCTGGTCAAGGCCGCAGACGGAGCCACCATGCAGGTCCGTGTTTACGATCGGGCGAACCTACCCGATCGTCTTCTCGCTGCGCTACGACTGACCCATTCCTACGTCCAATCGTGGTCACCAACTTTTAAACCCGAGTTTCATTGGAAGATTCCTGAGTCTTACAATCCCCGTATTTTCGCCGACCCGCAGGATGACCAGCGTTTCATTTCCGTCGGGCGGCACAATTACTCCGGCAGAATTCAGTCATGGGATTCAGTGACCGGGAAGCTGATCCGCAAGATTGCCCAGCCACCGGATTTTGAGGCGCAGGCAATTTCCCTAAGTCCCGACGGAACCCTTGCCGCGAGCGACCACGGGCTCTGGACCGAATGTTTCGTCTTTGATGCTCGCACATGGAAGCAAGTGGCCCGCCTCTACGAACCGGAAATCGGGGATCGATCTCCAGGTTTGTCTGATCCCCACTTCTCCCCCGATGGCAAAATGCTCTATTGCAGGAGTACGGAACACAAGCTGGCGGTCTTCGACACAACTCACTGGAAAAGACTCGCGACTCCCCCCGATCTTCCGCCCTCGGCCTTTGTTTACATTCCTGCTGCGAAGAGTCCCCGGGCGGTATCTCTTAACAGCGACCTTCGTTTAACGCTTTGGGATACCGACCATCGACGGGAAGCAGCCTTCCTGGACAAAATAGCCGATCTTCAGCAAGTCGTCTTTTCGCCTGACGAATCATGCTTTGCCGCGATCACTATCGAGGAGGGTGAGACCCACAATATTCCGCGGCTTCGCGTCTGGAAAACCGAGACAGGAGAACTGGTAAACGAATATTGGATGCGCGAGACCAATGCCGAGGACTGCGATTGGATCCGCTGTCTCAACTGGACGTCCGACGGCACATATCTCCTGGCGCAGAGCGATGCACTCTGGTGCTATCCTGGCATACGCCTCTGGAATGTGCGGACTGGCCGGGAACGTGCGGAATTCACTTGCGGCAGCAAACTGCTCAGCGCTGCCGTCCTCGACCACGGCCGTCGTTTTGCCGCATCAGACGATGACGGTGAAATCCACGTGTGGAATCTGGAAGCCGTCTTGCAAAAAATCAGCGCTTTCGAGAATTCTTTCGTTCAACAGGCAGCGGTGACTCCAAAAACCGACCATTAACTAACGGCGTCTACTCCATACCGCGCTTCCGCGCAAATAACAAGCGGCCTGCGAACTCGGTCACGCTTTCGCAAATACCGAAAGCACATCGAAAGGGTTCTGCGCCATCCGCACAAAGGCCTCGGCCCGCGCGCAGCCGCTCTCCAGGCCGCGAAACTTCGCCACCTGATCCTGCAGCGCATAGTATCGATCCGGCGTCTGGCTGGCGTGGGCAAAACAAGCCGCGCGCTTGCGGGACTCGGTCGTCTCGAAATTGACGTAGCTCGTCGGTGAGAATTGCAGCGTGTCTTCTCCGTTTGAGACTTCGTAGTAGTACAGAGCAAAGGCGCGCTTGGATTGCCGCCACGCGTCAAAGGCCAACATGGAAATCGCGCGATGATCGCGATGACTGTCGACCGGCCATTGCGTAAAAACAGCGTCCGGCTTTTCGGCCAACACCAGTTTTCCAAAAGCCTCGTAGTGCGTCTCGTCGACGATCGCGTGGCCATTGCGCTGGCCGGCATAGAGCGGTCGCGTCTTCAAAATCTCGCACGCCGCCTTCGCCTCGGCCACCCGGGTTTCCGCCGAGTTCTCCATCCAGTCGCCCTCATTGAGGTATAACAATACGACCTCATGACCGAGGTCGGTGAATCGGGCGATCGTCCCGCCGCATCCATACTCGGGGTCGCCCGGATGCCCTCCCGCGACAATGATTTTTAGCTTTCGAGTTGTCGGACGAGAGCCATCCGAGCCCTCAGCCATGGCCGCCGGCCGAGCCGCCATGAGACTCGCGCCAAAGACACCCGCCCGGCTGAGCGCCGCACGCCGGGAGATGCTCATTTGCGCTTCCGAATCGGCAGGGTCGTTCTTTTGTGTGTCCTCTTGATCAAGGTTCATGGCAGTGGGGGAAAGACCGTCGCTCGCTCCATGCAAATATCTATCGCCTCATCGATTCGCGAGCGAGACGGATCAACTTTACAATGGCTGCCGCATCATTCACTTCGCCGCGTACGTCCGGGCGAGCGCGTAGAGCAGATAAGTGTTCTTCTGTGCGACTTCAGGTTTGCTGTTCAAATAAACGAGATCAGCGAAATCGTGGATCAACTGGCTCGCCACAGCGTCGGGGGCTGAAGTGAACTGCAAACGCTCGTGGAGTTGGTGCTGCAGGGCATTTTGGATGTCGTGGATATTGAGCGACTTGCCGTTGACGCCCGTAGGAAGGACGAACGGCATCCGCGGATGCTCTTCCTCCCCAAACTTGAGGCCGAGAACGTCGTGGTCGTCCAACCACTTCGGGTTTTTGGCGATCTGCACTTTAGCCTGGAGAATGGCGACATGGATCCATTCCGATCCTTCGTGGGAATCGGGATTGCGACGAATCCCTTCCGCGATCCACCGCAAAGCCAGGTCATTGTTCCCGGCCAACTCGTAGGCGGTCCCGAGATTTGACGCGGTGCGATAGCCCTTCGGGTGTTCGCTTTCGATCCGGAGTAAGATCTTGATCGCGCCGAGCGGGTCGCCTGTATGGCACAAGGCGACGGCATAATCGTTGAGATTTTCCACCGTGGGATCTTTCACGACGCGCTTGTAAAGAACGTCACGCATGACGTCCCACCGGGCTTTCCATTTTACGTGAATGAGGCTGTCTCTAAGCGCGACGCCGTCGGGATTGGCCTGTTCTTCGAGGCGCTCCATTTCTTCAAAGCTATTGAGGCAGGCGGAAGCCGCGGCGGCAGAAGCCAGAAACGCCGCGATAAGCACCGATCTGAACGAGAGAGACATAACGATGGGGAGGACGACGGAAGGGTCTACCAAAACTACCGAGTGATGTCGCGTACGGAATTTTCCCAAGGGAAGGTCAAAGTTCAGCATTGACGGTCGACCGTCGACCGCCGAGAGATTGGCGCATGCCAAAAGTCGATCCCACGTTGGCAACTCCCGGTCTTCCCCTCACCCCCATAGCGCGCCGCACCGTTGGCGACGATGTCCTCGACGCTCTGCGGGCCGCCATTATGGACGGTCGATTCGCTCCCGGACTTCGTCTCGCCGAAGCCGTGCTGGCGCGCGATTTGCAGGTCAGCCGCGCTCCGGTTCGGGAAGCCATGATCCAGCTGGAGCGAGAGGGGTTGCTCCACTTCGATCTGCGCGGCGCCGCGCGGGTCATCGAATTGCGCGCCGAAGACTTCGAGGAAATCTATTCCTTGCGCCTCGCCCTCGAGCCTTTGGCCGCGCGGCGCTTTGCGGAGCGCGCCGTTGGAGAATGCTTTGCTGCGCTGGAGGAAAATCTCGCGGCCACAGCCCGCGCGCAATCGCTCGCCGAAGTCTCCCAACTCGACGCGGCCTTTCACGAAACCGTCATCCGCGGAAGTGAGCACCGGCGGCTGATTCAATGCTGGGCTGGGCTCCGCTGCCAGGTCTTACTCTGGTTGACCCAGATGCAGCGTGAGCACCAGACGCTTTCGAAGCGCACTCGAGACGAAACGGTTGCCGGACACGGCAAGTTACTCGCGGCTTTTCGCACCGGCAGCGGCGCAAAAGCCTTCGAGGCCATGCACCAGCACATCGTCAGCTGGTGTGAATGGCTGCCTCTCCTGGCGAAAGATCCGCAGCCATGAAGGACTGGCGCCATCGTCGATCTACTGTGACAATTGTCGCCGTTATTCTGGCGGCGGCGTTTTCTACTCGCGGCGCCGAGTCCGATGAGCAACAACAGTTCGAACTAACGATCCGGCCGGTCTTGCAGAAGTATTGTCTCGGCTGCCATTCTACCGAGAAACAAAAAGGCGATCTGGATCTGGAGCGCTTCTCGACCCTGCGCGAGATCGATAAACATCCCTCTGTCTGGCAGGACGTCGCCGAGCATCTCGCGGACAACGAGATGCCGCCCAAGGAGAAGCCGCAGCCGTCACCGGAAAAGAAGACGCAACTCGAGACATGGGTCCACGCGCAACTCGGCCGCATGGCCCTGGCCCATGCGGGCGATCCGGGACCGGTCGTGCTGCGGCGTCTCTCGAATGCCGAGTATACCTACACGGTGCGCGATCTTACCGGAGTTGCATCGCTCGATCCGGCGCGAGAATTTCCCGCGGATAGCGCCGCGGGCGAAGGTTTTGCCAATGCCGGGCAGGCCATGGTCATGTCCCCGGCTCTGCTGACGAAGTATCTGGCCGCGGGTCGGGACGTCGCGCGCCACGCGGTGTTTTTGCCGGATGGCCTTCGCTTCTCAGAGAAAACGACGCGACGGGATTGGACAGAGGAAATTCTCACGCAGATCCGCGCCTTTTACGCCGACTTCTCCGAGTCTCGCGGCGCCACGACCGTCAATCTCCAGGGCCTGCAATTTCAGACAAATGGCGGCGGACGGCTTCCGCTGGAACGCTACTTTGCCGCAACACTGGAGGAGCGAGCGTCACTGGACAGCGGCGCCAAATCGATCGAGGCCGTCGCCGCTGAACGCAAGCTCAGTCCCAAATACCTCGGCCTGCTTTGGACCGCCTTGCATGCCGAACAACCATCACTCCTGCTTGATGCGCTCCGCGCTCGGTGGCGCGATGCGGCGCCGCACGAAGCCAAGGCATTGGCGGAGCAAGTGGAAGCCTGGCAGGCAGCGCTGTGGAAGTTCAATAGCGTCGGCCAAATCGGAAAACGCGGCGGCGCCAAATCCTGGCAAGAGGCGGTGACACCTATCGCCACGACTCAGGAAATTCGGGTCAAAATGCCCAAAACACCCGCGGGCCGATTGGTGCGCTTGTATCTCTCGGTGAATCCCGTCGGCGAGAAAGCGGCGCCAGGGTTTGTCATCTGGGAGCGCCCGCGATTCACGGCCTCGGGGCGGCCAGAGGTTTTGTTGCGCGACGCGAGCCAGGAAGGCGCATTCTTCGGCGACCAGCCGGGCGGCCCGGCGACAGATTCGGCCGACCTGGCCACGCAGACGAATTCCATCAGCGCCTTCGCCGTTCCTTCCGAAATGGTCGAGGGCTGCGAGTTTGTCACTACGGTGCACATTCTCAATGCCGGGAGCTGTGTTCAGGCGCGTGCAACCTTCGCGCCGTGGGATGGCGATCCCAGCGTTCTCTCACTTTCCAGCCCCATCTTCACGGGCGGCGGCGAAGCGACCAAGCAACAGCTCGTCGCCGGCTTCGACGAGTTTCGCGCGCTTTTCCCTGCGGCGCTTTGTTATTCGAAGATCGTTCCCGTCGACGAAGTCATCACACTGCTGCTCTACTATCGCGAGGACGAACCCCTGATGCGCCTCATGCTCGATGACGCACACGCAGCCAAGCTCGACCGGCTCTGGAGCGAACTGCACTTCGTGAGCGGCGACGCCTTGCTCATGGTCGATGTCTTCGAACAGCTCTGGCAATATGCCACGCAGGATGCGGATCCCACCGTCCTGGAGCCGTTGCGAAATCCCGTCAACACAGGGGCGGCGGCCTACCGGCAACAGCTTCTCGAGAGCGAGCCGCGCCAATTGGGAGCCGTGCTCGACTTCGCGGCTCGCGCGTATCGGCGGCCGCTCACGGAACGCGAAAAAGCCGATCTCCGCGCGCTCTATCAGACACTGCGCAGCCAGGAGACCCCGCACGACGAGGCGTTGCGCCTGACGCTGGCGCGCGTCTTTCTCGCCCCGCCCTTTCTTTACCGCGCGGAGACTGCGCATCCCGGCGCGCAACAAACACCGGTTACTGACTTAGAACTCGCAACCCGGCTCAGCTATTTTCTCTGGTCGTCCGCGCCCGATGCAGAACTGCGCGCCTGCGCGGAGGCCGGCAAGCTGCATCAGACGGACGAACTGCTGCGCCAAACGCGCCGCCTCCTGCGCGACGATCGTATTCGCCGGCTGGCCGTGGAATTCGGCTGCGCCTGGCTGCACATCCACGATTTCGACGAACTGAACGAAAAGAGCGAACGCCAGTTTCCGACTTTCGCCGAATTGCGCGGACCGATGTACGAAGAGGCCATCCGGTTCTTTACGGAGCTCTTCCAAAACAACCGGCCCGTCTCCGATTTACTCGACGCCGACTACACCTTTCTCAACGAGCCGCTCGCCCGCCATTACGGCGTCCCTGGCATTTCCGGCCCGGATTGGCGTCGCGTAGATGGAGTGAAACAATACGCGCGCGGCGGCATCCTCGCGCTCGGCGCGACGTTAACCAAGCAATCGGGCGCGTCGCGCACGAGCCCGATCCTTCGTGGCAGTTGGGTCGCGGAAACCCTACTCGGCGATCATCTGCCGAAGCCGCCAAAAGACGTTCCGCGTCTGCCGGAGGAAGAAACCGCCGATACGCTCACCGTCCGACAGCTCACCGAAAAGCATACCTCCGATCCTCGCTGCGCCGGGTGTCACGCGCGCTTCGATTTCTTCGGCTTTGCGCTGGAAAATTTCGATGCCATCGGCCGGTGGCGAGATCGGGACAGCGGGAATCGCGCAATTGACGCGCAATCACAAACGCCGGAGGGCGCGGAGCTCTCCGGTTACAATGGCCTGCGCCACTATCTGGCATCCACACGGCGCGACGCATTTCTCCACCAGTTTTGCCGCAAGCTGCTGGGCTACGCGCTGGGCCGCTCGGTGCAACTTTCCGACGAGCCATTGCTGCAACAAATCCAGAATCACCTTGCGGCAGACGATCACCTCGGCGGCATCGTCGAGAACATTGTGGTCAGCCGGCAATTTCGCGACCTTCGCGGTCGCGAATTCGTTTCCGAAGAAGAGTAACATTCAACCCTCCCAGCGCATGCCCACACATCACTTCTCCCGACGCACATTTCTGCGCGGGCTCGGCGTCACCATGGCGCTTCCCTGGTTGGAATCGATGCGGGTCTGGGGCGACGAACCCGCGGGACGCAAGCGCGCGAGCGAAGCGCCCGTCCGATTTGCCGCCGTCTTTGCCGGCAATGGATTTCACAGCAAGGAATGGTGGGCTCGCGGCGCCGGCGCTGACATGGAGCTCGGCAAAGTGCTCGAACCGCTGGCCGATTTCCGCCGCAAGATGCTTTTCGTGCGCGGGCTCTACAATGTCGAGGCGACGAAAGGCAACATTCACAGTTCACAGACGGGCAACTTGCTGTCCGGCGCGCCGCTGGCCTCCGGCGGCGAGATCCGCTCCGGGACGAGCGTCGACCAATTCATGGCCCAGCGGTATGGGGCTTCGACCAAGGTCCCGAGCCTCGTGCTGGGCTGCGAAAAGTCGAATCCGTCGGTCCACAAGAATTACTCGATGCTCTATAGCTCGCACATTTCGTGGAGCTCGCCGACCACACCTACGCCGCTGGAGATCTACCCGGCGCTGGCCTTCGACAGTCTCTTCAAAACCGCGGAAGACCGTGGGGAAAAGAGCGTGCTCGATGCGGTGATGGCCGAGGCGGGAGATCTGCGCCGACAAATCAGCGCCGCCGACCAGCACAAGCTCGACGAATATCTCGACTCGGTGCGCGACGTGGAGCTGCGCCTCGAAAACGCCCATAAAAAGGGCGAACTCCAGGGCTGGCGGCCCACGCTGGACAAGCCAAATATCCCGCGTCCGCCCGAAGGCATTCCGCAGGACATCGGCGAACACATGCGGCTCATGGCCGACATCCTCGCACTGGGCTTCCAGACGGACACCACACGGATCACGACACTGAAGCTGAATAACGATCACTCCTCGCTACGCTTTCCAAACCTGGGCGTGGATTACATGATCCACCATCTCCTCTCGCACTCTGACAGTGACGATTGGCTGAAGGTGAATCGTTTCTTCCTGGACCAGCTGGCGTACCTCGCGCGAAAGCTCGACTCCATTCAGGAAGGCGAGCGCACGCTGCTCGATAACACGATGCTGCTCTTCTGCTCCAGCATGATGACGGGCAGTCACAACAACGACCAGCTTCCGGTCCTCGTACTCGGCGGCGGCGGCGGCCGCATTTCGGGCGGCCGCGTCATCGATTACACCGGCAAGCCGGAGCGCCAGATGTGCAGACTCTATCTTTCCTTGCTGGACAAGATGGACCTGCACGTCCCGGCATTTGGCGACGGGGCCAAACCGCTCGAGGAAGTGTGAGGGAAGCAGTGGAACAAGCGCGCGATTCGTAGTCTCGTGCGAAACGCGAGGTTTCGCACGAGCGAGCGTTCAGTATTCCGACGACAGGAATCAACCGTTTAGCGGTTGTCGTCTTCTTAAAATGACAAAGAACGAACCTGGATGAACCAGGGTTGCCTCCCAAAGGGGGCGGGTGGGTGGATGGATGTGTGTACACCAGCTTTCTCCCACCTCTGTTGTTTCGGTCTCGCAGTGCGAAACCGAAGAAACAGGCCGGGGAAGCCGAAGAACGCCGCAACGAGGGTGGTTCGGTCCGGGCGGGGTTAGCTAGGCAACCCCGCCTAAGAACGTGCGGTGTCTCGAGAT
>FTCV01001331.1_pt1 | contig 69856 bp, 49 predicted proteins | sample 1639691 | NCBI WGS metagenome assembly FTCV01 (sample SAMEA3914864, study PRJEB12502) | metagenome | biome: forest; material: soil | place: USA | collected 2012-03-12 | depth 0.3 m
AAACAGCTCTCCTTAGCACACGGTCGGTCCCAGAGGCCGGCTTGTTGAAGGCCGGTGACGTTCCTGGGCGAGCCCGCTGCGGTGAGAAAGCAAAACGAGTTCCCTGTGGTCAAACGTAGGGCAGAATCTCCCAGCTCTCTGGGCCATTGTTGCGTTTGCCGTTTCCAGTTACGCAACGATAGACGACGGCAGTTCCCGAACTGCCGCAAAGAGCTGGATCTCGAATTGAACGAGGCAGCCGAAGGTTTGAGATTGTTCGTCGGCTCGCGCCGACGGGCAATTTTTGAACCTTGCGAATCCTGCTCAGAGAAACACGGCCTTGGCGCTGTTTCCGGCGCTTCGATGATGTTTCCTTTTTCGCTGATCACGTTAGGAGAATTGCAGGGCCGTTTGATGAGGGCCAGCGGAAAGAGGGTAACAATTGACGACTCGACCGCGCTTCCAGCGTTTGGCTCAAAGAAGACACCGACGCTCTTTGCCTCGGCAGGACGCAACCCCCGTGGGGGTTGGCCGGCTTTTGACCGTTTACCCAAGGTAGCCCGTGTAAAACACGGACAACCTTGGGCTAAGGGACGGAGCCCCGTTGGGGCACTGAGAAATGGGTCGCGGGAAGGTTTGAGGGAGATAATAACCAGGGCTTGTGGGCAAAATCCATTTTGGTGATCTCGCGGCAAATTTGCTCGAGGGCTAACGTTGCTCCGAAGTTCGTTATTTCTTCCAATAGTGTTCCCGAGGTGCGGGACGTCCCGCGGTCGCGGGACCAAATTGGCTCGCGATCTCGCCCAAAGCGATTTGCCAAAAAGCCCTAACTAACTAACCAGGCAACGCGCGGGCCATGATTTGCGCCACCACCTCGGATTTCGCCTGCGCATAGGCGTTCATGTCCGGCCAATCTTCCTTTGCGAGAAGCCGCTTGGTCGTCTCGTAGAGCATGCGGTCTTCGTCATTTCCGCGCAGCCATTCGCGAAAGGCGAGCATGCGGTGAAGCTCGATGCAGCCGCGGGAGTAGACATGAATGTGCACATCCTTTTCCCGGGTACGCAGCATGCGATGCTCGTGCCAATCGGGCTCGCGCACGCGCAAGACGTAGCCGGCGGAAACCAAGGCCGGAAGGTAGGATGACTCCTCCGCCGAGTTTTCCACGGTGAGGTTGATGTCGATGATGGGCTTCGCGGCAAGTCCCGGTACGGAAGTCGAGCCGACATGATCGATGGCGAGCGCATCTGCCCCCAGCGCTTTTGTTATAGTGGTCGCGTGCTTGCGAAACAGCTCCGGCCAAAGCGGATCGTAATTCGCGATCACGATGTCGCGCTTCTCGGGTCCACCGATCAATATTTCACTCACTTTCGGGTGCGACTATAACTGGTTGTCCGGGAATTGCGGAAACGAACGGTTGCTCCAAGAGGTCTTTTGTCTCCAAATGGTTGCGGCTTATTTCTGCGTTGGGATCGGCTCGGCCCAGGCCTGGAGAATGAAAACTTCCATATACCCCTTCGGCTGTTCGAGTAGTTGGACGCCGATGAGGCGGCGCTGTCCGTTCGACACACAAACGGTCGCCGTGGTCTTTGAAGTAAAGAAAAGTGGCTGGTCGGCTTTCACAATGTGTCCACTCGAAGTTTTGACGCCTTCATACGCATCGAATCCGAGTAATTCGACGCGCGATGGAACGAGGTCGATGCGGATGATTCCACGATCGTCCACGCTCGGCTCCACTTCGAGAGTCACGCCGACGTTTCGGGTTTCGAAAGCCGTTGGGGTGGCAGAAATTACAGAATCGACCAATGCAGAAGGCTTCGCCGGAGTGGCGGCGCCAAAGGTTGTGGGTTCTTGTGGCGGTTCAAACTCCGTCGGGTAGCGCTTTTCCAAGATAGTCTCACTTACGCCGCGCACTCGGTCGACCGTATTGACCGAGGGATAGCCGGTGAGAATCGCTTCCTTTCGCTGAATGGCGGCAAGGACTTGATCGACCGCTCCATCGATCTTCTTCGCGTCCCGGAGATCGGGAAGCAGCGGAAGAAGCTTCTCCTGGGGCATGGCGGCCATGAGGACTTCGACCCGAACGTTCCATTTGGCGTTCAGACGTGTTGCGTCCCGTGATTGACCCGACGGCTCGGCCGATGGGACATCCAGGGCTCCTGGGGTCTGTGCGCTCGTAGAGCGGCAGAGGAAGAGGCCCGCGAAGACGAGAGCTGGGAGAAGCGTTTTCATGGCGTGGAGAACGCTGGCGAAACCGTTCGGCAAGTCAATGTGCGTCTTTATTCACTTTGAACGGAGCGTTTTGCATTTTAATCCATGTTTACGAACGAGCTGCTGCTAAACGCAGTTCGCGATTGGAAAGCGGCTGGGAAGCCGCTTTTACCCCTGAATGTGTCGCTCCGCATTCGTCTTCGGCGCACCTGGCTAGTTTGTTGAGCCTTACTGAGCGCTATCATCATCATCATCGCCTCCACCGTAGCCGATCACCTGGACGACGACCATGGAGGGCGCTTCTTCGGTGGGCGGCGGGGGCGGCGGTTGTTTAGCGACTTGCTGAGCGGAGTTGTTGGCTGCTCCGTTGGCGTTCGACGCAGTGGCGAGCGCGGCGAGATTGGGCGCGGCGACGGCCGGTGAGGAGGGCACACCGGCGCTCGTGCCGCCCACCTGGATCTGGGCGGCATTGAGCACTTGCACGGCGGAAATGCTGAGATTGCCGGAGACCCGGATGCCCGCGTCGCCGGCATCGACGGCGCCGGTGGGCGCGATCAGATCGACGTTGCCGGGTGGAACTCCGACGATCGTCTGCAACACGCCGATGCCGCCGCCGGTGGCGAGGCCAGCGAGGTCGGTCTCGACGACGCCGCTCTGCGGATCGATGAGCACGCGCGTAGGCGGAGCAGACTGGACCGTTTTGGACGAGCTGCCGGCGTCGATGTTGCCGGTGGAAGACCAGATGATTTCGTTGCCGCCATGCAGCGTGAAGACGCGCGAGGTGCCCACATTGACATCGCCGTTGGCAAAGATGGAAATGTTGCCTCCATTTTGTGTAACGATGCCGAGATTCGTGACATCCGTCTGGGCGCCTGAATTCAAACCGACCGTGATTTGGCCGCCCGGAGCGAGCAGATTGATGTTGCCTCCGCTTTCGGTTTTGATGTTGCGACCGGTCACGTTGATGTCGCCTTCGCCGGCGGTCGGCAGCAGCGTAGTGATGGCGGCAAATCCCGCGGCATAGCTGTTGAAGTCGGGACTGCTTGGATCGTTGTGATCGCGGCCGGCGTCGCGCAGGGCGAGGTAAAAGACGTCGAGCGCCAGGAGATCGCGTTGCGCGGGCTTCAGGGAGGCCAGGGAATCAGCATTCAACGAATTGCCGGCGCCAACCAAATCGCCGAGTTCCGCAATGTAACGCGAGCCGCCGGACGACTGCAGAAACTGACTGGCAAAGCCGTCGAAGTCGAGCTGGCTGTGTTCCAATCCGGCGGAATGGCCGATGCCGGCTGCGGCGACGATGTCGGCTCCGGTTGCGGGCAGGAAGGGATTGCCATTGGGATTTCCCGCATTCCCCGGACTCGCGGAATTGCCCACGCTCGCGAGTCCATTGTCACCGGCATTTGAGGCGCCGCCTTCACCTGGGCCTGGACCGCCGAGATTCAGATTACGGCCGGCCAAGACCTCCAGTGTCCCGGGCCCTGCGATCAGTAGATCACCGGAGAGCGCGGCATCGAGCACGTTGTCTCCGGGGCCGGTTTGCGCGGCGACTCGGGCCGGGCTGCTCGGGTCGTAGGCGACGATGTCTCCGCCGGCGGAGATCACACTGATGTCTTTCGCGCTATTGTTTTGCAGATAGAAGGCGACATCGGTGATGTCACCTCCTGCGCTGATCCGGGTATCCTTCGGCGTATAGAGTCGGACGCCCGAGATGTTGCTGCTTGCGGCGTAGAGATGCACCGGGTCGGCATCGGTCGCATGGAGAAGACCGGGAGCGTGCAAGTCTCGCGCCGTTTGGGAGGCGCCGGCGGCTTCCTGCGTCGTGGCGGCAAAGAAGTTTGCCATGAAATCAGTGAGACTATCGCTCAGGCCGGCCTGGGTGGCATTTGTTCCGATGCCGGGAAAGCCCTGGTAAGCCAAGGGCGAAGTCACTCCCGGGAGAAGCGTGGGATCGCTATCCGACAGATCGATGACGGACGCGCTCCAGGCGAAGCCGTTGACATTGCCGGTCGACGCGAAGCCATTGATGGAACCGCGCGCGGCCAGATCCAGGCTGCCGGTGGGAGATGGCGCGAGCAACAAATTGCCCACGATGTCGATGTTGCCGGAAAAGGCCGTGGCTCGGAGCGTGGCCGGCATGATTTGTGTCGAAGTGCCAAAATTGTCGAGCGTCGCTTCGTTCAAGCGGAGCCACGGCTGATAGAAAGACCGCGGATTCTGCGGGATGCCGATATAGCCATCCATGTTGACCAGCCAGGTCTCCAGGATCGAACCGTGGCCGAGATTGGAGAGAGCGGCTTCGCGGAAGGTGATGTTTCCGCTCAAGGAGGAAACTGAGACGGCATCCGTCGTCGCGTAAGTCGAGAAATAGGTCTTGTACCAGATCGAGTTGGCCAAACCTTCGGGCAGGAGAAACGGATTGACGACCGGGCCGAGGAGGATGTCGCCGCCGGCAGAAATGTCCAAACTGCCTTTGCCGAGGAAGAACGTCGTCGGGAGCCAGGATTCCACCGGCGCCGTGAATGCGCCGGCGGTTGTGCTCTGGCCGCCGATCGGAGCGCGGGTGCTGTTCGTGACGATATTACGACCGGCGGTGATCAAGCCCTGGCCGCGTTCGACATAGTAGACGCCGGCATTGAGATCATTTCCCGCGCGCACGCTGAGATCGCCGCCGCCGAGTTCGACGAGTTTGTCGGCATTTGGGGCGAGGTTTCCGGTTGCGCTGAGGCCGGGCATCCGGGCGTTGGTGGGAATGACGGCGTCGACATTGGCAATGTCGTGGCCGGCGGTGAGGGTTACATTGCCGCCGCCGAGCGCGCCCACGCCTTCGAAGAAATTGCTGAAATCGACCCACCAAGTCGTCGATTCGGACAAGTCGCCGCCAAAGCGGATCTTGGTATTGCTCCCGAAGGAGCCGGAGCCATCGACGTAACCGCGGCGATAGAGCCAATTGTTTGGCAACTCGCTTTCCGAATCCATGATCACGTTGCCATTGAGATCCTGAGTGAGATGCTCGATATCCAGGCCGGCCGTGATCTTCACGTTTCCGCCGGCTTCGGTGTACTGAGGGGCATATCCCGGCGTAAGCTTGGTGGGCGAGGCGCCCAGGCCCGATGGGTTAGAGTTTTCATCGAGAATGGGGACGACGAATGTTCCGCCCATGGTGGCATCGGCCACTTGCGTGCCGGCGGTGTAAACAGTGGCGAATTGATTGAGCAACTCAACATTTCCGCCGGCCGAGATGGTGATGTCGCCGGAGCCGGTGCGGATGACCTGGTAGAAGCCCGGAATCACATTTGCGATCGTGCCTTTTGCCGGATTGGAGATCACAAAGGGGTGCGGATCAAACTTGCCGAGCAAAAGGGAGCCGCCGCCGACATTCGTCCGGCTGAAATCCACCGCCGACAGATCTGCTCCCGCCGTGAGATTGTAAGACCACGACTGGAAATTGATGGGCAGCGCAGTATTCTGGGGCAGTAACAACGCGTTGTACGCCGCGCTGGCGAAGCCATCACTGAGACTGCCGGTGAAGACGAGATCTCTGGACGCGCGCAAGGTGAGGAAGCCGGGCGCGTTGCTCGAGCCGAAGCGGTACTGGGAAAGATCCCAATCGCTCGCCAAAGTGAGATTGCCCTGCAAGTTGACGATTTCCGCGCCGGGCGCGACGACCATTTTCGCGAGGAGCGCGGCGGCGTCGGTGGAGGACTGACCGGCGAGCAGCCGGGCCGTGATGGCGGCGGAGTGGCCGGCAAAGTTCTGGCCGTTGTCGAGGACGTCGGATTTGACACTGTCGATCGAGCCATCGGCCGGCGCATAGATCTGGAATCCTTCGACAAGAATGGCCGAGGCCCCGACGATCTTGCCATCAATCTGGGCAATGCGCACATCCTTGTTGCCGTTGATCTGCGGGGCTCGGAGATGCAGCGTACCGGTAAAATCGCCTGCGGCAGCGCTGGAGGTGGTGTTATCGGCGACGGAAAGGTCGAGCTTCGAGCCAGCGAGAATGTTTACCGAGCCATTGCCGGCGACTCCGTTGGCAGCGGAGCCGGCTTCGATTGAGATGGCGCCGCCTTTGCCGGCCGAAGAGAAGGTTTGACCGGCCACGGTGAGCACTGAGCCTGCTTCCAGAGTCACATCGCCGGAGGCCTGGAGAAGGATGGAGCCGCCGGTGATGCCGGAGGCGTCGATCGTTCCGGTCACATCGATCGAACCTTGATCCGCGGAAAGGCTAAAAGTGTGAGCCGCGGCATTTTCCACGGTGACGACGGCGTCGCTGCGATCGCGGATGGCGATGGAATTGTCGAAACCGCCTTTTTTGAGAAGGGTGTCGAGCGCGCCGACGCTGCCGGGAGCGCCCGTGGCGCTGACCGCGGCGATATCGTTCACGTCGAGGGAGAAGGAACCGCCGAGCCCGCCATTGCCGAGGAGCGCCGCCTTCGGGTCAATGGTGAATTCCCCGTGCGGCGCGCTGATCGAGATGCTGCCGGCATTTGCGCTCGTGGCGCCGACCGCGAGGCGGCTTCCGGCGGCCAGCGAGATCGAGCCGCTGTCCGAAATAAGGCTGATCGCGCCGCCGCCGGTGGTTTCGACGAGATCGAAGAAGGATTGGCTCCGGCCGCTCACGTCGAGCACGCCGCCGACGGTCACTCCATCGCCAGGCTGAGTTCCAGTAGCATGAAGAGTGACGGAACCGCTTGGCAGCGTGATATTGCCGTTCTCCGCGATGGTGGAGCCTTGCAGAGTGAGGCTGGCCCCAAGACCGCCAGCGCCGACGGCGCCCGAGTGACCCCCGGCGGCATTGATGGTCAGTGCGCCGAGCGCGGTGATTTTCTGATTCGCGCCGGTGGAACCGGTGATGACCGGGGTATTGGAAATTGTAAGATCTCCCTGAACGCCAAGGCCGCCGGCGCCGTGGAAGAGGAGGCCGCCGGAGGCGGAAAGGGCAACGTCGTAGCCTAATATATCGACCTGATGGGCGCCCAGAGAGATGTTATTCGCAGCAAAACTCAGAGCCCCTGCAATCGGGACTTGCGGCGCGGTGAAGGGATCGAGTTGGGCGGCATTTGCGCTGTTATCGAGGACGATGTTTTGCGCAGTAAAGGTCACATTGGCGGCGGTCGAGCCGTCGCTTGCGCCCATACCCCGAATTTCGCCGGCATGAAGGGCAAGCGAGCCGAGAGAGGCGCTGCCAATGGTCCCGGTCCCGTAGATATCGATCGAGCTGTAGCTCAGGAGTGACAGGCTCTGCGCGCCGCGCTCCAGCGTCGCGAGCGAGCTGCTGGAGAGCGTCAGGCCGGTATTCGAGGTCGGCGGCGCGCCGGCATGCGCGAGCAGCAGGCTGATCTGGCCGCTGTCGAGGGCGATGTTTTGCGCAGAAATCACGGCGTGTGGATCGAGCGTCGTAGCGTGTGTGGAGTCGAGAACGACGCTGGAGCCGGAAATGGTGGCGCCGGCGCCGATAATCATGGAGGGCGCCTGCGAAGACGCGACGCCGGAACGGTGGATGGGCGCGGTATTGGCGCTCGTCACGCGCAGCAGGGTCCCGTCGCCGAGCAGGAGCGGAATGGCGCCGCCGGAGCCGCCCTGGAAGGTAAGCGCGCCACCGGCCGCGAGCGTGATGCTGCTGCCCGCCGCCAAGGTAAACGGAGTGCCAGCGGCGAAGGTGGTCGTATCCCCATTGGCCAGGGTGATCGTCCCGCCGACGGTGGCGGTGAGCGTGTCATTGCCGGGCGTGCCTTTGGGAAAGGAGATGGGCGTCCCGCCATGGTCAAAGGTCAAGGTATCGCTGACTCCGCCCAACTGAGTCGCGTCGTGAATCACGAGTGACTCGGCCGTTCCCGCGAGCGAGCCCGAGGCGGTGACGAGCGCGCCGGCGTCGAGCTTCAGCTTGTTGTTGGCTGCAAGAATAACATCCGGCCCGGTGAGCGCCGAACCGGAGTTGTTCACCTCGATGTTATTCGTCTGCACGTTGACGGAGATGCCGCTCGCGCTGAAGGTGCGGATGCCGCCGACGAGAAGGCTTTCCGCTCCGAAGGAGCTCAGCTCGGCCGAATCGAGCGTGAGGCTCCCTGCGGGCCCGGTCTTGCCGCCGGACGAGATATAGATATCCGTCGGGCTGCTGATATCGACGAGCCCAGCTTGTCCGCCGGCGGGCGCCTGCGCCTGCACGACGCCGCGAATGTCGAGGGTGCGGCTGGCCTGGAAAACGAGCTGCCCGGCATCGATCGGCAAGCGTGGGACGGCCGCCTTGTTTTCCACGGCGCCTTGCCGCAGGAAGTCGTTGGCGACGAAGCTGTCGTATTGCGCCTTGGTTGCGAGGACGGCTCGAGATTCCACCTGGAAGCTCGACACGAGCGGCTGGTTGACGCCGCCGGGCTGGCTGAGGCCGCTAAAGACGTAGCCGGAGACCAGCGACGAGCCGTCGGGCAAAGTGCGGCCGGCCGTGGGCAGCGCGCCTTGCGGCGTGATGAGGAAGGCTCCAGGCAACAAAGCATAACGCGCGGGGAGCAGGGTATACACGCCCGCGGCGAGGCCGCTGCCCGCGGCCAGATAGACTTGCTCGCCGAGAGCGAGGCCGTCGCTGACGTAGCCGGGATCATTCACCGCAGCATTGAACGGGGCGTAGGGCGCGTAACCGGCCTGGTAGCCGGGAAGCACCGCGTAACTCGTGGGAAGCTGGGTCCAGTATTGGTTGGCGGTCGGGGACTGACCGGCGATGGTTTGTTGCGACGCGACCCACGAGGCTCCCTTGTAGGAAACGATCTGGCCGGCGGTGTAAGAAGTGTTGTTATTCCAGTTAGCGCCCGAACCCAAGTAATCCAGCGTCCCGTTTGCACCGGTGACGAAACGGTAGGCATACAAGTCACCGCCGCCGCGCAGATCGACGACCGCACCCGCCTGATCGGAGATCGAGGCGCCGCCCAAGGTGATGGTTTTCCCGGGGATTCCGCCGGAGGTGATATTTTGTCCCGTAGGGTCGATCCACGAAGTGCCGGTTGGGTTGGCTCCGTAGGGGAGGATCAGGCCTTGTCCAGTCGTGGGATCAATGGTCGAAACCGAGGTGATACTGCCGGAGCGGAGTGTGAGTTGCTGGGTCGAGGGAAGAGGCGCGTTGGTGATGAGGTCGATGGGCGCCGCGCCGGAGGCTGCGTCCCAGCCGAGGTGAATCGAGCCCATGGGCGCGCGCAGAACGCCGCCCTGGCTGATATTGGACGCATAGAGACCCAGCGTGCCGCCGGCGGAGAGCGGCAGACTCCGCGAACCCGAGGAGGCGACGGTGATCGAGCCGGCGCCGGGATCGAAGACTTCCGTCGTTTTGGCGCTGATCGTGGCATTCGCCCCAGCGGCCAGGGTGACTACCTTTCCGTCGATTTTTGTGACAGTCGAGCCGAGCAGGCTCGAGCCCTTGCCAAAACCGGGCGGGAGGGTGGCCGAGGCGAGGGTTACTGTAGGGCTGCCGGCGACCGCCGCAGCGACCGTGATATTCGGATCGTAGGCTGCGATGGTAAAGACGACACCTGTCGCGGGATAGATCTGTCCGGCCGTGAGCGAGATATGGCCGGCGACATCAAGCGTGCCATTTCCACGAATGTCTCCGCCCGCGGCGATGAAGTTAGCCTGGCCGATGTTTTGCAGCGAGAGATTGCCGATGTCGATGAGTGAGCCGATCACGGTGAGGCTGCCGGGACCGAAAGTCGGATCAATCGGGATCGCTGTGCCATTGGTATTAAACGGACTCCGGGCCGGGCCCGGTGTGAGCGGCGGCTGGAAGGGCAGCCCGAGCGCTACGTGTGGGGCGCTCAAGGTGACGGCGCCGTCGGCAATGATGATTCCGCCGTCGGCCACCGTGAGCGAACCCCGGGCGGAAATGGAGACATCCGAGGCGAACTGAACGGTTCCGCCCAACGCAATGGCGTTGAAACCGCCGGAGTCGAAACTGCTCACGGCGATATGGCCTTCGCCATGCGGGGCCAGGGCCTGACCATTGGCTCCAAGCGTCGCCTTGCCCACTCCAGCGGGCTGGCCGGCAGGCAGGACTGGCCCGCTCTGGGTGACCACAAGCGTAGGATCAGTCGGCAGGCTGGCGTCGGTGTCGCCTTCACGAATGTAACGCCCGGATGAAACCGTGAGCGTGCCTCCGAGCGCCGATGGCCCTCCGGCTTGGCCGAGCAAAGTGGCCTCGCTAAAGAGCTCCTGCTTGCCAACCAGCGTAATCGAGCCGGCATTGCTGGCGACCTGGACCGGCGTCACTGGCGCGCCGTGGAAGGAACCAAAGGCGGCATTTTCAAGGGTAGTTTGCGCTTGCGGCAGATATAGCACTCCGCTGGTCCCGGAAACATTCAAGACCGAGCCAGCGGCGGCGACGATGTTGCCCGTCAGCGTGATGCTGCCGCCCGGCAGGACTGCGCCAGTGGGTAGGTTGTAGACATCCGGCGTAAGCACGGTTACGCCAGCCGTAGAAAGCACGGCATTCGGTCCCAGGTACACCGAAGCGACTGGAATCGGGCTGTGACCGGGAAAGAGCTCGCCCGGGTCGCTGGCGGTATTGTTGTTTGTGCCCGCGCCACTGATGGAAATGGCGCCGCCCGGCGCCGTGATCGAACCGAGAATCGTGGCCGTCTGCGCGCTGATCGTTACGCTGCCAAGCGGATCGGTCGTGATGGAGGCGCCGTTGCCCATGACGAAATCGCCGCGAATCACACCAGTCGGATCCACCACGCCAGGCGCAGAAAATTTGAGGCTGACGCCGGTGCGCTGGGCCTGGTCGAGTAAGGCAGGCTGGAGAGTGATGCCGCCCGAGGTCGGTGAATTCTTGGTGGCCACCCAATTCCGGGCCACTGGATTTAACGTCGTGCCCGGGGCGATGAGGACGCCAGGCAGATCCTTCAGATCCGAGCGTTTGCCGATCGCCTCTCCGAGGCCAGTGAGAGAGAAGCTGGCAAAGCCGCCCTGGCTGAAGAAGGCGGGATCGAGCAGGAGCGTGTTCGCATTTTCCGAAGTCACTCCGCCGATCTGGATCAACGGGGCGAGAATGCTCAACGATCCGCCGGCGGTTCCAGAGTACCCGGTCAGCGTGGAGCCGAGATGAAGTTTCCCACCGATCAGAGCCGGGATATTCGGATCTTCACCGGCGCTGATGGAAATGCTGCCGCCTTTGCCGTAGGACATTTTGTTGGCCCCGCTCACGGCGACGCCGCCCGAGACGTCGATGACACTGCCGGTCGCGAGGCTTGCCGAGTAACTGGCGATGGAAATGGATCCGCCGTTGGTGACGAGAGGCAGGGTATTGGCAGCGGGCGAATTCAGGCGATCGTCCACGATGAGACCTGCTGCGCTCAGTGTGGCGTTCGGTCCCAGGGTGAATTGGCCCCGGCCCAGATTCGGCGCCGGCGCCGCCGAGTTGGGGGGCAGGGTGGCGAAGGCGTAAGGCGAGAAGTCTGTTGCCGTAAGGCTGATCGAGCCGCCCGGGGCAGAAACATTGCCGTCGACGGTTAGATTGGCCGCGACCAGAGAAATGGAGCCGGCGACCGGCGCGGCCAAAGTGACTCCGGCGGCCACGGAAATGGCGCCGTCGCCATTGTTAACCGTGAGCGCGCCGAAGCCATCCTTGCCCAGGAGATCAGGCGAAAGCACGACGAGGGACTGGCGGTCTTCGCGCAAGGGCGCCGGCTCCTGCGCGAGATTGAGGGCGAAAGGAGCCGCCGGCGGCAGATTCGTGGCCGCACGGAAAATGATCGAGGGGGGCGTCGGCGAAAAGAAGATGCCGGCGGCCTTTTCCGCAGCAAAGGAAAGGGTAAGCGAACTCTGGCCGGGAGCCACCTGGCGCTGCCGGGGCCCGGCGAAAGTCTGTCCCTTCAAAGTCCCGTCGAGCGCCATGGCCGGCGCGGAAATGGAAATGGAGCCGCCGTTTGCGCCTTCCGTATAACTTTCTTCAAAGTGTGCGCCATTCAAGCGCAGCGGCGCCATGAAGCTTTCCGATAGACCATACTTGGGATGCGCGATCGTCACGGCGCCGGTGTAAATGCCCTGATAAAGCTGGTCCGGCGTCGCCTTGGAAATGTCGTAGAGCAGACCGCCGGACATGACTCGCGTAGTTTGGACGACACCGCCCTCGTAATTGATTGCCCCGCCCGAAACATCGATGTGAGAACCTGCTTGCAGCACCACTGAGCCGCCTGCGTTGAGGGATACACTGCCGCCGGCGGTGGTGAGTTCGCCAACCGGGCGCTGGATGAGGCCGGCGTAGCCGGAAACATCGGCCAACGGTGTGCCGACCCAATACTGACCATTGTAGACGCCTGTATTCCGGATATCGACCTGGATAGTTTCCCCGCGCAGGATGCCCGCGCGCTGCAGCGGATCATTCGCCACCTGCGGACCGAGGATTTGCGCCGAGACGATGTTTTCGGAGACGGGCGCGGAAACGATCGAACCGGAAACATCGATGGAAGCGCCGGAATCGAGATAGATCTGGCCGCCGATGGACAAGACATCTCCGAGCCAGACGTTATGTCCCGTATTCGGCACATAGGAGTTCCCCGCAGCGGCCGTGACCGTGGCATTTGGCGCAAGCAGCTGGGCATTTGTCCCCAGGTGAATCGACTGGCCTTGCAAGTTGACTTGCGACGGGAGGGCGAGTTGTGTGCCGACTTCTGTTTCGGTGCTTGAAAGCTCGGGCAGGATTTGGGTGATGCTATCCGGACCGAGCGTAAGGGCGCCGAGGTCTGACTGGGAATAGTACGCCGGATTCTTTCCTTGCTTCACGACGGCGGTGTCGTAAGAAGCGAGCAGATTGATGCTGCCATTGAGTGACACGGAGGTGCTGCTGTCGACGATGCCGAGCTGGCTTACCGTTTTGCCGGTCAGGGTCACATCGGCTCGCGGAGCCTCGATAATGCCGGTATTGCTGGCCGAGCCATGGCCCGGGGCCACGGCGCCTACATAGGTATAAAGGCCGCGCAGGCTCGCGTCAGCGCTGGCGGAGAAGGCGATCTGATCGCCGGCGGCGAGGATGGTCTGTCCGTCGGGCGTGGAGATCGAGCCGGCGTTGCTTACGTTTGCGCCGACGAGCGCGATGCGACCGCCGACGTGTTCGGGTGTCGTGGGGCTGGTCAGTTGCGCTCCGGCCTCGACAATCACATCGCCGAGATGTTGCTGGCTGTAAGTGATGCTGATCGGCGCGGCCGCGCCAGAGGAGGTCGTGGCTTTGGCCAGACCGGCGGCGGTGAGGGTGACGATCGGCTGGCCAAAAGTCGACTGTGTGAGGTTGTAATCCGTCCCGCTCACCAAAGTGGTCGGGGAGCTTCCAGCCGGAGCGACTTTGACGACAGGCGTGCTGCCCGAGGCCAGAAAATGCCCGAGATCGATTGTCGGCAATGTCGGCTTGAAGGTGGCATCGGTAAATTGCGCGGCGCTGTGATGGGAAAGCGCGGTGTAGGCAATGCTCACCGTATGCCCGCCGGCTTTGGCCAAGCCGGCAAGAGTCAGGGTGACGACAGTTTTGCCGGCGGAATTCGCCGTCAGGGTGTAGTCGGCCCCGGCGGTAAGCGGGGCGGAATTCACCGTGACAACCGGGACGCTGCCGACGGTCAACGGGCGGGCGATGGTATGGCTGGGAGATTTGACAGTGAATGAAGGATCGGTCACCGGCGACCCGCTGACGACTGGATTGAACGGAGGCGTCGTCCCGCCAGACAGCGTGGCGATGGGCAGCGAGGAAAAGAGAAATTGGTTGTCCGGATTATTCAGCAGCCCCTGGAGGATGAGGTTGCCATTGATGGGCAGGGACGAGGCGACGAGCGTGTGGACATTGATCTGCGACGAGCCGCCGAAGATGATGCCATTTTGATTGATGAGATAGACTTGGCCGTCGGCGTGGATGTTCCCGAGGATCTGTGTGGGATTCCCTGTAGGATCATTGATTTTGTTGAAGGCGATCCATTTCCCGGCGTCGGATCCGCCAGCCTTCTGATCGAAGTCAACGGTGGTGTGTTTTCCGACGTTGAAGGTCTGCCAATTCAGCATCGCCTGAGGCGCCGTCTGGGTGATGGTGACGGTGGTCTGGCCGCCGGAAGTCGTCTGCGTGGGAAGTTTGGCGCCGGACCACAGAGAGGCATTGACGCCGGCGGCAGGTTTGGCGGGATTGACGAGTACCCCCGGAGCGATTTGCAGGCCGTTTGGGGCGAGGCCATTGGGCACGGCCGGCAGCCCTTTGGGGAGGAGACTGCGGGCGCTGGCGAGCGCGGCATTTCTCGCCGCGGCCTGGAGCGCCTGCGCCGCCGCGACGGCTTGGGAATTGCGCGCAAGGGCGTCCCGGGCATTGGCGGCCGCTGCAGCGGCAGCGGCGGAAGTGAGCCCGCCCGCAGGCGTGCCGTGCGCGCTCGGCGACCCGGGCGCGACATTTGCGCCGGCGCCGCCTCGCAGGAGATCGCCGGCCTGGGCGGTCAATCCGCTCGTGAGCGCCATGACCAGCCCCACTGCGGAAGACAACCGCGAAAGGCGCGGAAGGCGGCTGCTGCGCCGCAGCGCCGGCCCGTTCACCACCGGCCCGCACACGCCGTCGAGTTCCTCGAGGATAGGCAGTTGCGCGGAGCGGAAAAGGGGCAGCAAAGGTAGGTCGGGCATGGATGCAAAAGGACCGGCCTTATCTCTACTGAAGAAATAGTGATTTCAAACAAAATTACCGCTTTGATGAATTTTTAATCCGGATTGTATTGCGCCTGCTCGGCGCGTCCGGCTTTGGGACTTTTCCAATGGTTGCGCCCTCGCCGGGAATGGCGTACGTACGGTCTCGTTGAATGTTTGAGACCAAAGACTTTGCCAAGATGGCGCAGCGCGCCCTCCTCATAGGCGCATATACGGACCGGGCTGGCCGCGATGAAGCGGAGAGTCTTCTGGAAGAACTGGAAGAACTCGTCGACACGCTCGGCATTCCCGTGGTCGATCGAAAGCTCATCTTCCTGCGGGAATTGCAGCCGCGGCATCTCATCGGCTCGGGCAAGGCGGAGGAACTCGCCCAGCACATGCGCGAGAATGCCTGCGACATCATCATTTTCGACAACGAGCTCTCGCCTTCCCAGCAGAGAAACTGGGAGGAAATGGCGGGTGTGGTGGCGATCGACCGCACGGAAGTAATTCTCGATATCTTTGCCCGCCGCGCGCAATCGCGGGAGGCGCGCCTGCAAATCGAACTGGCGCGACTGGAGCACGCGCTGCCCCGTCTCTCAGGAGCGTGGAGCCACCTCGTCCGCCAGGGCGGCGGCATCGGCGCCCGCGGCGAAGGCGAGACGCAGCTGGAGCAGGATAAACGGCGCATTCGCAATCAGATCGACCGCCTCAAGGACGAACTGGAGGAGGTGCGGTCCGCGCGCGCTACACAGCGGAAGGACCGCAAACGCACGCCGGTGCCCAATGCCGCGATCGTCGGCTATACGAACTCCGGAAAATCGTCGCTCCTCCGCCGACTCACGGGCGCGGATGTCCTCGTCGAGGACAAGCTCTTTGCCACGCTCGACACCACGACTCGCAAGGTGGCCCTCGAAAATAAACAGCCGCTCCTGCTCACGGATACCGTCGGCTTCGTGCGCAAGCTGCCGCACGATCTCGTGGAGTCGTTCAATGCCACGCTGGAAGAGGCGGCGCTTTCCGATTTCCTCATCCACCTTCTCGACGCGAGCGCGCCGGAGGTGATGGAATTTTACAATACGACGATGGCCGTGCTTCGTGAATTGGGCGCGGGCGAGCAACCGTCCATTGTGGTTTTCAACAAGATCGACAAAATCGAAGACCCCGCGACCATCGCCGGTTTGCAGACCCACTTTCCCGAGGCGCAATTCATCTCCGTCCATACGGGCGAGGGGATGGACCGGCTGCTCGAGCGCATGGGAGAGCTGGTCTCCGCGCAGTCGAAGGTACACGAGATCTGGCTGCCGCAAGGCGCGGGCGAAATCCTGGCCCGGCTGCATCGCCAGGCGCGCATCCTCGAGACGGAATACATCGGGGACGAAGTCCGCGTTCTGGCCTTCCTGCCGAAGCGGTTGGCGGAGGATTTTGCCGAGTTTATTGCCGATGAACCGGAGGCGAAAGCTGCGCGCCGGGCTCACGCTCTGCGTTCGACCTGAACGGTGGCCGAAAATTGCGTTCTCCCCCTGACGCCAGGAAATCGTAACCTCGGTACAATTTCCGGCACAAGTTCATCGCTTTACGGCGTGAAATGTGCGTAAAAGTTCTGTCCGATGAAATCATTCCTGGATCGCTTCCGGCGCAAGGATGGCGAAGATGACCTCTCGCCAGGGATGGACACGCCCACGGATCCCGGGCAAACGACAGCATCAGGAGTGGAGAATCTAGACAGCTTCGAAGTCGCAGGGATCAACGGAGTGGAAAACGCGGCGGACGAAGCGGCCAAGCCGGCAGCGAAGAATCGAAAGAACCACGGTGACGACATCGTGCTCGAGTTGGGTGATTTTCTCCATCGCATTCCGCATCAGCTTCTCAAGGACGGGCCGCACGATACGCAGGCGGAGCTGCATTTTGACCTGGGTGAAATCGCGGATCGAGTTGCTCGGGGCGAAACCACGATTCCCTTGATCGATATTTATCGGCGGCTTCCGCAAGTCTTCAAAAGTGAGGTGCTGAAGTCGGACAACATCGACATCCGTTTTCCCTGGCAAAAGGTCATTAAAATGATCGGCGACAGCGCGGCGACGACCCGCGGACCGGGATCGGCGGCCGCAGAATCGCTCGCGCAAAAACTGCGCAGCCGGCAGGGCGTTGGATCGACGTTTGAAGCGCCTGCCTCCAAGACGGCTGCCGCGCCCATCACCGCGCCAGGAACTTTCCGACCGGGCCCGAATTCGCGACAAGTTTCGTGGTTCAGCCGTCCGGTGGGGCCGAGCGGCCCGGGAGGGCAGACCTTGTCTCCGGAATCTTTGCCGAAGGCGTCCGCGAACCCGGGCGAATTGACAGCCGGCGCATCGGCATCGTCCCTACCGATGGCGCTGCAAAATTCTTCAAAAACCGGTGAACCTCCCGTGGCGGGATCGGCCGCAGTCTCAGGCGCGCCGAAATCCAGCGGGATCACCCCCAAGCAATTGGATCTTTCAGTCACGCCGGTAGTGGACGATCCGCGTCTTTCACGCGACGAAATCCTGCGCGCCCGTGATGCGGCGATCCTGCAGGTGGCTCGAGTGCGGGGCGATTTCGAGCGGCAAATCGTGCTTTTGCAGCAGGAGCGATCCTCGGCGTTGGAGCATCGGGACAAGGCGTTTGCCGAACTCGAACGCCAGCGGAAGCTCGTGGCCGAGCAGATGGATAAGGTGGCGTTCGATAAGACAGTTCTGACCAAGACGACCGAGAAGTCGGCGAAGGAAGTGGAGCAGATCCAGGCCGAACTCACGGCGCTGAAGACGGAGCGCGATCAATTGCGCACGGAATTGGAAGCGCAGACTAAAGCCCGGGAATCCGCTCCGGTGGCCGAATCCGTCGAGCCAGGCGGGGGGGCCGGTCCTGCGCGGTCACAGAAGGAACACAAGCGGCAGGTAGACGAACTGAACCGGCGCATTCTGGCCCTGGAATCCAACCAAAAGGAGCGGACGGTGGAAATTGGCCGGGAAAAGGAAGCGCGGCTGAAGGCCGAGCGGCAGCTTGCGGCGGCAGAGAGATCTTTGCAGGAGAGCGCCGACCATTTGGAAAAGGTTCGCGCCGGAGCGAAGCTTGTGGCGGTGGGTCCGGAAGGCGCTTCGGCCCAGGCGGAGGAATTGCTCGCACAGATCCACCAACTTACGGCGGAGCGGGATGAAGCGCTCGCGCAGGCGGCGCAGGCGCAGTCGGGTGGCGGAGCGGTGGAGGCGCATCCGGGCGCAGCCTGGGAAAATCGCGCGTTGGCGCAATTGGAGGAAGATGTCGAAAATTATCGTCGCCGCATCAAAGTGCTCATCAAAGAGCGCGATACCGCTGTGGCGCAAAAGGAGGCGCTTGCGGCCCAGCCAGGCCAGACGGCGCCCGTGGTCGAAGGAGCGATTTTAGCTCCGGCAGCGGGGGCGGATGCAGAGACGGTGGCGGCGCTTCAGATGGAGCGAGACGGTCTGGCGGCTGCGCTGCGCGAAGCGGAAGCGAAGCTAGGCAAAGTCGGCGACGGGGCGGGCATGGCAAATCCGGAGGAATTGGGCACGGTGCGCGCCGAACTCGCGAAGCTGCGCGAGGAACTGACCACTGCCCGAACGGTCTCGGACAAGCATCTGGCAGAGCTGGCAAATCTTCGGAAAGAAGCGGCGGCAGCTTCGCAGGAAAACAGCGGCGGTCACGTTGCCGAGTGGGAGCAGCAGCTGCGCTCGCTGACGGAGCAAAATGAATTATTGGCCCGGGAAAAGGCGGAGATCTTGGCGCGCCTCGAGACTGCAAACCAGGCCCACGTCTCCAATCAGGCTGCGGCGGAGGGGGCGAAGGCGGAAAATGGCGCGGGCCTCGCGCGAATGCGGTCTGAAAACGAACGCCTTTCCAAGGAGCGCGACCAGGCGACGGCCGAGCTGGACAAGCACCGCTCGGAGATCGAAGCCGTCAAAGAGCAGCGCCGGCACGACCAGGAGAAGTACGAGCGGGAGAAGGCGGCGGCGAAGCAATCTTCCGAGCGCAATACCGCGGGTCTGCGGAAGACGATCGAAACCCAGCAGGTGGTGATCGCGACGACGACCCGGGAGCGGGACGAGTTGATCCGTTCGCGCGATGCCCTGACGGCCGACTTGAACCAGGCGCGCGCCGAACAAAAGAAACTCGCGGGCGAAGTGCAGGCAGCGCAGGAGGAGAAACAACAGGCGCATGATGCGCATACCGACGAATTGGCCCAAACGCGGGCCCGCCACGAGGACGCCGCCGGCGCCCTCACAAAGGAGCGAGATTCCGTGACTGCGCGGGCCGAAGCGACCGCCGCCGAGCTGCTCGCGCTCCGCAACGAATTTACCCAACATCGGACCGATGCCGGTCAACAGCAGCAAAAGCTGACCACGGAGAAATCCAAGCTGGAGCAAGACCTAGCGGCCGCCAAAGCCGAGGGACAAAAGGCCCTCGAGGATCTCCACGGGGAACACCGGGAAAAGCTTGGGCAGCTCGATGCTGCGAAAACACAGCTCGTGGGCGAACACGAGCAGGCGCTGTCTGCGTTGGGTGAAGAGCGGGATCGTGCAGTACTAGATTTGACTCGGCAAAACGAAGCCCTCACGGCCGAAAAAGTGAGCGCCATCGCCGAGACCGCGCGGATCCGTGCGGAAGGGGAAAAAGCTGCGGCGGCTGCGGCGCGGGAACTGGCAAAAGTCATCCAAACCAAGGATGCCCTCATCGCGCAAAAGGCTGCGGAGAATGCCAACCAGGCCGAAAGTCACGGTCGCGAGCGTAAGAATCTGGAAGCCGCTCACGCTGCCGCTTTGAAGCAGAAGGCGGAGGAAATCGCCGCGCTCTCGGGCGAATTGGAGTCTTTGCGCCGCAGCGCCGCAGAGACCCACGAGAATTTGCAATCCACGCTCGCCGACCGAGTTCGCGAACTCGCGGCCTCCGCTGCGGCGCACGAAGAGACCAGGGGCGCCATGGCGGCGCTTGGCGTGGAAAAGGACGGGAAATTGGAAGCGCTCGTCAAGGAGCACGAAGGCAGGCTTGCGGAATTGACCGCCAGCCGGCAGGAAGCGCTCGAAGCGCTGGCTTCCGAGGCGGATCACGCCATCGCGGCCCAAGCCGCCGAGCACGGGCGCAAGATCGCGCAACTCAACGCCACCGCGCAGCAAAGTTTGCGCAAGCTTACCGAGGAAAAGGATGCGGTCATCGCGCAGCGGGGCGAAGTCATTCTCGCGATCACCGCCGAGCGTGAACACAAAGTCGAGGAACTCGCGGCCGACTATCAGCGGAAATTTGCGGAGCTGGCCAACGAGCGCCAGCGGACCGTGCAGGAGCTCACGCGCGCCCGTGACGACGCGCAGCGGGAGGTGGAAAGCTTGAACCAGCGACTGACCTCCTCCGGCTCCGAAGCCGAGCGCACGATCGAAAGCCTGACGCATGAGCGGGATGCCCAAGTTTCCGAGGCGCGCATGGTGGCAGCCGCGCTGGAGGAAGCGCGGGAGGCGCAGCGCAATGAAGCGGCGAATTTTGCCCGGGATTATCGCGCCGTGCAGAAGCAACGCGACGATGCCCAGGCCGAGCTCGACCAGGAGCGCGCCAATCTTCAGCAGCGCGGCGCGGCCCTGGAGCGCGAACGTCTCGCCGTCGCCACGAGCCAGAGCGAAGCGCGCGCCCTGGCGGAGCGGGAACTCGCCCAACTCCGCACGGAGCGGGACTCCGTGGTGCAGCAACGTGACGATTTGCGGCGCCGCATTTCCCAGCTCATCCAGCAACAGCGGCAGGTGCTCGAAGAGCAAGTCGTGGAGCCGGCGGCCCCGGCTGTCCCGGCGGCGCGGGTCGAAACCCCGGTGGAAGCGCATGTCGAGACGGTGAGCGCCGAACAGATGGAAACAGTTCGTTACGTGCGGCCTCGGGCTCCGCGAGTTCAAAACGTGATCGACATCGAAGGAGCCGAAGTCGTCCAGGAGGAAGATAACAGTCGTCGGTTTTCCTTGCCTCGGATTCGTCCGATTCCGTTGACTCCGCCGCAGATTCAGACGTTGGGTTGAAACTTTGCCGGGCAGAGAGCGGTTGTAGTCGACATGCTGCTTGCTTCGCGAATACCCGCCGACCGCGAAAAAGGAATTGGCGCCTGGATTTTACCTGTGCAGAAGGAGTTTTTGCCCGTGTCGGGCGAACTCCAGTCTTTTCACCTCCCTGCGGCCTGGATCATGGTGAGCGAATGACCCAAGCCGAAGCAATCGACCGAATGCAGCCCATCTTTGACGACATCTTCCTGGAGCCGCCGCGGCTGACGCCGGCGCTCTCGGCAAAGGACGTGCCGGAATGGGATTCGCTGATCCACATTTCGTTGCTCGTGGCGGTGGAGAAGGCCTTTAACATCCGGTTTCGAGTCGGGGAGGTGGAGGCCGTCAAAAACGTGGGTGAATTTGCGGATCTAATCATCCGACGCATGACGGAAAAATGAGGCGGGGCGGGCCGATTTCCTCACGGAAGTGCCATTTAAAGATCATCCGCATCATGAAGGATGTCCCCGTCGGGATGTTATGAACGAGCCCAACATCATATCCTATCGTGAGCTGGCCGAAGGCCAGACGCGAGAGCGTGACTATGTGATCACGCCGGCGGTATACGAACATTTCCTTGGCGCCTTTGACGACCGCAGCCCGATTCACGTCGACGCCGTCTATGCGCGGAATGCCGGCTTCGAGGGACCGGTGATGCACGGCGCAATCCTCAACGGATTTGTTTCGCATTTCGTAGGGATGGAGTTTCCCGGGGCGAACAGCCTGCTGTTGACGGTCGATCTGCGCTTTTCTCAGCCGTCGTATTTAAATGATTCATTGCGGTTGCAGGCGAAAATCGCGCAGAAACTCGATGCGCAGCAAGTGATCGTGCTGCATATTACGGTGCAGAATCTCACCCGCGGCGGCGCTGCGGCGACAGGACGCGCGCAGGTGAAAATGAGAGGAGAATGAGAATTCATACCGTTGTCATCACTGGAGCAACCAAAGGCTTGGGGCGCGAACTGGCGCTGGCTTTTGCAAAAAACGGCCATCGAATCGTGGGCAGTTACTCGACGGATGAGGCGGCGGCTGAAAGTCTGCGGGAGCAGTTGCGATTCTGGGGCAATGAGCACTGTGTGATCCGACAAGACGTGACGATGGAGAATCGGGAATTTTGGAGCCGTCCGGAAATTTTGAGTGCGGAAAGTCTCGCGCTGATCAACAACGCCTGCGCGCCATTCACCCCGCAGCCGTTTCATTTGTTGGACTGGAATGATTTCGAAAGTGGTCTGCAGATCGGCTTGAAGGGAAGCTGGCTGTGTTCACGCGCGGTGTTGCGGCCGATGATCCGCGCCGGCAAAGGAACGATTGTGAACGTGCTGACGACTGCGCTCCACGGTCTGCCGCCAAAAGGATTTGCGGCTTACGCAATCGCCAAACACGCGCTGCGCGGGCTGACCCTGGCGCTGGCGGCAGAATATGCCGCGAAGGGGATTCGGATTTTCTCGGCTTCCCCTGGATTCATGTCCACGGCGCTGACGGCAAACTGGGACTCCCGCCTCGCTGAAGCGATCTGCGCGGCCACGCCTCCGAGCGATCCGGCAGACGTGGCCCGGCGGATTCTCGCGTTGGTGGAGGACACCGCGACTGTCGGCCAAGGCGAAGATTATCCGGTGTGAAGCGAGTGAGCGATGGGAACGCTTAGTAGTCGTACGAGCCGGGATTGGCCTCGGCTGGCGGCGGCGGACCGAGCTGAGGGACGGCGGATTGTGATGGCGCCGGGAGGGAGGCGCTTGGTCCACCGGGCAACGGCGGAGGCGTAAGGACTCTCGGCGCCGAACAGGCCAGGCATTGTTGCTGATTTTGAGCGTTGAGATTCCCGCACTTGGGGCAGGGCCACGGGGCGAGAGCCGCCTCGATCTGCTGTCGGGAAAGCGTGGTGACCTGGGGATTGAGTTCTGCCTGGCACGAGCCGCAGCGAACGTATTCGCCGAGATTTCGCGTCTCGAAGAGCGGGATGAAATAGAGCGTGAAATAGCGGGACACCCGCATCAGCGCGTAGGCAGCATCCTGGCGACAGGCAGGACAAAAGAAAGTGCCGGAGCCGACTTGGCGGCGCTTGCCCGTGGAACCCCAGATAATCATAGTGGACGTGGTAAGAGGTGGATGATCAACGGCCGCACGCAGCCGAATGGCGGGACCATTGCGGAGAAAAGCGGCCTTGGCAAGGTGAATGCCGAGATGCGCGATGTCCGCTCCTGGATGTTTGAATTCCGGATCGACGGCGACTTCAATCAAATGGCTGCTCGCAGTCTTTCCGGCGGAAAAGCCGCGGGAAAGCAAGATAGCAAAAGGGATGTTCGCCTAATGATACGGCGAAACATTGGTTCGGACCACGACGGTGCCCGCGATCAAATCATGTAATGCCCGCCTTTTCTCGTTCGTGAGCATGGTGAGCAGCTCAGCCAGGAACCAACAGGCCGGCAAACCCGCGAGAAGCCAGAGTGGGACGTCCTCGAATTCCTTGCTCTGCGCAAAGGCGGCGGGCGTCAGGTCGCGGGTGAAAATAACGAAGATCTGCCAGCTCATTCCGACTACGTTCAAAACCAGCGGAACACACTCCCGCAAGCACGCCTGCTTGTAGCCAATATTCTGCTCCGTCTTGAAATCGACCACTTTGACCTTCGTCACCATCTTTCCGACGGTCTGCCCATACCTCGCATGCAGCGCCACCGTATAAAGCAGCCACGGGACGCCCTCGATGATTACGAACAACGCAGCCAGGAATTTCGGGAGAGTGAAAGAAAAAGCTACGGATGAGATAAAAGAGATCGGCCATAACACGCACGAATCGACAAATCCCGTCCAGAAGCGCGGAGCGAACGTCGAATACTTGTGATCCATGCTGACAATCCTGGAACGGTAGTAATGCCAAATCAGGGCCGAGATCGGAAGAAAGAAGGCAAGATTGAAGAGTTCTTGATGGATGGCGTTATTCAATGTGGGGAGGGGTGAGTTTTCGGTTGCGCGATTTTCGAATCTACGAATGCCTCACGGCTTCGGTGTGATTTCGGAGCCGCCAACTTCCGTAGATCCAAAGAAAAAGCCAGGGGCGGTGTTGGTTTTCTGCAACACGACACCCTGGAAGGTTGTGTCATGGGTTCCGCCAGGAGGCTGAAATGCGCCCTTATAGGCCCCGGTGGCGGCCTGAAACGTGGCGCTGAATTTTTCAGCTGAAGCGGGCGCAAGCGTTGTTTTGCCAGCCGGGCTTACGTTGACATTCTTTGATTGGGTCGAGGTGAGGTTGCCGTCTTGAAATACCGCCGTAGCGTTTCCATTTACCGGATCGGTTGCTCTCAGAGTCTTGAATACGCTGGTCGTGGAGGCGGGCGACGGCTTTTTGTATTGGGAACCGAACAGATCGGTGGTGATTCCATCGGGCCAGCCGTCGGGATAAAACGCGGCGCCAGGGATGGCCGGCTTTGACCAGAGGAGATTCGGGCCATCCAAATCTGTCGCTGTAAGATTCTCGAAATTCACTGTTCCGGAGAGGGACCCTTTGCCCCCATAGAGGGAGGCAAAGCAGGCCCAGCGGTTGGTTTTCGAAAGCGGTCCGGCTGCGGTGATTTTGGAGCCGTCTGCGAGCACGCCAGTCATCCGCACTCCACCCGCCGCAGAGACCTTTAAGGTCGCCCAACCGGCGCCTTGCGGGTACTTGCTCGCGGCCAAGCCTTCGGACTGATCCGAAGCGGCCTCGGGTCGGAAAACCGCGGTGTACGCTCCTGGCAGGTCCTGCGGCACGGGCAGCAACGGCGGCGTCGGGGAGGCGGCGCTGCTGTAGAGCGCCCGGTCGAGGTTCAGCGTCGAGGTGGCAAAATCCCCCTCCGCGAGCAGGGTTCCCGTGACCGTATCCGTGGAACCGATGGTGTCGAGTTGGAGGCTCAAGAGTAGCGGCGTCTGCTTCGAACGCACGATGGATAGCGCCGTGTCGCCGTTCGCGCCAAAATGCGCCACGCCGTCCGGGGTGAACTTGCCTGTGACGGAGAAAGTCTTGCCGTCGATTCTCAACTTGCCGGTGAAGGCTCCGGTGGCCTGGCTCTTGAGCGAAAGCAAACCGTTCGCACTATTGGCGCCAATGGTCGGAAAAAGCGAGTTCACGAGACCTTGATAGGATCCTGCTCGGGTCGTCAGGGGATTCACTGCAAGATTTGCGGTGAGGGCCAAGACCGACGTCATCGTGAACCGCAGCTCGGCATTTGGACTGACGACTCCCCCCGACCAGCCGGCAAAGATGAAGCCGGGATTTGGCTTGGCCACGATGGTATAGGTTTCACCGACTTCGGCGGTGGGATCGGTTCCTGGGAAAGGCGCGGTTAGGGTTCCTGCATTGGGTGGACCAGCCACTGAAACGGTCAAGGTTCGCAGGACTTTATAGACAAAACTGCGGCTGACGGTCGTGGAAACGTTTCCGCGAAAATCTACACTGCGCACCGTCACCGTATTCGGTCCAGGCGCCGGAGTGATCTGCGTGGTAAACGTCGTATTTCCGGTCTGCTGGTTTACCGGCGCATCGACAAATGGGCTGAAGTTTAGTTTCACTTGCACCTTTGCGACTTCCTGATTGTCGGCCGCCGTTCCGCTGACGGTTACCATGGGGTTCGCCGATTCCGGAACGATGAGGTTCGGATTGGGCGCCGACAGCGCGACGGTTGGCGCTGTGGAATCATGCGTCACAATGACCACCGTTGCCGTCGACAAGCCCAGAGTCACGCCTCCGGTCGGAGTATTCAGCTGCACGGTGAATCTCGTATTCGGGCCAGCGCCCGCGTGATTCACCACTGGGATGGCGATCGTGGCGGGACCGACGGCGCCATCGAGAAAAGTGAGGGTGACCGATTGGGCCTGATAATCTGCAGGAGCCGTGGCCGTTCCATTCGCGGTGACAAATTTCGCGGAAACCGTACCGCCTGAACCGCCATCCCGACTGATCGAGACTACGACGAACGTGCTTTCTTCATTGACGGTGTACTGGCTGGCCGTGAAGTTAAATTGTCCGGCGCTCGCCGCCTGCGCGCTTCGAATTCCCAGCAGGACCAAAATGAGGCCGACATGGTATGCCAAAGAGCAGATGATTCTCATATGCGTGAGGATTGACCAATCCCCATGCTGAACTAGCCGGACCAGATGTCTAGCTCGCAGATTTCGCGATATAGCTAGAGAGACAGGACGGCTTGGTTTCTGCAGGGCATTTGGAATGCCCTCTGTTCACGCCGATTCTTCCGTGACGTCAAAGCCCTCGAAGGCCATGCCGAGCAGATACACACCGCACAAGCCTTCGATCATCAGGATCAGGGACGCTGCAAGGAGGCCGCCGGCGATCGCCATGGCGGTTTCCATACCCCAGGTGCGGAGCAGAAACCACACGCCTGCGAAGGCGGACGCGGAAGGCAATAGGGCGATCACAAATGCGATCAATCCAAAGAGCATCAGAATCAAACGGACGCCCATCGCCTCGAAGCTCGCCGAAGGGCCCTTGAACCACGCTGGCAGAAGGAGAGGCGCGGCGCAGGCCAGCGCGGCGTTGATGAGATTCAGACCCGGAAAGACCAGCGCGCCAGTCAATAGCACCGGACGGTTTGTGAATATCAAGTTTCCAGGAAGGCTGTCGCCAAAGGTGAGCGGAGTCCAGGCAAACGCCGCGACCGCCGCCCACTCAACGGCTGTGCCAATCAGGATCGGGGCGGCGAGTTCGCCGAGGATGACTTGCCAACCGCGAACCGGGAAGGTCAGAAGGAGATCGATTGATTCCAGGCTGCGGCGCAATTTCGCGGCAGCATTGGTCGGCACGAGCAAAAGCGCCATGAAGACTGCGAGAAAGGGCGCCGAGATGGCAATGATCTGCAGGAACACCTGCGCAACGAATGCAGGACTGGCTGAGTCATGGGAGTGTTCGAAGAGCGGTTGCCACTGCTTTTGGGCGCCAAGCCAGTGATGCAAGAGGAGCGCTGCGGGAAGCGCGATCGACCAGATTTTCACGGTTTTGCGGCCGCCGATCTGGAGCAGCGATTTCCAAAAGAATGCGACAAGAGGCAGGCCCGTGGGATTCAGGGTAAAGGCCGGCAGCCGAAACAGCGGGTCGCGCGGCGGGCGCGCCTCGCCGCGGCTGCGCGCGGCGAGAAATGCGGCGCGCTTGGCCGCAAAGGCAATCGACGCCTCTTCGAAGGAGACGTCGGCGCGGACGACCCAAAAATACTGGAGGGCGAGGACGAGCAGAGCCGGGCCGGCCGCTTGGAAAAAGGCCCAAGGCGTCGAGGCGAAAAAGGGCGCGACGACCAGACGGAAGGGGGTGAGCGCCCAGACGGCGGGGCCGGTGCTGAAGGCTTCCTGCCAGATGTGCGGATCGATGAGGGCCTTGGAAATATCGCCCTTTGCGGCCGCGGCCATGAGCGTGGCTGCGGCATGTCGACCACAGAGTAACAATATGGCGCAGGTCAAGGCGATCCCTACGAGGATGCCCAAGCGTCGCCAGAAGGTGCTGAAGCCACGCTCCCAAAAGCGCTGCAAAACAAACGAAGCGCCGAGGCGATGCACGGAAAAATTAGCCAGGATGAGCCACCACGCGAAGATGCGCATCCAGATGCCGCCGGTATGCCACCCGCCGCGCAACGCCGTGAAGATCACGGAGGTGAATAACAAACCGAGCTGAGCCGAAAGCAATTTATAACGGATGAGCGTGGGCCGGGAAAAGGGCGCGGGAAAGAGCCAGGCGATCTCGGTTTCGCTGAACTGCAGCGTGGCACGGGCTCCGGGCAGGATCCAAGCGAGCAGCAGGAGGGCGCCTAAAAGAAGGAGGGCGCCGAACTGCAGCTGAAAAAAATCGCCGGGCGCGCCGCCGCGCGACCAAACGGGCGGGTGGTGGGCGGCGATCTGAAGGCGATAGACATTCAGAAACAAATACAAACCACCAATGAGGGCGCCAAAGAAGTACTTCGGATTGCGCAGCCGGCCGATTCGGACCCGGGCTCCATTCCAGAGCGAACGAGTCGCCAAGTAGAGGAGGGGATGATTCACGACTCGGCATCCTCCCCGACGAGGCGGACAAATGCTTCCTCGAGGCTTCCAGATTCGCCGCCTTCATGACGCCGAAGTTCGTCGAGCGTGCCGTAGGCGATCTTCATGCCGCGCTTGACCACGAGCACATGGCTGCAGACTTCCTCGAGCAGGTGGAGCAGGTGAGAGGAAATGACGATGGAGACGCCGTTAGCGGCTTGTTGTCGGACGAGATCCTTGGTCTTGCGAATGGCGATGGGGTCGAGCCCCGTGAGGGGTTCGTCGAAAAACATGGCCCGCGGCCGATGGAGGAAACCGCAGGCCAGCGCCGCTTTTTGCTTCATGCCGCGGGAAAGTTGATGCGGGAGCCGGTCGGCGGAGTCGGTCATTTCGAGTTGCGCGAGCAGTTCCCGCGCGCGGGCTTCAGCGTCGGCGACCTGGTAAACGCGGGCGGTGAACTCGAGGTGCTGGCGCACGCTGAGATACTCGAAAAGGCGGGGTTCGTCGGGAAAGAAGGCGATCTCGCGTTTGGCCGCCACGGGGGCAGTCTGGAGGTCGTGACCGGCGATGCGCACCTGCCCCAAAGTGGGCGGAATGATGCCGGCGATGCAGCGGAGCGTGGTGGTCTTGCCCGCGCCGTTCGGGCCGACGAGGCCGAGGACATCGCCTTGCCCGACGCTAAACGTCAGATCGGAAACGGCGGCAAATTTGTCGTAATGTTTGGTGAGGCCGGCGACTTCAATCATGCGGTGCGGGAAAGGGTGGCGCCGAAGCTATCGGCATGCGGCGCGAAATGGCGAGCCTGCAAAATGGCCCGGCGCTCTTTGACAAAAAGGCCCGGTCAGTCGTGTAATGCAGTGATGAAGTCCCTCCTCATTCTGCTTGCGGCGCCTCTGGGATTGATCGCCGGTGAACCGCAATTCACGGACGTCTTCGATGCAGGACCGGATGGCTACGCTTCGATTCGCATTCCCTCGGTCGTAGTCACTCACGACGGGACGGCGCTCGCGTTTGCCGAAGGCCGCCAGGCGGACGCAGATCAGGCGGAAAACGAGATCATCCTCAAACGCAGCGCCGACGGCGGCGTCACCTGGAGCGCGGCAAAGGTGGTAGCCTCGGATCGGCCGAATTCGCTCAATAACCCGACGGCGCTGGCAGCGGACGGCGGCCGGATTTTTCTCATGTATCAGCGCATTCCGGCGCATTTGAAGGAGCGAAGCGCCGAGATCGCCACGGGATTCGAAGGCGACAAGATCTATCGCAATTTTCTCGTCGCCTCGGACGACGACGGCAAGACGTGGAGCGCGCCGCGAGAGGTGACGCGCGGCACGAAACACGAGACCGGCGCCACGACGGTCGCGAGTGGACCGGGGCTGGGCATCCAACTTACGCGCGGCGAGCACAAAGGCCGCCTGATCATCCCTTTCAACGAGGGCCCGTACAGACAGTGGAATGTTTACGCTGCCTTCAGCGATGATGGCGGGGTGACTTGGCAATGCGGCGCGAATGCGCCTGGAGCCTTTGTAGCTGACTCGAAGTCGGGGCAGCGCAGTCAGGTCAACGAAGTCCAGATGGTCGAACTCAGTGATGGCAGTGTGCGCCTGAATAGCCGGCAGTTTGCCGGAGCCAAGGTGCGCAAGACGGCGGTGAGCCGGGATGGCGGCGCGACCTGGGGGCCGATCGAAGACGCGCCGCCGCTGCGTGATCCGAGCTGCATGGGCAGCATCTTTCGCTATTCCTTTGATGATGCGGAAGGTCGCGGGCGCATTGTCTACAGCGGGCCGGATAGCAATCGTCGAGAGAACGGAACAATCCGCTTGAGTTTCGATGATGGCGCCACTTGGCCGGTAGGTCGTGTTCTTCGGCCAACTAGCTTTGGCTACAGTGTCCTGACCCGATTTTCGAATGGCGATGTCGGCTGCCTTTTTGAGGCCGAAGGACGAATTATCTTCGCTCGATTTCCGCTTTCGATCGTGGAGGACTGACGGCCGCGGACTACCAGGCCAAATGCTACGGCTCCGGATGTTCGCCGCTGGCGGGCGGCGTGGCTGTCGCTGGAGCATTTACTGCCGGAGCCGGCGGCGCTGCAGGCCTTTCCAGCGGCGACTTATCCATTTGCCACCGTTGGCGGGCTTTCCCGACGATCTCGTCGAATTTCTTCACCTGTTCCGGATTGAGGATCCCGCGGATTCGCTTCGCTCCATCGTCGAGCGTTTCGGCGACCTCTGGCTGGGTTTTCTGTCGAATGGCGGCCAGCTTGATGCGCGTATCGAGCGCGATTTGTTGCAGCATTTCCTCTTGCCCTTGATCAAGGTGCAATTCCTTGCGCAGCCGGATCACTACAACCTCGGCGACTTTTTCGGGGCCGCCTTCGACAACATGGCGCATTTCGTCGCGCATGATGCCGAGCGAGATGGCGACGCCAAAGATCACCCCGAAAAGAAAGATCGCTCCGACAGAGAGGCAGCCGCGCAGTCGCTTCATTCGTTGTCTCCGGTAATGTAGGCGACCAGCATCTGGGCATCACTCTGGCGGGCCGCGCTGGCGATGAGTCCGGCGTCTGCTTTCCAGGGCTGAGCCCAGAGACTTGCGGCCAGGGCGACCGCAGCGAAAAAGGGGCACATCTTCCAGGCCCAGGTGGCGACGTCGGAATTCCGCTCTTCACTCAGGCGAGCGAGAAGGCGGGTCTCGAATCCGTATTCGGCGCGGGCGGTGTCGCGGGGACCAGCTTCGCGGGCGGCAGAGAGAAGGGAGTCGAGGGAAGAGTTATCGTTCATGACTGGTCTCCAGGAGTTTTTTGAGGTTTTGCCGGGCGCGGAAGGCGCGCACTTTCACGTTGCTTTCGCTCCATCCCGTGAGTTCGGCGACTTCGCGCACGGGGCGTTCTTCCAATTCGCAAAGGGTGAGAATGAGTTGTTCGTCGGGAGGCATGCGCCGGAGCGCCCACTCGACGACTTCGCGGGCGCGGCCGGCGTCGATTGCGGCCTGGACGGAATCGTCGCGAGCGTCCCAGGCGGCGCCATCGAGCGAGACTTGTTCCCTCACGCGCCGTTCCTTGCGCAGGAAGTCGTAGCAGGCGGAGACGGTGATTCGCGCCAGCCAATGTTCGAAGGGGGCGTCGCCGCGGAATTGACTGAGATTTTTGAAGGCGCGGAGGAAGACTTCCTGGGCGATGTCGTCGAGTTGATGATCGTCGCGGGCGAAACGGGAAGCCGTGCCGAAGACGCGGCGCTTGTGGCGACGCACGAGTTCCGCAAAGGCGCCTTCGTCGCCGTTTGCCGCCTGGCCGGCGAGGCGGGCATCATCCGGCGCGGCGACGGCGTCCTCCATCGGGAGATCAGGCGCCGCGATCCAGGCGATTGCGGTCATGGAGAAGCGCCGACGTCTGGCGGATTCGGGAGTTTATGGAAAACACCGGCATGCCAGGGTAGACGCGCACCGGGCCGCTTTCGTTACAAGAAGCGGCCGATGCGTAGAGGAGCGAATTACGGCGTTTCGTCGCTTGGGCTTTCGGGAGACTCCGAGGCCTCCGTTTCGCCGGATCCGTCCGGGTTTTCGGGGGTGTCCAGGGATTCGGCAGCGGCGCTGTCGATCGCGTCTCCTGAGGTCTCGCCCAGCGAAGCGGCTTCAGCTTCGGCTTCCTGCTCCTCGTCCTGGCTGACCACCGGCGCGATGGCGCTGAGCTTTTCATTGCCCTTCAGGTCGATGAGCTTGACGCCCGACGTATTCCGGCCGGCCTCGCGAATTTCGCTCACCCGGGTGCGGATGAGTTTGCCCTTGTTCGTGATGAGCATGAGTTCGTCCTTCTCACCGACCGTGAGGCCGCCGATCACCGATCCAGTCTTGTCGCTGGTCTTCATGGTGATGATGCCTTTGCCGCCGCGGGATTGGACGCGGTACTCGTCGAAACTCGTGCGTTTGCCGATGCCATTCTCGCCGGCCACGAGGAGCGTGCACTCGGCGGAAACGAGCGCTGTGGCCACCACGTAGTCACCCTCCTCGGGACGGATGCCCCAGACGCCCACGGTATCACGGCCCTGCTCGCGAAGTTCGGACTCATGGAAGCGGATCGCGATGCCCTCATGAGTGATCAGGACGATCTCATTCTCGCCATTGGTCAACTTCGCGTCGATGAGCTTGTCGCCTTCTTCAATCTGGATGGCGATGAGGCCGCCTTTGCGGATGTTCTTGAAAAGCGAGAGGCTGGATTTTTTGACGATGCCGCTCTTGGTGGCGAAGACGATATTCTTCTTCGCGTCCCAGGTTTCTTCATCCGTTTGGCCGCCCTGAATACGAATGGTCGCGGCAATTTTCTCGCCTTCCTTGAGATCGAGCAAATTGGCGATGGAGCGACCCTTGGAGGTGCGGCTCATCTCGGGAATCTCATAGACCCGCTCGACATAACAACGCCCTTCCACCGTGTGGAACATGAGGTAGTCGTGCGTGGTCGCGGTGAAGAGATGCTCTACGAAATCGCCGTCGTCATCCTCGGTCTGGCCTTCGCGCGTGGCCATGCCGAGCACGCCTTTGCCGCCGCGCCGTTGCGCTCGGTAGGTAGAGACGGCGGTGCGCTTGATGAAGCCATTGTGCGTGATCGTGATGATCGTGCCTTCGTTGGCAATGAGATCCTCGAGCGACATCTCGCCAGCGGCGGGCACGATTGTCGTGAGACGCGGATTGCCGTACTTGCCCTGAATCGCGCGCAGCTCTTCCGTGATGATGTCTAGGACACGCCGTTCTTTGGCCAGGATGTCGAGCAGGTCCTTGATCGTTTCAATCAGCGCGTCGTATTCGTTCTTGATGCTGTCGCGTTCAAGGCCGGTCAATTGATACAGCCGGAGATCGAGGATGGCGTTGGCCTGGCGTTCGGTGAATTTGTACTGGCCATTGACCAGTCGTGCGGCATCGCGAATGAGAATGCCGATCTGCACCACAGCGGCTTCTGCCCACGAGAGCTCGAGCAGGCGTTCGCGCGCGTGATCGCGGTCTCGCGAATCGCGAATGATGTGGATGAAATCGTCGAGATTCGCCAGGGCGATGAGCAGCGCCTCCAGGCGTTCGGCCTGCGCCTCGGCCTGCCGGAGCAGGAAGCGCGTGCGCCGCAGTACGACCTCGCGCCGATGCTCGATATAACAAGTGATCGCATCCTTGAGATTGAGCAGCTTTGGCCGGCCGTGATCGATCGCCAGCATGTTAATGGCGAAGGAAGACTCAAGCGCGGTATATTTATAGAGATTGTTGAGGACGACGTGGGGATTTCCGTCCCGCTTCAGCTCGACGACCACGCGAGTGTCTTCGGCGCTCTCGTCGCGAACATCCGAAATGCTATAAAGGGGTCCGCCCTTTTCGTTCGCCAGCTCGGCGATGCGTTTGACCAGTTCCGCGCGGTTTACGTTGTACGGGATCTCCGTGATGATGATCTGCTCGCGGTTCCCCTTCATCTCCTCGATCGAGGCCTTGCCGCGCACGCGCACGGCGCCCCGGCCCGTGTGGAAGTAAGACTTGATGCCGGCAACCCCCTGGATGGCGCAGCCCGTCGGAAAATCGGGCCCCTTGACGAACTCCATCAAACCTTCAATGGAAATATCGGGGTCGGAGATCTGCGCGCAGATGCCGTCGATGACCTCCGAGAGGTTATGCGGCGGCATGTTGGTCGCCATACCGACGGCGATGCCGGTGCCGCCATTGACGAGCAGATTTGGGAAAGCCGAAGGGAAAACCGTGGGCTCGGTGAGACGTTCGTCGTAGTTCGGGACGAAATCGACCGTATCCTTCTCCAGATCATCGAGCAGTCGGCCGCCCAGGGAGGTGAAGCGGGCCTCCGTATAACGCATGGCCGCCGGTGGGTCACCTTCGACCGAGCCAAAATTGCCCTGCGGATCAATGAGCGTCTCCCGCATGGCCCAGTGCTGGGCCATATGCACGAGGGTGGGGTAGATGACGGCCTCGCCGTGCGGATGGTAGTTTCCCGAGGTGTCGCCGCAGATCTTCGCGCACTTGAAGTGTTTGCGCGGCGGGTACAGGCTCAGCTCGTGCATCGCGAAAAGGATGCGCCGCTGGGAAGGCTTTAAGCCGTCGCGTGCATCCGGCAGGGCGCGGCTGATGATCACAGACATCGAGTAGTCGAGGAACGACTTCGACATCTCCTCGGCTACATTGATCTTTTCGACTCTTTCGTTGGGATTTGGCATTGCTGCGAAGGACGCTTCTGGAGGAACGGGCTCCGGTTACTACTGATCGGCGTTGGGCGAGACGAGCCGGCCTTTCCGGGTTGATGGCGTTGCCGCAATCAGCCTCGGAATGGAGGGTTGCCGGCGAATCGTAGCCATTAACGCCGGAAATACGTTTGGGATAGCCGCTGGCTAGACATCGAGACGGGCATTGAGCGCATTGTCCTCGATAAATTGGCGGCGCGGCTCGACGACATCGCCCATGAGAATCGTGAACATGCGGTCGGCTTCCACGGCATTGTCTTCATTGAGATCGACCTTCATGAGCCGGCGTTTTTCCGGATCCATGGTCGTCTCGAAGAGCTCTTTGGGATTCATTTCGCCCAAGCCCTTGAACCGCTTGATCTCCATGCCCTTTTTGCCGATCTCGATGACCCGGCTGAGGATTTCCGGCACAGAGAAAACGGAGTGAACGTGAGCCTTCTCACCCTCGCCTTCGATGAGTTCGAAGATGGGATGATCGCTATCGGAGAAATGGTCCACGTTGAAGCCCTTCTCCGCGAGCTCGCCGATGATTTTTTGAACCACGGCCGATTCATGAAGCTCGACGAGCTTGGCGCGGCGGCGCGGACCTTCTTCTTTCCGGGCGGCGCGGCCTACAGGGGCGGGCGCGGCCTCGCCATTGGCCGAGTCTTCTTCGACGGGCGTCTCGGGCGCCGGTTCGTCAAAGAGATTGAGATCGCGATTCTCTTCGTGGAAGGTGCGCAATTCGGTGTCGTCGAGGAAGTAGGCAACACTTTCCTGGTTGCCCTCGCGCACCTTGACCAGAAAGGCCGGGAGCCGACCGGAAGCCGCGTCCCGTTTCATGAGATACTGCTCGAAATCTCCACCATGCCGGCGCACGGCGTCGCTGAATTTGGCGAGACGTTCCAGCAGGCCGAGCATTTCCTCGAGCTGGCCGGCGCTGAAGACTTTGTCGTCCGAGAGATTCCGCAGCTTTACTTCTCTGGCGCCGAAATTGATGAGCATCCGATTCAGTTGCGCGTCGCCATCAATGTACTCTTTGTGCTTCTTGCGCGAGAGAAGGTAGAGCGGGGGACAGGCGACGTAGATTTTGCCCTGGCGGACGAGCTCGGGCATCTGCCGGTAGAAGAAGGTGAGCAACAGTGTGCGAATGTGCGAGCCGTCGACATCGGCATCCGTCATGATGATGATGCGACCGTAGCGCAGGCGCTCCATATTAAAGGCGCCCTCCATTTCGCCGCTGCCGATGCCGGTGCCGATGGCCGTGATCATGGTCTGGATCTCGGTATTGGCCAGCACCTTGTCCAGGCGGGCCTTCTCGACATTGATGAGCTTGCCGCGGATGGGCAGGATGGCCTGGGTGCGCCGGTCGCGACCTTGCTTGGCCGAGCCGCCGGCGGAGTCGCCCTCGACGATGTAGAGCTCGGTAAGCGCGGGGTCGCGCTCGGAGCAGTCGGCGAGCTTGCCGGGAAGGCCGCCGCCGGTCATCGCGCCTTTGCGCACCGTTTCGCGAGCCCTGCGGGCGGCTTCGCGCGCGCGCGCGGCGTTCAGCCCCTTGTCGACCACCCGCCTGGCGACCTGCGGATTCTGGTCGAAATAGTCCATCATCCCTTCATAGGTGAGGGAGCTGACGATGCCTTCGACCTCGGGCGTGACGAGCTTGACCTTGGTCTGCGACTCGAAGCCCGGCCAAGGGTGCTTGATGGAAAGCACGGCAATGAGGCCTTCACGCACGTCATCGCCCGAGATGGACGGGTCCTTGTCCTTGATCAGGTTATTCTGCTTCGCGTACTGATTGATGGTGCGGGTGAGCGCCGTGCGAAAGCCGGTCGAGTGCGTACCGCCATCCGGGTTTGGAATCGCGTTGGTAAAGCAGAGGATCTGGTCGTTGTAGGTGTCGTTGTACTGGAGCACGAGGTCCATGAACATGTCCTCCTCGACTTCCTGCTGATCCTTATTGCGGTACTTCACGAGTCTCCGGCCAGCGATGATGATCGGCTTCGGATGGAGGACCTGCTTGTTCTCGCCGAGTTGCCGAACGAATTCCTCGATGCCGAGCTTATAAATGTACTGTTCCTTGCGTAGCGAGTCGGCGCGCTCGTCGATGAGATTAATTTCCAGGCCAGGATTCAGAAAGGCCAGCTCACGGAGACGGGTGGAGAGCTTGGCGAACTGAAAGTCGACCGTATGAACAAAGATCGTGGGGTCGGGGAGGAAGGTGATGAGCGTACCCGTCTGCTTCTTGCTCGTCAGGTCGCCGATGATGCTGAGCTTCTGGGTCGTCTCGCCGCGAGCGAAGGCCATGTGGTAGACGTGGCCATCGCGGGAGACCTCGACCTTGAACCAATCCGAAAGCGCATTCACGCACTTGGCGCCGACACCGTGGAGGCCGCCGGAGAATTTGTAGGCGCCCTGTCCGAACTTGCCGCCGGCGTGGAGATTCGTGAGCACCAGCTCCACCGAGGGAATGTTGTATTTCGGATGGATATCGACCGGAATGCCGCGGCCATTGTCGCGGATGGAACAGGAGCCGTCGACATGAAGCAAGACGTCGATACGGGTGCAGAAGCCGGCGAGATGTTCGTCGATGGAATTGTCCAGAACCTCGAAAACGCAATGATGCAAGCCGCGTTCATCCACCGGCCCGATATACATGCCGGGGCGCTGCCGCACGCCGGCCAATCCCTCCAGCTTATCGATCTTCGAAGAATCGTAGCTTTCCGGCTCGGCCGCCTCCGGTGGGCGAGCCGCGTCGTCGGGAGAATTGGCTTCTTCCAATTTGGACATAGTCATTTGAAGAGATTACGGGGGAAACCGAGCATTCAATCTAGAAGATTGAGGGCCTTTCACAACCTTTTTGTTGAGGGCGGAAAAGGGCGTTGGACTCAAGGAGTTGAGCTTAGGGAAGAGGCGATACGCAACGGGTTGTGGTCGCTGAGTAAATTTGTCGCAGGGGGTAAAATGCCGAGGCTGGTGCGCCTTGCGACGCTTAAACGCGGGCGGAGTTTGGCGGGAGTTCGCGGAGATGCAGGAGGAATGGGAATAATGGGAAGAATGGGAGCAATAGGAAGGTGCAGGGCGGCTCCTTTTGCATGGGCGTACTGCGCACGGCGATGTCCGTCCGCAAGAAGCCCTTCGCCAAATCCCCCGCGAAGCGCCTTGCCGTTTGTCCGAAAGCTTTTAGCCTGCGCCGCGTGAAGTCGGTCTTCGTCTCAATACTCGTCTTTTGCTTCTGGGCGGTATTGGCTTTTGTCGTGCGTTGCCACAATTTCCGCGACGTCATCATTGATAGCCGGATCTATTTCATCGACGGCGATTGCTACTCGCGCATGACCCGCGCGGCTTTGATCGATTCCGGGGCGGTTCGGATCGTTCATCACCAGGATTTCGAGAATTATCCGCACGGGACGAACTCCCACGCTACGGCTCCGATGGACTATTGCATCGTGGCCTTGAAAATGACGCTCAATGGGCTGCTCCACGCGCTGGAGCCGACGCAGAGCAGCAAATTGGAAGGGCAGATGCTGGACCTTGCCGGCGCGCTCATTTCGCCGATTCTCGGCGCGCTTTCCTGCGGGTTTCTGGCGGTGTTTGCTCGCGGTTTGCAGGTTCCCTGGGCTGCGCGGTGGAGTTTGCCGTTCTTTTGGGCCGTCAGTTCCATTGCAGTGCACGGGATGGTCATGGGGCGTCCGGATCATCAGTCGCTGCAGATGGCGCTGCTGGCGGTGGCATTGGCGGCGGAGACGCGTCTGGCGGGGTTGTACGGTTCCAAACAGAACGAACCGCCAGACTCCGACACCCGCGTGGTAGAGCGCCGATGGGCGGTGGCTGGAGGCATCAGTTGGGGACTGGCTTTATGGGTCTCGCTTTACGAGCCGACTGTCTTGCTGGCGCTGGTTGTGGCGCTGTGGGCGATTTTTCGCCCGCGAGCCTTGATCGCCCGCGAGCGCGTGAGCGGCTGGGTGGCGCTGTTCGCGGTCCTTATTGTGGCGCTTCTCATCGAGGGTTGGCCGGTGGAGTTGCCACAGCCGGAAATGCGGAAATTCCTCGTCAACTGGTCCGGGACTATCGGCGAGTTGCAGCACACGACTCCGTTCAAGCCGCTGGTTTACGGCTGGTTTGGCTGCCTTTTCGCCCTGGCGCTGCCGCTCCTTGGGGTCGCCTTTTGGCGGGAAAAAATGCGCGTCGCCTTGCCGATTGGGCTTCTTTTGGCCGCGGTCGTCGGACTTACCTGCTGGCAGGTTCGCTGGGGCTATTTCCTGGCCCTGATCTTCGCGTTGTCTGCGCCGTGGCAGTTGGCGGCTTTGCGCAAAGGGTGGCTCATCGCGCTTTCCCTGGTTGTTTCGCTCTGGCCGATGGTCCGCGAGTGGAAAGGCTGGCTGCCGTCCGATCAAGCGGCGCGCGACCAAGTCCATCTCGAGCTGTCGCAGTTGCGCGATGCCGCGGAAAAGCTGCGCAGCGTGAATCCGACGCCGTTCCTTGCGCCCTGGTGGATGTCGCCTTCGATCACCTATTGGTCGGGTCAGCCGGGTTTGGCGGGGACTTCCCACGAGGCGATTTCCGGAACGGTCGAGGCCACGCGCTTCTACCTGGCGGAAAACCCGGGGGCGGCCGCGGAATTCCTCCGCGCGCGCGGGTTGACCCGCGTTTTTGCCGATGATCCCGCGCGGATCATTCACAATAGCGCGCTCATTCTCGGAGTGGACGAGCCGGCGACTTGCATGGCGACGATTCTCAACGACCACCCGACGAATCCGGCTCCGTATCTCATTCCCGTAGTGGCCAATACCTATTACCACGTGTACGCGGTTGACCCGCGAAAATTGAATCCATGAGCGACCATTCCTACGACTATGTCGTGATCGGCGGCGGCAGCGCCGGATACAACGCGGCCTCCCTGGCCGTCCGCCTCGGGCTGAAGACGGCGGTGATCGAGGGCGGCAAAGAAGTGGGGGGACTTTGCATCCTCCGCGGCTGCATGCCGAGCAAGACGCTCCTGCAGTCAGCGCATCGGGCGGAGAGCATTCGCCGCGCAGAGGAATTCGGCCTCCGGGCGGAATACCACGGGGCAGATCCCGGTCGTATTCGGGAGCGAAAGCGGGCGCTCATCGGTGAATTTGCCGATTATCGCCGAAAGCAACTGGAGGGCGGAAAGTTCGATTTTCACCGCGGCCAAGCGAGCTTCCTGGATGCAAATACCGTGGAAGTCCGGGGACTCAAGGGCGTGGCGACCCGAGTCGAAAGTCGGGCTTTTTTGGTCGCTACGGGCTCGTACATCAAATGGCCGCCGATTCCCGGGCTGCGTGAGGTGGGAGTCCTGACGAGCGACGACGTGCTGGATTCCGATCAATTGCCGAAATCGGTCATCGTATTGGGCGGGGGACCCACGGCGTTGGAATTTGCCACCTACTATCGCGGATTGGGTTCCCAGGTAACGGTCATTCAGCGCAGCGCGCAACTCCTTCGCGGGGAAGACCTGGACGTCGCTGAAGCGCTGCGCAAGGGGCTCGAAGCCCGGGGCATACGCGTGCTCCTCGACACCAAGCTCCTGGAACTCGAGAAACACGGCGATAAAAAGCGGGTGCATTTCGAACACCTGGGAGTCGAGTGCATGGAAGAGGCCGAAGCGATCGTTTATGCGCTGGGGCGCGGCCCTTTCACCGACGGCTTGGAACTCGATCGCGCGGGGGTCACGCTGCGGTCCGACTGTTCGATCTGTGTCGACGAGCGGCAACGGACCACGGCGAACAATATCTTCGCTGCTGGCGACGTCTGCGGGCCCTACGAGGTCGTGCACATCGCCATCCAGCAGGCGGAACTCGCGACGCGAAATGCCGTCCGGCTGCTCCAAGGGGAGCCGGAAGCCATGCAGCCGATCGATTATTCGCTGAAGCTCTTCGCGGTCTTTACCGAGCCGCAGGTTGGCATCGCCGGGCTCACGCTCCGCGAAGCGCACGAACAGAAGCTGGACGTGATCGAAGCGTCGTACCCCTTCAATGATCACGGAAAATCCATGGTCATGGGAGAGACGGATGGCTTTGTGAAGCTCATCGCCGAGCGCTCCTCGCGGAGGATCCTCGGCGGGGCGGTAGTGGGACCGGAAGCCTCGGAACTCATTCATGAGATCGTTGTGGCGATGGCCTTTGACGCCACCGCCGGCCAATTGGCCCGCGTGCCGCACTATCATCCCACACTGAGCGAGATTTGGACTTATCCGGCCGAGGAATTGGCGGAGGACTGAACCTCTCGGGAACGCTTCGGCGCCGCACGTTGAATGAAGCGGGTCCGCAGCGCGCTTGCCGGACGCCATTTCCGCGTGCAAAGTCCTGCCTTTTCGGAATGTTCGCGCGATTTTCCGCTCAAATCGGGAGAAGCCGATCGCCTTGTTTTGACCTTTTTTCACAACGAAAATCGAATGCCCCAAGGTCGGCGTTGACACGGTCTCGCGCGGGCCTAATAGTCGCCCTCTCAACCTGATTTCCTCCCCTGGCCGCCCGGCTCCCAAAAGGGGTCTCGGAAACGAACCAATCAACGATTCAAACCCTGTAATTCCATCACTATGGCCGACTTTTCTGCTCCCATCGCCCGCGACGGCGGCGCCAGCCCCAAGAACCTGCTGTCCGCCGATGTCGAAATCAAAGGATCGATCAAATTTCAAAATGACCTGACCATCGACGGCAAGGTCGAAGGCGAGATCGCCTCCCCGGGCAATCTCACCGTCGGTGAGAACGCCGAGATCCGCGGCGAGATCAAGACGAAGTCGGTCACGGTCCATGGCAAAGTCCACGGCAACATCACGGTCGAAGAGCGCTGCGAGCTTAAGGCCCGCGCCGTTCTCCAAGGTGACCTCAAGGCCAGCCGCCTCGTGATCGAGGATGGCGCGACCTTCGTCGGCAAGAGCGAAGTGACGCCCAATCGCGTGGCCATGAAGCAGCCGGAAATCGTCCGGACAGAGGCCAAAGTGGCTGGTCGCTAATCCCAGCCCTTGTCCAATCAGCGCAAGCAGCAGCCTGAGAAGATCAGCGCGGACTGCCCGCACTGCGGCTTTTCCCAGCTGGAGTCGGCATATGCCAAGTCCACGATCTGCCGGCGTTGCAGCCAGCCCTTTTCAATTGAAAAGCTGCTGGCCAAGGAGGTCTCGAGCCTAAAGCCGCCCTCCTTCTTTGACAAAGTAAGCAAACTGATCTCGCGGGAGACCATCCTCGAGGTCAGTTGCTTCAGTTGTCAGGCAACGCAACAGGTCAGTTCCGCGGCTGAGTCGACCCTCTGTCCGAAGTGCGGTTCGTATATCGACCTGCGTGATTTCAAGATCACGGGGCCGTTCGGCCGCTCTATCCAGACGCAGGGCGAGGTCTTCATCGGCAAGAAAGGCGACGCCACGAGTCAGCGCATCCTATGCGGGAGCGCGATCATCGAAGGGCGTCTCCGTGGGCACCTGCTGTGCACCGGCATCGTCCGCCTGAAGACGGAAGGCAAGCTGATGGGCGCGATCGAGTCGGAATCGATCGTCATCGAGAAGAAATCGGATCTCGAATTTGCCCGCCCACTGAAGGCGCGCGCCGTGGAAATCAACGGCACGGTGCGGGCAGACGTCCATTGCGAAGGCCGGGTCACGATCAACAAGCACGGCAACCTTACGGGGGACGTGCATGCGCGATCCATTGTGGTGGAGAAAGGCGGGATCTTCAGCGGAAACCTGCATATCGGCGCGCTTCCGGAGGAGGAGAGCGCGGCTTTAGCCGAGCCAGAGCCGACGCCGGAAGAACCTGCGGTCGAGCCCGAGCCGGTTGCTCCGGAACCGCCGCCAGCCGCTCCGGCGAGTACGGAAACCGGACATCTGCCGGGCTTCGCGCCAAGATCGACGGTCTCGCCGCCGCAGCAAAAGCCGGGATTGGGGAAAGGCCCGATTCGGCGGTTCGGGGCGAAGTAGGCGAGGGGGGACTCAGGGCGGCGTTAGCGCCGCTCGATTGCCAGTTTTGAGGCTGGTAAAAAAAACCGCGCTGCGTTGTTTTGGAGGATCCTGCAGCGGCGCACTGCAGTGACGCAGAGGATATGTATTCCTTGGGGATTCAACAACTTCCGCATATCTTGATTAGTCAATCAGGGGATCAGGCGGAACCAGTTCCAGGTTGAGGCGAACGGCTATTTGGAGCACCGGAGCTTGCTCCCGCTTTGTCAGCTCAAAGCTCACGCAGGACGTGAATTCCAACGTAACGATTCCGATACACCGGGCGAAACAAACGCTTTACGGGAAATGACGCGCGGACAAAGCGGGAGCAAGCACCTGCGCCAAATAGCCGGTCTCCAGTCGCAAAACGGTTGTGTCCCGAAACTATTTCACCGGCCGCGAAAAAATTTTCGTCCGGATGTCCAAATCTGCCCGCTTTCTTCGTCGTTATTTTTGAAAGCGGATCAACTCGCTTCGAAACAACTCGAACAAACACGACTCATGAAAACTAACTTCATCTCCTTCTGCGCCCTCGTCCTCGTGGCCGCGGCGCCTTATCTCCGGGCCGAAGACGCTCCGAAAACCGCTGAAACTCCGAAGTCGTCGGAATTCGAGCGGTTGAAATCCCTGGTCGGCGCCTGGCAGGGCAAAGTGGACATCGGCCACGGGCCGGTCGACATGATCGCCCAATTCCGCGTGCTCGCCGGCGGCAACGTCATCGAAGAGCGGGTTTTCCCCGGCTCGCCAGAGGAAATGGTCACCATGTACTACGACAAGGGCGGCAAGCTGGCGCTGACCCACTATTGCATGCTGGGCAATCGCCCGGAAATGGCGCTGAAGTCTTCGGATGCCAAGTCGATCAGCTTCGACTTCGATTCCTGCTGCGGGATCGATACGGCGAAAGAGAAGCACATGCATTCCCTGTCGATTCGTTTCGATGATGCAAACACCATCACGACCGGCTGCACGGCCATGGCCGAGGGGAAGGCAGCCCAGATGCACGATGTGGTGCTGAAGCGGGTGGCGTCGAACTAAGGAATAACAAATCGGCGGGCGCGCGAACGCCTGTCGATGGACAACGGCTACGCGCTCGCTCGCTCCGCATATGCAGAGCGGCGAGCGCTTATTTACGGAGTGAAGTTGATTTCCGTTAGCTAGTCCGGTCTTTTACGACGTGTTCCAGACTTTGGGTGTAGCGCCGGACCACTTGCAGCAACGACCATTTCTCGGAGAGCGCGTGGGCGAGCTGCACGACTTCGATTGCGTCGAAGGGCTTTTTTAGAATGAGCAGACGTTCGGGATTGCCGATCAGCTCCATCATCTCTTCCCAGGAGTAGTCTGAATAGGCGGTGCAAATCACGACCTGCACGTCCGGATCGACTTTCCAAAGCTTGGCCGCGGTGTGCAAGCCATCGAGTCCGGGCGGCATGCGCACATCCAGAAAGGCCAGGGCAAAGCGCCGCCCAGCCTTGATCGAGTCTGATATGCACTCCACCGCTTCGTCGCCCTGAAAGGCGAAATCCATTTCAAAGCGGGTCCGGCGATGGGTTTGTGTCGCTTCGCCGAAAATCTGGGCTTCATGTGAATCGAAATCCGCCTCGTCGTCATCGCACTGCAGGATCTTGCGGAAATCGTCGTGGATGGCTTCGTTGTCATCTACGATCAAGATGCGATGATTTTTTTCCAGGCTGACGACCTCGGGGAGCGGCGCCTGGGCGATTGCTGATGGAGGATGGGCTGCGTAACTCATGTCGACGGGCATAATTCTGGAGGGACGGATAAATGGCCGCCGGTTTCGCGGGGAAGCTTCAGGGTAAAAGTCGCGCCATGGCCCGGCCCGCCGCTGGAAACATTCAAAGCGGCCCCCATTTCGTGGGCAAAGAGGACGGCGCTATGCAGACCGAAACCGTGGCCGTCTTTTTTTGTCGTGAATCCGTGGGCAAAAATGCGGGTCAGATGTTCCGGCGATATGCCGACGCCATTGTCGGAGACACTGATGTTGACGCTGGATTCCTCGGAATGCACCCGCAGGGCGATTTCCTTCTTCTGCCCAAACGGCATCTCGGCCAGCGCCTGCTTGGCGTTGCGGATGAGGTTGACCAGGATTTGCAATACCTTGTGTTTGTCGACCGAGACCGGAGGCACATCCTCGATCTGGCGGACGACATCGACGCCGTGCCTCTTCAGGGCGCCGAGATTCATGCGGAGGGCGTCATCCACGAGCGAAGCGACCGGCAGGATTTCGTAAAGACCGCCGACGTGAGTGTAGTTTTGCTGCAAGGCGACGATCTCTTTGATGTGGCCGATATTTTGCGTGAGGCTTTCGAGTTCTTTGAGGATGAGCGTCTGGTCGGTGGAAAGGCGACCGGCAAGGCGATCAATGAATTCGGGCAATTTTCGGCCGGCTTCGTCGTGCGTGAAGAATTCACCGAGATTTCCAGACTTTTCCTGAAGCAGTGTGGAGATTTTGCCCAGGCTCGAGACTTTCGATTTTCGGACGCGGTCGGAAACCACGGCACACGAGATGTTTACGCTATTGAGCACGTTGCCGACATTGTGGAGCACGTTCGTCGCCACCTCGGCCATACCAGCCCGGCGCGAGACATCCGTGATCTGTTTGTTCAGCCTTTGCAACTCGACCTCGCCCCGCTCGCGTTCCGCGATCTCGGTCTGAAGCTCGCTGTTTTTTCCGAAAAGGTCTTTCGTGCGATCCTGTACTCGTTGCTCGAGATTTTGATTGGCCGCATTCAGGGCAAAAAGAGCGGAGCCGACGGCGGCGACCAGCAAGCCGCAGAGCGCGTAGAGGAGCATTCGATTTCGCTGGGCGCGCTTGAGCGCCTCGCCGAATTGGGAATCGTAATCCGCCCTCGTGGCTTTGAGTTTCTGGACAAGTGCGCCGCTGACGAGCTCCCGGGCGAGGGATTCCACGCTGGCGCGATGCCGAAGGATGGAGTCGATATGCAGGCTCAGCCGGTTCAAGGAAGCATTGGCCGGGTGGTCTGGGCGCTGCGCCCGCCATTGTTTTAGCTTTCCCAACTCGAGATCCAGTTCCGCGCGAGAGCTGCCTTCCCCGCGAAAACCCTGTTCGAGAACGCGCAGCATCAAGCCGCTCAACAAGTCTTTCAACTCGCGATTTGCAGTGTCGTTGGGCAACTGCTCGAGCAGCTCTGCGCCAGCGAGTGGGAGATAACTCATCGAGTTGTTAAAAATCGCATTCTGCGACTTGAATCGCTCGAGCAGATCTCCTTTCCCGCGGATCGCGGTGATCAATTCGTCCGCGCCGGCATTGATCCGTGAACGTTCCGAGTCCTGGACGAAATTCGGCATGGCTTCCTTGAGATCTTCCGCGGAGCGCTCCAGGCTCTCCATCTGTTTGGTGAAGCCATCATAATCCTCGAGAATCAGGAATCGGCTCTTCAGCACGTCCTGATTCAAGGTTGCATTGACCTCCTGGAGATTCCCCAGATCGTCATCGATGCGCTGATACTGGGCGAAGACCAGGCGATTAGTCTTGACGTAGAAATAGACCAAGGCGCTCAGCACCGCCGAACCAAGGATAAAGTAGAGGACGGTGTTTCTCACAACGGCGCGCCTCGATATTCGCCCGTCAATGTTTCGAGGAACGATGAAATCTCCTCGATGTCCTCCTGAGACAGCTTCCGGCCCAACTGATATTGTCCCATCACTTCGATGGCTTCCTCCAGCGTCTCGGCAGAGCCGTCGTGAAAGTAAGGCGCGGTGAGCGCGACATTTCTCAGCCCGGGAACTTTGAAGACATGCCGGTCTTCTTCGTTATGCGTCACATTGAAGCGCCCCAGATCGGCCGATGTTGCCTTGCGTTCGGAATAGTAGTCGGCGACCGCGCCTAACTGCTCGAACATGTTTCCGCCGACATTGACTCCCTGATGGCAACTGGCGCAGCCGTAAGCCTTGAATTTCCGATAGCCTTCCTTTTCTTCGGCCGTGATGGCATCCTGTTTTCCCCGCAGATACTGGTCGAATCGGGAATTTGGAGTAATGAGCGAGCGTTCAAATTCGGCGATGGCGCTGCGGACCTGGGCCGGTTGGATCTCGCCGCCAAAGAGCGCTCGAAATTCCGTCACGTAGGCGGGATCCGCGCGCAGCTTGGCGAGCGTCTCCGACCAGGTGCTGGCCATTTCAGTAGGATTGAGCAGCGGCCCATCGACCTGCTCTTCGAGCGTGGCGGCCCGGCCGTCCCAAAACTGGCGAAAATTGAAGCCGCAATTGAAAACCGTCGGTGTATTCAAGGCTCCGCCCATTTTGCTAGCGGTGTTCGCATGCATTCCGGAATCGCCGCCGCCGTTATTCAAATCATGGCAGGAGGCGCACGCGGTGGCGCCATCACGCGCCAGGCGCGGGTCGTTAAAGAGACGTTCGCCGAGCTCGACCTTTCTTTGATCGAGATGGAGTTCGGTCGGAATTGGTTTGATGGGCTCGTGGATCGAAGTCTGCGGAATGCTTTCGATCTTGGGCGGCGGAGTCGAGACGCGATCCGGGCTGATCATCGCGCCAATGACGAAGAGGATTGGAACCACGAAGAGGACGAGCAATTTTGCGGTCATCTCGGGTCCGCGGGGCGCGCTTTGTTAGTCGACCGGCTAAAAGGGTGGGCGCGGAGGCGCTCGAAGAGATCGAGCTCTGCGCTCCGTGGCAAATGGGATAAGGACATCGGGGTGTTGCATCCTCATTAGCATTCCATGCACCGCGCCAGAGAGGGCAAACCCCGGGTGAACTCTGCGGCAACTTTGTAGAATAGATGTCAACACGCTCCATTAAAAGTGGAACAGTTGACTCGGTTGGTTTTACCCTGTCCCTGGGCGATCGGCTAGGTCAGTGAGACTGGGGCTCTAGATCAGATCGCGCAGTGGCGCACCAAGTCGTCGAGATTGAACACGCGGCGGCGGCCATTGACGGTGTTGCGGAAGACGACTTCGTACCAGCCGCTCATCCGTTCTGCGGCATAGAAATGGGGGCCGACGCGGATGGGCTCGTGGGTGAGGATGCGGTGGATGACTTGCTCGTATTTGGAACGTGGCACGGCCCGATATTCGCGGCGTTCCCAATCGATGATGCGACCGACGTCTTCGTAGGCGCCGGGGCGGTGGGCGAAGTCGAGGAGGGAGCGAGCGCGACCGTCGAAGATCGCGAAGATGTGGCGAATGACGGCGGGGTCGGCGTAGGTTTGGAGAGAATCGCGAAAGGGTTTCGCGCTTTCGGCGGCAATTTGGCGGAGAGTGACGGTGCGGCCGTCGACGAGGGACCAGAGGGGGAGATTCGGGTCCGTGGCGAAGGGGTTTTGCGGGAAGCAGTCGCTGCGGGCGAGGAAACCTTTGCGCGAGGTGTGCTTTCGTGGCGTGAAGCCGCGAATGAGGGGAAAGCCGCGGTCGACCAATTCGGCGAGGTGAAACGAAGGCCAGGCGCAGACGGCGGCAATGACGCCGATGGCGAAGGTGACCGCGGCGAGCATGAGCTCGGGATCGGGTGTGAAGTCGACCGTGACCTCAAGACGCTTTTCCCGAGGACGAACGCCGACTCCGGTGCTGCAACGATTCGCCGCGAGCAGCGCAATGGGCGCCGCGAGCAGGTAGGTGAGCAAGAGGGCGAGACGGCGCATGGACGCGGAGTTTGCGCCCAGGGTCTCGGGGACGGAGATATTGTAGTGCGTCGAGAATCCTTCCAGGCGGATGTGGGAGCCAGTGCGTTCCTCCCAGTGGTCGAGTTCCGCGCGCAGGAAGCGGATTTGCTCCCAGAGGGAGCGGACGGCGCGGATGCAGCAGCCGCTCTCCAACTCGATGATGGGCGTGGCCACCTCGACGACGCCGGTGTCGAAGTAGATGGCGCCGCCCGAGGGGAGGTGAAAGGAACGGCCGACCCGCGGAATCATGGGCGCTCGGATGATTTGCTGCGGGTTGCCGAAAACTTCCTCGGGGAGGCGTTTCTCACCGTCGACGTAGATGGTGAACTCCGCCTCCAGCCCAATGACCGGCCGACGCGCCTGTGCGGGAACGAATACTTTGCCAGACCGCGAATCGGAGCGGCGGGCGACGAGGGTGGTGGCGTCGGGTATTTTCGACATGGCGGCAAGTTCGAAACGGATATTGAGCCGTTTTCGGATGTGGGCTCCGAAGTGTTCGTTAGTTCGGATCAGGGCGGATCAGGTTTCGTCCAGGGAGCGCGATGCCAGCGTGACGTATCCGAGATCGAAATGGAGGTGGTCGTCGGTCTCCCCCGGGCCGTGGCCGGAGGGTTTTACCCGCACTTCCTGGCCGATGGCTGCGGCGAGGCGAGCGTAGCGGTCGATGGATTTCGCGTCATCCAGCAAGGTGTCGCCGACACGGTAGAGATCTGCTGCTGTGGCCCAGAGGTGAAGCGAGCCGGGAGCGGAGAAGCGATGGGCCGGCGAGCGGTAGCCGCCGTTTACGGCGACCATGACAGGGGCGCCTGCGCGCTCGCGGAATTCCTCGAGGTAACGCGCAAGGATGGAGACGGCGCAGGGGACATAGTGGGGAAACTCGCGGAGGAGGAGCGGGGCCTCGCGGCAATCCACCGACATGAGCTCGGAGAGCGTGAAGTGCGCAGTGAGCCTCGTGTCGCGGGCCTGCTGCCAGCTCTCGACGACGTAGAAAAAGCGCGGGAGGCGGTGGGCGTGCCCGTCGGTTCCCGTGACCAATTCACCAGGGCGAAGGAGCGCGCGGTGTGCGTCGGAAAGTTGCAGGCCGTCGGCGATTTCCAGCGGTGGACTCATGGCGCGCGTTCCTCCCGGGCGGAGCCGACGAGATAGCGATAGACGGCGCCGGAGATCTCGGCGACGGCTTTTACGCGCTTTTCCGTCTCGGGACGGGTTTCGGTCATGATCGCAACCACGTAGGGACGCCGGCCCTCGGGAAAAACGATGCCGGCGTCGTGGCAATGGGTGGAAATCTCGCCTGTCTTGTGCGCGATCCGGATATCTTCCGGCAGGCGAGCCGGGAGCATGCTGCGGAATTCCTGGGCGAAGAGGATGTCCAGGGCCTGTTGGCGTGAGGCTTCGGAGAGGTGGCGTTCGTCGAGGAAGAGATGAAAGAGTCCAACCAGGCCTTCGGCGGTAGCCTCGTTACAGAGGCCTTGCTCAAAGGCGGCGAGATCTTCCACGCCGCGGCGGACTTCAACGCCGGTCAAGCCGGTGGCGGAGAGGGCCTTGCGCACGAAATCGAGCGTGAGGTAGTCGAGGAGGAGGTTCGTGGCCAGATTGCTCGAGCGGACGATCATGGCCCGAGCCAATTGCAGCACCGGCAGCGAACGGCCGATGGAGCGATGGACCGAGCTGTCGCCATCGTGCTCGCGGTCGATGCGGAAGATGCCCCCGTCGGCAATGCTGACGAAGCGATTGCGGACCTGGAGATGATCGTCTAGACGGATGGCGCCTTCCTCGGCGGCCTTGAAGAGCGCGAAGAGCAGGGCGGCCTTGAAGGTGCTGGCGGCGTGAAATGAACGTTCGCCCTGATAGGAAAAACGCAGGGCGCTTTCGAAGTCGTGAAAAGCCACCGCGACTGCGCCGAGATGCGCTTTTTCCGAGATCTCCTGGATGCGGGCGAGCAGTTTCGAGCCGGGCATGAATTTCCCTTCCCTATCGCCAGCGAAGGCTCAGCCGGCCTTGGAATTTCCCTTCCCGCGGCCCTTGATCGGGACATTGGGATACAGCCCCGGGCAGCAGCCGATCTGCTCGACGAAAGCCTTGTTGAAGGCGCTAAGGCTGGCGTAGCCGACGGCCATCGCGGCTTCAGTGACGTTTACCTTGCCAGTGCGAATGAGTTCCGCGGCCTTTTCGATGCGCTTCATGCGCAGGAACTTCGGGATGCTGACGCCGGTGTGCTCGGTGAAGATGCGGCTCAGGTAGAAGGGGCTGCAGGACACGGCTTCGCCGAGCATTTCCAGCGAGGGCGGGTTTTCCAGGTCGCGGGCGATGAGGTGGCAGGCGCGCTCCACGCGCTCGCGGTTCGCGCGCTGGTGGCGGTGGCAGAAAAGTTCGTCGGGATTTTCCGCGGGAAAGAGCGTCTGAGAGAGGATTTCCAGCACGCGGCCGAGGTACCAGATGTCGCGTCCGGCTGGGGGCGCGGGCGGGGAGACAAATTGCACGCGCGTGGTGAGGAGCGAGGCCGGCATGGCGAGGACCTCGAGGTGGCAGGACCCGGCGCCCTTGTTTTCAATGAAGCCGCGGACGGGCTCCTTGAGCCGGTCGAGCATGGCGGAAAAGTGGGTGTGGAGAAACTCGGGAGACAATTCCACCGTGAGAAAGCGATGGATCGAGCCAGCCTGGCGCGTGGCGAGCATACGGCGGCCGGGCGTCGTGTAGACCGCGAGTTGGTTCACACCGAGCGCTTGCTGGCCGTTGCCATCGTCGAGTACAGCCGCGCCGGAAAAGTTGAGGCAAATTTCCAGACTATGTTTGTGGAAACTGCGGCTCCAGTCCATGTCGCGCTCCAGTCGGAAATCGTGCCACTCCACGCTGAGCCCACCGCCGAAAATGCTGCCGTGCAGCGGCTTCCACGTGCCGACGATGTCGCGCCAGGCGGCGGCTTCTTCGGAGCCGGCCGGGTGCGTGGGTTTCGATTCTGGCGCGATGGATTTCAACGACTCGAGTTGACCGCAGTCTGGCCGAATTGCAAACGGTGATTCAGCGTCGGCCGAAGGCGCTCTCGCCAGGAATGGGCTGGCGCGTGTCGCCCGGGGTGAGGAGCCAGCGCAGCACGTCGACCCGCTTGTCGATGGGCAGCGAGTAGTGGCCGTCATCGGGATAGTACGAGGACTCACAGCGCGGCGCGAGGGCGGCAAGGCGACGGCTCATTCCCGGAGGGATAATGACGTCCTGCTCCCCATGCCAGAAGGCGATCGCTGTGTCAGTCTCGAGCAGATCGAAGCCCCACGGGGCGAAATAGATGCGCAGGTCTTGCGCCGGTCCGCGAACGCCCTGGCGCAGGGCCTCGCCGAAGCTGGCCGCGAGCAGGGCGCGGATTTCCGGGGCTTCCAGAGCCGCGCGATCGGCCGGCGGCAGCGTGCGGGCCATCGCGTCGATGAGCGTGGCCGGCCGGGTGCGCAAGCCGCGGAGCACGGTGTAACTCAGCGGCCGGCTGATCATGGAAGGGCTCTGCCGGAGGAGTCCGCAGGCGAGCTGGCGCGCCCGCTGCATGCCCAGCGTAGAATCCGCATGTGTGAGCGGGCCCACGCCGCAAACGACGGCGGCGCGGGCGACGCGATGCTCCAGCAACGCCGCGCAGGCCAAGGCATAGGGGCCGCCGCCAGAAATGCCGAGCACGGAAAAGCGGCCGATTTTGAGCGCATTGGCCAGCAGGTGGATATCGCGCGGCCAGGCCGCGAGTTTCCGGTGCGGCACAAAGGTGGAGAGTCCATACCCCGGCCGATCCACGGCGATAATGCGTGCGCCGAGTTCGAGCCCGGCTTCATGGAGCAACTCGCCCTCCAGACGCGAGCCGGGCCAACCGTGAAAATAGAAGATGGGCTGACCACGCGGCGAACCGTACTCGGCGTAGCCGAGCATACGGCCGGCGCCGAGCGGCAAAAGCTGATCCAGGGCAGTCCGGTCGCGGAGATCGGCTTCCATCAGGAGGTATGGTTACAGTCCATACGGGCGATTGCGCAGATCTCTTGCCATACGCTCGAGCAGCAGGGAGGATTTCGCTGCGTCGCTGCAAGGAAATTTGCGTTTACGCCGCTCCGTCCGCGGAACTGGAAAAGTAAGAGCCGTCTTCCTCCGCCGACTCCGCCGCGAGCCGGCTTTGCACGGCGCGTCGCTTCAACTCGCCGGCGCGTTCCGAGAGTTGGCAAACGGACTCGTGCAACTGACGGCCAAATTCCTTCCGGCAGCCATGGCCCTGCACCGGCGCCGCGCAGGCCACCGTGCCGTGGATACAGCGTTTCGAGAACAGATTCCAGAGATGTGGGCCGAAAGTGAGATCGCCCCAGTAGCAAACCTCGGTCTCCGCGGCGCCGTCTTCCAGTGCATAGCCGACCCAGCCGGCGGTCACGGGCTGCTGGCTCTGGAGCGCGGGTTCCAGGAGAGAAGTGCGGAAGGGCAGGACCTTCGTGCCATCCGTGCTCGTGCCTTCCGGGAAGATGCAGAGCTGCACGCCCAGGGCGAGATGCTCGTGGATGAGGCTGGTGATGCGACCGACGTCGAGACGCTTCGTGCGGTCGATGAAGATCGTGCCGGCGCTGGCGGCGATCCAACCGATGACCGGCCAGGCGCGAACGTCGCTTTTCGAGACGAAAACCACGGGATGCCGGGCGGCGAGAGCGACGATGTCGAGGTAGCTCACGTGGTTGAAGACCAGCAGGCCGGAATTGGCGCGTTCACCTTCGTAGCGCACGCGCAGATCGAGAACCCGGACGAGTTTTTGGCAAATGCGCTGAAGCCAGAGCGCGCCATCGAGCGGCCCGCGGATGCGCCCAAAGAAACGGAGGATGAGGAACTCCAGCCCGGCGGCGGCCAGGACGCTGGCAAAACCGATCGCCCGGCTGATCTGCCGCAGGCGGGTGGGAAAGGTGATCTTCGGAGAGCCCGTGAGCGGCGGCTCGAAGGCGGCGGTAAGCGTGCTCATGATTATGAAATCAGCCGATGAGCCGGGCAGCGCTTTCCGGCAAGGTTTCGAGATCGAGGAGCGTGAGGAAATCGATGGTCTTGAAATCACGATCGATGGCCGGCGGGGCGCAAATCTTCGCGCCGAGCGAGAGATAAGCGGCCATGAGTTTCGGCGGGCGCGGGGCCCTAGCGTCGCCGGCTTCGCCGAAGCAGGTGTAGGCGGAAAGCGGCAGCGTTTGCCATGCTGCGGGCGCGAGGAAACGCTGGGCAAACGCGGCATGCAGCGCGAGGCCTTCGGCTTCGTTTTGCGAATTCAGCGAGCCGCAGCCGATGAGGTAGCGGCAGCCGCGCTCGGCCGCGTAGTCGGCGATGCCGCGCCAGAGGAGGCCGAGGACGACGAGATTCCGATGATCCCGCGCCACACAGGCGCGGCCGAGTTCGATGATCTGCCCACGCATGGATTCGTAGGGCGAGAGGTAGAATTCCTGACTCGAGTAGTAGCCGAGATGGGCGGCGGCATTGGCGCCTGTCTGCAGGCGGTAGGTGCCGACGACCTCGCCATCGCATTCGACGAGGAGGTGGTCGCAGACCTCGTCAAAGGGGTCCTCGTCGCGGCAGGTGTGGTAGGAGGCCTCCAGGCCTTCATTTAATTCGACGTTAAAGACCAGAAAGCGAAGGCTCTGCGCGGCTCGGATGTCCCGGATATTGTCGGCCAGCCGGACGGAGTAGCGCTGTTGAGCATTGCCACGGGCGAGAATTCGGCTGCCCATGACGGGGGAAACGCGTGCATCGCTAGCCGCAGGCGCTGGCGCGGAAGGCATAATCAGATTCACGATAACAATCAGAGCATCGCTATGATTCAGGACCGTGACGGCTGCGTGACGATTTGGCGAATTTGCAAGGCCTTGTTTCGAGCGAGTGAAATGGGGCGAGGGGAGGGAGGGTGGGCGCGAGTTATGCTGCGCCGGGCGCAAGTCTTCTGGTCTTGCCGTGAAGCGAGTTTTTCGAGCCTATAGGGCCCTGCCGGGGAGCGCTTTTGCTTTTCGGCCCGATTCATCCTTCGCTTATGCTCGACTCTTCTCATCGCAAACGTGTTTTGATCTTGGGCGGCGGTTTCGCCGGCTTTTATACCGCGCTGGATCTTGATCGACGGCTGGCCTGGGATCGCTCGTTCGAGGTCGTGCTAGTTAACGAGGATAACTTTTTCCTGTTTACGCCGATGTTGCACGAGGTGGCGGCGAGCGACCTGGATCCCACGCACATTGTGAATCCGCTCCGGAAAATGTTGCGGAATACCACCTTTTACGAGGCCACGGCGACCGCGATCGATCTGGAGAAGCGCAGGGTGACGGTTTGCAATGGGCCGACGCGGCGCGAGCGGGAGCTGGAGTACGACTATCTCGTGTTGGCGCTCGGCTCGGAGACGAATTTCTTCGATCTGGAAGGCCTCGCCGAACACGCGGTGACCATGAAAACGCTCACGGATGCGATGTTCCTGCGCAATCGCATCCTGGCGGTGCTGGAATCTGCCAGCCTCGAGGTCGATGAAGCACGCCGGAAGAAGCTCCTTTCCTTTGTGGTGGCGGGTGGTGGATTCGCCGGCGTAGAGACGATCGGCGCGGTGAACGATTTCGTGCGGGGTTCGCTGCGCTTCTATCCGCTGCTCAAGGAGAGCGAAGTCCGACTGGCGCTGGTGCACCCGCAGGCCGTCATTTTACCGGAACTTGGCGAGGAACTGGGCCGGTACGCCCAGCAAAAGCTTTCCGAGCGAAACATCGAGATCCTTGTGAATACACGGGTGAGTTCCTTTGCCAACGAGTGCGTGGTCCTGGGCGACGGACGGCGCATCGACGCGCATACGCTCATCTGGACGGCCGGAGTGACGCCGAGCCGAGTGCTGGGGCCGCTGCCCTGCGCGAAAGAGAAAGGGCGGGTGGTGGTCAATGGCTGCTTCGAAGTGGACGGATTCCCAAATGTCTGGGCGCTGGGGGATTGCGCTTGGCTCATCGATCCGGACACCGGCAAGCCCTACCCACCCACAGCGCAGCATGCCATGCGGCAGGGGAAGGTGGCGGCGGCCAATATTTACGCGGCGGTAACGGGTTCGGGGGAAAAGCGGGTTTTCAGCTACAAGATGCTGGGAATGTTGGCGGCGATCGGCCAGAGGACCGGGGTGGCGAATATCCTCGGGATGAATTTCTCGGGCTTTTTCGCGTGGTGGCTGTGGCGGACGGTCTACCTCTCGAAGTTGCCGGGATTGGAGAAGAAGTTCCGGGTCGTAATTGACTGGACCTTGGATCTTTTCTTCCAGCAGGACATCGTGCAATTCATCACCGCCCGCGGCGTCGAACAGCTGACCCGGCGGTTGGCCGCGATGCAAAAACTGAAGTAGGCGAGCCAAACGCCTCTCTTTCAACGCACTCCGACGCTTCGTCCTTGGACGACGCCCTGTCTTCCGGTCTTGCCCTGTCGCGGGACACGGCTTAGATAAGCGCCTCCCTGTCCCAAACCCCGATGCCCCTGGTCTCTGAAAAACTGAAATTCCGCGAAGCCGAAGTGTCCCAGACTTTTCTGCGTGTCTGAGCGCCAGAAAGTAGGCTGGCGATAACCTATCGAGCGACCTGATGGTCTTTTGGCTCCGGCCAACGTTGCTGCTCACTTCGTAATCTCGCCAGACGGCGGCTCGTTTTGCGCCTGAGCCGATGTCAAAAAGCCTAGCGATCTCGCACCATAGCGATTTTAAAAACACGCCCTAAAGTTTCCGATGCTTTCCTGTTCGACCTGTTGGAATTCCCAGCGCCATACCGATGGCGAGGCCATGGTGGATGAGATCCTCAGCCTCGGCTTTGAGCGGGTGGAGTTGGGTCATGGCATCCGCCTCACGCTCATGGAGGGAATCTTGCGGGCGAAGGAAAAGGGGAAGGTCAAGTTCTCCTCACTGCACAATTTCTGCCCGCTGCCTGTCGAAATCACCAAGCCGTCGCCGGATTGCTACCAGTTTTCCTCGCCGGACTCTCGGGAGCGCGATCGGGCGGTGCGGTTTTCGCATCAGACCATCGATTTTGCCGTCCGCCTGGGTGCGCCCCACGTCGTGCTGCATCTGGGCCGGGTGCCGATCGATGACTACACGGATAAACTCGTGCGCCTGGCCGAGGTGGGCATGCATCTCTCGCGCGGCTATGTGCAGACCAAACTGGAGGGGTTGCGCAAGCGTGAGGCGGCGGCCGAGCGGCCGTTCCAGCGCTCGCTGGAATGCATGGCAAAGATTGCCGAATATGCCGAACGCAAGGGGATAACCCTCGGGGTGGAGAGCCGGCATTCCTTCGAGGAGATTCCTTCCGAGGAGGAGATGGTGGATGTGCTCGACGCCTTTGCCGTGCCCCATGTCTGCTACTGGCATGACTTCGGGCATGTCCAAGTGAAGCACAATCTCGGCTTTCTGAATCATGTGGAGTGGATGGAACGAGTCGCCCACCGGCTCGTGGGTTGCCATTTGCACGATACGCAGTGGCCGGGGCGCGATCATATGCCGCCTTTCACCGGGGACGTGCCGTACGATCAGCTCGTCGCTTTGCTCCCACGTAAGGAGAAGACCCTTTTCGTTTTTGAGATGAGCCCGCGGCGGACGGCCGAGGAGATCATTGAGGCGCGAAAGAAGTGGGTCGAACGATTTGGACCGTAACGGATGGCCTCTCGATATAAGAAGTACGCAATCGGTCTCCTGCAACTCGCCATCACGGCGGCGGTGCTTACGTGGCTTTTCAGCGACTCGCACAAGCGCGCGGAAATGGCTCTGGCCCTCAAACAGGCGGACCCGCTTTGGATTGTTTACGGTGTGCTGGCCTACGGGGTGGTTGAAATGATTGCCGGCTGGCGCTGGGTCAAGCTTTTGAAGGTGCAGGGGATCGAACTCGGACTGGTGCGGACGATGACGCTGTTGCTCATCGGGCTCTTCTTCAATTTCTTCATTCCCGGCGGCACCGGCGGAGATGTGATGAAGATCTTTTACCTGGTAAAGGAGGCTCCGGGGAAGGCGACCGGGGCAGTGCTTTCGGTGCTCGTTGACCGGATCATCGGCCTCATCGGGCTCATTCTCATGTCGGCGTTGATCATCTTTACGCAGTGGAATTGGCTGACCGCGAACGGAGAGACGTACTACTACGTGTGGGCCGCCTTGATCGTGCTCGGTGTGAGCGTCGGAGTGGTGGGGTTTTCGATGATTCTCACCGCGCTGGGGGTGGTTCATCGGCTGCCGCCGCGGTTTCCGGGGCGGGAAAAGCTGGCGGAAATCGCCCTCGGGTACAGCCTGTATGCCAAGGCGTGGCCGACGGCGCTTTTCGCCTTGATGACCTCGATTGCGGCGCATCTGGGCTATTTTTTCATCTTCTACTGCGCGGCGCGAGCCTTTGCGGCTCCCACGATCGTGGCTCCGAATTTCTCGCAGCTTTGCGCGATTATGCCGGTTATCAATACAATCACGGCGCTGCCGATTGGCGTAGGCGGACTGGGCATTCGCGAAGGGCTTTTTCAGGTCTTCCTCAATCGTCTCGTCGGTGTGGATGAAGGCGTGGCCGTGCTCATTTCGACCACGGGGTTTTTTATGACGGCGGTCTGGGGCGCCTTGGGCGGGTTGCTTTACCTGGGATATCGGCCGGCGCGTCATGCGCGCATGAGCGAGATCGATCAGGAGGTAGCAGCGCTCGAGCATGATCTGGCCGAGGATGAACTGGCGCTGGAGATCATTGAAGACCCGGTTGATTAAGGGGAATTTGAGATGCGTGCGCGCCGACGAGATCGCCCTTGGGTGACGGTGAATTTCGCGATTACATGGGATGCCCGCATTTCCACCCGCAAGGGGACGCCGGCCGATTTTTCCTCGAAAGGCGACAAGCGCCGGCTCCTGGAAATCCGCGCGCAGGCGGATGCCGTGCTCGTCGGCGCGGGGACGGTGGCGAAGGATACGATGACGATGGGGATGCCGGCGGCCGATTTACGCGCGGAGAGGGTGGCGCGGGGACAGGCGCCTGAGCCGCTGCGCGTGGTGTTGAGCAATTCCGGGCGTATCGATCCGGATCTGCGCCTCTTTTCGGTCAAAGCCGGGCCGATCGTGATTTTTACGTCGGATCGCATGGTGCGGCGAACTCGCGAGGCGTTGGCGGGGAAGGCGGAACTGCGAATAAGCGGAGGAGACGTAGTGGATCTGCCGGAAATGATGCGCGCCTTGCGCCGCGATTTTGCCGTGCGCCAGGTCGATTGCGAGGGCGGCGGGCAGGTCTGCCGCAGTCTGCTCGAGGCGGATCTCGTGGATGAACTTTACCTCACATTTTGCCCGAAGATCTTCGGCGGAGCCAAAGCGCCGACGATCACTGGCCTGCTTGGCGAATATCTCCCGCGCGCCGCTCGGTGCACCATCGAATCCATGGAAGTCGTAGACGGCGAATGCTTTCTGCGCTGCCGCATCCGACGCTGAAAATCGTTCGGGAACGCTGCGGAGCGCTGGACGCGTTCCCTTCCATCGCTACTGTACCGCCGCCCGTGCATACCGCTACATCCGTCCACATTTGCGCTCCCCGCGAAGAAATCTTCGCTCTCGTCAGCGATCTCACGCGCTGGCCCGATTTGCTGCCGCACTACCGCTGGGTAAAGATCCTCGGTCACGAGCAGGGCAGGCAGATCGTGCACATGTCAGCGCGCCGCACCGGCATCCCGATTTCCTGGGTCTCGGCCTACGAGGCGCACGCGCAGGATCTCGAGCTGCGTTTCGAGCATCGCGAGGCGTGGACGAAGGGAATGCGGGTGATTTGGACACTCACGCCGACGCGCGATGGCACGCGAGTGGAGATAGTTCACGACCTCACCTTTCGCGTGAAAGGGCTCGGGTGGTTTGTCGAGCCGATTATCGGCGGGTTTTTTATCGGTAATATCGCGCAGAAGACGCTCAATACATTTAAACGGATCCTGGAAGAGGGCGCGGCGAAAACGGGGTCGAAAAAGGAAACCGAGGTCAAGCACTAATGGGTACGGTGAATCTGCCAGGGCCCGCGCGACGTCGCGCGGTCATCACGGGGCTGGGCCCGATCACTTGCGCCGGCATCGGCCGCGATCCTTTCTGGTATAACATCGTCGGGGCGCGCAGCGGCATCACGCGGCTGAGTTATTTCGACACCAGCGCTTACAAGGCGCACTGCGCCGGCGAGGTGCGAGATTGGGATCCGACGGCGTTCTTTCCGCCGCACCGGCTGAAACGGCTGGATCGCTATGCGCAGTTTTCGGTGGCCTCGGCGCTGCTCGCGTTGGATGACGCCAAACTGTCGTGGTCGCGGGAGAAACCGCAGGCGCGATACGGGGTGAGTTTCGGCACGGCGCTGGGCGGCATTTCCAATGCCGAAAGCGAGCACATGAGCTTTCTCCAGCATGGTCAGCGTGGCGTGAATCAGACGCTGGCCTTGCAGGTCTTTGGCGGCTCGGGGCACTCGAATATTGCCATCGAATGCGGCTTCCGCGGGGTCGGGACGACAAATTCGAACTCCTGCGCGAGCGGCGTGGTCTCGGTCGGCGAAGCCCTGCGCTACATTCGGGACGGCATGGCCGACGTGATCATCGCGGGCGGGGCTGAGGCGCCGCTTTCCCCGCTGACCTTCGGGGCATTTGATTTCATCAAGACCATGAGCCGCTGGAACGGCGAGCCGGCTTCGCTGTCGTGTCGTCCATTTGATGTCGCGCGCGATGGCTTTGTGATGGGCGAAGGCGCGGCCTGTGTGGTGGTGGAGGAGCGCGAACATGCGCTTCGTCGCGGGGCTTACATCTATGCCGAGGTGCTGGGTTATAGCCTGAACAACGAGGCCTGGCACATGACCACGCCCTTGCCGGGTGGGGAATGTGTACAGCGGTGCATGCGCGAAGCGCTCGCTGACGCACGGGTGGCGCCGGAACAGATCGACTACATCAACGCACATGCCAGCGCCACGCAGGCAAACGACGCGAATGAATCGACGTGCATCAAGGAAGTCTTCGGCGCGCACGCGAACCGTTTGGCGGTGAGCGGAACCAAGCCATTTACCGCGCATCCGCTCGGGGCAACCGGCTCGATCGAAACGGTCCTGTGCGCGCTGGCGCTCGATCGCAGTTTTCTGCCGCCGACCTTGAACGTGGAAAACGTGACCCCCGAGTGTGTCTTCGATGTGGTGCCAAACAAAGGGCGTGAGCAGAAGCTGCGCTTTGCAATGAATAATGCGTTCGGCTTCGGCGGCATCAATGCATCGCTGGTTCTAGGGAGCGCGCGGACGGGGGTATACTAGCCTACAGATACTCTCGCCTTCTTGTGAGCACGCTTTCGCTTACGTCGACGCGGACTTTTTCGAAAGCGTCGGCGAGGTGTGATGGAAGCCGAAGTACACCGCCAGCCCGATCAGGGCGACGCCTAATCCAACAAGAGATTCGCGGGGATTCGAGCGCAGGATGTGGATCATCATCCAGAAGCTCACGGCGAGAAAGATGATCGGAGTGATGGGATAGCCCCAGGTCTTGTAGGGGCGAGGCAGGTTCGGTCGACGGATGCGGAGCACGATCACGCCGAGCACGGTCAGGAAGGAGCACAGGGTGAGCACGAGACCCATCTCCACCACGATGGATTCGAAAGTCGCGGTGAAGATGATGACGTTCACGATGAGAAGCTGGACAACGAGCGCTACCCGCGGAATGCCGCTGCGGGTACGCTTGGCCAGAACGTGCAGCGCGGGCATGTCTTCACCGATGGCCACGGACACTCGCGGTCCGATCCAAATCATCGATGAAATGTGGGAAATCAGACTGAGACAGATGAAGGCGTCCATGGCGCGCCCGCCCGTCTGGCCGAAAATGTGTGCGGCCGCGAGAGAGGCGACATTCGGCTTGTTTGCCGCCGCCGCCTGCGCCATGTCGCTCATCGGCGTGGTGTGCAGGAAAATGGCGTTGGCGCCCAGGTAGAGGCCGACCACGGCCAGAGTGGCGATGAGAACGGAGCGGAGCACATTGCGCTGAGGATCGCGGATCTCCGACACAATGTAAGTCGAAGCATTCCAGCCCGTGTAGGCATACATAACATACACCAGGCTTACGGCGAACGCGCTGCCACAGATGAGTTTCCCATCGCCGATCGCCGGCAGAAACGAGATGGGCTGGACTTCATGGGAAAACAGTCCCGCCACGATAAAGGCGAGAATGGTGAGCACCTTCAGCACCGTAAAGACGTTTTGAAAAGCGCTGCCGCGGCGCGTGCCGCTGAAGTGGACGGCCGAGCAGATCCAGACGATGGCGAGCGACAGCGCCAGGGAGCTGATCGAAGGCTGCGCATGGTGGCCGTATTCGCCAAAGGTCATGGCAGCCGCTGCGATGGGGGCGGCAAAGCCGACGGTGGCCGAGATCCAGCCGGCCATGAAGCCCACGGCAGGATGAAATATTTCCGAGAGAAAGTGATACTCACCGCCGGAGCGGGGCAACGCGGCTGCGAGTTCGGCATAAGCAAGGCCGCCGCAGAGGGCGCAGATTCCCCCTAGAAACCAGAGGGTCATGATGACGAACCCGGACGGCAGCGCTCCGACCTGGTAGCCAAGACTCGTGAAGATGCCCATCCCCACCATGCTGGAGAGGACGATATTAGCCGCCGTGAAGAGCGAGATAGTCCTGGCGCGGGCAGGCGGCTGCCTGATGACCGCCGGTTCCTGAAGAGTTGCTGCCATTTGCGCGGATATCGTACCGGGCTAGGCGTTCGGTCGGCAAGCCGCGAGCGACCGCTGGCACGAATTGGGGCCTGATTTTAATGGATCGAACTCTTACTGCCCCATCAGCACGATGGGCCCTGGGCCTTCAGTGCCGCTCGCTCCGCCTTTGCGCTCGCGGCTGACGGCAAACTTATCGGCCTCCTTGATCGGCACATCGACCTTGAAGACCAGGCGCGCGCCGCCTTTCTCGTCCACATGGACGAGGCCGCCGCTCACCGGTTGGGTGTAGTGCGGATCGATGATCCAGAGCTGATAATCCTGGGCCGGACCCGGCTTCGGCAGTTTCTCCAGCGTCACGATGCCGCGCTGTTGATCGTTATCCCAAGCGACAGAGCCGGCGATGGCGGGCGCGCCTTTGACTTGGGAGGAGAGCGTGGCGATGCGCAGCTTGGAAAGCGCGTCCTCTTTTTTCAGGCCGGCGATGGTTTTTTCCGCCTCGGCGGCCTTGTCCCGCAGACTGGCGAGCTCTGCCTCGGCGGCGGACTGCTTTTGCTCGGCCGCCTTTTGCTTGTCTTCGGCGGACTTCTTCTGCGTTTGCAGGGACTCGAGAAGTTGCGCCGATTTTGCTCCGGCATCGGCCGTCGTACGGAGCTTCTCGAGTTCCTGTTGCTCGGTGGTTTCTTTGGCCTGCAGTTTTTCCAGATTGGCGTGAATCGTTGCCGCCTGGGCGGAAAGCGTCGCTTCCTGCTGCTTCAGTTGATGACGATCCAAAGCCAGAAATCCGGCAAAAACGGCGAGCGCGGCAGCGATGGCCCAGGGCAGCCAGCCCAGGCCCGCGCCTGTGCCCGTCTCAGGGCGGGCAGGCCGCTCCGTCGAAGGCAGTGGCGCGCGACCGCCCCGGATTTGCGCTAGCAGTTTCGCCCGTACGGAGGCGGCAGGCTTCGTCTGCGTCGGCGTGCAGGCCAGCCCTTCCACGGTCTCCTGGAGTTCCTGCACCAGGAGCTGTAAATCGACATCGGCCCAAAGTTCCTCTTCAAACGCAGCAGACTCTTCCCAACTGAGCAGCCCGAGTGTGTAAAGAGTGGCGAGTTCCTCGAATTCCTCGTTCATAGCCGGCGAGCCAGGTAGTCCCGGAGTTTGAGCATTCCGCGGCGAATGCGTGCTTTCACGGTGCCGAGCGGTTCCTTGAGCGCCTCGGAGATTTCTGTTTGCGACAGGCCCTTGAAAAAGGCCATCTCGATGGCCTCCCGCTGCTCGATGGGGATCTGCTGCAAGGCAGCGCGAATGGCCGCGGCATTTTCATGGAGCTGAACGGTGGCATCCTCCGTCTCCTCCGCGCCATTGCTTTTCGTTTCGCCGAGCAGCGCTTCCTCGTTGCGGGATTGCCGCTGGCGCTGGCGCAGGCGATCGATGGCCTTGCTGCGCGCGATCAGGACCAGCCACGTGAAGACGGCGCAGCGATTGGGATCGTAGGTCTCGGCCTTTTTCCAGACCTGGACAAAGGTCGACTGCAGCGCATCCTCGGCATCCTCCACGCTTTGCAGCATTTTCAGAAGCAAGGAGTAGAGCGGCTTGGAGAACCGATCGTAGAGCTGGAGAAATGCCGTCTCGTCTGCCGCGCCGACCGCCGCGAGCAGCGCCGAATCCTGCGGCGCTGAACTTTCACGAGAAGTCATATGTGGATAAACGCATGGAGAAGGAAGAGCGGCTGCGCGTCCGGGCGCACGACCGCCGAGCGCCATGAGAGACAAGAACGGGGGGAGCGTAAAGCTTTTTGCGGGAAAGGTCGCAAGCACGTTAGTTGAGACGCTGCATTCCAGAAAATAGACGCAAAATTCGCGGCGCCTCGTTCAGCCGGGCCGCCATTTGCCCGCTCATCTCCCATCTCGGGCTGTCAATGGCTGTCAGTGGGAATGGATATGAATTAACCGCCAAAGCCTTGCCAGTGGACAGAATTTACGCCACCACTCTCTCTGTCACTCTTGCCTTCCTCCCACATGCAGAGGGCAATCCAATTTGCCATCTGCGGCTCCCGCTGACCCATGCCATCCTATCCGCATCTTGCAACTCCGCCTCCGCCGTCTCCGCCGCCGAAGAAGAAGTTCATCAAGCTTTGGCACAAGATCATCGCGAGCAAGATCCTGCTCATCAGCATCCTGGTGCATTTCCTGGCGGGGGTCGGCGCGACCTATTATGTCGTCCAGATCTCCCGGGCGAATCGAAAGAATACCTTCCAAAACGGGCCGCCCACGGTGAAGGCCAACAGCCGGGCCCTGGAGCACCAGGTCTCGATGGCCAAGAAGAAGAACACCATGAGTGCGCCGGCGCAGGCCAAACGCATCACGACCGCCGGCCTGGCGCATATTTCCCTTCCGGAAATGCCGTCCATGCCTACGGCGACGGAGATCACGCCCAATAAGATGAGCGGCCTCGGTGGCAATGGCACGGGCTTTGGGATCGGCGGGCAGGGGGGAATGGGGACGGGCGGGGGCGGCTTTGGGTTCAATTTGCCTGTGGCCCTGGGGGATCGCTGCACTCCGGCGGCGCGCGCCGCCGCCATGAGTGCGAATGGCGGGGATCCCAAGAGTGAACAGTCCATTCAAAAAGGGCTGCGCTGGCTCAAGGAGCACCAGAATGGCGACGGCTCCTGGGGTGATCACTACCACGTCTCGATGACCGGTCTCGCGCTGCTCAGTTTCATGGGCCATTGCGAGCGGCCGAATTCGGCGGAATTCGGGGGCAATGTTCGCAAAGCCATCGATTACCTCGTCGAAGTTGGGGAAGCGCAGAATGGCAAGTTGACGCACACCGGGGGCAATCCTTGGGTCTACGAGCATGCGATCGCCACCTATGCGCTTTCCGAAGCTTTCATTCTGACCAAGGAGCCGAAGATCGGCGAAGTCGTGAAAAAGGCGGTTTCGATGATTGTGAAAGGCCAGGGCCGCGACGGAGGTTGGGCCTATGAATACAATCGGGAGAAGAAAGGCGACACATCGGTCACCGGCTGGCAGGTTCAGGCGCTGAAAGCTGCGAACCTGACTGGCCTCGGCATCGACGGGATTGAATCCGCCATGCACCGCGCCGCCGACGATATCATGCGGGTGCGGGGCAAGAATGGCGGCTTTGGCTACGTCGATCCCGACGACAAGTGGAGTCTCACCGGGGTGGGGATTTTGTCGCTCCAGGTCATCCGCCACGAACGTGGCGAACCGGTGCGCAAGGCGCTGCACTTTGCCGTGGAGGACACGGCGGCTCCGAAGATAAACTACAGCGGCGGCGACGGCGCCAATCTCTATGCCTGGTATTATCTCACCCAGGCCTGTTTCCAGCATGGCGGCAACGCGTGGCACAAGTGGAATCGCGAATTCCAGCCCGAGATCAACGATCACCAGAGCGCTGACGGCAGCTGGCCGGATAACGGATCCAAGAAGATGGAGGAAGGCAACGGCGCCAGCATGGATAGCCAAGTCTATCGGACCACGCTCTGCATTCTCATGCTCGAGGTCTACTATCGCTACCTGGCGAGCAACCGCATGGAAGCGCCGACTTCCTGATGCGAAATGGTGAAATGGCGCAGTGTGGCGTGGCTTGACATTGTCGCAGCGCTGCACTCACATCGCCCACATGAAACTACCCCGTTTCCTGGCGGTCGTCGGCGTTAGCACGCTGATGCTCTCTGCGGCTGGCTTTTCCGAGGAAAAGAACGGCCTGAGTCTCAACGTCCAAAAGACGACGCTCGACCGAAACGACATGCGAAGCGGCTACATGTATGACCGGCTCGACCGCACGCAGGGCCTCAAGATCACGGTGAAGAACGAGTCTTTCAAAGACATGGGGGAGGGGGCGCTGGACTGGCAGATCCTCGTGCGGAAATATCTTTCCAACGTGGTCATGAGCTACAAGGGAACGGAAAAGGTGAAGTCCTTAAAAACGGGTGAAGCTCAGGATCTGAAAATCGGCGCCGCGGAAGTGACCGGCTGGCGGGATGGCGCTTACACCGAGAAGGACAAGATTGAGTGGCAGGTCGTCGTGAAGCAGGACGGCGTGGAAAAAATCCGCTCCCAGAGCACTTCCTCTTTCGATACCCTCGCAAAACGGGCCACGGCTGCCGCTCCGGTCCCAGGTCATTGAAACCTTCGCGCTTCTCAGAATCGGGAGCAATGGACGGCAGCCTATGGGCAGGCGGCGGAGGGCAAAACGGACCCGTGGCATGGGCAGCGCGCGCCAGCGCGACGGGCGCCTTCGAGTATTTCCGATCTCTCTCATGAATCCCGCCCAAATCTTCCTCGTGAGGATTGTTGTCCTTCACCTGCCTAAAGATCCGAATAGCAAAGGATTCGTCGCGCGCGCTTTCGTGGAATTCGCGCGCCCCGTGGACCCGGCGGATCCGGAAGTGAACGAGACCGTCTTCGAAGCGGCCAAGGCCGCAGTGGCGAAAGGTTATATTCTGAAAGGGCAAAAAGCCGAGTTTCAGCAAAAGTCCATCGAGCCCGTCCCGAAGATCTATGGAAAACCGGTGCAAAAGCCGCTCGCGCGCCCAGGGGGTATCCTGGCGCACCTCATGGGCGAGGAGCGGAAGTAACGGTGCGATCGAATTTTTTGGAATGCGGCTGCTTGCTCCTGTTTTGTCCGCGCGGCAATTTCGTGAGGCGGCCGGTCCGTTCGGAGTTTCGGGAGCAATACGCTAGCTAGCTAAACTAGGATCGCTTCGGCGGGCGCGGGGCTCGCCACGCGTTGGAGTTCGCTCTCCGAGCGCAGCCAGTCGTCCACATCATGGCCTTCGCGGTATCCGCCGGCTTCATAGTAGCTATAGGCGCGTGCGGCGATGGCTTCGTGGGAAATTTCCGAGCTCCGGGCGGCGTGAGAGCCGATAGCGGTTGGAGCTGCGTTAGTGATGGGAGCGGCGGGGGCGGCGATGGCAATCGGCTCTGGCTCCAGCGCTGTCTCTGCCGGAGGAATCGTGATTTCGTTGCGCTCCCAATGCCCGTCGGGAGCGATGACATATTCGCTGGCGCTTTCATGTTCGGCTCTGTCGGTGCGATTTAAGTGATCCTTGGTGGGTTCATCAAGGATGGTGGGATCGGCCGCTTCACCGACGGCGCTGCCGCCAAGTCCGCCAGCGACCGCTCCGATGACGGCCCCGATCACTCCACCGACGGGGCCGCCGACGATGAGACCGACCGCGGCTCCGGTGGCGCCCATGCCGGCGGCGCCGACGGTCGTTGCGACTGGATGCGCTCCGGGTTCATGGGTAATAGGGTCTTCGTGGCGGTGAGAATTTTCTACAATGGGGGTTTCCAGATCAGCCATAAGGATGGGAATATTTAGCGGCGCCGGTGCATCCGGAGCCGTAGAGATTCGCTGGAGCCGAGGCGAATGGCCCTGTGCGACGGATATGGAACGCGGCAAATTTTTCCATCCTGCGTCGGCGCATTTTGCGATAAGCCGTGACCATGAATTCAACCCTCGCCATTTGGTGCAACGCTCAACTGCCTGCCGAGATCATGGAACGGCTGCGGCTCGAGGCGGCGCCGCATCGCTTGCATGTTTCCACGGTGTCTTCCGCTTCGAATCTTACCGCGGGTTCGCCCGATCCCGCGATGGCCGAGGCGGATGTGGCCTTTGGCCAGCCAGACCCAGAGACTGCAGCCGCCTGCTCGCGGCTGCGCTGGGTCCACCTGACCAGCGCCGGCTACACGCGCTACGATACCGACGCGTTTCGCGCGGCCTTTCTGGCGCGCGGAGCTGCGCTGACCAATAGCTCCAGCGTCTATGCCGAGCCCTGCGCCGAGCACGCCATGGCCTTCATCCTGGCGCAGGCGCGGCAGTTGCCCCGGGCTCTCGACTCTCAGCGTGCGGATCGCGGCTGGCCCATCGTGGAGATCCGCGCGGCTTCACGGCTTTTGGCGGGAAAATCGTTTTTGCTGCTCGGCTACGGGGCGATTGGAAAGCGGCTCGCAGAATTGCTGACGCCCTATGGAGTACGCATCAGCGCGCTGCGGCGCAAAATCGGCGTCGAAAGTGGCGTGCAGATTCTCTCGGCCGCAGACCTCTTTCCCGCGCTGGCCGAGGCTGATCACGTGGTGAACATTCTGCCGGAGAGCGACGAAACGCGGGGCTTTGTTGGCGAGAAATTCTTTGCCGCGATGAAGCCCGGCGCGGTTTTTTATAACATCGGGCGCGGAGTCACGGTGGACCAGGCGGCTCTGGAGGAGGCGTTGCGAGCTGGTCGCCTTGCGGCGGCGCATCTGGACGTGACCTCCCCGGAGCCTTTGCCGCCAAATCACCCGCTTTGGACGACGCCAAATTGCTTCATCACGCCGCACACCGCAGGCGGCCACGATGCGGAGTTCTCCGCGCTCATCGAGCACTTCCTGGGCAACCTCCAGCGGTTCTGCGCCGGCGCGCCGCTCCACGATCGCATCGTGTAGGCCGGCGTCGCCGACTGCGGCTTCTGCGCTTGCCTTTGGGCCGCGCGAGGTCGGATGCTTCCATCTCACGCTGGCCTCCCATGATACTTCGCATCTTCCTCCTGCTGCTTCTTGCGTTGCCCTCCGCGGTTCTCGCCGCGCCGAAACACCTTCTCATTGTCGGGCAAAGCCCGGATGGCCATCCGCCGACCACCCATGAATTCATGGCCGGCGCGCGTTTGCTGCAAAAGCTGCTGGCGCCCTTTTCCGACGAAGTCGAAACCACCGTCGTCAAGGCAGATGAACCGTGGCCGGAAGGCCCTGGTCTCATCGACGCCGCGGATGGCATCGCGCTCTTTGTTACGCAGGGCGGCCGCTGGATGCAGACGGATCCGGCGCGCTATGCGGCGCTGAAGCGCTTGGCGGAAAGGAAGGGCGGCATCGCGGCCTTCCATTGGTCAGTGGGCGCGTATGATCCGCAGTTCATTCCGGGGCAGGTGGCGCTGCTCGGCGGTTCACGCGGTGGGCCGCAGCGGAAATACAAAGTTCTCGATAACGACGTGCACCTCTCCGTCGCGGAGCGCGCGCATCCGGTGTTGCGCGGGCTCAGCGATTTTCACATTAACGATGAGTTTTACTATCATCTCGATCTCGCCGCTCCGTCGCCGGCCTTCCATCCGCTGCTGACTACACCGATCGATGGCAACGAAGAGGTCATCGGCTGGGCGGTCGATCGCGCGGATGGCGGACGTTCCTTTGGCTATGTCGGGATGCATTTCCACTCGAACTGGGCGCGGCCGGAATATCGCCGGTTGGCAGTCCAGGCGGCCCTTTGGACCCTCGGCCTACCAATCCCCGAAGCCGGAGCGGCGGTGGAAGTAGATCCCAAGGACCTCGAATTGCCGCCCGCGCCGGAGGCAAAGCCTCCCGGAGAAAAAGGCGAGCCGGCGGGAGGCAAGTGGAGGGTGAGCGATTCTGTTATCCCAGAAGCGGAACCGGGATCGAGATTGGTTTGCGGTTTGGCACACACAAGAGAAAAGCTGGCAACACGTCCCGATGCGCGTTGGCGTTGCATATGCTACGCTTGATGTTGTGCGGAACCCACTCCTCTTCACGATCCAGATCGCAGGTGTACTTTGCCTGATTGCGCTCATTCCGGCTCCGCCGGCGTTTTCTGCCGAAGCGATGTTGGTCGGCTTCAAGCTCGACCACATGAAGACCAATTCTGAGTTCGACCGCCTCGTGGAGGCGTTGCACGAAAGTTCCCGGTCATTCAATTTCCTCCGCGAACATGGCTTTGACCACTCCGACGAAGCTTTCGAGAAGATGATTGCCGACAATCCCACCGTGTTGCGCAGCGTTCGCATCATTCGGCGCGATGAAAACGGACAACGTGTGATTCCCGGCTGGCCGGGAGTGGGCTTAGTCGAGGCGATCTCAGGCGACGATGGAAGCTCGCATCCCAAAAAGCCGGCTCGGGAAAAGCCTCGCCCGGTCTATTAGCAAACTGCGCGCACAATTAGGTGTGCTGCGCCCCCGCCTTCGCGGGACGTCTGAAGTTTGGCCAATTTCGAAGCGGTGCGACGCAAGCCCGCAGACACGCTGCTCCTTCCCGCGGACACACCCCAGGGCGGTTGAAAACCGCCGCTCCTTGGGGGGGGCGCTGACGACTGAATGTTGGGCGAAATTGCCGAAACTCCAGTGCGCCGTAAAACAGCGCGCCAAATTGCAATTGGCGCGCGTGACCTGTGCCAAGGAGCGGCGGTTTCCAATCGCCCTCGGTGTGTCCGTGGGATGGAACGGCGTGTCTGACGACTGGCGCTCCTCTAGTGAATGCCAAGGGCGCGCCAGGGAGGGGCGGCGTCTTGCCGCCCAGCCCGGGGCGTACCGCAAATGCTGGAGTCTGCCAATTTTCGCGCGCCCCCAACCCACCGCCGCGCAAGCGAAGCGGATTCGGCCGTCACTACGCAGTTCCGCAAAGAACCGCGAGATGGCCGGGCTCTCCTATAAAGGGAAGCCATCGTTGGTGCATAGGCGCAAAGCGTGGCCCGAAAGCGGCGCTTCGGGCATCGCCTGATGCTGATTTAAAATTTCAAAGAACGAATCCCTGGATGAACCAGGGGGTGTCCCGCAGGACGGTGGTGTGTGGTTGGATGTGTGTACGCC
>FTCV01001252.1_pt1 | contig 68920 bp, 51 predicted proteins | sample 1639691 | NCBI WGS metagenome assembly FTCV01 (sample SAMEA3914864, study PRJEB12502) | metagenome | biome: forest; material: soil | place: USA | collected 2012-03-12 | depth 0.3 m
AGCGGTGATTAGTGAGCGGTGAGGCCGCCGGTGTCGCGAGCAAACTTCGATTTCAGTGAAGCTTCAACTTTCGGATCGGAGACCTGGCTCCAGCCTTTATCGAGTTTGACCGCCGGCACCTTGGCCGCGATGGGCGGCAGATGATCCTTGGCGCCGCCTTTGATCGTGGGCGCGGCGACGACCATGGTGTTGTTATTCACCACAGAGAGATGGCCGCCGTTGGCGTTGACGGCGCCAACCGTGGCCTGACGAGAGATATTCAGCGGAACAAAAGGATGGCCGCCGCCACGGATGATCGTGTTGTTAACGGTGGTGATGTTCGGCCCGCCGCTATAGACGATGTTTTTGTTATAGGTGATATTGGTGATGTTAGTCGTCTTGTTGATGATCGTAACATTCTGCTGTACGGGCACGATCACCGACGCGAGGTGCGGAGAAGCTAGGTCACTGACTCCGCAAAAGTGATAGGCTCCCGGTCCGAGGCCGTAGGAGGTATCCGCCCAGATGCTGATGCCAACCGAAGGACGGAAGACCGATTCGGGGGGCAGAGGCGCCCAGCCGACATGGCCGCCGCCGAAGCGCCACGAGCACCAGGACGGCGCCCAGACGCGTCCCGGAACCCAATACCAGCCAGAATCCGCGCGGAACCAGCGGCCATAGTGATAGGTCGCCCAGCCAAATTCTTCGCTCGAATCCCAAGTCCAGCCGCCATTGTGAGCATAGCGCCATTGACCTTGTGTGTACGGACTCCAATCGGCGGCGACGCTATTCGGCTGCCAGCATCTACCGTAGGAGCCAACCTCCACCCAACGGCCGGATTTTTGCAAGCTGGGCGCGGAGTAGAAGGTGTCGCTGGAAACACCGACGTCGGAATTGCTATCGGAGTCGTTGGGGGCTTCCTGCGGCGTGTCTTCCACATCATTGGAAACACGGAGATTATTGGCCGCAATCGGCGGCGGCGCGGAGACGGCGCCGCGCGGAGGCGTCGAGACGGCGCCTTGCGGTACTTCCTGGTTGGTGACCAGATAGAGGCAGAAGGGCACACTGCCCAGGCGCTGGGTGATGGTCACGCCGGGCGTGGTCGCGCCGTCCCAGGTGAAGCGATAGCTGATGTAGTAGACTTGATTGGGATCGGCGAAGCCGCCGGGCGATGAGGTCGCGTCGTCTTCGTTGAAATAGTCGGTCTCGACCGCGGGCTGGCCGTCGCCGGCGAAGGACAGATCGACCTGGCGGTTTTGGCCCGAGAAATTTGCAATATAAATGCGGAGATCGTAGGTGCGGCCAGCGGCGAGAGTCGCCGGGTCGAGCACGATATATTGTTCGGATCCATTGTCCGCGCCATCGTTGAAGGTGTAGGTGGAAAGGGCTTGGCCGAGGGCGCCGTCGGCGCGGATGGTGGGCGTTTTTCCGCCGCCATTGGCCAGGGCGCCCGTGGCGGCGCTGAGTGTGAGGCCGGCTACCGAGGCATTGTTGCCGGAGATCTGCCATTGGGGGAACGCGATGCCATTGATGCCCAAGGGGGCTCCGCCGACGTTGCGTCCGCCGGCGGCGGCCGTGTAGTTTGCCTGGGGATCTATGCCAGATTGCGCATCACTGCCGGTCTCGGGGACGGCCGAATAGAAGATGGCTCCGGCCTGCGCCGCAGCGGCTGCGGCAAGTAGGGCCGTGGCGGCTAGATAAAACTGACGTGGAAGCAGGGTCATATGGGAAATATGGGAAAAGGGAAAAACCGGGTCGCTAGTTTTCTGACGGCCCCATGGCGCAATTTCTTCAAGAAAAATCGGCGGCGAGTGGGCGCGCACGCATCATAGGATTGTGCGAAGCTTCGTATCTCGCCGCGTTTTCGGGTGTGTGTCACGCCTTTCTTCGACCAGCGGATTCGCCTTACGGCTGGCCGCCGAAGGTGCAGTGATCGTCGAGATCCAGGACGTCGAACCACGTGCGGATGTCCTCCCGAAGCTTCGACCAAACGGCGATCTTCTCGGCAAAAATTTGCAAAGTCTCGGCATCGCTATCCGGGCCGCGCTGGAGGTGATAAGCGCTCCATTGTGCAATTTCCCAAGGCTGACGCTGCGGATTTGAATTCGCGTGGATCCACGCGAGCATTTCGCTGTCGGATTTTCCGATCGCGACTTCGGCTTTCAGCGCCTGTTCGTCGAGGCCGGTAAAATGGAAGAAGTGGCGGTCCATGCCAGCGCCGCCAAATTTAAAGGCGCCGTTTTTGCCGGCGATGGTCGCGCGACATTTGTCCAGGAGGCGCGGGAGAATGACAAAACCGCCGAGGGCGACGCGAGGGCTGCGGGGCGGGCGGAGAGTGAGATCGATTTCTTGCATGATCATTGGATGAGCGAAATGTTAATCGTCAAAGCGGGAGGATAAGTCCCAGCTGTTCTTTCATCGCGAGGAGCGCTTCGGCGTTGCCGACCGCGTCGTCCACAGGATGATGCGTGTGCCGCGTTTTGCGGAGATGTTTGAAATTTTTGGTCACATCGCGGGCGAGCCCTTTGTAGAGGGAGCCGAGATTCGCGGAGGAATGGCCAAAGGGACTTGCTCCGAGGTAGTGATGAAAGTACCAATTGATGAACTGCCAGTCGAAGCCGTTGTTGTCGGAGATGAACATGCACCGGCCCTTTGCCTGTATTCCGATCCACTCGCGAAAATTTGTCATCACTGCGGCCGGTTCGTCGAACTGCAACGTTTCTTCTCGAGTGAAGCCACTGATGGCCAGGGCCTCCGGGATCCACCGATCGGAAATCGGGCGGAGCCGGCCGTAAAATGTTTGAGAGAGGGTGGGTTCCACGAGGACGGCGCCGAAGCAAATCATCGAGTAGTCGCCGGGGATGGGCCCATCTGACTCGATATCAACCATAATATAACTCATGGCGGTAGATAATCGCGGATGAGTGACTGCGCAAGATCTCGCGAGACGCGGCCGCTTACATCGCCGCCGTTTCGCCTGCGGATATGCGGCGATCGTAGTCCGGATGGATGGTGCCGAAAAGCCGGTCCCAGACGAGCGTGTAGAAGCCAAAATTGTGCATCGGGTCGGCGTGATGCTGCGCGTGAAAGGTGCTCGTGCCGAGGAGGCGAAGTCCGGGCAATTTCATCCAGCGTCCCGGGACCGGTTCGACGCCGGCGTGGCCGATCGTGCCAAAAATGAGATTGAGCGTGAGATAGCACCCGGTTGCTTCCGCAGAAATGGGAAAAAGCATCAAAGCGACGATGAGGAGTCCGCCAAAGCCGATGACTTCAAACGGGTTGAGCACGAAGAGGCTCAGCGGATTCATCGACTCGTGGGTGTGATGCGTGCGATGCACGAGGGGATAGATCCAGGTGGCGTGGACCATCCAGTGCAGGGCGTACATCCCAAAATCCATGATGAAGAGGAGCAGCGCCAAGTCGAGCAGCGTTCGGGCCGGGCCGGGGAAGGTTACGGTGATCCAGCCAGCCTTCCAAAGCAGCCAGCCGACGATAGAGACGCACGAATTCAACAGGGTGGCGATCGCCGCGAGCCACTTGTCGTGAGGAGTGAGCGGTTGAGGGGCTGAGAAGAGCCGGCGTTGAGGAAAAATGCGTCCGAGCAGCCAGCAACCTACCACGCTTGCGCCGACGAAAAAGACGTTGCTCGCAATGCTGAAAACGACCCAGAGGGCGAAGGATTGTCCGTAGGCCCAATCGAAGAGGGGTTTCACGAGGTGCAGGTGGTTTTGGACAGTGTAGCAGCGGTGGTGCAGCGAACAAGGTGTAATGCCTTGCCGGATCGCGGCTCCCCGCCGTGCCAATTGGAAATTCACCCCTTTGCGCGTGACGAATCTGGAAATTCGTCACGAGTGGGCGCCGCTTCAGGATGTGGCGCGCAACCGCCCTCCTGGGTCGTGCAAAAGCAAAGTTGCCACCCGCCGCGAACGGCGGAGTGGCAACTTGCGAATTTTCGGACTCTAGTGAGTTCCGGCCTTAGAGGACTTCAGCGTAGGAGGTGCACTCCATGCTGACGGTGATTTCCGTCAGGGTTGGAGTGATCCATGCCGATGCGGATGTTTCTTGCGAAGTAGTCATGGTGATTACGAGTTTTTGTTATTGATGTTTCGCCGGCTCAGTTTGGAACCAGGAAGAGGTAGTCGAAGGACAGCGCATAGCCGCTGCTCGAGGCATTCTTGCCAGTCACGCTGAAGCGGAAGGCCTTCGTACCCGAGGTGCCGAAGGTCACCTGGCCGATGTCGACCATCGAGTAGGAGGCGGCGCTGCTGTATTCGTCGATCGCGGCTCCATGGTTGATGTACGTTCCGCCCGTTGTGGGGGCGATGGCGCACTGGAAGATGCCGTTGGCGGAGGTGTTCTTGACGCGGACCTTGATGTCATAGGTCCGGGCTTCGGGAACATTCACGCTGTAGGTCACGTAGCTGGTCGTGCCGGTGGCCGCGATGGTGCTGCCGTTGCCGCCGCTGAGCTTGGCGTCGGCGAAGGTCGAGACCGTGCCGGCATTGCTGGCGGCGACAGTGAGCGACTCGGCTTCCGAACGGATCGACGTGGGCTTGACCTGGATGTAATCCAGATTCACGTGCCCGCCGTCACCGGTGTCGTAGCTGTACTTGATGGTATTCGAACCGGCGGTCAGCGTCAGCACTTCGGTGGCGTCGCCCCAGAGATCCCACGTGCCCAAGTCGGGCAGCAAGGTCTGCTTGATCTTCGTGCCATTGACATAGACGCTGAGGGACTGGGTCTGCTGTTGGCCCGCGCCGTTGAGTGCATTGGCGTAGTGCAAGCGTACGTTGTACGAGCCTGCCACGGGAACCGAGACGGTGATCGTGTCGGATGCGCCGACCGCTTCGAAGCCGGCGACGAAGCCCGTGCCGGAGTAGTTGTTATGATCCGTCGCCGTCGCCGCGCCGCCCGCGAGCGTGCCGTTTTCGGCCTCATACAGGATGGAAGTCTCGATGTAGTCGAGATTGATGTTTGCGGTATCGCCCGTGTCGTAGCTGTACTTGATGGTGTTCGAGCCGGCGGTCAACGTGACGACTTCCGTCTCGTCGTTCCAGGTATCCCAGTTCGCCAGGTTAGCGCAGGTGATCTGTTTGATCTTCGTGCCGTTCACGTACAGGCTGACCGTCTTCGCGCCGCCCGAGGCATTGGCGTAGTGCAGACGCGTGGAGTATTTGCCCGCGACACCGGCGTTGACCGTAAAGGTCACGTTGGCGCCAGCGGTCCAAAACCCTTCGACGAAGCCCGTGCCAGAGTAGTTGGCATGGTTCGTATTCACGGCCGCGCCGCCTGCGAGGGTGGCGTTTTCCGCTTCGTAGATCGCGCCAGCCGGGGTCGGATAGAGACCGTAGGCCGCGAGGCGCTGACCGAAGGTCGCCTGGTACATCTTGCCATTCACGACCACCGGGCCGGGATTCTTGGCGAAGAGACCCATATCGTCGCGATTTTGCGCCTGATGGCTGTCCCAGAGCACGGAGGTGAGGTCTCCGGCATTGAAGGCGCGGAGGATGCCGGGCTGGACGGCGTTATTCGCATTGCCGGCGAAAACGGCTTCCGTCCAGAGGATGCCCTGGGTCGTGCCATTGGCCGAGATGGCCAGTTGGCCGCCAGGCATACTGCCGAGAGGTCCGGTGAAGGTCGACTGCGAGACCGGCGTGGTCGTGAGGGTCGTGCCGCCCCAGGTGAAGGCTTTACATTTGTCGCTCTCACCCCAGGTGTAGACCCACTTGTTGGTTCCGTTGTTAAAATAAACGGGACCGCCGTGCAGGTGGTTCAGGGCCTGTGCCGGATCGGTCACCATAAAGCTCTGGAGGCACGCGTCGGTCGACGCATTGTAACCGCCCATGCTCGAGGTGCTCACGAGGTAGAACTTGCCGTCCTTACCGCCGCCGACGAGATCGGTCGTGCCGGGGATGAGCATGATTCCGCCGCCGCCGAGGTCTTTGTCCGCGCTGTTCAGCGCGGCCTGGCTGGCGGGCGTGAAGTAATCCTGCCGGACGAGACTGCTGTTCAGCTTCAGGAAGCTTTCGCCTGCTTCGGCGCCGCCGGTGTTGAGGCTGAAGTTGCCGTTGCCGGTGGTGAAGTAGAGATAAGTGCCGTCGCCGACGATGCCGCCGCCGCTCATCCAGATGCCGCCGCGGCCTCCGGTGCCGGTGGTGTCGACATATGTCGCACCTTGCGTGAGCGTCGTGGCGCCGTAGCTCATGATCCACCCGTGGTAGTCGCCACAGTCATTGTGCGAGGAATAGCCGATGTAGACGTTGCCGCCTTGCAACAGGAGACCGAGGCGCTGATTATTGAGCTTCGGATCAAAGGTGATCCCCGAATTTGTGGCGGTGATGTCTTTCGGGCCGGAGAACTTCTCCGCGCCGCTCGTCACGTCGAGTGCGTGCAGGTAGCTGTGGTAGACGCCGGCGGTCTTCACCTTGGATACCAGGAAGAGCGTGCCGTTGGCCGTGTCGATGACGCCTGTGCCGACGACTCCGACCCAGTCGGACATGTCCGTACAGCAGCACTGCACGTCGCCGACCGGCACCGGAGCGCCGAGATTTACCGACCAGAGGGGAGCCATCTGGGTCGGATCTTCCGCGTCGAAGCAGTAAACATTGTTCTTCGTGGTGGCCACGTAGACGACGTTGTGGATCTTTCCGCCGGTCACGGTCACGTTATCCAGCGCCAGCGGCTGGGAGTAGATCTCGCCGTCGACGTTGCGGTCGAAGATCTTGCCGAAGGTGGTGGAGTTGACGTTGGTCTGGGTGAGGACCGTTTCGCTGAGGTTGCCGCCATCGCGGCCAGCATTGGCATGCTGTGTGGTGAACTGGACAGCCTGCGCCGAGGAGGCGAGGCCGAGGAGGATGAGACCGGCGCTTTTCAGCGTCTGGAACGTGTGTCCCAGGATCTCATGGTGAGGTCTTTTCATGCGGTGTGTTTTGTTCTTTTTTTGGGGCGGGGGAGAGTCGTGCTCGCCACGCATCACTCGAGTCGGAGAGAGCTCTGTGCGAATTGGAGGGGAAACGGAAAAGCCGGGCCGCTTCAGGGAGCAATTAATAAGCCAACTTCGGATGCGGGGATCTACAGAGAAATGCCCATACGGCGCTGTGTTTACAAAATGAAGACGCAGCGTAACTCGACGCGGATCGCGGGGAATAGATCATGCGGCGGCGCATAGATGCGCCCGGATTGTGAGGAAAACAAGTGGCATTTGTGTGAAGAGGCCAGCGCAATCCAGAGGTCTGCAAAGGCAGGTGCCGGACCGTACGCAAGCATTACAACGCTGTTACCTTGATCGATTCGTGAAGCGGATGTCAAGCGGGCGACAGCTGTAATTTTGGAATTGTTACGCCGCGATAGGTGTTTCTTGGGGTGAGTCGAAATAATCTCCTATTGGTTCGAAGGATATTTCTATCGCCGGGTATAGTAACTCCAGGCAGGTCTGGAAATACATTCTTTCGCGCCGAGAAATTTGCCTTTGGTGTTCCCTCGGTGGCGCACCAAAATGCCGCCGGTCGCGCTCTTGTATGATTGGCCAAACTGCTGTGTGTTGGCCAATTCTTTTCCGCGTGCAGCAGGTTTCTCCGATTTAGAAAATCAGGGTGTGATGCCGCGAGGTTTTTAAGGAATGCGGCGGTTCTCCGCCGCATTGGCGGGGCGACGTCGGGTGGCGTACGTTGAACCGTGGTCATTTCGACCTTCGTGTCCACACACTTCGGTCTGATGGCGTAGTTTTTACAGGGGGGGGCTCCGACCACTGCGCGTGAAACTTCGCGCAGCGTTGTCAATTGGCGCCGCGTGGACACCTTTCACGCGCCCAATCCGAAAGCGGCGGAGAACCGCGCGCACTCCAAAACATAGCGGCATTGCACGTGGATTTGCCCGCCTTACGCCGTTTGCCACTGTGGCGCAAAATCGGCCAAACTGGGGCGCGCCTTCGGCGTGCCGGACTCACTTTAAAGTGAGTCGGAAATTCACTTTACAGAGGGAAGAAAAACAAACGCTGTAATACGTATGCCGTTACTGACCTGCGGCGAGATCGACGGTCTGTCCCTCGCCACAACAGGAGCAACGGCCCGGGTGCGATCCGCCGACAGATGTGGAAAAGCCATTGCCCGTGGCGTCAGCGGGCCAACCGCCGTTGCGATCGAACGAGGTCTCGCAGGAGGCGCACATTTCGAGGGTTTCCCCGGAGGCGGACTTCCAGGTCACGACCTGAATGGGACGGTTGTCACTCATGGAGCCTGATGAAACTTCTCGTAGTGCTCCTTGAGCAGATCGTCGCCGAAGTCGTTGTCGAAATCGCGCCAGACGGAATGGATGTGGTTCGCGTCGTTTTGCGTATTGTCGTACTCCAGCACGAAGGTCGGCCCCTGCACCCGATAGTAGTGCGGTTGACCGGGCTCGACGCCGCCGGCCCAGGCAAAGCGGATGTTTTGCAATCCAGCCTTTTCGATCTTGGCCCAATCATCCGCCGCCAAATCGAGCCGATGCCGGTCGAGGTAGAGTTTGATGAGCTTGGTCAATTGCGCGTTTTGCTCGGGCGTGAGCTTGCTTTGGGCAATGCCTTCGGGATGCGTGTGGTCATTGCGGCCGGGGACGTTGAGAATATCCTTCGGCGCTTCGGCGAGAATGAGAGCCTCCTTGCGCTGGTCTTCGGTGAGCGCCTTTACGAGCTCGCGACCGAGGTCTTCTTCGGCGCCGAGGACCCGGAGGCCTTTGCGTGGCCCCTCGCGGACTTCGGCGGGATTCGTGCCGAAAAAGGAGGGCGTCATCGAGAGGACTTCGTCGCCGCCATTGGAGAAATTGAGCGAAAGGTGATGCCCCTCGACGCGCCAGCCCCAGACATTCCCCGGCGCGGGTGTGCCGAAGATAGTGAAGTAGTAGTTCTCGGCATCGCGCAGCGGGGCGCCCTTTTTATCCTTCTCCAGCGCTCCCAGCACTTCTTCGAGGCTCATGATGGTGACGGCCTTTTCGTAGCCCTGGCTGCTGAGGCCGCTGACGAGGAGAGCCTGTGCGAGAAGGCGTTGCGGCTGAGTCATTTCCTTGACCGGCAGGCCCTTTCGGGCGCGCGGGATGAAATGCCAGTTCTCGCGCTCGGCGTTGGTGAATTGATACTGGGCCTTGGCAATCTGGTCCGGCGTGAGGTCGGCGAGAAAATTTTGCGCGGCCCTGGACATTTCCGCCGCGGAATGCAGATCGTGGGCGCGCAGCGCAGGCGCGAGGAAGGCGAGTGCGAGAAGGGCGCAGGAGAGAAGACGCAATTTCATGGGCAAGACGCGGGGCTTAATTCTGCACCTGCCACTGTTCGCCAAAGAAGCCGGCATCAATGACCAGGCCGGGCGCTTTTTCGCTGGGCGGCGTGCGCAGGTCGACGAGCGCCCAATCGGGCAGCTTCGGCGTTTGCGTGGCATTCGAGAGATTGCTGCCCTGGCGGAAAGTGAAGGAGCTGTTGAGCACGATGTATTTATCCGGATTCAGTGGATTGGGATAAATGAGAATCGGGACAGTTGTCGCCGCGGGATAGGATTCCTTTCCAATCTGGACGTTTTGCCCCGTCCACTGAACGGGCAGCTTGGGCAGAAGCTTGGCGAGCGCGCGATTGCTGGTGGGATCGCCCCAGAGGACGAGATTGCTGTCTTTCACCATGGCAGCCGTGAGCGCAGTGTCGTCGACGACCTGTGCGTCTCCGCGGAAGACGGTGCGCCATTGGTCGATGGCGTGGGTGAGTTCGGACTTCGTCCAGGCTCCGATGGCGTCATTGAGCGGACGGCCGGTCGGGCGCACGAAGACGAAACGGTCCATGAAAGCGTCATCGATCGGACCCTGGACGCCGGGCTTCTTACGGAGCGCCGCCTGGTCGGTCGTGAAGGTCGAGACATTGGCCCATTTGCCGCCTGACTTGAGAAGATGTATCGGCATAGTGAAAGCGCCCTTGCCGTCCGCAGAGATCGCTTGTCCATCAATGACGATTCCGGAGACCTTCCGTTCCGCCTTGCCATTCGTGAGGTCAAAGGTGAGTGCGGAAATGTTATGCGTCTGCGCCTTGATGGCGCCTGGATCGACGATTTCGGCCTGGACCTCGGCGCGTTCCCAATGCTTTTCCAGGCCCTCGGCGATGACCCAGTCCTGCTGATTGTAGCGCAGGGTGTAGGTGACCAGCCGAACCTTGGCGGGCACTGGGTCCCGGCCTTTGGCCGCGAGTTCCTCCAGGCGCGCCGCCAGGACCTTTTTCGTCGCCGGCTCGTAGGCATGCGCCGTGTGCGGGCCGATGAGGCGCTCCAGCTTCAGGCCTTCCGTCTCCGTGGCTTTCTCCATGAGATCGGCGGATTGTTTCTGCGGATCGATCTCGCCGGAGTAGGCGACAAGCGTCGTATTTGCCAGATTGGCCGCGTAATCCGTGGCATTGTAAAGATGCCAGAGCGTCTGCTCCCACCACGGAGGCGCTTCCTTATCCGGCGCGAAGGCTTTGGTATAAATGGGCGTCTCGGCGAAGCCCGCGCCCGGCGTGGCGCCGGCCCAGCGCGAAGCGTAGTGCGTGCCGAGGTGCCAGACGGAAGCGCCACCCATGGAAAATCCGGCCATGATGATGCGATTCCGATCGATGGGATAGTGCGCCTCGGCCCACTGGATGGTCTCGAGCACGTCGGTCTCGCCGGCAAATTTTGTGGCGTTGCAAAAGCGACCGTAAGGATGGACGACGATGGCGTCGGCCGGCGCGAAATCGCCTTTGCTATGCATGCGTTCGCTCACGAAGGCCAGTTCGGTGAGACCTTCGTTGCGCCCGTGGTTCCAGACATAGAGCGCGATGGGATGAGCCGGGGTGGCCGATTTGGCGGCCTCCGGCACGACCACGCCTACGGGCTGTACCGAGCCGTCGATGCGCGAGCGGTAGCCGCGGATTGCCGGCCCGGTGGCAGAAGTCCAGGGCGTCGAACCCTTTTGCAGCGCCTCCAGGCGTGTATTGGCCTCAGCCAGAGCGGCCTTCGCCTGATCTACCTGCTTCGCATTCAGAAATTCGTCGTGGTGCAGCGCCCAGTCGACCGACTTATATAGAATCTCGATATCCGCGAGGGGATCCGACGGATCCGGCTTCCCGGCGTGCGCCTTGATTTGCGTGTCGAGCCCGGCGCGCAAAGCGGCCAGGCTGGATTCGAAGGCCTTGCGATCGGCGTCCGAAATCTGGATGCCTGCGGGCGGGACATTCTTTTCCTCTTTTGCAAGAGAAGCGCCAGCGGCCAGGAGCAGGAGCGCTGCGGCGGGGAATAACATCTTCATACGAGTGATCACTATTTAAATTTCCACGCAGCGTCGAAGAAGCCGGCGTCTGTCACGAGGCCCGGCCAGCGAGGTCCGGGCGGCGTGCGCAGATCGATGATCGCCCAGTCGGGCAATTTCGGTGTCTGGTCGGAGTTGTTGAGCAGGGCGTACTCGCGGAAGGTGACTCCGCTGTTCAGCACGATGTAGTGGCTGGGATTCACCGGATTCGGGAAAATGAGGATTGGCGCGTGATCGGCCGAGCTATAGGTTTGGCCAGCGAATTCGAGTTTGTCGGCTGTCCATTTCAGCGGGAGTTTATCGACGATGCGCTTGAGGACCTCGTTCGAGGACGGGTCGCCCCAGAGAATGAGGTTGGAGTTGGCGACGTCTTCGGCCGTGATTTTCACGTCGTCCTTGCTCGGCGCGTCGCCGCGGAAGTTATCGCGCCAGAAGGAGGCGGCATGATCCATCTCGGATTTCACCCACGCGCCGACGGTGTCGTTGAAGGGTTTGCCCGTGGGACGTACCATGACAAAACTCGACATGAAGGCGTGATCGATCGGCCCGCTCAGCGTAAGATCCTTCAGGCGATCGGAGCCGGAGACATTCGAATAGCCGGGCGTCCAGCGGCCATTTTTCTTCTGGAATTGCAGACCCCCTTTGTTCCAGGCGGTCGGAAGCTTGGCCCCATCCAGCTCGACTTGCGTGATTTTGTCGGAGGCGAGACCGCTTTCGAAAGGCGTGGTGAGTTGCAGGGCGGAAATGTTAGTTGTCTTCACGACGATCTCCGAGCCCTTGACTTCGGCGTCGATATCGGCGCGTTCCCATTGCTTTTCCAGACCGAGGGCGGTGACCCAGCGCATCTTGGGGTAAATAAGGCTGTAGGTGGTGAGATGCACTTTTTGCGGAGCTTCGGGCCGTCCCTTTTTCGCGGCCGCATCGACGAATTCGCTGATCTTGGGCTTGGACTCCGGGTGATAGGCGTGCTTTGTCCCAGGGCCGATGACCTGGGTGAGCGTGAGGCCTTCCTTGGTCATGTAAGTGTCCATGATATTTGCCGCCTGGCGCTGTCCGTCGATTTCGCCTGAGTAGGCGACGATGGGGCAATTGGCCAGATTCGCGGCATACAATGTCGAGTCGTACCAACGCCAGAGCACCTGTTCCCACCACGGCGGCGCGTCCTTGTTCGGAGCAAAAGAATGGAAAAACTCCGCGGTCTCCGCAAAGCCTGCGCCCGGGGCAGCGGCGGCCCAGAGGCCGGCGTGGTGGGTGGCAAATTGCCAAGTCGACGCGCCGCCCATGGAAAAGCCGCGCACGACAACGCGATTCGGATCGATGGGATAGTGAGTGTTCGCGCTGGCCCACGCTTCGAAGAGGTCGTTCTCGCCGGCGAATTTATTGGCGTTGCAATAGCGGCCGTAGAGATGGAGCACGATGGCTCCGGCAGGCGTGAATTCGCCTTTGTTTTTCAGGCGATCGTCGAGGAAGGATAGTTCCGAAAGCTTCTCTCCGCGACCGTGAAACCAAAAGTCGAGTCGGCGCGGAGTGCGATCGGATGGCTTCCAGTCCTCAGGAATAACAAGCCCGTAAGGCTGGATGGAACCATCGATGCTCGAGCGGTAGCCGCGTACGACGAGGCCGGTTTGTTCGTTCCACGGGGCGTGGCCTTCCTTCAATGCGGCGGCGCGTTCCTGGCCGAGGTTGAGCAGCTTCCTCGCCGAGTCGAATTGTTTGACGTCGTAGAATTCGTTGTAGCGCAGCGCCCAGTCGACGGCTTTGTGGAAGATCTCCACATCCGGCAAGAGCGCGAGCATCTCGGGCCGCGCCGCCAGCGAGGCGCGGAGCGAATCGATTTCCTTGCCGAGTTTTGCGGCGCCTTCCGTGAGTTCGGCGCGAACGTCGTCGGGCACGGTGATCCCGGCGGGCGGGATGCGCGGGATCTGGCCGGGATCGGCGGCAAAGAGCGGCCAGGCGAGAAGGCAAAGCAGAGGGAGTAGTCGGAACAGCGGCGCTTTCATGAGAAGGGGACGGTAACGAAAAAGGCTACGGCGTAACCGGAGCCCGAAGCGTTTCTTTGAGCCAATCGAGAGCCTGGGTGCGGGCGCCCCCGGGGGCGACTCGAAGTTTGTCGTCGGCATTCCGGGCGCGATAGGCTGCAGCCAGGAGCGGAGCCGGCTGGATCTCGCCGAGCAGGAACAGAGGGCGGGGGGTCGCCAGGGCAAGGAGGCCGGGCAAGTCGCCATACTTTGCGGCGGCGGGGAGGAAGTCCGGCGACCACAGATCTGTCAGCCCGGCGAAGCGAAAGTTGCCTTTGCCAATCACGGCGGCTGCGACGGCGTCGCCGGCGAGCGCGCGCGCGGCCGCCCCGATGGGGCCGACGTCGCCCAAGGCAACGATGGCGACCCGGCGCGGCGGTTCCGGCGCTTCTTTTTGCAATAAATTTGGATCACGCCGGAGCAGGTGGACCAGTGTCTGGACATCGCGCGCGCGCTCGGCGAACAGGCTGGCATTGTAGCCGTAGGTGTAGGCGCCGGCCTCCCGGGGTGTCGACACACGTCGCATTTTTGGCTCCTGCCCATTGAGCAGGAATTCGCCCTGCTCGAGAAGATCGGCGCCGGCGACGGCGATGCCGGAGTCCAGAAGCGTCTGGATTTCCTGAGTTGGGACGAGTGTCGCGGCGTCATTGAAAAGCGCCGCTTTACCGTGCGGGTCGAGCCAGAGCGCAATGGCGCCGGTCCAATCCTTCGGTCGCAAAAAAATGGTCGGAATTTCCTCGTCGGCCGCGGCTAGCCGGGTCAGTCCGGAGATGCAATGCACGCTGCCGATTTCCTCCTCGCGTCGCACGAGGAGGGTCGCTCCGCGTTCCCCCACCGAGTGGCCGATGAAAACTTCGGCGGCGGGGGCGGCGATTTTTTGGAAGGCCTCAGGCGAGGCGAGCATTTGCTGCTGGGCATCCGCATTCCACCAGCGCAGAAGCTGCCGCTCAAAGGCCGGACCGCCATCCGGCGCGGGGTGTTCGTCATCCCAAACAGTCATTTCGGCGCGCGTGAGCAGACGGAAGTCGCGCTCCGCCAGGGCTTCATCGCTCAGGCCCAGGCTGAGGTAGCGATTGAACCAGCGGTCCATCGCCGCGCGGCTGGGCGAGTTGTAATTGTGTGGGAACTGCAGCAATGCGGTGAGCTGCACCTGTTCGGGCGCGCCGAGCAAGGCCCAGTGTTTCTGAAGCTGAGGGAAGCCTTTTGTCGCCATTTCCTTGGTCCAGTCATTTGCCGCCGTCATGGCGAGCGGCTTCGGCGCGAACAGCGCGGCAAATTCCACATTGCCGGTATCCACGCGGAGCAGGGAGGCATTTTCACAGGTGCAGCCGCCCTGCATGGCGGTGGAAACCATAACCGCCGGGCATGAGACGGTGATGCGCGGATCGATCGCTGAAAGGAGCATGGTTTGGGTGCCGCCGCCGCTGGCGCCGGTCATGCCGACGCGCTGTGGATCGGCATCCGGCAGGGCGAGCAGAAAATCCAGCGCGCGCACGCCGTTCCAGATTTGCAGACCCAGCACGCTCTGGGCATGCGCCTCGGCTTCCGGCGAGAAAAGACCCCAGCCCGCGCGGGTATTCATCTCTGGACGCTGGGTGGCAAATTTATGCGCGAGTTCCAGCGAGATCTGCGTGCTGTCGGCGTAGCCGAGCATGTCGTAGTGAAAGACGATGCAGCCCATGCGCGCGAGCTGCACGGCCCGCGCCTGGAGCAGGCTGCGGGCGGCGTTTTCAAATTTCTCCGCTCCGGCGGCCAATTGCTGGCGCACCTCGTTGTCACCGGCATGAATGAAGCGTCCGTCTGTCCAATGGCCGTGCGGATTCAGAATCACCGGGAATTTCCGATCGGGATGGGCCTCGTCTTTCGGCCGGTACAAGTTCCCGGTGACGAAAAAGCCCGGCATGCTTTCGAAGGCCACTTTTTCTACCGTATATTCGCCGCAATCGATGCGCCCATGCACGACGGCATTTAGCGAGGTGCGCTGGGGTTCCGGCCAAAGCCCCAGGGCCACGCGGAGCTGCATCCTCACGGCCTCCGCCCGCGCCTGCCAGTCGGCAGGGGTGGGCGAGGGCTGGAACGGGAAGTAGCCCTCGAGCGCCTTGGCCGGGCCGAGGCGGTGATCCCGTGGGACTTCACCGGGCGGAAGCACGCGTAGCTCCGCGGCATGGAGCGGCAGCGTCGAAAGGAGCAGGAGAAGGAGGGAGCGGACGGCCATGGGTAGGGGTTGTAAGCAGTTCCGGGAAGGGCGGCAATCCTTAGGCCAATTGGCGAATTCCATTTTGGCGACATCAGACCCGCCAAAGTAATTTTACCAAGGCGCCCCGATGCGCGTGCAAAATAGAAAAGAAAGTCCGAGGCGGTGGATAGAAGCAAGTGGCTTAACTTCACAAGACGATGTCCCACAAACTGTTCCCCGGCGATGGCGCCCCAGCTTCCGCGCGTTATGGCGGAAGACTCATTTTTGCCGCGCTTTTCACTTTGGCTGCGGCGCTGACGGCCGCCGAGCAGCCCATCCCGCCGGTGCCCGATAGACAACCGGAACCGCCCTTCGAAAAATCTGATGCCGCCGGCGTGCAGATGCTCATTCCGGGATTCACCGTGCGAGAACTGCCGGTCAAGCTGACGAGCCTCAATAACATCGAGTACGCGCCCGACGGTCGTCTCTTCGCCGGCGGCTACGATGGCCGATTCCACCTGCTTCGCGACACCGACGGCGACGGGCTCGAGGACCACGTGGATACCTTCTCGCCGGAGACCTCGGCGAATTACCCGCTCGGCATGGCGGTGAAGGATGGCGACCTTTATGTCGTGCTCACGGATGAAATCATCCGCTGGCGCGACACGGATGGCGATGGCATTCCCGACAAACGCGAGACGGTGGCAAAGGGCTTCGACGATGCCACACTCGTGACGGCGCCCTATTTAAATCATCGCCGCGTCGATAGCTCGATGGCGATTGCCTTTGCGCCCGACGGCTCGCTGCTCACGACCATGGGGAATGCGGGCTACGACAATGCCTACTGGCACGACAAACAAGGAGTCGCGCACTATTCGCCGGACAAGCGCCGCGGCTGTCTGCTGTGCATTTCTCCCGATGGCAAGGTCACGCAAATGCATTCGGGGTTGCGCTATATCATGTCGTTGCAGTTCAACAAACTTGGCGATCTATTCGCCACCGATCAGGAGGGCGCCACCTGGGTGCCGAATGGCAATCCCTTCGACGAGCTGCTGCAGATCCCGCTCGACCGGGAGAATTCCGCCCGGCATTTCGGCTTTCCGCCGCGCCATCCGCGCTGGCTGCCGGATGTTATCGACGAACCCAGCGTCTTCGACTACGCGCCGCAACACGAGAGCACTTGCGGATTTCGCTTCAATGGGACTTCACCGGGGCGCGGGCGCTTCGGTCCGGAAGGATGGGATGGCGACGCCTTTGTGACGGGAGAATCGCGGGGCAAACTCTGGCGCACGAAACTGGTGAAGACCGCGGCAGGCTATGTGGCGCAGACGCAGCTGTTCGGACGGCTCGGATTGCTGGCCGTGGATTGTGCAATTTCGCCAAAGGGCGATCTCGTAGTCTGCTGCCATACGGGAAAACCCGATTGGGGCAATGGACCGAAGGGCGAAGGGCGTATTTTTAAGATCAGCTACGCGGACCCTGCGGCGCCGCAGCCCGTGCTGACTTGGGCGCAAAGCGAGAAAGAAACCGTTGTCGCCTTTGACAAGCCGCTGGAGGCGGGTCTCGGTGACTTGGATCCCGCGAAGGTTCGCGTCGAGGCTGGTCACTATGTTTCTGCCGCGGATCGTCTGGAATCCATTCGCCCTCCCTACGCCGTCGTCGCGATGCAACAACGCCAGCCTCGAACTAATCTATCGGTAACAAGCGCGCGCCTCACTCCGGACCGACGCAATGTGGTGATCGAGACGGAGTCGCACGCCTCGGCGGTGAATGGGGCGGTGACGATCAATGGCCTGAATAGTGGAAAGGCCGTCGATGTGGCTTTTGACCGATGCGGTGTTTCTGCCGAATGGCTCGGTCAATCCGGCGCTGCTGCGCGAATCTGGCTCCCGCATGCCGATTTCATCGCGGCGCATGAGTTTACCCATGGCAGTGCCTTGCACGACGCATTTTGGAAAACCCTCGAGCAGACCGGCGCGCTGACCCTTCGCGGCCAACTCGACCTTTGGCAGATGCTCATCCCGGCGACGCAGCCGCTCTCGAAACTCGACTACACGCCTGAGTCGGAGACCGTGACCGTCGGCTTCAAAAGTGATGCCGCCCTCACCCTTGAAGCCACAGGAGCCGAGGTAAAGCGGGTGAACGCCAACGAGTCATGGCTGACCCTCACCGGCGCGCAGGAAAAAATATGGCCGGCGTATACTTTGAAAGTCGCAACACCCGCGAAATCGCTCGATGTCTATTTCTTTACGAACCGCGACCTACGCCATCGCCCGCTGCCTCTACGCCGGTTTCTGCTCCCGTTTGCCAAACCTGCGCCGCCGGATGATCTCCGGCGAGATATTCCGGAAATCGCCGGCGGCAACTGGCAGGCCGGGCGCGCGCTCTTCAATGGCAAGGCTGCTTGCTTCAATTGCCACAAACTCCGGGGAGAGGGCATGCGCGTCGGCCCGGAGCTCTCGAATCTCATTCACCGCGACTACGCGAGTATCCTCAAAGACATTGCTGATCCGAATGCCATGATCAATCCCGACGCCGTCGGCTACACGGTGACGATGAAGGATGGCACTGCGGTCGTGGGCACCCGCCTCGCTGAGACGGAGAGCGAGCTGCAGATTGCCCAGCCCGGCGGAGCCGTGGCCAAACTCGAGCGGGGCAAGATCGTGAAGATCGAACCCATGAGCGTTTCGCTCATGCCCGCGGGCCTCGATAAGGCGCTGACGCGGGAGGAATTGCGCGACCTGATGACCTACCTTTTGAAAGAAGCTCCGTAGCTCTACTTATCCCAATTTTCCTTATCCTTGATCGTCGAGGGGAGCGCATACTCCCCGACGACGGTGTCCCCCTGGAAAATCTTGATCCAGATGCCTTTCGTCGCGTCCTTGGCGTTGATTTTTCCACCGGCATCGTAGTGCCACCCTCCGGTCAGGCTGCTTTGTTTCAAGGCGATGTCATCGGTCTGGATCACGGCTTTGTTGTGCGCCTTGATCGGTTCGATGGGTTTGGATCCTTTCACCCGTTCGGTGGGGTCCACGCCTTTTTTCTCTCCCAATTGCTCGCGCAACACGAAGACGATATATCTTGCTTCCAGCTGGGGAGTATCCTTCGAGGAATTGTTATTGACCGTGATTTCGAAAGCGCAGGTTTCCTTGGCCTTCGAGATTCCGCCGGGTCCGGCGGTGCTCTTCTCTCCTTGATGCGTTTTCTTCTGGGCAGAGATTTGTAAGTCGAAGTCTCCAGCCACGGCCAGAAGCGACGAGCCAAACAACGCGATACAATAAAGTATAACCCTCATGCGCCGCCTTTAAACTGCCTTTGGCGCCCTGTCAAGCGCGGCCTTTGCGGCTGAATGGGCGTTCAGATATATGCCTGTTTACGATTGGATATTCTCGGCAATTGGTTTCTAGTGCTGGCCCGCTTCTCTTGGGTCTTCTGGCGCTTCTTTTATCTTTGTAACTTATTTCTGTTGGGAACGATCCCTCTGGAAAATGAAAAGTCCGCCTCGAAGCGATGCGGGCTTTGAAACCGGGCGCGGGCTTTTTACAGGCTCCGCTTCCTGCGGCCCAGAAGAAGCGCGATCCCGCCGAGGACGCCCACCAATGCCGAGGGCTCCGGCACGGTCGCCGAGCGGGAGGCCACAATGCCGGGCGCGGTGCTGCCGCCGGTCGTCGCGTAGGCGCCGACTTCACCGAGCGCCAGCGTGCTGTCGATCGGGGCGGTAATCAGCGAGATTCCGTCCGGAGCGGTCGTGGTGACCTGAAAGGTGCTGTTATCCAGGATCGCTGCAGTGAATTCGTCCGCGACGACATTGACGTTTCCCGTCAATGTGACCTGAAACTTGATGTCCGTTGTCGTGGAAGTGATCTGTTGGAATAACTCAATCGATCCCGTGGCGTCCGACAGCGTCACGCTGGTAAGCAAGCTTCCGGAGGCGCTGCCAGGGCCAAAAAGGGTGGTCGAGCCGGTGGGCGCGCCGCCGGTGAAGGTGAAGTTGCTGATTGTGGCCATATTGCCAAGCACGCCGCCCGAATTTAACTGGAAGTCCAGGTAGAACGGCGCATTCAGATTGGCATTGAGGGCGCTGTTGAGGCTGAGATCGACATTGAAGGCGAGCTGGGCCTGGCTGGTCTGGGTGCAGGCCAGCGAGCAAGCGATGGCAAAGATGGCGGAGAGTAAAGTTTTCTTGATCATATTGGCAGATGGGTGGGTGAGGGTGTGGATAGTGAGTTGCGCCGCACCGGCGGCATGACGTCCTCCGGTGCGGCGCGGTTGGTTTGGGGAATTACGGATTCGCCGTGCCCGAGATCGCCCGGGGGCTGTACGAGATGCTGCCGGTGGACGGCGTGGTGAATTGCAGCGTGACGGAAGCCGAGGCTCCGGGGGCCAGGCTAGTCACACCGGGAACGGCGATGTACGGGCTGCCCAGCGGCACATTGTTTGCCGTAGTGCCGGTCGCATTTGCCAGCGTGGTATTCGACGACAGATTGTCGAGCACGACCTCAATCGGGCCATTGATCGCCTGCTGCCCGCGATTCGTCACGGTCACCACCTGGGTGAATTGGCCGAGGCGGCGGTTGAACGTGTAGCCGCTGCGCGCGATGTCGATCGTGCTGAGCACGTTGGCAAAGGTCGGGGCATTCGCGTCGAGGTTGTTCAGCGGCGCGATGTTGAAACGCTGCTCGATGGTCGAGAGGATCGAGGAAGTGTCGCGCTGCGTGCTGTCGACGAAGCCTTTCTTCGCCAACGGCGAAATCACGAGGGCTGGCACGCGCTCGCCCGGGCCCCAGATGTCGCGGGACGGAGGCGTCACGTGATCCCAGCGGCCGCCGTGCTCGTCATAAGTCACGATGACCATCGTGTGCGCCCAGAGCGACGGATTCGACTGCAGCGCCTGGACGATGGAGGCAACGTGCGCCTGACCCATTTGCAGTGCGGCATAGCCCGGATGTTCGTTATTCACGCCGACCGGCTTGATGAACGACACCGCGGGCAGCGTGTTATTCTGCACGTCGGTGAAGAAGTTCGTTTCATCCTGCAAGTGCGCCGCCGCATTTTGCGCCTGGGTCACTCCCGACTGGCCAGCCGTCAAGCCGCCTGTGCCCGCGCCGGCAAAGCCGCCGACATAAGCCGCAGGCACGATGCCGCTGCCGAAGGGCGCGTAGTTATCGTAGTAGGCAAAGGGCTGGTGGTGATATTGCAACTGCAGCGAGGCATTGACCGAAGCATAGCTCGGGCTCGTGGCCGGGCTCGGATTGGAGCCGGAATAGGCGAGGATCTGGGTCCAGCCGCCGGAGTAGTATTTCCAGCTGACATTCGAAGCGCTCAGCGCGTCGCCGATCGTCGGAATGAAGGGGCGAGTGTCGCCGTTGGCATTCGACGGATTGCTGTCGTTTTGCGAGGGCAGGAGCGAGGTGAGAACCGTGCCGCCGTTGCCGGGAAGGCCATTCTCACCATTGCCGCCGAGATTCACGGAACGGGTCGTGTTCACGACGTAGTGCTTGTCGAAGGTCGTGCCCACCGAGCCGGCGAAGGCTTCCGTATTTGCCGCAGCGATCGTCACTGGCGTCGATGCGCCATTGATCGTCACCGTGATCTGGTCGCCCGTCACCGGAGTGATACTGCCATCGCGGACATAGCGTCCGGAGGCGGATCCACTTGTATTCATCTTAAAGATGCCGTTCGCATCCAGGTAGGCGATGTTGGTGTTGTTTGCCACCGGCATGTTGTTATAGACCGGCGCGTGCGCGGCGACGAGGAACTGGTGGTTCAGGAAGGAACCGCCGAAGGCCGAGTGGAAGAAGTTGTCGCAGATCGTGTATTGCTGCGCCAACACGCCTTCCGGCAGATTCGTCGCATCGAAGCGGCTCATCACGAGGCCCGGATTGTCGCTCCAGCTGACGAAGCCGCTGTTGTTCCCCAGGACCGAATCCGTGCCATTCGGATTCGTGACCACGCCCGCGATCTGGAACTGTTCCTGCCAGTAGCGATGATAGATATCGCCCGTCAGCATGGTGGGATCGATGAAGCTCGAGAGAGTCCAGGGATGGAGGGTATCTGGGGTCGGGCTGAAGCGGGAATCGGCGCCGGCGTTATTACTGTCCGCAGTGAGCGGCGGCGGCGGATTCGTCGTTGGCGTGCCGCTCAGCGCCACGTTGAAGAAGCCATTGCTCGGCAGCGCGGACACCGGATTTCCCGAGAGCCGGTCAATCTGAGTCGTCGAGGCCGTGCTGGCATTGGCAATGCCGTTTGCGCCGGGGAAACTGCCGTATAGCCCGTCGAACGTCCAGTTCTCCTGATAAACCACGACGATGTGGTCGATGCTCGGCAGGGCATTTGCCGCAGCCTCGATCTGGAAGCTGAAGAGCGTCCGCGCGGTGTTTCCATTGGCGCCATATTCCAGCGCGCTATTCTGCGCGGTGGAATTGATGCCGATGCTGCTGACAGTCAGAGTCTTGCCGTCGGCGCTCACATCGAGCGTGTTGAAGTTGAAGGAATCCGGGCTGTAGAAATCGACCGGCTGCGGGTTCGTTCCAGCGGTCGGATCGCCATCGCGCTGCAGATCGTGCAGCCCAGGATATCCGATGAGGCCGAGCGGTTCGACTCCGGCGTTTTGTTGCGCCGTGGCAATGCTGTTGGCCAGCTGCTGCGCCATCGAGAAGGTATGATTTGTGATCAGATCCGGGCCCGTTGCGCCCAGAGGTCCGCACACGATCTCGAAGCACGCCGGCACTTTCACGTAGCTCGATTGCACCTCGGTCTGCCCAGTCGGCGAATAGGCGATCTCATTGACGCGGTTTTGGTGATCGTCCGTCGCGAGGAAAACCACGTTCGTGATCTGGTGGTCGGCGATGAATTTCAGCAGCGCGTTGCGCTCTGCGCGATAGCCGCCCTGCCAGGACTTTCCGCCGTCGGCATTGACGGGCGCATAGGTGCTGCCCGCGCCAAAGCTCGGGAGATTGCTTAGCGTGAGCGCGCCGCCGATCGGTCCGATTTGGTCGATCGGATCGGAGACGGTGATGAATTTCCAAGGTGTTCCGGCATTCTGCGCGGCGAGCAGGGTTTGCTCCAGCCAGGCGAGCTGCGTGGCGCCCAGCATTGTCCGGTTTGGGTTATTGGCGCGCGGCGCCGTGGTGTCGTCGGCATTGGCCGAGGTCTTGACGCGAATGTCGCGATAGCTGCGGCAGTCCGTATTGATATAGATGGCGTTCTGTCCCCACTGTTGGGCGAAGTAGAGCTGCTTCGTACCGTTCGTCCGCAAGTCGGAAGGCGCGTTCACCGTGCCGCGGTCGCGAATCGGCTGATAGTTGAGGAAGACCTGCTCCAGCGTTTGAAAGCCGCCGGACTGGTTCATGAAGGGCCCGATCGCCGAGGTCACGTCGTTGGTGTTCACGCGGGCATCGACGCCGGCGCCGGAGGCGAAGTCACCGACCGCCCCGCCGGCGGGAGCGCCGCCATTGATATATTGCTTGTTGCCCAGTTCGTGATTGTCCGAGACCGTGTAGTTTCCCTGGCCGGCATAGAAAGGCTGGAGACAGTTTTGGCCGCCAGCGTTCACCGGGAGGAACTGCTCGCGATACTTGCGCGAGTAGTCGGCGAACAATTGCGCCTGGGTTGCGCCCGTGGCGCTCGGCGCCGGCAGGTTTCCGGTGCTCGTCGCCGTCGGAGAGTTGTTCGGAGCGCTCGGGCTGTTGCCCGCGTCGCTCGCCGTTTCATAAATCGTGTCGCCGAGATTTACGTAGAAATCGAGATTCTGCGAGGGGACCACGCTGGCCAGCGCGTAGGGGCGGATCAAGCCGTCCATGTCTCCGCTGAAAGCGAAATGCACAGGCGCCAATGTCGTCGCCAGGGGCGCCGTCTTGAACGTTCCCGTGATGCTCAGCTCACTGCTCGGTCCGGCGAAACGATAGTAGTAGCGGGTCGCCGGCTGGAGACCGGTGACGTCGACCTTCAGCGTGTAGTCGCCGGTTGCATCCGTCGTCGCCGCCGGGATGGCGGTGACGCCTGTCGCAAAGGAAGCGTCCGTCGTGATCTGCAGGGTCACATTGTAAGGACCAGCCTGGCTTCCGTCGAAGGCGCGCGTCCACAGCGTCGCTTCGGAGGTGGTGGCATCGCCTGCGGCGACGCCGAGAAAACTGAGGGCCGCCTGGGACGGCGCCGCGGCCGCGAGCAGCGTCGCGATTCCTGCGGCGAGAATGGGGATGGTAGTGGAGCGTTTGCGAAGAGACATGCTGATCTTGGTGGTGTGAGGATGAAGGAACGGTCGCATCCATTTCAGCCGCAGAACCGGGCAGTGGCGACGGCTGTAATCTAGCGAGTCGCTATCGTGATGCCTGTTTGCGCCATTTCCGCGGCGCCCGTGTGACTGTTGTGTAAACTAAGATATATGTTTATATTGGCATATTTCAGGATGGTTCGGATGAGCTTCTATCCTCGAAGGAGTCTTGATTTGCAGACCGATTTACGCCGCATCGGCGCTCGATTAACCACGAGTGAATGGCTGAAGATGGCGATCTTGTGACAAAATCATAAATCATTTGTCATTTAGTTTGGTATCCGGCGGAAAACGGTAGTTAAGCCGTTGAGCCGGTTCGCTCCGGGAGCGAGCTGCGCAGCAGCTCGGACGAGGTTTCCAACTTTGCGAGCGCGCCTTCGCGCGTGCACAAGTATGGCCGGTCATTGCCGCGACGTGCGACAGTCAGTTGGGTTTCAAACCAGCAAAGCAGAGGGTAAAGCCGCGAGGTTTTGGAGTGCGCGCGGTTCCCTGCTGCTTTCGGATTGGGCAGGTTGGATGCAAATTGTCCAAACTTCACGCTGCCTGACACGGTCCTTTAAGTCCTGGTTGGCCATTCTGGGTGAAGCCTCTTTAGGAGCAGCCCTGCGTGAGAGGATTTCGACTCGCAGCAACTCCAGAAGACACAGGTTCACACACGCTTTACGGGAAGCGTGAGCCATTTTGCCGGCGGGACTACGAGGCCAATCTTCAGAGTGAAGAGTGCGATCGAATTGAAGCGAGCTCATCGGGCCCAATCCGAAAGCAGCGGAGAACCACGCGCACTCCAAAACCTCGCGGCATTACAACCGATTTGGTGGATTTGCAGCCCTGCATGGACCCACTTTTAACCGAAATTGGCCAAACTCCAGAGCGCGCCTTTGGCCTACCGCCCAGATAATGCCCTGGGGTCTTATTTTGGCGCTTATCGAGAAAATATCCGAAGCCCGATCACTTGGTCCGCACGTGCACCGTATAGGCGCGCGGCGCTTCGGCGGGCGTATCCGTCTGGATCGTGAGCTCTGCGGTCTGCTTCTCGGCAGTGGAGTCCGGAGTCACCTGGATTTCGTATTGCTGGCCTTTTACGACGGTCTGGAAATTGGCGGTGAAGTGCGGATTCGTGCTCGTGACTGCGGTCACTTGCAGGGGATGCGCCGGCTCCGATTTGAGCTCCACCTTTCGGGTATCGTTTTTCTCGCCGATGCGCCAAAAGACGAATTGAGGGCTAACCTCCACCGGACGCTGGATGTCGATGATCATTTCCAGCGAGATGGACGCATTCGTGGCCTGATCCGTGGCCACGGTAATGAGTTTGTGGACTTCGCCGATGGCGCCTTCCGTGTCGACGTTGGCGACGATTTCGCCCTTTTCGCCGGGAGCGTATTCCTTCTTGTCGAGTGTGGCCGTGGTGCAGTGGCAGGAGGGGCGCACGGACTCGATGTTCACGGTCTTTTGGCCAGTATTGCGAAAGGAGAAGCGGAATTCGACGCTCTCATTTTCGGGGCATTGCGCTTTCTGCACCGTTTTGTCCCACTGGAGGTCGGCAGAGGCGACGCGGGCGACGGCGAGCGAGGCGACGAGACAGAGGAGGAGCTTGGAGGGCATGGGTGTTGAGATACCGAGGAAAAGGCGCCGGCGCAATGGCGGAAGCGATGGGCTAAAAATGGCCGCGGGCGCCGCTGCCGGCATCAGCTTGCGCGGGCCGCATTGGGTCGCTAGGTTTCAGCGAAAGCGGCGGCCCCTATTGTCACTCCCATCCCCCGAGCCGAAATGCAGCTCTCTCCTTTTCTCGCGACAAATTACGATGGTCTGGCTGAAGCGTTTTATTGGTTTTGTTCACTTTCGCTCGCCTTTTTGGTCGCGCTCGCCGGTTTCTCCGTGGGCCTGCATTCTTCGCCGCGCGCTTCGTCCGGTTTGACCGGCCGTTTCGCTCTCACCTTGGTTGGCCTATCGCTTTTGCTCTGTGCTGTTGCGGCCCATGCCAACGGGAAGCGTGGTGGCGATGAAAGTTTTTATTGGATGGTTGAATTGGTGGGCGGCATTCCGACGGTTTTGGTGTCCCTGGCTCTCATCTCGCGTTCTGCAGGCGCGAGAGGCGCAAGCAAGGACAAGACTTTCAGCGAGAACGTCGCGTTGCAGCTGAGGCGCCCTCCGGAACGCGTGGTCATTATCGAAAACTCGGCAAAGTTTGATCCCGCGGCGCTCAAAGATGGCGTGGTGATGCTCTTTGCCGCCTGGAGCGCCCCTTGTCGCGCAGCGCTTTCGACCTATTCAGAGCGCCTCGAGCACCTCGCGCCGGCGCGGCCTTTCTGGATTCTCAACGTCAACACACTCACCAAGGACGTGAATGCTAAATTCGAAGGAGTGAAGCAGGGCCATGGGGAATTGTTCTTTTTCCGCGACAGTGTGCAGCTTGATCAGCTCGTGCCTTCCGGACTGGACACTGCGGAGGAGTTTGAACGCAAATGGCGTTCAGTCTTTGGAGCGGAAACTCAAAAATAGCCGTCTGTCGGAAGTCGAAGTGGGGTGAAGGACCTCCTTTGGGCAGCAATGGATTGACCGCAAAAAAAACGCCCTTCCGATTTCTCGGAAGGGCGTCTTGTAAGATTACAGGCTGGATTGTCGACTAGGCCTGCGGGGCCGGGGCGGCTGGGGCAGTAGCGCCTTCGCCACCGGCTTTCGCCGCGGCGTCGCGCTCACGCATGGCGGCCTTGCGCGAGAGCTTCACGCGGCCTTTGTCGTCGATGCCGATGCACTTGACGTAAACCATATCGCCGACCTTGACGACGTCTTCGGTGCGGTTGACGCGGAATTCCGCGAGTTCAGAGATGTGGACGAGGCCATCCTTGCCGGGCAGAAGCTCGACGAAGGCGCCGAACTCCTTGGTCGAGACGACGCGGCCGTGGTAGGTCTCGCCGACTTCGACTTCGGCCGACATCCCCTTGATGATCTGGAGGGCGCGCTGCATGCCTTCCGGATTGTTCGAGTAGATGTGGACCGTGCCGTCGTCGTCGATATTGATCTCGCAACCGGTCTCCGCGACGATGCTCTTGATGTTCTTGCCGCCAGGCCCGATGAGCTGGCCGATTTTGTCCACCGGGATCTTGATCGTCTCGATCCGCGGCGCGTAGGGCGACATCTCTGTGCGAGGCGCGCCGAGGGTCGAGTTCATGAACTCGAGGATCTCTCCACGGAGGCGACGAGCCTCGACGATGGCCTCATTGAGAATCTTGTGGGAAACGCCGGGAAGCTTCAGGTCGAGCTGGAAGCCGGTGACGCCCGTGGTGGTGCCGCACAGCTTGAAGTCCATGTCACCGAAGTGATCTTCGGAACCGATGATATCCGAGAGGAGCGAGTAGCGGGTGAGATTATCGCCATTGAACTCGGTCACGAGACCGACAGAGATGCCGGCCACCGGCGTCTTGATCGGCACGCCGGCGTCCATGAGGGCGAGACAGCCGCCGCAAACGCTGGCCATGGAGGTCGAGCCATTCGATTCCATGATCTCCGAAGAGACGCGGATGGCGTAGGGGAAGTCCGACTCGCTGGGGATGACGGGCTCGAGGCTGCGCTCGGCGAGAGCGCCGTGGCCGATCTCGCGGCGCCCCGGGGAGCCGGTGCGGCCGGTTTCGCCGACCGAGAAGGGCGGGAAGTTGTAGTGCAGGATGAAGCGCTTCGTCTTCTCGCCGCCCGTGTAGCCGTCCAGTTCCTGGGCTTCGGAAGTCGTGGCCAACGTCGCCAGCGCCAGCGCCTGGGTCTCGCCGCGGGCGAAGAGCGCGCTGCCGTGCGAGCGCGGAATCAATCCGACTTCGCCGCTGAGCGCGCGAAGCTGATTGAGCGTGCGGCCGTCGCAACGGACCTGCTTGTCGAGAATGGAGACGCGGAAAGCCTTCTTCTGCAGATAATCGAAGGCCTGGGAGATGACGAAAGGCGTAGCCTCGGGATGCTTCGCCTTGATGGCGGCCTCGACTTCGAGACGGAGCGCTTCCACGGCCTTGCCGCGGGCGACCTTGCTCGGCGTATAGAGAGCGGCTTCGATGCGGTCGCCGGCGACAGCGTAGGCGATTTCGAGGAGCTCCTCGCGAACGAGCATGAGCTCGGCCTGGCGCTTGGGTTTGTTGACCTTCGAGGCCAGTTCCAACTGCGCGTCGATGAGAACGCGGGCGTGGGTGTGGGCGAATTCCAGGGCCTTGATGAATTCCTCATCGGGCAGCTCCTGCGCCGCGCCTTCGATCATGATCACGTCATCCTTCGTGCCGACGTAAACGAGGTCGAGATCGCTGTAAGCGCGCTCGGCATGGGTGGGATTGGCGACAAATTCGCCATTCACGCGGCCGACGCGGACCGCGCCCACCGGACCCTGGAAGGGAATGTCGGAGACCACGAGGGCCGCCGAGGCGCCATTGATGGCGAGAATGTCGGGATCGATATTGCCGTCCGCGCTGAGGAGGATGGCGATGATCTGGGTGTCGTAGAAATAGCCTTTGGGGAAGAGCGCGCGCAGCGGGCGGTCCGTCATGCGGGCTGTGAGGATTTCCTTTTCCGTGGGTCGGCCTTCGCGGCGGAAGTAGCCGCCGGGGAACTTGCCAACTGCAGCCGCTTTTTCGCGGTAATCGACCGTGAGGGGGAAGAAGTCCTGCCCGTCCTTGACGCGAGTGGCGGAGACGGCGGTGACGATGACGATGGTGTCGCCGGAGCGGACCGTGACGGCGCCGTCGGCCAGCTTGGCCATTTTGCCCGTCTCGATAGTGATGGCGTTGGAGCCGATCTGGCTCGTGGTAGTATGGATCATTTTCTTTATCTTCTGCTTCTTGGTGCAGGCGCCATTTCACTCCCTGGCTCGTAGCCCGGCGCTCCCGGGGGAAAGACAAAAAGGGCGGCGATGGGGAAGATGGTCGCAAAGCCGAGCTTTACGAACTCCCTATCACAGCCTGAATCAGCCTTCTCTCTGGAGGCGCGGGGCTCCGCCCAGGTCTCGGGCGAAATGTGGCGCCGGCGGGTTTTGGGGTTTAGCCACCTGGACTGTGACAATGTAAAACTGACGCGAACATCTGCTGGGCAGCTATTTGCGTGGGTTTTGCATTGTCACAGCCGGATTTACGGCAGCCGCCGTGGTGGCAGTCGTTAGAGGGGGAAAAGATTCGCCCCCGGGGAACGGGGGCGAAGACAAATCCGGAAAATTGAAACCGCGTCAGCGGCGGAGATTGAGCTTTTCGATCGCCTGCTTGTAGCGATCAGCCGAGGTGCGCTTCAGGTAGTCGAGCAGCTTGCGGCGGCGGGCGACCTGCATGAGGAGACCGCGGCGGGAGGAGTGATCCTTGACGTGGCTCTTGAGGTGATCGGTCAACTGATTGATCCGATGGGTCAGGAGAGCGATTTGCACGTCAGCGCTTCCAGTATCTTTATCGTGGATGCGGAGCGCCTGAACTTCGAGGGTATCTGCCATAGACTTCTTTGGTATTTCTTGAGCCGGGCAGTATGGGGTAACTTTTCAGATTGGCAAGCGGTTCCTTGGATAATTTCGTCTTTTCGACCGATTTCTTTGGCCGAACAATGAATTTGAGCCGCCCGATGTCATTTTGAGCGCTTTTTTAAGTGCGGAAAGCGGAGCTCCGCGCTGTTCATGGAGAGATGCGCTCCGATCTCGCCACTCTCTGTTTCATCGTGAAGGACGGGCGGGTCCTGCTCATTCGCAAGAAGCGCGGGCTGGGCGCGGGAAAAGTCAACGCGCCGGGAGGGAAACTCGAGTCCGGTGAGACCGCGCAGGCTGCTGCGGTGCGAGAGACGCAGGAAGAGGTGGGCGTGACACCGCTTGGGTTGCAGGAGTGCGGTCGGTTGCATTTTCAGTTCACCGATGGATATCGGCTGGAGTGCACGGTTTTCCTCGCGGAGGACTTGAGCGGCGCCCCTGTGGAGACGGCGGAGGCCGCGCCCTTTTGGGTCGAGATTGATGACATCCCCTATGACAAGATGTGGCAGGATGATCGGCATTGGCTGCCGCTGGCGCTCGCGGGGCATACTGTAGAGGTGGCGTGCGATTTTGACGGGGATCGGATGCTTTCGCTGGACCTGAAGGTGGATGGGAAGGATGCGAAGAATGGGAATGATGGGACGGAATGAGTGAGATGGCGGATTCGGGTCGTCGGGCGCGGAGATCGGCGATAGTTTCCGCGACTGTTCATGGCAATACCTCGTATTCTCGTCGCCGGTTGCGGCTATTTGGGCCTCGCTATCGCACGCATTTTCCATCGCGATGGCTGGGAAGTGATCGGCTGCACGCATTCCGAGGAATCGGCATCGGCGTTGGCGGCTGTTGAGCCTTTTCGGATCGTACGTTGTGACCTGGGGGAAATGGAAAGTGTTCGCGGACTCGTGGAGTATCGTGGGCTGGATGCTGTGATCCATTCGGCGAGTTCGGGCCGCGGAGGCGCGGAGCAATATCGCCGGGTATACTGGCAGGGCGGGCGCAATTTGCTGGAAGCGCTGGCGCCAAAGACGTTGCTCTTTACGAGCAGCACTTCGGTTTATGCACAGGCCGATGGCGGGTGGGTCACCGAGGAGAGTCCGGCGGAACCGGATCGCGAGACAGGAAAAATTTTACGCGAGACGGAGGAAATGGTCTGCGCGGCCGGCGGGATTGCTGCGCGGTTGGCAGGCATTTATGGACCGGGGCGTTCGGTGTTGCTGCGGAAGTTTTTTATGGGTGAGGCCGTGATCGAGGGCGACGGAGAGCGGATGGTGAACCAGATCCATCGGGACGATGCGGCTACGGCCTGCGCTGCGCTGATTCAGCGCGGCGCCCACGGCATTTTCAATGTGGCGGACGACACGCCGCTAGCTCAACGCGCGGTCTACTCGTGGTTGGCAGAGCATTTTCAGCGTCCACTGCCGCCGAGTGGTCCCATTGATCTCAATCGCAAACGCGGCTGGACGCACAAACGGGTGTCGAATGCCAAGCTCCGCGCGCTTAGCTGGGCACCGCAATTCCCCGCCTTTTTTGACGCGGTGGAACGCGACGCCGCGTTGGTAACGTCTATCGGGTGAGGCGGATTAGAGGTCTAATCACATTCCTCGCTGGCGCCTCTCCCTGGGACGCCTGCTCCGGCGCAATTAAAAATTCCGCTTCAGCCGGTCCAGAATCCCGTCGGAGGGCGCATCGGCCGGCGCAGCCGAGGGAGCAGCAGCGTGTGCCGGAGCCGCCGCATGGCCGCCTGCAGGGATGACGAGCGTCTGCCCAGCCTGAAGCTTGCGTGGATCGGTGATGTGATTGGCGGTCTCGACGCTGGCGGCGCTCACGTGGTAGCGGCTGGAAATCGAAGCGATGGTCTCGCCTGGGGCGACGACGTGCGTTTGGCCGGAAGCGGCTGCCGGCGCCGGCGCTGCGTGCGCCGGAGCGACGTGGGCAGGTGCGGGGGCCGCATGGGCCACCGGCGGCGCGACGTGCGCTTTGGGTTTTGGAGCCGGCTCGGATTGGTGAAAAGGTTGCGGCGCAGCGTGTGAGGACTCCGCTGCGGCCGAGGCGCGGGGGGTGTAGCCTTTGAGCGCCGGATCCAGTTCCACGATTTTTTCCTGCAGCCGCTCGTGGGCGCGATCGAAGGCCTCGCGGACCTTTGGATCGCGCTGCGCGATCTTGAGCACCTGATCGTACTCCTGCGCGAGATCCGGCGCCGCGGCGGCGGCGTTGGACCAGAGGGAAAGGGCAAGAACAGTCAGGGCAGGAACAAGGACGGCGCGGGAAATCATGAAGGTTCGATTAAAACGTTGAAGGGATAGGAGTCCAGCCAACGAAGCCTCGGGCCGCCCGCTTAGTGAGGGACGAGCTCTACTTCGTCGCCGGCCCGTAGCCGGCCGCCGGACTGCCATCATCATTCAGCTTGCCGCATGCCCAAAGCAATCCTCGCGTGATCAAATCGAGGTAGACCGGGCTTGAGACGATCTCATTCGAGTGGCCCAGCGTCGTCGTGAAGATCCGCGCGGTCCCGAGGGTATTGACCCAGATGCAGACGTGATTTTGCTTCGTGTCCACGCCGTAGGCCTGGGCGAGAGGCACGGTATTCGGCCAGATCTTTTCGTTTTTGTAGAGCTCGTCCTGTGGATCGTTCCACGTCGCGGGGAAGCCTTTCATGACCGGGTGGTCGGCCTTGACGACCTGGACCTCCAGATCGTGCTTGTTTTCATGGCTGTGCGAAGTGATCCCGACCACTTCCCGCCAGGCATCGGTCGTGGCCGCGCGATAGCTGTGAGACGAGCAGTGCAGGAGCACCGCAGGCACGCCGGCCTTGTGAGCGGCAGCAATGTTTTCCACAAAGGCATCGTCATTCACGAAGCCAAAACACTCGTCGTGAAGGATGAGGTCATAGCCTTTCCACCAGTCGGGCTTCTCATAGATGCTCACGCGGGTCTTCCGGCCGTCGTCCTTGGGCGTGGGGATGCCTTCGTGGACGATGGTGAATTCCACATTCGCGCGCGCCGCGATGCCTTCGCTGAGGATTTTCTTTTGCGCCTCGTAATCGTGGCAGCAGCCGCCGCACACCAGCAGGACGTGCAGCGGTTTGGGCCGTTCAGTGGGCTCGGCCGCTCCCAGAAAAGAAGCGGCCAGTAGGATTAGAGCCAGCGCGAGAGATTTCGCATTCATGGGGAGTCGCGGTTCTGGAGCGATGGGGGCGTTACTTGCCGCCGGGGCCGTAGCCGGCCTTCGGCTTGCCGTTGGCATCGAGTTTGTCGGTGGCCCAGAGCAGGCCATTGGTCACGAGGTCGAGGTAGCGAGCGTCCTTCACCGTGTCGTCGTTGTGGCCGATCGTGGTGCTGAAGACGCGGGTCTTGCCCTGGTAGAGATTCGTCCAGGCTACCACGTATTCGTTGTCCTTCGTGCCCTCGGTTTCCGTGCCGTCGGCCTGCTTCTGCTTCGTTTTCACCGTTTGCTTGCCGCGGATGAGCGCCTGGCCGCCATGGATTTTGATATTGTTGTAGAGCTCTTCGTTGCCCGTGGTCCAGTCGCTCATACCCTTGGTGATCGGGCTATCCTTGTCGATGAAGCTGAGGGAAATGGGCAATTGGGAGCCGTGGCCGCTGGACTGAAGGCCGAGGTACTCGAACCACCAGGCGTGGGGCGTGCCGGCTTCCGCGGGTTCATTCGGGTTGCCGATGCGGTAGCAGTGCATGGCGCAGTGGAGGTTCACGCCAGGGATGCCGTCGCGATGCGGCTTGAGGACGCCTTCCACCACGGCGGGATCATTGATATCGGCCGAGCACTCGTCATGCACCACCACGTCGTAGCCCTGGGCGTAGTCGGGATGCCCGTAGATAGCCAGAGGGGGCTTCGTGCTGCGATCTTCGGAATAGACCACGTCGACCTTGACGTTCGCCCGCTCTTCCAGGCCGCTTTTCAGGAGGTCTTTCTGCTTGGCGTAGTCATGGCAGCAGCCGCCCGCGATGAGCAGGACCTTGAGCGGGGCGGGGGCGTCCGCGGCAATGGCGGAGCCGAGACTGAAGGCGAAGAGCGCGGGAAGCAGGAAGCGTTTCATGGGCAAGAGTGTAGTTTGGCTCAATCGATTACGATGGGGATTGTTAGGGCGTGTTTGCGATTCGAATTTGCGGTTTTCTGGGCGCGGCTTTTTCGGTTCAGGACGCGAGGGAGAATTCCGGTTTTTGTGCATCGTGGATCTCCTTGCGGGCTGGCCCGCAGACTCTCCGCTCCCACCCTCAGACGCCCCCTCCGTGGGGAGCAGGAGCTCCCCTCCTTGAGCCGCGGCGAAGCTGGAGCTTCGCGCGAGCGCGCATTTCCACTTAAGCTTTGCGGTTCGCCAGGATGTAGTCGTGGATCGTATTGACGCTGGCCAGCGCCTGCCGGGCCGTCTCTGAATTCGGGACGCTCACGCCGAAGTGCTTTTCCAGCGAGACGACGAGTTCCAGGGCGTCGATGGAGTCCAGGCCCAAGCCGTCGGGACCGAAGAGCGGGAGATCGTCGGTGATCTCTTCTTTCGGTACTTTCAGCATCAGATTTTCGACCATCATTTCTTTAATGGCCTCGCGCAGATTATCTTCGGGCATGTCGGGCGCAGGGTTCTCCGTGCAAAAGGTTTCGTTTTCAAGTCTTTTCAGGCGTGTAAATCAAACGCGATGAATCGACCCCGACAACGTCTCGATCTGCTCCTGGTCGCCAGGGGCCTCTGCGAATCCCGCGAAAAGGCGCAGCGCGTCATCATGGCCGGGGCCGTCATGGTCGGCTCGACCGTCGTCGACAAAGCCAGCGCCAAAGTGCCGGAAGACGCCGAGATCGTGGTGAAAACGGCCGAGCGCTACGTGGGGCGGGGCGGCTTGAAGCTGGAGGCGGCGCTGCGGGAATTTTCGGTCGACCCGACAGGCGCCGTGGGACTGGACATCGGCGCTTCGACTGGCGGTTTTACGGATTGCCTGCTCAAGCACGGAGCGGTCAAGGTTTACGCCGTGGATGTGGGCCACTCCCAGCTAGCCTGGAAGATCCGGAGCGATGCCCGGGTCGTGGTCCTGGAGCACTGCAATGCGCGCCGCCTCGGGCCAGCCGAGATTCCCGAGCCGATCGACGTCTGTGTCATCGATGTCTCTTTCATCTCGCTGACTTTGATCTTGCCCCCGGCCCTTCAGTTGTTGCGTTCTACGGGCGTGCTTATCGCACTCATCAAACCGCAGTTTGAACTCCGCAAGGAGGACGTCGCCCGCGGTGGCGTCGTGCGCGATCCGGCATTGCACGAGCAGGCGGTCGCCAAGGTGCGCGATTTCGTCGGGGCTTCGCTGCATTGTGAGTGGCAGGGGTGCATTCCCTCGCCCATTCTCGGCGGCGAGGGGAATAAGGAATTCCTTGCATGTCTGCGGCCGAAAGCATCGGGAGGCGGCGCAGAGTGACGGCGATGCGATATCGCGCAAATCGCTGCTGCTCAGATTGTTCCGCAACTAATTACGGGAGAAACGCATGCGCATAGGGCTGATTGCCAATACCGATAAAGCTGGCGCGCGCGACCTCGTGTGCGCCTTGCGGAAGGAATTTGTTGGCGAGCCGGTGGAGCTTGTCCTGGAATGCCGCACCGCCGCGCTCGTCGGTGAAAAATCCGGCGCCGCGATGGCCGATTTCGGCGCTGGCTTTGACATCCTCGTCGTCCTCGGCGGCGACGGCACGATCCTGCAGGTGCTGAACGAGCTCGGGGGTGGGTTGCCGCCGATTTTCGGGATCAATATCGGCACCCTGGGTTTCCTCACCTGCGTCAGCGCGCACGACTATCGCGAAGCCGTGCGCAGCATCGTCGACCGCACCTACCAATTGAGCGAACGCACCCTGCTCAACGTGGAGATCCGTCGCCACGAAGCACCCGCCTTCAAGCACTATGCCTTGAACGACGCCGTCATTTCGCGCGGCGAACTCTCCCGGCTCATTCGCCTCGACGTCATGATCGATGGCGCCGGCCTGACGGAGTACAATGCCGACGGCCTCATCGTCTCAACCCCCACGGGGTCGACCGCCTATTCGCTGAGCGCCGGCGGCCCGGTGCTGGCCCCGGATTCGGAGGTGTTTGTCATCACGCCGATCTGCCCGCACGTGCTGACCAATCGCAGCGTGATCGTCTCCGATCTCTCCACGATCGAAATCTCCCCTTCCCGGCGCCAGGAGGCCGTCTTTCTCACGCTCGACGGACGCACCGTCGCCCGCGTCGAGCCGGAGGATTCCATCTGCATCACCAAGGCGGACAAACCCCTGCCGCTGGCTATGCCGCCTGGGATGTCCTTTTTCGAAGTCTTGCGGCAAAAGTTGAAGTGGAGCGGGGCTGCCGTGTAAAAGTGCGTTTCCGTACTAAATCCGAATGATCACGATAGCCGACACGCTGGAGACCGAGCATGTGCTGCTCGACCTCACCGCCTCGACCATGGAGGACGCCGTGAGGCAACTCGTCAACGCTCTGCGGGATGACGAGCGGGTGTTGGATTGGAAGGAATTTGCCGCCGCGCTCACGGGAAGTCCGCATTGCCGGGTGGGCGAGGGGGCCGATTTCGGAATCTGCGTGCCCCATGCGCGGACGGATTCGGTGAATTCCATGGTCATGAGCGCCGGGCGACTCACGAAACCCCTGAACATTCGCGAATGCCCGCGACCGATTCGCTACATCTTTTGCCTCGGCATTCCCAAGGCCGTCGCCTCGGAATACCTGCGCATCGCCGGCGCCCTCATGCGGATCTTCACAGATCCGGAGACCGAGGAAGCTTTGCGGGCAACGACGACGCGGGACGAATTCGTGGCGGCGCTCGCGCGTTTGGAAGTGAAGCTCCAGTAAGGTAGGGACTCACTGAGGAACCCGCCCGAGATCGCGCTGGAGCTCTTCCGTGGAGGCGCGGGAGGCGACGGTGCCGGCAGGGTGAGTGTACCAGCCGGGATCTGTCTGACTGGCAATGTCTCCTTCCCGGACCTTCAGGATGGTGAACATTCCTCCCATGTCGATGTAGGAGAAGGGACCGGGCGCGCCGAGCATGGGCACGGAATTGCGCGGATTTTTCATCTCCATCTCGGCCATGTCTCCCATGCCGGTGTCGCCCATCGTCATATAGCCGGGCACGAGGCGGCGCATCTTTTGGTCGAAGGCGCGGGATTTTATACCCAGCAGATTGGGTGCTTCGTGCCCCATCTGGTTCATCGTGTGATGGCTCATGTGGCAATGCAGCGCCCAGTCGCCGGGTTCGGAGGCGATGAATTCCACGGCGCGGCTGGAGCCGACAGGAACGAGGACGGTATTCCCGGACCACCGGGCGGCGGGCGGGATCGGGGCGCCGTCGGCCTCGACGACGGTGAAATCGTGGCCGTGAAGGTGTACGGGATGATGATCCATGGCGCCGAGATTGCCGATGCGCAGCCGAACACGATCGCCCCGCTTGACTACAAGGGGCGCCGTGCCGGGGAAGGCTTTGGAATTGATGGTAAAGATGTTGAAATCCGTCATTTCCGAGGGATTCGGGCGGGCGGCGCCGGGATCAACACGCCACTCGGAAAGGAGGAGTGCAAAATCGCGGTCGACCGGTTCCAGCGCTTGCCGTGGATGGATGATGAAGAGACCCATCATGCCCAGGGCTCCCTGGGTCATTTCATCGAAGTGCGAGTGGTACATGTGCGTGCCGTGCTGGCGCAAGGTGTACTCGTATTTATAAGTCTCGCCGGGCGGGATTTCTTTTTGGGTGAGCCCGGAAACACCGTCCATGCCATTGGGCACGCGCACGCCGTGCCAGTGGACGCTGGTCGGCTCGGTGAGTTTGTTTGTTACATAAAAGCGCACCCGATCGCCTTCCACGGCTTCGATCGTAGGGCCGGGAGTGCGACCGTTGTAACCCCAGCATTTCACTTTCAAGCCGGGAGTGATTTCATGTTCGAATTCTTCAGCGACGAGATGAAAGACTTTGACGCCATCGACTAGTTTCCACTCGGCAGTGATGCCATTGGGAGTGATGACCGGTCGAAAGGGCGACGAAGAGGCGGTCGGCTCCGGAGAGGCGCTTGCATCGTGGGTGTTATCTGCCGGCTCGGCAGCGGCTGCTCGGGCGGGGCGTGTGGCCGAGGCGAGGGCGGCGGCGCCGGCCGCGAGCGCGGCGGAAGAGAAAAAGTGACGGCGAGGAATCATAGTTCGAAGGCGGTGAGTTAACGTTTGCGCGTGTTTTTCCCGTGTGCGGTGACAGAGGGGCGGGGCGTTTCGGCCGAGGAGCTCGCATCGAGGTTGCCGCCGACGGCCCGCTCCAACGCCGTGCGGGCGACCCAGTAGTCGCGGTTGGCTTCGATGGCGCCGCGCTCAGCTTCGACTTGGCTCCGCCGCGAGCGGAGCAGTTCATAGGGGCCGGCATACATGCCATTTGTCTGGAGGAGCATGAGCTCGACGATGTGGCGGCGCTCCGGGAGCAAATCGTCGCGGTAGAGGTGGGAGGCATCCCGGGCGGCGACGACGCGTTCGCATTGTTCGCGCACATCGATGCGAATGTCCTCAGCGAGTGACTCGAGTCGGCGCGCGGCCTGGCGCAGCTGGGCTTCGCCGCGACCCACGCGGGCTTGTCCCTGATCGAAGATCGGCAACTCGAGGCGGAGCGTCGGCCCGGTGCGGATGTTATTGTCCGCGTCGCGTTCGCCGGAGGCGCCGATCTCGAGGGCGCCGATCCAGCGGGTTTTCTGGGTGAGACCGAGATTGCGCGCGGTGGCGGTGAGTTCGGCCTGCGCAGCGGCGAAATCGAAGCGGCGGTTCAGAGCGACTTCGGTGAGCCGGGTGGTCGAAAAGTCACGCTCGGGAGGCGCTGATAGAGCGCGCGCGATTTTCCAATCGGAAGCGGCGCCGAAAAGGCCGAGGAGACGGTTGAGTTTCTCGCGCTTTGCCTGAAATTGCGCGCGACTGGCGATGGCTTCGAGGCGCGTTTGGGAATCGTCGGCTTTGGTTTCGGAGAGCTGGAGATCCGATATGTTCGCGGCGGCGTATTGTTGCCGGGCGAGCTCGAGCGCGGCATCGGCGGAGTCCTGGATTTGTTTCGCGCCGTCGAAGATTTGTTGTTGGGCCTGGACTTCGTAGAAGGCGCTTTTCGTGTCGGCGATCAGCTGTATGGCGGTATCGGCGACATGCAGGGCGCTTTGACGGAGGCGCTCTTCGGCGATGCGTTTGCGCAGCGGGAGCGTGAGGGCATCGAGCAGATTGGCGGTGAGTGAGCCTGCAATGTCGGCCGGGCTATTGGGAAAACGGACGGAACCTTCCAAGGCGGGATTTTGCAGGAGGCCGGCTTGAAGCAGGTCGGCGGAGGAGAGGCCGATGTCTTCGAAGGCGGCGCGGAGCATGGGGTTGTTGAGCAGGGCGATCTGCGCGGCGGTGTCGGCCGTGAGCGGACGCGCGAGCAGGGCATCGACAGCGCGGCGGGCTTCATCGCGGCTGGCGGGGTCTTTCTGCCAGCGGACTTTTTTGCCTGTGCGCGTGGTGATGAGGTTTTCCGCGGCTGGAGCGGGCGCGCAGAGCGCTGAGGGCGTGAGGCAAAGGAGGAGGGCGAGAACGAAGTTAAATGGCTTCATGGCGCTGAATTAGGCCTTGGCGAAGGAATTGTCGGCGCCATCAGAATGATGGCGGAGAAGTGTTGGGGGCTAGTTAAAGGATTGGGGTCTGTTTGAATCCCCGCGGGTTCCTGTTTGGCCAATTTTTGCGTGTACACGCGATCGGCGCCCCTGGGAGCGCGGGCGTCTCGCCCGCCCGGTGCGGAAGTATTACAATGGACATTAGCTTTGCGCCGGCGCGAACCGTTCTAGGCGAGGGAAATCCGTACGGATTCAAGATGCGTTCAGGCCGTTCGGACTTTAGAGTGATTGAGAACGAGCTGCTGCTGCTGCGCAGTTCGCTCGGAGAGAATCACACATTCGTCGTGATGCTTCCGCAGCGGGCGGACGGGACGCCCGCGCTCCCAGGAGGGCCGCCAGTCGCGCACTTGCAAAATTGGCCCAGGCTCCAACCTGCGGCGCTACGCGCCAGTGTTAAAGGTCGAGCGGATTGTGCAAACTAGCTCAGAGGGCCAGGACGGCCGAATACCGTTGGGATTCGCGGAAACGTGGCCTTAACCACGCGGCGGCGGCGCATGCCCTAACAAACTGTGTTGCAGCACTCTTTCCGCGAAGGACCCGGCAAACTCCGGCGGCCCGCTGCCCTGGCCGGCATCATGCCAGACGCTCGGTCCGACGAGCGCAATTTTCGGGGCAGTTGTCGCAAAATGCGCCACCGCCGCTGGCCCAACCCGCTGTGAAGAGAAATCAGTCGTGTGCGCGAGCACCGCTTGGAGCACGGCGCAGCAAGCCATGGGTTGTGCCGGACGTTTTCCTTCTGAATCGCCGGTCGGCTGGCGGTGATGTGGACAGCCGGCCATCTCTCCGCGGCATTTCCCACAATGCATGAGCCCCAGCGCGCAATGATTTGTCGCGACGAGCCACGAGCAGACCACCGCAAGCGCGATGGCGAGGCGCACGATAAACTGGGAGCGCGAACGGGTCACGTGAGCTGCAGACTAAGGCGCAAACCGGAGGTTTGCCAAAGAGAATTTGCACGGTCGACGCCCCTGGAGCGCGGCCTGTGAACTTTTCCCTTTTGTTTGCGCTGGGCCTTGCCTTTGCTGGAAGCGTCGCCGGCTCGATCCCGTTCTCATTTAGCCATTCACTGACTCGCCATGCTTACCGATCCTCCACTTCGTCGAACAAAAATCGTCGCCACCCTGGGACCGGCGAGCAGCTCGCCGGAGGTCATGCGGGCGCTGATCACCGCGGGCATGGACGTGGCGCGGCTGAATTTTTCCCATGGCAATTATGAGGATCATGCGGCGCGGATCACGCAGCTTCGCCAGATCGCGGCGGAGCTGGATAAGCCCGTGACGATCCTGCAGGACCTGCAGGGGCCGAAAGTGCGGGTGGGCGCGCTGCCGTCGGGGGAGATACTTTTGGAGGCGGGTGGCGTCGTGGAAATCGTGCCGGAGGCGGAGGCGACCGGTCAGCCGGGAGAGATCCCGGTGGACTACCCCTCGGCGGCCGAAGAGGCGAAGGCCGGGATGACGGTGCTCCTGGCGGACGGGCTTTTTGAATTGAAAATCGAGGAGGTCGTCGGCTCCCGACTCCGCTGCCGCGTGGTGGAAGGCGGCAAGCTGAGCAGCCGCAAAGGGGTAAATTTCCCCGAACTGCGCCTGCGCCTGCCCTCGGTGACGGAGAAGGACCGGCGGGATGTGGAATTCGGCCTGTCGCAGCGGGTGGATTGGATTTCCCTGAGTTTCGTGCGTAGCGCGGAGGATGTCCGCACCTTGAAAGATCTGCTCGCGCAGCATGGTTCGTCGACGCCCGTGATGGCGAAAATCGAAAAGCCGCAAGCGCTGGAAAATCTGGAAGAAATCGTCGAAGTAGCCGACGGCATCATGGTGGCGCGGGGCGATATGGGGGTGGAAATGAGCCCGGAAAAAGTGCCGATGGCGCAAAAGCGCATCATAGAACTCTGTAATCGCAAAGGCGCTCCGGTGATCACGGCAACGCAGATGCTGGAGAGCATGATCAACGAGCCGCGGCCGACCCGCGCGGAGGCCAGCGATGTGGCCAATGCGATCATCGATGGCACGGATGCCGTGATGTTATCCGGCGAATCGGCGATCGGGCGTTTTCCCGTGCGCGCAGTGGGGATGATGAGCCGCATCGCGCGGGAGGTGGAGGCAAAGATTACGTTTAAATGTTATCCCTCGCCCGATCATAGCGACATCCGGGCGCTCGGAGAGGCCACGAGTGTGCTCGCTCGTGAGCTGCAGCCGCGCTGCATTGCCGTGCACACGACTTCCGGACACACCGCGCATCGCATCGCGGCGCAGCGTCCGAAAGCTCTCGTCCTGGCGATCACGACCGATGAGGCCGTCTACCATTCGCTGAATCTCTTCTGGGGACTGCGGCCGGCGCTCGTACGCGAGACACCGGCTTCATTTGATGAACTCGTGGCGCTGGCGGAGCGAGCGGTGCGCGACCGGAAGATCGCCGAGACGGGCGATCGGATTCTCGTCGTAGGCGGAGTGCCGCCGGGCGTGAAGCGTGGATCCAACTTCGTCAAGATCCATACCATGAGCTAAGGGATTGGCTTCGCGACCGCTCCCATTTTTCCTATTCCTCCCATATGTCTACCGGTTCCTTGCGCTTTGCCATTGTCGGTTGCGGCGGTGTTACCCTGCAAAACCATCTCCCAGGCCTTGAAATGTGCGGTGACACGCGACTCACCGCGCTCTGCGATGCGAATCCCGCGGCTCTCGAAGCCGCGGCGCGCGAGACCGGCGTCGTTGTTACTTCGACGGACTATCGGGAAATCGTCGGCCGATCCGACGTCGACGCGGTGATCATTGCGACGCCCAATGTATATCACAAACCCATCGCCCTCGCGGCGATCGCCGCGGGCAAACATGTGCTTTGCGAGAAACCGCTCGCGATGAATCACGCCGACGCCGTGGAAATGGCGCAGGCGGCGGATGCAGCCGATGTGCGGCACATGACGGCGTTTACCTATCGCTTTGTGCCATCGATGCGATATCTGGCGCATCTCGTGGAGCGGGGCGATTTGGGCGCGATCTATCATTACCGTTCGTGCCGGTTGCAGGACTGGACCTCACGCGACCTGGGGTGGCGGCAGATCAAGAAGCTCGCCGGCACGGGCGAACTGGGCGACATGCTCTCCCATCGTATCGATTTCGCCCTGAGCCTGGTGGGACCGATGTCGCGCCTCGTGGCGCAGACGCGGATCATTCTGCCGGAGCGGGAGGGCGCGCCGAGCGATTTGGAAGATTGGGCGGCAATCCTCGCGGATTTTCGATCGGGCGCCTCCGGGGTTTTGGAAAGTTCGAAGCTAGCTTGCGGCCGAAACCAAAGCTGGCGCAGTCGCGACTACGTGGAGCTGAACGGCAGCGCAGGCACTTTCGAATTTACCACCGGCAAGTGGAATGAACTGCAATATGGCAAGGCAGACGGCCCAGGGCTGGAGCCGCTCGCGGTGCCGCGAGAATTCTGGACGGTGCCAGGGTCGCCGCGCGATCCGGCTGCGGGCGATCCTCTGGTGACGTTTCGTTACGATCAGGCCTACGAATTCGTGGACGCGATTCGCAATCAGCGGCCGTGTTCGCCAAGCTTTCACGATGGCGCGCGGGTGCAGGCGATCCTCGATGCCGCGGTGCTTTCGGCAGAAGCGCGAAGCTGGGTCGATTTGGAAACTAAGTAAACATTCTATCGCTATGCCTAAATATGCTGTCGTCACCGGAGCAGGAAGCGGAGTCGGCGCCGCCACCGCCATCGCGCTCGCGCGCCAAGGCTGGCGCGTTGCTTTGATCGGCCGCCGCCCGGAACCCCTGGAAGAGACGGCCCGGAATGCGCCTGGGTCGCTCGTCGTGGTTTGTGATATCGGCGATGCCGCGGCCGTCGAGCAGATGGGCCGGCGGGTGCTGGAGGAATTTGGCGCTGTGGACGCACTCGTCAATGCGGCGGGCACCAATGTCCCGCAGCGCTCCTTCGAAGTCTTATCGCAAAAAGACTATCTGGAGATGATCGCCACGAATCTCCACGGTTCCTACTACTGCGCCCAGGCCTTCCTTCCCGGCATGCGGCAGCGCGGCTCCGGCACGATTGTCAATGTCATCTCGGAAGCCGGCAAACAGGCGTCGATGAAATCCGGCCCCGGCTATGTCATGTCGAAATTCGGCGCGGCCGGACTCACTCAGTCGCTCAATGCCGAGGAACGCCGGCGCGGCATCCGCGCCTGCGCGATATTTCCCGGCGACATCGACACGCCGCTCCTCGACAAACGGCCCGCTCCGCCCGACGCCGCAGCGCGGGCGGACATGCTTCGCTCCGAAGATGTGGCGGAGTGCATCCTCCTCGCCATCAATCTGCCGCAGCACGCGGTGGTGGAGGAATTGGTGGTCCGTCCGCGGTGATGTACGGACGGAAGCAGTGTTATTGAAGGAAGTGAGCGCCTATTGCCGTTTCGGCAATGGTCCCCAAATCTCTTCGAGCATTCCAAAAAGCTCCGGTTCGTCGCGCCGGAGTTCGCCGGAAACGAAGGGATAGAAGTCGTTTGTGCCAAAATAACATTCCGTCATCTCGGCGAAGAATTCCTTGGCATTGGTGAGCGCGTAGTGCTCCTGCAGTGAGCCTCCGACGGTCAGGACGCTCTGGTATTTTCCGCCGGATTTGAACTTCTCGAAAGCGCCATCGATGCGCGCATTGTCGAAGCCAAGATATTTGTCGTGATATCCGTGGGCCAGCTCGTGCAGGACGACGCAGGGCTGGCGGTGGTTTTCGTAAGGCGAAAGAAACTGCGCGGCTTCCGGAATGTGCACGCATTTCTCCAGGTGGGGATCGTAGCCATGATCGCGCAGCCAGCCGGCGCTGGGATGGTATTGCATGAAGTGGAGATCACCGTAACCCAGGTCGAGCTGAATCGGGATCGCTCGCAGTTTGTCGAGCGCGGGCTGCGGCACGACGAGCGTGATCTCAAAAAGCCGGACGCTGAGGAGCTTCAGGGCGCGCCCGCCGGTCTCGGCATCAGCGCCGGTGAGCAGGCGATCATCAACGCGAATCGCCCAACCCTCAATCTGGCGATCTGTGTGCGAGACAGGCTGCGACAGCAAAGGCTCAGCCGAGGCGCAGACGCCGAGGAGCAGGATGGCGCAGACGAAAAGCAATTTCATTCGATCGATGGCTCGCGGGCGAGGTGTTGTATTCTGTGGAGATTCGCCTCGCGTAGGCCGAAGAACGGTCTCTCTCGATCCCATATTGATCGGAAAAAGGCTTGGCATCGTTACGGCTGAGTGTCGGGCTCGAGCTCGACGGCGTACGATTGCCGATCCTGCACGTAACAGCCGTAGCCTTGTTGCAGCGACTGGATGAAGGCTCCGCTAAAATGATGCACAGTTCCGGCGGGTTCCTCCCACGTGCCCATGAAAAGGCCGGTCTGCGGATTTGGCCGGATGGTCAGCGCGCTATTGCTCGATTTGAAGCGATTGAGCGGGTCCAGCGAGCCGGAAAATGAGCCAATGTTCGACCCGGCCGGCTCGAAGAAATTCGTCGCGAGCGCCAGCGTTTGCGCATCACCCGTGAGCATATTCTGCCCCTTTGCGGGTGGGCGGTAGCGCGCGCCGATCACGTATTCGCTCTGCGAGAAGGTCTCGATGTCCGGGTCGTCGCTGAATCGAGCCCAGCCGAGTGAGCCCGCGAAATCGAGCTTTCGGCCGTCTGCCGGAGCCTTGAAGAGAAGTGTGCCGCCATAGGCGCGGCCGTCTTTGGTCGTGCGCTCGATCGCAAACGTATCGTCCATGGCGAGCACGCCGCCGTGCGCAACCGTGGAGCCGTCGCCGAGGATGCCCACCCACCGGTACGAACCGGTCGCGCCCACGATCATCGTGCCCGAACCGAAACCAATCGGACCGGTCGGCGTGCTGGAAGCCGGTCCTGCTGACCAGGTGTAGCGGCCTGCGAAGGGCGAGGTTTGCCTCGTCGCCCGCAGGAATGGGCTTGCAGCTTCCGTGGCGCCGAAGGTGAGTTCGTAACCATTCGCCGAGAGCGTGCCGTAAAGGTCCCGCTGATCGGCGGATTCGGAGAGGTCGATATCCGTGGTCCCGCCGGCGCGGTTCTGGAATTCGCGTGACCACGAGCCATCGGAGAGGTGGCCCGTGAAGACGATGGGTTTCGCAACGCCAAGCCGCAGCGTGAGGGTGAAGGCGCCGAACGGCGTCGCCGTTACATTGAACGACCCGACGATATTTCCGCTGCGTCGAACCAGGCCGTGAAACGTCTGCGACGCTGCTGAGCCGGCAACCACCGTGACGTCATCCGAGCCGGTCAATTCGCCATCGCTCACGCTGAAGCGGAGCTGATACGCGCCAGGGTGGGAAATATGCGCGGTCGTGTCGTGCGCGTGCGCTTCGTCAAAGGTCACCTTGCCCGGGCCGCGGACGACGCTCCATTGGCGCGCGAGGCCCTGGCCGCGCGGGAGCAGGTCGTCTTCAAAAGTCGCGTGGAGCGCGGCGTGCAACTGCCTGCCGAGGATCTGCGAAGGGCCGGCCGTGACCACGGGGGCCAGATTCGCCGATTCGGCCGTCGTGACATTGGCGCGGTAACGAAGTTCACCGACCCGGCGTTCCGGCTGATATTGGAAGTTCGAGTTGCCCGGATAACAATCAAAGACGATCCACGCAGACAGAACATTGCCCTTGCTGTCGATCGTCCATTCGCGAACGGTAAAGTCGCCCTTTGCAGGATAACCGCCTTCCGGTTTGCGCGAGACTTCCATGACGCGAGGCCCACGGCCGTAATCTTCCGGAATGGTGTAATTGCCGGGCGGCAATGTTCCGTCGGCGTCGGTCGTAAACGCCACACGCCAGTTCGCGGTCTCGAAGGATACGTATTGAGGGGAATCCTGCACCAGCGTCATGTCGTCGGCCGGGGGGAAGGCGAAGGTCGCATCCGGGTCGTTCAGATTGAAGTCACGAAGCGTAAGGGAGGTCTCACGATGGGTGACGGTGATCGTGACTTCGTCTGAGATGACCTGGAGGCCTTGCGTAGCGGTCAGCCGCAGGACGTAGTCTCCCTCGGCGGAAAACTGCACGTCGGTCTCTTCCGCGGTGGCGTCCGTGAAGGTCACCGTTCCCGCCGCGCTGACGACTGACCAGAGAGTTTGCAGCGGCTCCGCGCTGGCGCCGGCGATGGCCAGGGCGGCGCCGTGGAGGCGTGGGTGATTGAGCCGGGTAAATTCGCGAGACAGGCCGGCGCAGACGATGGGGGCCGCGCCGACCACGTCCGCCGGCGGCACGAGCGTGCGCACTTCACCGATGAAAGCAGGGTGATCGGCATCGGTGAACCTGGCAAAAGTGAACCAGAGCGGGGCCCGTTCGGGAGAAGAGGGGTTATCGATCCGGCGGACTTCAAATTTCGCGCCGTGCGCGGCGGTCTGCGCCCACGCTGGCGGAGCCGTGAGGTAGAGTTCGGAAACGCTGCCATCAGTGTACGAGCCGGTATGTAGCGGGATCTCAAAATCGGCTTCGCATTCGATTATCCAGTATTCGCCGTACTCGGTTCCGTCCGGGTAGGTTGCGGTTACGCTGACCCTCCCAAAGTACGCATCCTCGGAGAAATCGACCAGGTTGCCGTTGGCGACGAGTTCGCGGATGCCTCCATTGGCGAGCGGACCTTTCACATGGAGGAGATTTTGCTCGTACGGCGGCAGACCGGAGATTTGGTAGTAGTAATACTGTGACTTTTCACCGTCGCTTACCGTGAGGCTCAGGGAGGCCGAGTCCGAGAGGGTGATGGTCGGCGTCAGTGTGTCTTCGCCCGTGATCGTTCCGCCTTGGATCGTCCAGTGCACGCTCGGCGGTGTATCCGTCGGCAAGCCGTCGTCGGCTGCTTCCGCGGTGAGCTGCGTGGGCACGCCGATGACCGCTCGCGGCCGCGAAAGAAGGCGCGCCGCCGGGGGGAGATTCATCGATGGCTGAGTGGAATCGGCGTGGAATCGGAACTCCCCGTGCAGGGAGCCCGCTGCGCCGTCGACCTGCTGGTCGAAGGTGAACCAGAGCGCCGCGATTGACCAATTCGAATCCAGGATGAGCTTCTTCACCTGGAACTGGACAGCGCCGGTGGGTTGCCCGGTATAGCTGGAAACGAAGACGCGGAGGCGCGGCGCATTCACATAGGGATCGGGATCTGGATAGGGATAGATCGGAGCAAGGTTGCCGCTGTAGGTCGTGCCGGGGTGCAGCGGGGCATCCCAGCCGAGCGCGAACTCGATCGAGACCACTGGGCGACCGGCTGGGCGGCTCTTTTGGTTGGGCTGAACGGAAACTTCGATCTGGTTCGTGTTTGAGAGAGACGCGGAGAACGATGAATCGGCGCCGGAGTAGGTCAGCGACTTTCCATTTAACAGAGGGTCTCCGGCGCTGCTCGTCAGCATGAGCGATGTGTCGTCGCCAAATGCCGGGATCCCGCCGAGGAACACGGCGGCAAGCAGCAGCAGGAGCAGGGTGGATGAGCGTACAGGGAGTGGCAAGCGCGCATGGTAGCCGATCCCGCCGCCGGGTCAAATCTGCGCCAGAACAATCATGGATTTCCGAGCTGCGCCGCATACCTTCCGAGAGACGAGCGACCTAAAATGTTCAAACCCCTCAAAATAATGGGCGGCAGAGAAACCGATTTAATCACTGGCAGTGGCTTGCAATCCGAGTATTGAGGTCGCCTTTCCGTTAAGATCTCGTTGTTCCATGAATCCTGTAGCGCTCCTGCGGCCTGTCCGTTCGGACAGTAGGCAGTGGGTGCGAGGTCCCTTTAGAAATGCCGTTTGCTTCCCCATGAACTCGTCATTCTGGACCCGTCTCCCATTTCCCGGCGTCGCGGCATTTTCCCCAGGAGCCCTCCGCTACGCGCGGAGCTTCCCGGGTAGGCTCCTGCTCGTCGCGCTGGCGTTCTTGCAGATAGCTGCTCGATGCTTTGCGGGTGGCACGCCGGTTTACACCATCACCACGGGGGCCACGGCGTTAACCATCCGTTCGTACGGCGCGAATAATTACGGCATTGGCGTCCAACTGGGTTCGACCTATTATGAGCAGGCGCAGCCCTGCGCGGTCGACGTGGTGACTTCCAGTGGGGCTGACATGTGGATTAGCGGACCCTATGCATCCGTGCAGAATTTAGGGAACAGCACGTACCGTTGTGTCGGGACGAAGACGAGCGCCAATGGGTCGATCTTTACCTTCACTGATACGTACGGTCTGTACACGTTCGGATGTTTCCAGGTTAGCCGGCAGGTGGTGGTCTCAAAGGCGGTTTCCGGCGATGCCGGATTCTCGACCCGGTTGGCTTTCGCCCAGACGTCGACTTCTGCGATGGGCGATTACGACTTCTTCGCCCCGGGGATATGGTACAAGGATAATGCGAATGTCGCCGCATCCGCCTTGGCGGCCGATCTGACGAACACCTATTTTTGGTTCCGCGAAGATCGCATGCCGCTGCCCATGTTTATGCTGCGCAACAAATCCACGGGCGCGGCCTTTTCCGTCTGCCACAAGGATCCCGATGGCTCGACCTTCACCGGTGAGGATGGGTTGAATCGCATCATCGACGGCCGCATGAAATTTGCGGCGATCGGGATGCAGAATAACACGAATCCGCTGGTCGGCATTGTTTACCCGGGATCCGAAGGCGAGCGCACGGGCATCTACGGAATGGCCGATGCCTCGCGCTGGGCGTTGCGGAGCCATCCTGTGACGCTCAATTACACGCAGAACTATTCCCTGGCGATGCGGCTGTATGTTGAAAGCGATTTTCCGACGGCGATGAAGAATGCCTGGAGCGCATTTTATAACATGTTCGCGCCGCCGCTCTATTCGTGCAATCTCACGAGCGTCTATAACGAGCAGCTCGCGCTCCTGAACCAGTCCTGGACCTCGATTAACGGCTCGGCGGGCTTTCCCTTTCGCATTCATCTCGATGGCACGATCGACAGCGGGGACGACAATTGGGACATGGGTTTTGTTGGCATGGAATTGCCAAATGCCGCCATCCTGCTCCGGGAGGGGATCAATGCCAATAATGCTACGATGCTGTCCCGGGCCGAGCAGATCGTCGACTGGTGGGCCGCAAATTCTCTCACCACGAGCGGTTGCCCCCGTACCTGGTACGATCCGTCGCCCCAGACCTGGCGCAGCGAACCGGTCTACACACGGGTGGTGGGCGACGGGATGACGGGCCTGCTTCAGGCCTGGAATTTCGAGAAAAAGCGTGGCGTGCAAAAGCCCACCTGGCTCAATGCATGTTACCGCGTCGCCGACTGGCTGCTTTCGCAGCAGGGCGCGGACGGCTCCTTTCCACGGGCCTGGAACTATTCGACGGGCGCGGTGACCGACGCCTCCAAGACAAATACTTCGCACGTGATTCCCTTTCTTGTCGACCTGTACAAGGTGACCGGCAACGCGCAATTCAAGAATGCCGCGTTCGCCGCCGGCAACTATATCTACGGCGACAGCGATCAGGATTTCAACTATGTCGGCGGCGCTCCGGATAATCCAAATGTGCCTGATAAGGAAGCCGCTTCCATGGCCCTGCGCGCCTTTCTCGCGCTGTATGACCTGGATGGCGAAAGTAAATGGCTCTCCGCCGCGACGCAGACCGCCTACTACTATGAAACGTGGGTTTACTCGTGGAATGTGCCCATCCCGGCGAGCGATTCCGGAGCCACCTATCCGAAGAACCGCTCGAGCACTGGGCTGAGCCTGATCGCCACGGGCAACAACAGCGCCGATACCTATGCGGCTATCGATGCGTTCAGCTTCTACCGCACCTATCTTTACACCGGCGATGCTCATCTTCTGCAGATCTCGAAGATGCTGCTGCAAAATACTAAACAAGCGGTGAATTGGGACTCCAGCGCTCCGCTCGCCGGCTATGGGCCGCTTGGGATCATGATGGAAGCAATGACGGTGATGACTCCGCGCGGGCACGGCGTCGGGTACTTCCTCCCGTGGCAGTCCTACAATATGACCGAGCCCTTCGCGCTGCTCTGGGATACCTTTGGCGCCGGGACTTATGATCTCAATATCATCGACGGCTTATCCAACAAGAATACGTCGAACCAAAACTACGCCGCCACCCGCAATTTTGTGGCCAGCGGCTCCGAATCGATCGTGAATGGCTCCATCTACTACGTGATCAATCGCAACAGCGGCAAGGCGCTGAACGTCACCGGCGCCGGGACGGGGAATGGCGTCAACATCGATCAATCGACATTCAATGCGACGACAGCGCAGCAATGGAAAGTGGTGGACGGTGGAAACGGATACAAAGAATTGGTTGCCCAATGCAGCGGGAAGTGCGCGGACGTCGAGGGCGCATCGCTTGCCAATGGCGCGAACATTTCACAATACACCGTCTCGGGAACGAGTAATCAGCTCTGGTCCGTCGTGGGGGTGGGGGGCGGCTTTTGGAAGATCGTGAACAAAAACAGCGGCAAAGTGATGGATGTCGAGGGTTCGTCGACCGCCAGCGGGGCCAATGTGTCGCAATACGCCGACACCGGCGGCTCGAATCAACAGTGGGTCTTCGCGCCGAAGTAGCGGCGTCTGCCGAAAGCGCTCGCCAATCTCGGCCAATGCGTGCACCCCCCAGTTGGGGTTAATTTACAGAATCCCTTGGGATTCATGCTCCTCCCGCTTAAGCCGGGCGAAGCTGGAGTTTGGTCAATTTTTACCAGCGTCGGTTCGCAAGGGGCGCCCAGGGAGGGGCGCCATCCCTGGCGCCCACCAGCGTGGCTTTCACGCTTCGCCCGACATTACGCGAGATGTTACCCCGGGCGCGCCAAAGGTGCGCGGGGCCGCGTATCAGACTGGTGTGGAACAGCGCTCGGAGCGCACGCAAATTGGCCAAACTTTACGGAATCCCTTTGCGATTCAATGCTAACTCTTCGGCGCCTTCCGCACCGTATACGCAATGCGCGGATTGAGCGGGGTCTGGCCCGACGCCGACTTCACCTTATCCAGATCGAAGTCGTAGATGACGTTGAGTATCAACTCCGGCATGGTCACTTCGGCCGTCTTGTTCCCATTCGAAAGCACGACTTTCGTCGGCAGAACGTGAGCTTTGTCCGTTTCCGGCGAGCCGTACGGCGCGTGGTAAAGATAGTAATAGTGATCGGCCCCCCAAAGCGACGGATCGGTGGCGGAGGCATCGAGCGGTTCGGTGAAATCAAAGCGGAAGCCGTGCGCCGTGATGTGCATGTTGAGCGGGTCGAACTGTGTCTTGCCGGTCGGCGTGATGCTGGAGATCCCTTCGCCGCCAGCCCACGCGAGGTGCGTGCGCCCGGCGTAGAGCGTATCGCCGATGAAGGCGAAGCGGTGCAGGCCGCGCTTGATCGCGTCGGTGGTAATGAATTCCACCGTGGCTCCTTCCCACACGCCGTCGACCTCCTCGGGCAAGATGCGGAGGATTTTCGGGACATTCATTTCGCCGATGAGCATCTGTCCGCCGAAGGGTCCCCACGCGGCGGATTTTGGAATCTGGACCATCTGCGTCGGTGAATTTGCGTACGTGCCGTAGGGAAAGGCGATGGCTTCGGGCACGCGCATCTTTTCGAGGCGATCGACGGAGACTTTGAGCGGATCTTCGTCTTTCCAATCCTTCCGCCAGACGAGGCTCGCCGGGTGACCGTAGAAGCCATCGCGCTGCACCACGAAAAGCTTCGAGGAACCGAGCCAGTCGCCCTGATTGTCGGAAATGAGCAGATGGCCGTGCGCGTCGAAATTGATGCCATCGGGCGAACGAAAGCCGGAGGCAAAAAGGCTGGCGGCGCCGGTGGCGGGATCGAACTCCATGACACAGCCGCGCCAGGCGACGCGCGAGTACATGCGCCCGGCTTCCTTGCTCATTTTTTTCCAATCGCCGTAAAAATTCTCGCGCGGCAAGCCGATCGGGGTCCAGGGGCCGCGGATTTCCTTGTGAATCGGCGCGCCATTGGAGGCCAGATTGAGCGCAACGTAGAGCTTGCCGTTGGGACCGCGCACCGGTCCAAAGGCAAATTCGTGATAGTTGCCCGTCATGCCGAAGCCGTCCCAAACTGTCTCGTAGGTGTCGGCCACGCCCTTGCCGGTGGTGTCTTTCAGCCGCGTGAGCTCGGGCCGTTGCATCACGAGCACGCTGCCATCCTTATCGACGAGGACGCCCAGCGGTTCGTGCAAGCCTTCAGCGAAGTTTTTCCATTCCGAAGTCTTCGGGTTGTAGATGGCGACATCGCCATGATGAAAAGCCGCGACCAGCCGGCCGTCGGCCGTCACGTCGAGGCCTCCGACCTCGGCTTCCACGCCGGGGGGATTCATCAGCGCTTCGATCCTGTAGTGTTCGGCTACGCGCCGATTTTTCGCCGGCTCCACGGCCACTGCCGCAGTCGTGAGAGAAAGGGCGACGACGAGTTGAAAAAGACGGGAGGGTTTCATTATTTGGCAGGGGCAGGGGAGGCCGAAGAGCTGAGGGTGATCGAGAAATCGGCGGGATTCGCCGGCGTGACGACGCCGTTTTGACTGGCTGCGCCGGCGCTGCTCACCGCGGCGTCGCCAGGTGCGACGCTGAATTTCACGGGCTTCTTTTGCTTGGGAATGCGGAAGTGCTCAGTGATGCCGGAGGAATCGGGCAGCGCAGTGATCTTCTCAAAGACCTCGGTGGTCCCGACGCGGTAGTGAAATTCAGGCACGCCGTCCTCCAATTTGTAGCCGAGGAATTTTACGGGCTGCGGCGAGTCGGAGACGCCGAGATTGAGCGGAAACGCGTCCTGCGCGGCGCGCCACCACGGCTCGTTGGGAAGCACGGCAAGCTCGTTGCCGTTGCCCTTCCAGTTCGCGCTCGCGTCGATGAAGGCCCCGGGCCAGGCGTAGCGGAGGCGGCATTCGGCGGCGTCCCAGCAATAGTTCTGCTCACCGGGCAGCGCGACCGCAATGGAGGCCGGGCCCGTATCCGGCAGGAACTCGCGTTGCACAAAGGGCCGCTCACCATTCCCGGGAACGGCCGCCTGCGCGGCCTGCGTCGGGATGTTTTTGTCCTTCGCCAGCGCCGGCATTTTCTCGCCGATGTACATGGCGCCATACATCACCATCCCGTGGCCGGGCATGGTGCACACGTAAGGGTAGACGCCCTTCTCCGTCGGCGCGGTGAATTTCACCTTATTCGTCGCTTCGCCATTGAGCAGCGAGCTGTGCACGAGAATGGCCGGATTGTTGGGAATGTACTCCACTCCAGGGCCTTTTTCCCCGAGGGCGAGCGCCTGCTGGACGACCTCGTCCCGTTTGCCGGGCTGGAGAATGAGGAAATTGTGCGGCTGATGTGTGGAATCCGCATTTTCGAGCGAAATCACGACTTCCTCGCCGGGCTGGGCGGAAAAGCGCGGTGGGTCGAATCGCAAGCCGTCCCGCATCTCGATTTTGACCTCGTGGGCCTTCTTCCCTCCGGACTTAGCGGGCTGCTCCGCAGGGGCTTCCGAGTCGACTGGCGGCGCCGCGAATGCGGAAGCCGTGAAGAGGGCGAGGGCGAGAACGGGAAGTCGCATGGGATGAATTATCGGCAATTGCAGGGGGGAAGTTGGGGTCGTTGGCGCGAACATTTAGGCTATGTCGGAAAAAGTTTCCACACGACATCGCAAAAAAAGTCATCCGGAAGGTAATAGGTCCGGATTTGCCTCCTGATAGAGCTCTTTCGCTGGTTCGATGAGGTTTCGCCCGGTTTTTCCCGACGAAACCGCTTTTGCGTAACCGCGCAACGGGCTGCGAAGCCGCAGACCGGAGTTCGTCAACGGCATCTCGAATATTTTGAAAAAATACAATGAGACAATGTATAACGGCATCTCATGTCCATTGCTCCTCTGCCGAACGCTCCTCGAGGTGCTCTTGGGACCCAAATCTGCGCGAAGGCGCTCTCCCCGATTTTCCTTTTGCTCCTGATATCCTGCGCATCGAAGCCGGCAAAAAATGGGGCATCATCGACGCAGCAACACGACGAAATTGAGCGCCGGCGCGAAGCCGCTGATGCGCGTTCAAGACAAGCAGCGGACGAGAGGCCATATCCGAAAGGTTGGGACGAGGACAAATTGCCACGATACGGTGATCCGGGGGTCGCAGAATCGATCCATTTGAGACAGACGATGGCCGAAGTAACCGCGATGATGGGCCAGAAAAGCTGGTCGCGTGAAATTGCTCAGGGCGAGTTTCTGCAGGAACTTCGGACGACCTACAGGCATCATTCTTCCCACACGTCGCCGAGGGAGGTTAGCCGAGTTGAAGAGCGCCTCCCCTCACACGGGCGCTTCGTCAAATGGCAGTACCAGGGGTTCCCAATGACATACGACTGGGTCGTAGTGTTCTTTGCATCGACAAAAGACCGGCCAAATTCTGAACCGCGGGTAGTTGCACGTGGAGTATTTGCACTGGGCGACTATTGAATTATGGATCTATTTGGTTCCTCCCCAAGACCTAGCCATCCGCTGCTGCAGACCGCGCCGGATTGCGGTCGTTAGGCGACTGGCACGCGTATGTCGTCCGGCCACGCATTTCATTGCAATCAATGTGCGTTTCGCTTCTTGAGCGGTTGGTCTCATCATGCGCGCGGCAGCTCCCTTGTCTGTCATCACTGCGGCGAACAGTTCTTGGCGAAAGGCGAGCGGTCTCCTTGGGGGCCGTCACTTGGCGAACGAATTCCCGTTTTTCACGAACGCCGTATCTCAAAGAAAAAAGGCTTTGCCTTTGAGCCTACAGGCCTGTTTCTTACGGCCGTCGCAGGCTCCAACCGGCATCTGTTTCACATGGAGCCGGCTCTATTGCGCTGCCCGTGCTGCAATGGCTCCGACGCCGTCAGCCCCAGTCTCTCGGATGGCGCAACTTGCCCCAAATGTCATGCTGGGATCATCATCGACGATGGCCTTGTCGAATACTGAACAGTCGTTTCAGCGCGCATTGTGCGAACAAAAAGCTTATCAATGAAGCGCGACTATGACGAACAATATGAACTTCGGCGCTACGTCTGGCGCAACTACCGTCACGCGCTTTTCGAGCGGGAGCGCGCGCTTTACACTGCTGCCACGCTCGAACTCAAGGCGCGCCACGCACGCACAGATAATTTGGCGGCGCGTATTCGCCAGATGCCTGGCTACTTTTTCGAAGCCGATGTTGCGGCGATCGTCTCGACGGATAGTCTCAGCGCGTTCGAGCGGCAGTGTTGCGAGCGTTTGCTCCACGACTGCGTCGATCAGATTTATGTCAAACGCTGTGAGCGTTGCGAGCGCATTGCTGCCTCACCGATCGCATGTGCTTGCGTCTGGTGCGGGCATCACTGGTATGAGCGTCGCGCCGAGATGGTCGCTCGCTCCCAATCGGCTATTTACCCAAAACCGCAATGAACGGAACGCCTAGCCATGCGTTGCGGCGAACTGCTCCAGACGAAAGAATCTGCCACGAAATCAACGCTTGCCTTTGCTCAGAGCGGTTGCTGAGTTTGGGTGCTTTAGGCCGCTTCGCACCTCTATGATCGTCATCTGGATTTTCAACGGCCCGGGGCCGCGCACGTATTCCCCGCACGATGTCCACGTTTGACGCATTGAACTCGCTCCCGGGCGTCAACGAATTTGCGGCGCCGCCGCATCAGCGGCTCCCACCGGGCGGTGGCGTGTCCCTTGGATTTCGCGCTTGCGTTCGCCCGGAGCCGTTGCTGACCTTGGCCTGTTGGACTGCTCGACCACCACCAGCCCAGGCAAATGAAGCCGCTTCACGAATTGATCAACCGAGACGAGCCGGCTTGGCCGCTGGTTCGGCAGTGGATCGCCGAGGCGACGAATCCCGTCGAGGTTTTGCCTCCTCCCGATGACGCCATTCGCGAGCGTGCCTTGCTCGATATGCAGGTCACGACTCGCTCACCGATGGGCGCTATCGTCTATGAGAGTGGCGGCATCGTTGTTGACCATGGCTGGCTGCGCATCCTGGGTTCGGGCCACCCACGTCTGCCTCGATCTTTGTCGGCGTGGAACTTCAAGTGTTCATTCTCCGTTCCAGGTCAGCCGCCACCTTTCCTTTTAATCGCTGACGATATGATTGGCGGGTTCTTCGCGATTGACGGCGGCGGTCTTGACTTGGAGCGCGGAAAGGTCTGCTACTTCGCTCCCGGTTCACTTGAGTGGGAGAAGACGCATTTGGGTTACTCGGAGTTTATCGTCTGGTGCTTTCGCGGCGACCTTGCGAAGTATTACGAGGATGTTCGATGGCCAGGTTGGGAGGATGAGGCGCGCTCAGTTGGTGGCGACCAGGCTTTGTGCATTTTTCCTTTCCTGTCATGCGCCGGCCCGCCGATTTCCGATCGCACCAGGGGTCCAGTCAGTATTTGCGAGAGTTACGATTTTCACGTCGGTCGAGTTGTATGAGCGAGTCTTTGATCATTCGGCAACTGGAAACCCGCTATGAATCCCGCGCCTGAAGCCTTGATCCTCCTTCCGAGGGTGATTTCGAAGTCGAACTATCTTGCCGGATTCTGGCGTTGGGTCGCCTTGCTTGCCGCCCAGGATTACCAGCAGGCGCTGAATGCGCTCCACTGGCCAAAAGGGACCACTTGGACCCCGGAAGCATTGAAGAAGCGCATTACAACGTTTTTCGGCGGAGGAGCGCCTTGGTTTGTGGTGATTCCAAACGACCGATTGATTGGTGTCATAAATGATGCGGCGACTTATCAAGCACCCGGAAGCGAGGGGTGGGGTTGGTTTATGGCGCAGATACCTTTGACGACTGATCCCGCCGACCCAAAGAATGATGAAATACCATTGATGGGTCTTGCGATCTCTTTCTTTATCCGTCAATCTGGGCAGAGCTATGTCATGGAATTTGAGATTTTTCATGTCTGAGCCAAACGATATTTCGAAATGGTGACTCTGGTTCGCTCATTATGGAGGCGCCGGGCCGCGAGCCGCCGGATGTCCCAGCCGTCTAATTTCTTGTTAGGCCAATTCACACGACATGTGTGCAACACTCCTCAAACGAATCGCTGATGGCCGCACCGACTTGGTGTTCGATTATCTTTCCGCAGGTCATGCCGCCAGTTCCAAGGACAGTGGCGGAGTCTCGCTCGTCCAGTGGTGCGCTTACTACGGAGACGTCAGCGCCATCAGGTTTCTCCTCACCCAGGGGGCATCGATCGAGTCGCTGGGAGACAACTTTGACCTGAATGGCGCCTCGTTTCACGGACATTGGCGGTTGTGCCAGTTCCTCATCGAAAACGGCGCGGATGTAAACCATCCGCTGCCGGATACCGGAGAAACGCCGCTGCACGCCGCTTTGTGCAAGGCCGACAGCCTGGCCCATCACCACGTCATCCGTGTGCTATTGTCCGGAGGAGCGAATCCCAATGTCGCCACCATTGCAGGCGCTGAAACGGGCGGCTTTATGCGAGACTGCCGAACGAGAGTGGAGACTCCGCTGCATCGCGCCGCCGCCTTCGGCAGCGAAGAGACGATCCAACTGCTTCTGGACGCGGGCGCTAAAATCGACGCCAAAGACATGAACGGAGATTCTCCGCTCACCTGGGCGAGTTGGCACTTGCGCCCTGGCTCCATTCTCGCAAAACTTTGTTATGGAGACTTTCGAGTTCGCCCGAGTTACGTCGGTATGAATGCGAATCTACTCGGGAAGCCAGATGTACTTCAAAACCCATCGGCTTGACCATGCATCTAAATGGGCGGCGGGCTGTTGTCGCAATTGCCATCGGCCCGTCTCGCAGGCGTCGCCGAAATCCGAGTTTTTAGGCGTCTCCGCCGCGTCTCAGAAGACGCGGCGCCCCTTCTATCCGCCGGATGCTCGCCAAAAGCTGACGTAGGACTTGCGCTAGCGAGAGCCGCGCTTGCGCCGGACGATCAGAAAAAGACCGGTCACGCCTGCCAGCGTAGCGCTCGTTGGCTCCGGTATGGCATTTAACTGAAATGCCGTCCGAAGCTCCGAAGTGGTAGGCGATCCTGAGAAAACACCGCCGTTGTTGACCGAACGCAGTTGCCCCACATCGGTCGCACCGGAACCGCTCGGATTCACTTGGGAAAAGCTCTGATCCAGCGCGCCGTCCCACTGGACACTCGATCCCGTCGCGCTATTTGGGTTTGTGGCGTAGAGCTCGAGCCAATACTTTGTTCCCGCGTTTAGGGCAAAAGAGCCGGAGCCTGTCCAGGTCACCAGTTGCGGACTGCCCGAACTGGCAAGGGACAGATTCGTCGAGAGATCGAACAGGTCTGCGCCCGGTTTGTTGCCAGAGTCGCTAAAGATCGAGAGCCCAAAGGAGGAGCCCGCCGCAGCCTGAAAACCAGACAAATAGGTGTCCACACTCGCCAGCGAGATGGACTGCGTCATGGTGAAGCCTTCGGCTATCGCATTGTTTACGCCGCCTCCAGAGGTCATTCCATAGCCGGAGAAGATCTGTCCGCCGGCGATATCGCCAAAGAAAGGAGCCGCGTGCGATGCCGCCAGGCCGATCGTAAGGAGTAAAGCCGCCATGAACGCAACGCGCCTTCCGTTCAGGACCGCGTGCGCAATTCGAGTGAAATAAGGCAAAGATTGGGGCATATTTGCAGGGTGCGGGAGCAAATGCCGGCCGCAAGCAGAGAGCCGGCGCATCAATGAGGTACTTCAAAAAAACCCGCGCCGTCAAGATCTTGTTCGCGGGGCCTGTCGTTCTTGCTTGCTTGCTGGCGATAACCCCTATCGGTTGCGTGGAACGGATTTCGTGCTTGCCTTCGCCACGCGCGGTCGCTAGACTTAGGCTGCTAGGTGACTTCACACCGCCCCGTTGTGAGCTGAAGCATGTCTCCGACTGAACAGATTCAACTCATTTCTTCAACTTATCCGGTTTCGATGGAGATGACGGTTTTGATGATTTTCGAATTGAAGCGACGTCTCACGGCGACCCTGCAGATTCGAGTTCGGTGCACGCCCTGCGCCAACTTAAGAAGTTCTACCCCGGATATCGCGATGCAACGACGTTCAATGCGGCCATTCGGTGACGCCCCACAATTTCTGTGAAACGAAGTCCTGGATCGTCTTATCTCATTGCGGTGATTCTCGTGCTTGTGGTTGCCATTTGCACCGAAATGGCCGCCGAGGCTCTAAGTCGCGCCACTGATCGCTGGCGCTACACTTCATTCCCGTCTTCAGCTCCATCGTCGTCGGGAAAGCCTGAATCCGACCTCGGGGAGGACATGTGGGTGCTGGCGTCTCCTTTGAACCGGTACATCAGCATCGACCGCCAATGGGAGCTCCTTGATTCGGTGCATATCGCATTGGCCTTTGTCGTTCCTGCCCTTTTCTTCGTCTTGGCCCGGCGGTGGCTCGGGACCGGCCCGGCTCTCTTGTTTGTCGTCGTCAGTTTGTGGATCGCGCGTCTCGCTTTCCGATTGGCGGTCACGTACCCCATTTGCCTGGCCTATGCTGATCTCCACGGCGATTCTGAGTACAATGGAGTCGCTGGTAATGGAGTCTACTTGATGTTCGGTTGGGTGGAACCGCTTTTTAGCTGTCTCCTGCTTGTCGGCTTTCGCGTGGCATGGCGTCGTTTCCGGCGTCGACCACCGTCGGATGCCCCCGCAAACGCGTGAGGCTGACCTGGCCGGCGATGCGCTCCTTGCGCTGCCTTCCGCACACATCAGATCAGATTCCGAAACGTGATCGCCCATTGCGCAGAACCATAATGAACGAAGAGATCATCAGGCAGTACGGCGACTGCTATCGGGCCCCGGAGAGGTGCCGTATATTCCCGCGAAAATGGGTCGGCGCACTCACTCATATATTCCCGATGCGAATTTGCATTTCGCTTCTATTGTTGCTGACCATCACATCTCTTGCGCAGGATTCTGCGGAGCGACGGCTTCAGGACGCAGCCTTCGATGGCAATCTCGGAGAGGTCAAACGACTTCTTGCCGCGGGCGCCAATATCGATGCCCGCAAGGAGCCCGGCGCTGCGCCGCTTTACAACGCAACGCTGAATCAGCACGAAGGCATTGCCTTGTTTCTCATACGGCACCGCGCTGCCCTAAATGGACGAGGCGGACCGAAGCATGATACCGCGCTGATGAATGCAGCGTCTTTCAATGAGCTTTCGGTGATTCGAGCCTTGTTGCAGCGAGGCGCCAGAGCCGATTTGCGCGATGATCTGGGGTGGACTGCCCTCAAACAAGCGGTGTTCAGCCGCCATCTGGATGCAGCAAAACTGCTTCGGCAATCCCAGGCAAAATAGCCGTACTTCAAATACGGAGAGCCAGCAGGTCCTTCCCGTACCCCAAGTATAGTTCTTCGCCCCAGGCCACCGCCGCGAGCTCCGCGTTGCCGAATTGCAGTTCCAGGAGCTCTTGGCCAGAGGTGGCGCTCCAGATGCGCACGGTGCGGTCGCTCGACGCCGTGGCCATACGGTCGCCACCCGGTTCGAAGGCGACGGCGACGACTTGCTTCCGGTGGCCTGCGAGAACCGCAATGGTCTGCCCGGTCTGCAAATCCCAAATGCGAGCGGTGCGATCTTGTGATGCGGACGCCGCTCTGCGCCCGTCGCCCGCAACCGCGATTTGGAGAATCTTTCCGCTGTGCCCAGCCAGTGCGCCCGTCTCGCGGCAGGTCGTCGCGTCCCATACATGCACTAGCTTGTCACCCGAGCCGGAGAGCCCGGTTCGTCCGTCGGGCGTCAGCGCGACAAACCACGTCGCGCTCTTCTTCGTTTTGCCCTCGGAAATCACTTCGCCTCCCGCGCTCCAGAGGCGCACCTTTTTTTCGCCGCAATTTCCCGTGAACAGGCGTTCTCCATCCATCGACCAGGCGACGCTCGCCACAATCCCGCCGAGCGTAGCCACTGTACGGCGCGTCTGTTTTTGCGGATCCCAGAACCGCAGCGTGCGGTCGCCGAAGCCGGTGGCCACGACACCCTTTGCAGACATCTCTCCATACCAGCACACGCCCGGGTTTGAAGGATTGAAATGGGCGAGTTGCTCACCCTTCGGATCCCACAGTCTTAGTTCCCCGTATCCGCTGGCCGCGACCAATTGTCCATTGGGGGCGCAACTCAAACCATTGATCGCGTCCGGGTGGGAGCCGATAAGGCGCGCGGCAGGAGCAGGTGTGGACATGAATCAACGGACTACCTCATCGGCAGTGGGCTGCGAAGGGTATTTTTTGAGGGGTCGGCGGACTTGTCTCTGTCGGCCGAGCTTGACTCCATTGCTGCAGGTCGGCGACCCTGGACCTGTTGGACGATTCTCGCGCCCCCGCCAATGAAAACTGATCGAGCAAATTTGGGAAAGATCCTCGCGGTGACGGGCGCGTGCCTTCAGATTGGACCTCTCATTGGTTTGTGTGGCACGGTCGCTGGCATGATTGGCGCCTTCAAAACACTGGGCAGCAACGGTATGGCGGACCCTCAACAACTCAGTGCGGACATCGGCGGAGTTCTCGTCGCCACGACCGTTGGCCTTTGCGTCAGCTTAATTGGATATATTCTCATCTGCATCGCGCTTTTTGCCTGCTGTTATCGTGCACGTTGGTTTTACTGGTTTCTGGTCGACTATGGCATCATCGCCTTGCTTTTCGGCTTTCCGCTCGGAAGGGTCCTCGGGATCGTGATCCTCGTCTACTGCCTGAACCACAAAAGCGAGTTTCTAAGCAACGGCAAACCCGCAACATGAAGATCGCGCTTCTATTTCTCTGTCTCACTACCTTCGCCCTCGCAGACGAAGACGAGAACTTGTCGTACATCCGGGTTCCATTCGAGCGCGGTGTCATGGCTCCGCCCGCCGTGTCGGTATTCTACGATCTCGACTATAACGGCATCGGCAGCAAACATCCTCAAGCAGTCATCGGCTGTATTTGGCCCGATGGTCGCGCAGTCTGGTCGCGCGACCGAACCAAAGGCGGCCCGCCTTATTTTACCGGTCACGTCGAGCCGAAACGGCTTGCGGAGTTCGTCGCCGCTCTCGATGCCAAGGGCATTTTCGCCCACAAAGTCTGGTATCTTGTCGGAGTTGACGCCCCGCATCACGACATCAACATCATTGACGGACAACGCCGTGTGGCTTTGAGCGCCACCGGTTGGTACACCGCTGCCAAGAGCAGCAAGACGCCCGATCATATCACAGAGATTTCAGATGCCGTCGCCTTCGTCCGCCAGCAGTTTGAGCGCCTTCTTCCACGGCAAGGGCAGAAGTTGTCCACCTTTGACTACGAACTCCGAAGAATTCCGTGATGGATGGAATGTATTCCTTCGCGGCTCTGGCAGTTCACCCTGCTCGAAACGCCCATGAACGTTATCAACGCTGATCTGGTGGATCCCGCGCATGGAACCGTGAAGTTTATCCTGAACGACACCGTGATCTACTTTTTTCCGGCCGCGCAGCAGCATCGAGACAGCAAATCGCACGGATTGAGCTATGAAGACGACTATCGGGGCAACGCGGTAGCCGGACTCGTGATGCCAGAGCGGGTCGAAATTCGCTTTCACAAGGCCTTTTCAGATGATCGGATCCGGACAATCTGGCGCAACGTTCTGGCCAGCACGGAGCTTGCCAATGTGAAGTTTGGTTCACTCTACTATCAGGGACGGGAAATATGCGCTTGAGCCAACTATCGAAGCCTCGTCGGATTTTTCCATGTCTCGTAGACATGGATCAAGGCTTGACTTTGTCGATATATCTGCCTGAATTTGGCTGCGTGGCAAGCGACCTCCGAACATCCCCGTCATAAAATGAAGACTCTTTTCGTTCTCTTGCTTGTGCATCTCGCAGTTTGCGGCCTGGTCGGCTATTTTTTTCAAATGCGCACCGAAACGCACCGCGTTCATAATCCGCCTGTCGAAGTAACTACTTCGCTGGAGCGTGCCCGCGGTGAGGCAACTTTTCTCATGGCAGAGGGCCGGATCTCAATTCGCTTTCCCAGCGCGCTTGTACTCTATTTCGTCTTCGGTTTGATTTCGTTGATGGCTGCTTCCGCCATCGAGCTGTATCAGAGCTTTTTCTCGCGTTGAGACCATGTCTCTAAATCGCGTTCGGTTTTATTTTTTTAAAATAGCGATACTGGCCAAGCGGCTTTGCCTGGTGATGTTTCCAGACGAGTTGAAGAGTACATGATCCAGATGAGCGCAACGTGAAGTTACCCTAAAAACGCTAGCTCTTCCGGAAGGGCCGCTCCATGTTGCATACGTGATCAATGGAAAAGAAGACATCATCGAAGCGCTGGCCACAGCGCCGGGAACGTGTCTTTCTGAGCAGGATTCGCTGGGATGTAACGCTGTCTGTCGGCGCAAGCCGCCAGCAATGCGCGTCAATCCGGTTGCCTCGTCTCACGACGAGACCCGGCTCTTTGCGGCCGTTCGGGAACTGCCGCGTATTTCGTTCTGCAACCGGAAATCGGCTGTTGCAATGAAATCCAAAGAGTTGGGAGATCCTGCCCTACATTCGGTCACAGGGAACTCGTTTGGCTTTCTTCCAGCAGCGGGTCGTCCCGGAGACGTTACCTGGCCCTCAATAAGCCGGCCTCCGGGAACACCTTCTGGCCCTGAAGAGCCGTCGGCGTACGATTTCTCCTGGTCTCGAGATCGTTTCGAGACTGGGAAATTCCGCAGTTGACAGTTGCGACCGGCCGTGTCCTCGGGCCGGCGCATAGCAGTAGAGATCCCTGTAGTGAGATCTGATTCTACAGTTCTGAGGGCAGAGTTCTCGAATCGTTTCGAAGCGACCATCGCTGAGAAGCGAAGCGAGAGCGAAGCCCGTGAGAAGTCCGAGCGTTGGGGAAGTCGGCGTATCGTATCCTGCGATAGGTTCGGCTCCCGGCGTCGGGACTTCTCTTCAAGAGAAGCGATCTCGAGACGCCGCATTTAGATTCCCCCTCCAGGCGTGACGGTAGAATTTTACCGGCAGGCCCAGAATACCCACGTTCGCGGCGATCTTTGGCTTCCCTGGCTGTTTGCATGGGGTGTGTTGGCAAGCTTGTTTTGGTGAGATCTGTCTCGCCAAAAGCAGGCTTCCCAATACGCCTCGAGCGAGCAGGTGGGAGAGAGCCGGCCTCATACACATACAGACATACACTTCGCCCGACCCCATGGGCCCTGGTTCATCCAGGTTTATAGTTCTTTTACATTTGAATATCGGGAGCGTCCCGCCTCGCAAGCCGGCGTTTCCATCCGCAGCGCTCGTCGTTCACGCTCAATCTGCGGTCGTACGAAAGTAAGACCGTGGCGCGTGCCCCGCCTCCGCGGGGTGCGCACTGAAGTTTGGCCGAATGTTGCCTCGCATTGTAGCAGGCAAACGATCTTGAGGTAGGCATGTCCGCGTGTGCTGCCGCGAGGTTTTGGAGTGCGGTGGTCCTGCACCGCTTTCGGAGTGGGCAAGTTGATGTGAGTGCAAATCGACCGAATTTTCCGCGTTGGGACATGGTCCTCGCGGACCTGGTTGGTTTCGATCTTGGAAGCTTCGAGAAGGCTTTTGAGTCTCAGCGTCTTTGTCCGCGGCGGATTAACTCATCGTGCATCGAAATAGCCAGGCGTTATGCCTGCGAGTCGACGAGGCCAACGCTTGCTGTGACGAAGGCGGTTGAATTGCGTCGATCTCAACTAGCCCTCTTCGAAAGCGGCGCAGAACCGCACGCACTCCAAAACCTCGCGGCATTGCACGCGGACTTGGAAGCCTTTGCGGGCTAGTTTGGTGCACGAAGAGGGCAAAGTTGGCCAAGCTCCAGCGTGTCCCGTCTCCACAGGGCGCGCCCGGAAATTTGCAAGTGCGCGATCGGCAGCAATCCTGGGAGCGCGGACGTGTCGTCCGCCCGGCGCGAAAGCGTCCGAAAGGACGCGGGCTGCTCTTCGAGCGAACTGCGTCAAGCAGCAGCTCGTTCCAAGGCGAGACGCCGATGCGCGCGCAGAATTGGCCAATCTGAGGCGGTCGAAACCCGCCTTTCCCTGTCAACAAGCCGCAACTTTCCCCTCTGCGTGGCGTTCAATTTGCAGCAAATCGCCGCCATGAACCCCGCTGAGCATCTTCCAAATTTCGCCGACCCCATCGTGACCCGCCGCGAATTCCTGCAGCGAACGGGCATGGGTTTCGGCGCTTTGAGCCTCGCGTCGCTGCTCGGGCCGGAATTGCTCGCCGCCACCGCTCACGGAGCGGAAACATCGACCAATCCGTTGGCCGTTCGCGCGCCGCAATTTCCAGTGAAGGCGAAGCACGTCATCCATATTTTTGCCGAAGGCGCGCCTTCCCAAGTCGATACGTGGGATCCGAAGCCGGAGTTGCAGAAGTGGGCGGGGAAAGAATTGCCGGGATTGCGAGGCGCAGCCTTTCCGTCGCCCTTCAAGTTCACGAAGCAGGGCAAATCCGGCATCGAGGTGAGCGAAGTTTTCCCGCAGCTCGGCACGCATGTCGATGACATGGCCATCATCCGGTCGATGTATACCGACATCCCAGCCCACGATGTGGCGCAGGTTTTCATGAATACCGGCTCCCTGCGCCTGCCCAGGCCGAGCCTGGGCTCCTGGGTGACGTACGGCTTGGGCTCGGAAAACCAGAACATGCCGGGCTTTGTCGTGCTGCGTTCTGGAGGCTCGAAGCCGTCCATGACCACCTGCTGCCAGTCGGCGTTTCTGCCCGGCGTATTCCAGGGAACCATCGTCAATACCGCCCAGACCCGTTCCGACCAGATCCTGGAAAACATCCATAACCAATTCATGGCGTTGGACGATCAGCGTCAGCAGCTCGATTTCGTGCACAAGCTCAACGAAATCCACGCCGCCAAGCTGCAAAAAGACGCCCAGCTCGAAGCTCGCCTCGAGGCTTTCGAAATGGCCTTCAAAATGCAGACGGAAGCCAGCGACGCCTTCAATCTTTCCAAGGAGCCTGCGTCTGTGCGCCAGATGTATGGCACGACTCCCCAGGGCAATCAGTTGCTCATCGCGCGCCGGCTCGTGGAGCGGGGCGTGCGTTTCGTGCAAGTTTGGGCGGGCGGTTGGGACAATCACAACGACCTGGAAGGCAGTCTGCCGCAGCGGGCGCGGGATATCGACGGACCGCTGGCGGCCCTGCTCGGAGACTTGAAACAGCGCGGGATGCTCGATTCCACGCTCGTCATCTGGGGCGGGGAATTTGGCCGGACGGTCACCTACGATCGCAACGGAAATGAAAAGCCCGGCCGCGACCACAATAACAAAGGCTTCTGCTCGGTGCTGGCCGGCGGCGGAGTAAAAGGCGGAACGATCTACGGCTCCACCGATGAATTCGGCTCCAAGGCCGTAGAGAATAAGGTCCATGTGCACGACCTGCACGCCACCATCCTGGCCCTCCTGGGCTTCGATCACACGAAGCTGACTTATCGATTGAACGGCCGCGATTTCCGTCTGACGGATGTTTCCGGCAATGTGGTTCGCGACATCATCGCTTGATTTTCACCGCCCATGAAACTCGCTCACACCCCCATATCTCTGCTCGCGATCGGCGCGGCTTTTTTGGCGACGCCTCGTGTGCAGGCGGAAATCACCAAGGAGCAAAAGGCCTTTTTCGAGCAGAAGATCGAGCCGCTTTTCTCGGATAACTGTTACAAGTGTCACAGCGTGACGCAAAAGGTGAAGGGCGGTCTGGCGCTGGATTCCCGCGAAGGTCTGCTCAAGGGCGGCGATGATGGCAAGGTCATCGTGCCTGGGCATCCCGCGGACAGCACGCTCATTCAGCGCATCAATTCCAAGGATGCGGACGAAAAGATGCCGCCGAAGGACGGCCCGCTTACCGCGCAGCAGATCGCCGATCTTACCGCCTGGGTGCGCATGGGCGCGCCCGATCCGCGTGTCTCCGCAGGCGGCGCTGTTGCGGCGGGCATGGACCCGGCGGCCGCGCGCAAGCACTGGGCCTGGCAGCCGGTCCGCACGCCGGCGGTCCCGGTCGTCAAGGATCCGGGCTGGTGCAAGACGCCGCTCGATAACTTCGTCTTGGCCAAGCTGGAGCAGAAAAATCTCACGCCATCGCCCATGGCCGACCGGGCCACGCTCATTCGGCGGGCCTATTTCGACTTGCTCGGGCTGCCTCCGATGCCTTGGGAAGTGCAGGCCTTCATCGATGACAAATCGCCCAACGCCTGGGCCAAAGTCGTCGATCGGCTGCTGGCTTCGCCGCACTACGGCGAGCGCTGGGGTCGCTACTGGCTCGATATCGCCCGGTACTCCGACACGAAAGGCGATCCCAGTAAGAAAGAATCGCCCCTCTATGTCGACGCCTGGAGTTATCGAGACTACGTCGTCGACGCCTTCAACGCCGACAAACCCTATGATCGCTTCATCGTCGAGCAACTCGCCGCGGATAAGCTGAATCTCGGCCAGGACAAAAAGCCGCTGGCCGCGCTGGGCTTCCTAACCGTGGGCGATCGTTTCAATGGCAATCGGAACGACATGATCAATGATCAGATCGACGTCGTCTCGAAGGGCTTCCTCGGTCTCACCGTGACCTGCGCGCGTTGCCACGATCACAAATTCGATCCCATCCCGCAGAAGGACTACTATTCTCTCCACGGCGTCTTTGCTTCCACGCTGGAGCCCAAAGAGAACCCGATCATCGCGGCGGAAGGGAATGCCAAGGAGTATTCCGACTATGTCAAAGCCCATGATGCGGCGGAGACTTCTGTGAAGGAATTCGCCGAGCAGGCCATGGAATCGATCCGGCACACCTTCCGGCAGCACGCAGGAGACTTTCTCCTCGCCGCCCATGCCGCGCCGACAGATCGAGCCAAGTATTTGCGAGACGTCGCCGTGCCTCCGCGGGTGGCGCAGGAGCTCATGGGCACGCTCACGCGGCGGCAGAATTTCCGCAAGGATCCGGTCTTCGGCCTCTGGAATCAGTTCGCAGACCTCACACCGGAAAACTTCGCCGAAAAGGCTCCGGAAATCGTCGCGAATGCCGGCACGGGTGGACGTTTTGTTTCTCCGAATCCGCAAGTCGTGGCGCTTTTCCGCGGCAAGCCAGTTCCGGCGTCATTGGAGGAAGTAGCCAGCCGTTATACGGCACTTTTTCAAGAGGTCGATAAGAAGGCCGCGAACGTAAAGACTGCAACTCCCGCAGCAGCTGCGGCGGCCGTTCCCGGAGCGCAGATGGGTGTGATGCTGGCCAGCGCGGCGGCTGCGGCCCCTGCGCCCGCGGCGGAAGACCGTTACTCCGACGAATTGCGCCTCGCGCCCTTCCGTGTGGACCCAGCCAAGGCGCTTGACGCCAATACCATGGCCGCGCTGCTCCCGCAGCAATTGGCCGGGCAGATCCAGAAGCGGCTTTCCGAAGTGGCGCGTGTCGACCTCACCGCTCCGGGCGCGCCAATGCGCGCCATGGCCGTGGAGGACGCGCCGCATCCGCAGGATTCGCCGGTCTTCATTCGCGGCGAAGCCACGAGCAAGGGTGAAATGGCACCCCGGCGTTTCCTGGAAATCCTTTCCGGTCCAAATCGACCGGATTTCCGCGAGGGCAGCGGCCGGCTCGAGCTGGCGAAGGATATTGCCTCCCCGAATAATCCGCTTACCGCGCGCGTGATGATCAATCGCATGTGGGAGCATCACTTCGGCGAGGGCTTCGTCACCACGCCGGATGATTTCGGCACTCAGTCCGCTCCGCCGAGCCATCCGGAACTGCTGGATTACCTGGCCGTGCGCTTCATGCAGAGCGGCTGGTCCATGAAGACCATGCACCGGCTCATCATGCTTTCCTCCGTGTATCAGCAGCAGAGCGAGACAAATGCTGCCGATGCCGCCATCGATCCCAATAATCGACTGCTCTGGCGTTGCAATCTGCGCCGGCTGGAATTCGAACCGCTGCGGGATTCGCTGCTCTACATCGCCGGTAAGCTGGATCTCACGGTCGGCGGGCATCCGGTAAATATCCTGGCCGAGCCCTATTCCATGCGCCGCAGCGTTTATGGCTTCATCGATCGCGGGAACCTGCCGGAGATGATGAATCAGTTCGACTTTGCCAATCCCGGCCTGCCGCTGGGCAAGCGGCACGAGACGACTGTCCCGCAACAAGCGCTCTTCATGATGAACAGCCCGCTCATGGTGGAAGTCTCGCGCTGCCTCCTGGCGCGGCCAGAGATGGAACAGGCCAAAGACGACGCGCAGCGCATTCACGCGCTCTATTGGATGATCTACCAGCGCCCGCCGAAGCC
>FTCV01002855.1_pt1 | contig 68383 bp, 42 predicted proteins | sample 1639691 | NCBI WGS metagenome assembly FTCV01 (sample SAMEA3914864, study PRJEB12502) | metagenome | biome: forest; material: soil | place: USA | collected 2012-03-12 | depth 0.3 m
AATCTGGTGATCGTAAACTACGGCATTAAGCAGGAAGACGGCATTGGGCAATGCCGGCTCAGCTGGCGCCGCAGCCTGCTCGCCCGAAGCGCCGGAATTATCTCCACTAGCCTGGGCAAAACTTGCCGCCGCCGGTGCAACGACGCTTGGCGCCGAGCCGGCTTGGGCCGGCGGAACCACGCGATTCATGATGATCCAGCGGTTCCCAACGTAGGCGTAATTCGTTTGGAGCACTTGAAAGCCGGGCGCGCTGGAGGCGTCTGGCCCCGAAGGAAGGGGCGCACTTTGCGTCTGTGCCGAAACGCTTGTTCCCATGGCCAAAGGAGCCAGCAATAGGAACCGTCGAGCCGCGAGCAATGCGCCATAAATCCACGCGCTTTTCTTCGTTTGCATTTCCATTTGATACTGAGGTGAGCTGGGGCGGCCGGCGATCCTTTTACGCTCGAGCGGCGCCTCGTCCGTGAACGACAGAGGCAGACGGTTATATGCTGTTGATTCTTTGTCGAGAAAATTGGGGGCGGAGGCGCAAATTTTTTGGCGGAATCCGCGGGAACGAAATATCCCGTCAAGACGAATGGAATTTCCGGGCTTGTCACACGTCACACTGAAATCTCTCCATCAGCCGTTTTCGGCGCCTTTGTTGGACCGAAAGTGACTCGAGAATTAGCTCACGCGAAGCTTGGTGAGGCGAAATCGGTCGTCGTACTTGCCGCCGCTGTGCTTTTTGCAACAGCCCAGACAAGCCGCCCGCCGGCGCATGGGGCGCGCTCGTGAAATGACTGCGGCGCAGGCCGGGCATTGGTAGAGATGTTTCCGCTCCATGCGGCGCGTGGGCAGGGGGAGGTTGTGGCAGCGGGATTCGTCTTTCAGGCCGAGATCCCGGCAGGCGCGTTGCCACTCCTTGCCGTGCGGAGCGATACGGCGCTTGCCGGAACGATGTTGGGCTAACAAATGCGCCAACTCATGCCGCAGCGTGCGGTCGATTTCCGCGTCGCCAAATTCCCGCAAGCGCGGATTGAGCGTGATCAGGGAGCGCCCGATGTACGCGAGCCCGGCGGTGCTGCGCATCCGGCTATTCCAGCGAATCTGAACCCGATTTGCCAATTCCACTGCGCCTACGCCGAGGAGGAGACTTTTCGCGAGCGCGGGCCACGGATCGGCGAGGGGAGTTTTTTGCGAATGCGCCGGAGCAGGGGGGGCGATGGGGGCGCGATCTACCGGGCTCGCCGCGGGCGGTGGAGGCGGAGGCGCCGGATCTTCCCGACTCACCGGACGCGGCGCAGCGGCTGGCGTCGGAGGCAACTGCGGCTTCAGCGGCAGGTCTCTGAAAAGGTCGGGTTGAAACATTTCAGGCAACTTGAAGTCGCGCAAAAATGGCGGGGAGGCAAGCGAGGGTCGCGGCGATTTCGCTTTCGGTCGTTGGTTTTCCCAGGGAAAAGCGCACGGTGGAGCGGGCGAGCTCCGCCGAAGCGCCCATGGCCAGGAGCACATGCGAGGGGACGACCGAGCCGACCATGCAGGCGGAGCCGCTGGAGGCACAGACGCCGGCCAGGTCCAGGTTCATGAGCAGGCTCTCTGCGTCGATGCCGGGGAAGCTCACGCTCAGCGTGTTGCTCAGCCGCGGCGCGTCGAGGCCGTTGCAAATCGCCTCGGGGAGAACTTCACGAATCCCTTCCCACAGCCGGTCGCGCAGGGCGCGCTGACGCTCCTGCTCAGTGTCCATTCCCACCGTCGCCAGTTCCGCCGCTGCGGCCAGGCCGACGATGGCGGCGACGTTTTCCGTTCCCGCTCGGCGATCGTTTTCGTGAGATCCGCCGAGTTGCAGTCGCTCGATCGAGAGTCCCGAGCGGAGGTAGAGGAGGCCGGCGCCTTTGGGTCCGTAGAATTTATGGGCGGCCAGCGAGACGGCGTCGAAACTGGCGGTCTCGACCGTTTCCTTGCCAAAGCTCTGAATGGCGTCGGTGTGAAACAGGACGCCTTTCTCGCGGCAGAGTTGAGCCGCGGCCACAATGGGTTGGCGCACTCCGGTTTCATTATTCGCGGACATGAGCGAGACAAGAACGGTCTCTGGAGTGAGGGCCGCCCGCAGGTCGTCCAGGTCGATTTCGCCCTGCGAATTCACGGGCAGGATGGTCAGGTGAAAGCCTTCCTTTTTCTGCAAGTGCTCGAAGGCTTGCAGCACCGCATGGTGCTCGGTGGCGCTGGTCACGAGTCGTTTTCTCTGAGTTGCCTGCGAGCGCGCGAGGCCGAGGATGGCCAGATTATCGGCTTCCGTTCCGCCCCCCGTAAAGATGATTTCATGTGGCTTCGCGTGAAGCAGCCGGGCGAGGCGATCGCGGCTGTCGTCGACGGCGGCGCGCGCTTCGCGGCCGGCCTGGTGGATGCTGGAGGGATTGCCAAAATGCCGCTCCAGGCTGGGGCGCATGGCGTCCAGCACCGCGGGCGCGAGCGGCGTGGTCGCGTTGTAGTCCAGGTAGATCATGCCTAAAATAGGAGCGCCTTTCCGCAGTGCGGCGGGATCAGATGACCCAGTCTTCCACCCATTCGGCCTTGCGTTTGTCTTTGTCCACGATCTGCAGCGACTTCTCTTCCATGAAGACCAGCGAACGCGGCGGCACGCTATGGGTGAGAAAGACATTCGCTCCGACGGTGCTGCCGGCCCCGATGACCGTGTCGCCGCCCATGACGGTCGCGCCGGCGTAGATCGTGACGTTGTTATCCACCGTGGGGTGGCGTTTTTTCCCGCGCAGGGCCTGGCCTCCGGCAAGGGAGCGCGCGATGAGCGACACTCCCTGGTAAAGCTTCACGTGGGAGCCGATCTCCGCCGTCTCTCCGATGACCACGCCCGTGCCGTGATCGATGAAAAAGTGCGAGCCGATCTGGGCGCCCGGATGGATGTCGATGCCGGTCCGGCTATGCGCCCATTCCGTCATCATGCGCGGGATGAGCGGGATGCAGAGATCGTAAAGCACGTGGGCGGAGCGCTGGATGGCGATGGCTTCCAGGAAAGGGTAGGCGAGGATGACCTCGTTTGAATTCGACGCCGCCGGGTCGCCGGCGAAGGCGGCTTCCACATCCGTGCGCAAGAGCTCCCGCACCGCCGGAATGGCCTGCATGAATTGCACGACGAGTTTCTCGGCCGTCATCATGGGGCAGGAGGGCTCGCGAAGCTGGAGGCTCTTGCAGACTTCGTCCTTCAGCCGATCCATGATCGAATAGATGCGATGCGCGGTGACACGCGCCAGATGGAGCGAGTGGATCGGCTCCTGATCATGGAAGCCGGGGAAAAGCAGCTGGAGCAAATCGTCGCAAGTCGCGGCCAGCGCCCGTTTCGACGGCAGATTGGAGCCGTCGATATTATTCATGCCCCCGCCGATTCGGTAGGAGGTCAAGATTGCTTCGGAAATTTGGCCGACTTCTTTGTCCATTCGAGGGCTACAGATTCGACGGAGATGGTGTGTTGATCAATGCGATTTCCGCTCGACGGGCGGCGGCGGATGCTTTGTGCCGTAGAAACGCTTGCGCAACGCCCCATTTTGGCGCTCTCTAACGCCCCCATGCCCTGGCTCAGCAAGCTCCTGCGCAAACTTTTTACGATCCGCGAACAATCGCAAGGCGATGTCGTGAAGCCGTTCCTCGATCATCTCGAGGATCTGCGCGTGATGATTTTCAAGATCCTCTTCACCGTGCTCGCCGGCACGATCGTGGCCTACTATTTCCATGCGCCCATCATGGAACTGCTGAAGCGGCCGCTGGGAGACCTCAAGCTCATCAGCACGGGGATGATCACCCCCTTCATGATCTCGCTGAAGATGTCCTTCTACATGGGCATCGTTCTCACTTTTCCGATCCTCCTCTACCACGTTGCCATCTTTGTCTTGCCGGCGCTGACCCGGCAGGAGAAGCGCCTTTTGATTCCAGGCGTCATCGCCGGGTTCGTCCTCTTCGGGATCGGCGTGGTCATTTCTTACACGTTCATCCTGCCAAAGACGATCGTCTTCTTTCGGAACTACGCGAAGGACTCGGGCATCGACCTCATGCTCGACGCGGGGCAATACTATTCCCTGGTGGCCAATCTTTGCCTGGCGTGTGGACTCCTTTGTGAATTGCCCGTCGTGATCATCGCCCTATCTGCGATCGGTCTCGTTTCCTTCAAGCTTCTCTCCGCAACACGCACCTACGCCGTCACGGCGATTCTCATTCTCGTCGCAGTGATCGCGCCGTCGCCCGACCCTTTCACATTTTTGATGATGGCCATCCCGGTCATCGCCATTTACGAGCTGTGCATCTGGATCGTGTGGCTCATGGAGCGTCGCCGCGCCAAGAAGGACGAAATAACGACGGTTTAATTGGCGTCTATTACGGCTCGTAGCGCCTCCCGCGATAAGGTGAGGCGAAACTCGCGCTTTATAAAGTGGCGCGAAATATCTGTGGCGTGATATTTGCTCCTCTTACGAGTCCGCATGCGTACCCCCCACCCCGGATCCTCCGCACGTTCCCGGAACGGACTATCCAGTCGTCGTTATCACGCGCCGCCCCCGCCGTACAAGCCGAGTGCTCCTCCAGCGATGACGCCGGAGGCCGCGTCCATTGAAATTTTCTTTCAAGATCGCATCGATGCCGGTCGACGCCTCGCGGCCGCGCTGGCGCATCTCAAGAATCGCGATGACGTCGTCGTGCTCGGCATCGCCCGCGGCGGGGTGCCGGTGGCTGTCGAGGTCGCCACGGCCCTCGAAGCGCCGCTCGATATCTGGATTTGCGCCAAGTTGTGCCCGCCAGGGTCTTTTAGCGCGATCGGATGTGTGGCGGAAGACCGAGATATGGTCATGGACGAAGTGGCCATGGCCGGCATGCGCATCCCGCCGGGGATGCTCGTCGAAGAGATCCATCGGCAGCGCGGTCTGGTAAAGGTTCGGTCGGGGCTCTACCGGCAAAGTTGTGAACCAGTCTCGCTCGAAGACAAGATCGTCGTCATCGTCGACGACGGCATCGCCAGCGGGGTGACGATTCGCGCGGCCCTCCGCGGCGTAGCACGCAGCCGTCCCGCGCGGCGGGTGGTGGCGGCTCCAGTGGCAGCGCCGGAACAGCTGCCGCGATTGGCGGGGGATGCGGATGAATTTGCCATTCTCTCAATGCCGTCGGCGTTTCGCTCGATCGACCGCTCATATATGCATTTTCGACAGATCAGCGACGAGGATGTGGTTCGCGCCTTGCAGGCGTTGAAGAAATAGTGCAGGGGCCGGCGCCGCAGTCGGATGGTCCGCGGGAAACGGAGTTTGGGATTTCTCTAACAATTCCCCGCGGCGGCCCGTATGCTTCCCGAAGCCCAAATATGCCTCCGCCTGCGAACGTCCCTGATCTTCGCGCCCTTCTGGAACGTTACGAGCGCCCTCTGGTCCGCTATGCCATGAGCATAGTCGGCGATCTGGAGAGCGCGCGCGACGTCGTGCAGGAGACATTCATTCGCTTCGCTCGCGAGGAACGGCCCGATCTGGATGAAAATCCACGGCATCTCGAAGCCTGGCTTTTCACCGTCTGTCGGAACCGCGCCCTCGATCACCATCGAAAACAATCCCGCATCGTTCCCATGCCGCTTGCCGATGATCGCGTAGCCGAGGATCCGACGCCCGCCGCGGCGCTGGAGAGCCGGGACATGGCGGCGTCGCTCCTGAAGCTGCTGGAGGCGCTGTCGCCGAATCAGCGCGAAGTGATCCGCCTGAAATTTCAAAATGACCTTTCCTACAAAGAGATCGCTGACATCACCGAACTCAGTGTGACGAATGTGGGCTTTCTCCTTCATACCGGGCTGAAAAAGCTGCGCACGCTCCTGCAGGAGGCCCAGGGAGACGAGTGGGCCGTCGCTGTGGCGCCCCGGGAAACTTGAAATCCTTTGCCATGTCGAAGCTGCCATGAATCTCGATGATCCCAAACTGACGGCGTACGCCCTCGGCGAATTGGAGGAAGTCGAACGCGTCCAATTTGAGGAACAAATGCGTCAGGATCCCGCGGCCCTCGCCGAGGTCGACGCCATTCGCTCGTTTACGAGCCGGCTGCGTGATGAAATGCATCACGAGACCATGCCGGCGCTGACTGAGGAGCAGCGGGCGGAGGTTTTTGCCGCGGCCAGCGGCGCGACGGAGGGAAATCATGCGGCGCCGGCGAACTTGCCTCGGGAGCAGCAGGAGGTGGTGGAGCTTGGCGGTCGTCGTCGGCCGCTGTGGATCCCCGCGGCGATCGCGGCTTCGGTGGCCGTGATGGCGGGCGTTTCTTTGTGGTTCCTGCGGGAGCAGCGTCAGGAACCTGCTTGGGAAGGCAAAATCCAGCAAGCCGTCCGGCCTGCAGAAACGGTGGCGTCCCGCTCCCGGACCTTGGCCGCTCTTGAACCGGCGCCCTCTGCGCCGCCAGCGCCGGCCGCTACGCCGATCGTGCTCACAGGCGCCGCCGGTGGAGCCATGGGAGAGATGTCCGCGCGCCCCTACTACGCCACCAAGGACGGACCCAATGCACCAGCGACTCCCAATACGCTGGGCGTCGATTACCTGGTGCGGGAGGATGGGGCCAAGTCCGTGACGCCCGCCTTGGCTACGGCGAACTCGCTGGTTCGCGCTCCGGCAAAATCGCCGGCAGCCTTTGCAGCCCGTGGCGGCGCCGCTCCGCTCTCTGCTCCCGCGGCGGCTTCCCCTGAAGAACCGCTCAACGGGCCGGCTTTGACGATGCTCGATACACGCGCCGCGGACAGCGCCGCAGCGCCGCTTGCCGCGGCTGCCCCGGCTTCTGCAATGGGACGGCGCGCGCTCGCTTTGAACACTGTTGCGGATAAATTTAGTGACCGGGCTTTCGTGGGCAAAAAGGAGAAGAAAGCGCTATCACCAGTCGAAACGGTCGCAGCGGGCGGAAACCCCTTCAGCGAAGCGCAATCGACGCCGGTCGCGATCCTGCCCATGACGGACTCGAGCGGCGACATTTCCACGATCCGCGAGGCGCTTTCGCTCGGGCGTTTGCCGGCTAAGGAAGCGGTCCGATTGGAGGAAGTGATCAATGCCTTTCCAGGTCGGACACCGATCGCTGGAGCGAGCCCGGTCACGGCGAATCTGGAAATGGCCTCCTGCCCCTGGGACACACGGCATTGGTTGCTTCGCGTCGGCATCATTGGGGGCGCCGTCGCGACCTCCGCGCCGGCTTTGAACCTGGCAGTGGGGAGTCCAGGCGCCGCCGGGTCGGCTACCGGAAGCGGCGCCCAGTCGGGGCAACTCGCCGAAGTGGGTGAAGCTGCGATGAAGCGTTTAGGTGGGCGCGGAGTGCAGCTGGCCGATGAAGACGGACGTACGGAGAAAGCCTCCGCCGGCGATGCGCCGGTGGCGCTGAAAACGGACGAGTCTCGCCTGGAGCCATCGACGGTCGTCGCGTGGAGTTTTCACGCGGAAGTGGCCTTTGAGCCGGCGCGAGTCGCCAGTTATCGTCTGCTGGGGTACGACCAACCTGCGAACGCCGCGGAGTCGGAATCAGTCGATGAATTTGCGCTCCAAGCCGGGCGAAGGATGGTCTTCCTCTACGAGCTGGAGCCGGCAAAAGCCGATCCGGCAAAAACGGGCCGCATATTCGTGCGCGCCGACGCCAGCGTCAAAGCCGGGAAGCCGGCGACGGCGGTGAAAGATCAGCGCGCCGTGACTCTGCGCATGCGCTGGAGCCCGCAGCCGGCCGCGACTTCGGTATCGCGGGAGATCCCGCTGAACGATGTCGGCCTGAGTTGGAAAAACAGCACGCCGGAATTCCGCGAAAGCGCGGCGGCGGCGGCTTTCGGGTTGCTGTTGCAGGATTCTCCGTCCAAGGGTTCGGCGACCTGGAATTCGGCCTGGCAATTGGCGCCCCAGGACGAAAGGAATTCCGGCGAACCGGGTTCAGCCGACGATTTGAAAGAACTCATTCTGAAGGCGCGGGCGGCTCGGCCGTAGCAGCAGGCCTTTTCACGCGAATCGGACTGCGATTTCTCCTGCAAAACGCCGCGCTTCCGGATATCCAGAGAAGCCCATGAAAGCCCTCCTTCTTTTCCTCCTCATCGCGCCGCAGCTCCTGCTGGCGCAGGCCAATCCTGCAGCCGCCACGCCGTTGCCTTCCAATACGGCGATCCCTATGTGGCGCTGTCAGCTCCCTGGGGGCACGTACGAGGTGGCGCTGCGCTCAATTATCGCCGTGACGACGCATGAATACCTCATCGACGGCGGCGCGCGCGTGACGGAGCTGAATATCGATACCGCGGGTACGCTCCTGGCACGCTTTTACTATATCGAGCCAAATACTCCGCAGAACCCGGTGACGAGTCTCGGCGCCGCCAGCGCGGACAAGATGCAGCAACTCATGACCACAGCCGCCGCAACAACCGGCCTCGATGCGTGGCAAAAGGTCATCAAAAGTTATCCCACGACCACCCACGCGCATACCGTCGAGTATCGCTTGAGCAGCAAGGATCAGGTGAACGCCCTCTTCACGAGTGTCGAAACCGCCTTCCGACTGAACAAAAACACCGTCTACCAGGTCGCCGCCGACGCGAACTAGAAGTTCTACTCAGGGACGCCCCCGCCGCTTCTGCCGATTGAGCTCCTGCCGATGAAAAAGCGGCAGGAAACGCTCCTCGAAAACGGCTCTTGCGGCGGCCAGTCCGCCGGCAAGATAGGCATTGCCCAACTCGGCCTCCACCTTCGCCGGATGGCCGAAGCTGGATAGGAACTGGTTCGACGTAAGATTGCGGTAGTACTCCGAGCGGCCCGTAAAATCCGCGGGACCGTGCTCGAGGATCCATTCACGGGTGACCAAGGCGAGGACGGCGTCGCCAATCCAGCTTCGCTCCTGGACGTGCAGGGGATTTTCCGGATCGTAGTTCAAGCCGCTGCTTCGGTCGACTCGGTCTTGCCGCGATTGGGCATGCGCTCCTCGATCTCCTCGAGAATCTGGCGAGTCGGCATGGTGTCAAATTTATAGTCGTCGACCAGGAACTCGCCGTGTCGGCCTTCCAGGGCATAGCGCACCTTCGCGATGCCTTTGCTGTCCCACTTGGCCTTATTGATTGCCGTGATGGCGTGGAAGGGGACGCGGGTGCCGGCTGCCGTGTAGACCGCCTCTTCGTCCGTGCGCAGTGTGCGGGTGCGCTGGGTGAACCAGTAGATCAGGAGCAGCACTCCGATACAGGCGAACAGGCCGCCGAAGATGTACTGCATGGCGAGATCTTCCGTGGCGTGAAATTTCTCGGGAGGCCGCACATTCCAGGCATGGCTGCGCGCCAAGGCGGGCCACTCGTTCGACTTGCCTTCCTTGACCAGCGTATCGTGGGCCGTCCAGCGGACATTTTCCCGGGGCCAGGTGACCGCGCCGTCGAAGAAAAACCATCCGGCCACGGCAATGCAGAAGATCGACAGAAATAATTTCTGCTTCTTCCAGATCTCTGAGACACGGGCTTCGGCGGGCATTGCACCGAAGTTTTCTGTCACTTTGGGCCGGCTGTCCAGCGTCTTTCTGGCCAGCCGCTGGACGCCCGGGAAAGCCGCGGCGGACCGATTGGCCGATATGTCCTAATCTGCGGCACTTTCCCGGGGTGGGCCAAGATTGACGCCCAGCGGGGATTTATCAAACTATGTACGTCATGCCCCGATTTGGTTCTCTTCTCCCCTTGTTTGCCGTTGTCGCCGCGGCGAGCGCATCGGCAGCCTACGACCCGATGAATGATAAGGATCGGCCGATCGCGACGACCGCGAGTTTGCCGGCGGACGTGGCGGCAAAAACGATGAAGTTGCCGGATGGCTTCAGCGTGCAGGTCATCGCGACCGAGCCGCAGATCACGCAGCCGGTGGCCTACACGACGGACGATCGCGGGCGGCTCTGGGTGCTGGAAAATACGAACTATCCGATCTGTCCCGGTCAGCCGAAGGATCGGATCGTTATTTTGGAGGATACGCACGGAGATGGGAAATTCGACAAGGTCACGGTCTTTTACGACAAGATGACCTTTGCCACGGGCATCCAGGTGGGTTTTGGCGGAGTCTGGGTGGGCGCGCCGCCGCAGCTGCTATTTATCCCGGTGAATCCCGGGGAAGACAAACCCGCGGGACCGCCGCAGCCGGTCCTGGATGGCTGGGGCAGCGAAGACCGTCACGAGACGCTGAATAACTTTACCTGGGGGCCGGATGGCTGGCTCTATGGCACGCAGGGAGTCTTCGTAAACTCGAATGTCGGCAAGCCCGGCGCGCCGGATGCCGAGCGCGTGCCGGTGAATGCCGGGGTGTGGCGCTTTCATCCGCTCACGGGCAAATTCGAGCGCTACTGCGAAGGGGCGAGCAACCAGTGGGGAATCGATTGGAACGATCACGGGCAGGCTTGTTTTGCCGCCTGTGTGATCTCGCACGTGTGGCAGTGCATCCAGGGCGCGCGGTACAATCGCCAGGCGGGGTCGCCTTTCAATCCAAACACTTACGAGGAGATCAAGACGATCGCCGACTTCGAGTATGAAAAGCGCGCCTACTGCGGAGCGCTTTTCTATCTGGGCGGTCAATGGCCCCAACAATATCGGGACACTTTTTTCTTCAACGACATCCACATGAACCGCGTGCGGAATGAGCTGATGGTGCGGGAAGGCTCGGGCTATCGGGCCAAGCGGAACGGCGATTTCATAGTGGCGAATGACGGCTGGTTTCGCGGGCTCTCGCCGCAACTTGCGCCGGATGGCTCGGTGTACCTGAACGACTGGTACGACAAGGTCCCTTGTTATCAACAAAAGGAGCAGGTGGATCGGTCGAACGGTCGCATCTACAAGATTGTTTACACCGGCGCCGAAACAAAGTCCGTCGCGCTGGACAAGGCGGACAGCGCCGAACTCGTGCAACTGCAGCTCAGCGACAACGACTGGATGGCGCGGCATGCGCGCCGGCTCCTGCAGGAGCGCGGCGCCGATGCAAAGACGCAGGCCGCGCTGGAAAAGATCGTGCGGGAAAATCCGGACGATACGCGCAAGCTGCGGGCGCTCTGGGCGCTGCATAGCATCCATGGGGTGGGCGAGCCGCTGGCGGCGGAGTTGCTTCGCAGCCCATCGGAGTATGTCCGCGGCTGGACGATCCAGCTGGTCTGTGAAGACGGCGCTCCTTCTGTCTCGTTGCTGACCAAGATCGCCGATCTGGCGGAGCGCGATCCGTCGCCGCTCGTGCGCCTGTATCTCGCTTCGGCGGCCGGGCGGCTGCCGGTGGAGAAACGGTGGCCGCTCCTTTTCGGACTCGTGAGCCATGCGGAGGATGCGAATGATCACAATCTCCCGCAGATGGTGTGGTATGCCGCCGAGCCTGCGGTGGCGGCCGACGTGGCGAAGGCGGCGGATCTGCTTGCGGCCTGCCGGATCGCCAAAGTCCAGGAATTCATTGCCCGACGCATGGCCACCGTCGCGCTTAACTGATTCTTTCCCCAAAATCTCCCCCATCTGACTAACAAGGCGCTCACTTCGAGCTGCCACGTTTTCGCTTCGTCACTATGAAATCGGTCTTTGTTATTCCCACCGTTGCACTTTTGTTGAGCGCCGCCGCTTGGGCGGAAGATCGTCCGGCATCGCCGGCCATGCGCATTCTCGTCGAAACGCTGGCCAAAACGGAGGATCCGTCGAGCCAGCTGAACATCCTGCGGGGCATGAACGCAGCGGTGAAGGGGAAGCGCGATTTGCCGGTCCCAGCCGGATGGGAGGCGCTCTATGCCCGGCTCAATGCGAGCCCGAATGCTGAGATTCGTCAGCAAGCCGAAGCGCTGGCGGTGGTCTTCGGCGGCGGAAATGCCATCGCGGAATTGCGCAAGGTTCTGGCCGATCGCAACGTGGATGCGGCTCGGCGGCGGGCTGCGCTCGATTCGCTGGTGAGCGCGAAGGATGCGGGTTCTCTGGCAGCCATTTTGGCCATGGCGGAGGAGCCGGGCGCGCTGCGGCGGCCGGCGATCCATGCGCTGGCCTCGTTCGATTCGGCGAAGACGCCGGAATTGTTGCTCGCCATTTATCACACCTTGTCGCTGGATGAGAAACACGAGGCGCTGGCGACGCTCGTTTCCCGGCCGGCGTGGGCGCGATCGATCATCTCCGGCTTGGACGCAAAAGTCATCGCCCGCAGCGAAGTCTCCACGCCGCTCGCGCGCCAGTTGCAGGAATTGGCCGATCCCGAAATCACCGCGTGGCTGGCCAAGAACTGGGGGGCCATGCGCAGTTCGCCCGCCGACAAACAGCAGCAGATCGCGCGGCTCAAATCCGTGCTCACGCCCGTCTTTATGACCAAAGGCGATGCAGCCCACGGCCGCGCGCTCTTCAGCCAGACGTGCGCGCTTTGCCATACGCTCTTTGGCGCGGGCGCCAAGATCGGACCGGAACTGCCCGGCGCCTTCGAGGACATCGATTACCTGTTGCTCAACATCATTGATCCGAACGCGATCATCGGCAAAGACTACCAACAAACCATCATCCAAACGAAAGATGGACAGACACTTGTGGGAATCATCGCAGAGCAGGATGCGACAAGTGTGACATTAAAGAGCCTGGCGGGATTGCAGATGGTGCAACGGTCGGATGTCGCGACGCTGACAGTTTTGGAAACTTCGTTGATGCCGGAAGGTTTGCTCGGCGCGCTCAAGGATGAAGATGTGCGCGACCTGTTTTCCTATCTGCGCCTGCATGGCCAGACGCCGGTGCTCGCGTCGGCCTCCAATATCAATGATTTTTATAACAACGTGGATCTCACGCGGTGGATTCCTTCGCGAGTCGATGGCTGGCGTGTGGAAAACGGCGAAATCATCGGCCGAGGGAATGGAGAGCGGCCGGAATACCTGACCAGCGACATGGCGCTGGAGAATTTCAAACTGAAGGCGCAGGTCCGTCTGACGGGCGACAGCGCTTCGGGCGCGATGTACTTCCGCGGGCAACAGACCGATGGCGGGTTCCAAGGCTCCGCGGTGCGATTCGGCAATACGGGGCTAAACCTGGCGACTTTTGAAGTTCCCGCGAAATCCACGGTCACGGCTTGCGCGGAAGGATTGACGATGAATCCGAGTGATTGGACGCCGATCGAGGTGGTCGCGGAAGGAGCGCGCGTGAAGGTGCTGGTCAATGGCAAAACGGCCATCGATCTGGCGCAAACCCCCGGGGGCAACCGCACGGTGTTTTCCTTCGAAGTCGATGGGAAGAACGCCGAATTGCGTGTGAAGGAACTTCATGTGGAGCTGAAGTAATCCACGGGCGATCTGTGAGACGGTTGGCGCAGCGCACGCCACCTCGGAATACAGAGTATTCCGGGCAACGCAATTTACGACCAAATGCCCTGGCAATTGCGAAGCATCTGCAATGAAAGCGCAGATCTTTGACGCCCGAAAAGAACTCCCCAAGCCGTACGAAGTCGTTCGCCTCATCCTCTCAGATGGGACGGTCAAGACCGGCGCATGGACAGGGACGCACTGGTGGGCGGCCGGCGAAGTGTGCGTGGCGCAATGGCAGACCATGCGCCCAAAGAATTCCCGCTCTACAGCGCGCGCAGGCGCCAGCCGAACGTCGAAGCGCATCGCCGCGCGGGTGGCGGGAGTATTGCACGCCTGCGGGGTGTAGCGCGGCGTTCAGAGAACGGACCCAGCGAGAGAACGAAATTGGAGCTTGCCGCTGCCGGCGGCGAGGCCAAGGTGTACTCCCATGGCAGAAAAGACACAAAAAGTCCCCGAAAATGTCCCGGGTCCGTGGTACGTGGACGACAATTGCACGCCTTGCCGGGTGTGTATGGATGTGCCGCTGGCAGAGCAGTTTTTGAAGTACAATGACGGGGAGCTGCACGTGTATTTTTACCGGCAGCCCGAAGGCGGCGAAGAGCTGGCAGCGGCGGAGGAGGCGGAGGGGATATGTCCACAAAGCGCCATCGGCAACGATGGTGCATAGCTCGGGCAATAAACGGCTTTTAGACTACTAAAACGCAACGCAACCGATGCGCGGTCGTGAGTTCGGCATAACTCAATGCCGAGGGCGTTGCCCACAGGTTAGCGGCGCAACGCCCTCGCATCCGTGAGCCCGCTCACGCTGTAGACGACGAGCGGGCGATGAGTTCCAGGACTTACTGCGGGATCAACTCGATGTAGTTGAACGATTCCGTATACCCGCTGCTGTTCGCGTTCTTCCCCGTGATCATAAAGCGAAACCATTTATCGCCGGTGATTCCGGGCGTCCAGGTTCCAAGATCGACTTCGGTAATGACGGTTCCGGTCGCATATTCATCTGTCGCGGCGCCTACGTTCGACTTCGTTGCCGTGAAGTTATCCGCCCGTCCCGCCGCCATCTGCCAGATGCCTCGCGAGGAAAAATCTTTCACTCCCACTCGCACATCGTACGAGCCGGCCGAAATATTCGGAATGAGATAGGTGACATAGTTCCCCACCGCCGTCGCGTCGAGAATCGTCCCTGCGCCTCCCACATAAGCCGGGTCGACGAGAACGCGATGCGTGACCCCGGAACTGCTGCTGGCGACCGCCAATTGGTCGGTTCGCAGATAGATCTGGGGGATCAGTTGCCAACCTTGATTGCTATTGCCGGTGTAGCTCCCTTGATCCATCTGGACGCCTTGCGTCGTGCTCGAACCGGGATCTTCGAGCGTCTTGCCGCTGCGCTTGTTAATCAGGGTGTAGTTGCCACGGATGGTCAGCGCCGGCGCCCATTGATCGTTGCCCGCTGATCCAAAGCTCCATTGAATAATGGCCGCGCCGTTGGCGGTGGAGGCGCTCTGTACGGCGAGGTCTTTGCCACTCGCGACGTTGATAATCTGACAATAGCCATTGTCGGAGTTGGGAGCGAAGGTCCACAGCTGATTTCCGCCGCCATTGTGAAGCGATTGAATGATTCCGGCGCCATTGGCCGTGGAGTTTCCCGCAACGGAGAGGGACAAGCTGCTGGCGGTATTTCTTAATTCGAATTGGCCGACGGGACGGATAGCCGTCACTTGCTGAACGATGAGTGAATTGAGGGCTTTCATGGACTTCAGGTTGTCTGTCGTCGTCGTCGATGAAAAATCCTCCCAGGTGATATTGTAATCGGTGCGGCGGTGATCCCAGGCGGCTTGGGCATTGGCCTGCAGCCAGGGATAATAGGTCGCCCAAAGGTTGTTAATGCGGGCAAAGAGGCTCAACCCACGGAAGAATTCTTCGGCGCCATTGTCCGATGTGAAGATGTTGTGCTCGCTCTTCTGGTGATTGATTGCCAGCACCGCGTCGTTATAGTATTGCGAGTCGCCAGTAAGCTGGTAGAGGGCGTTGGCCGCCTCGATTAAGAGGCCGCTGTTGTAGGTGTTGTCGGAATTCAGCGGGCCTCCACTGGCGACGCCCTCGATCACCTGGCCAGTGCTGGTGTTGAAGCACGTGCTGCGCATCCAGGCGTAGTCCTGCTTGCTTCGGTCGAGGTAGACGGAGTCTCCTGTAGATGAATAAAGCATGCAGCCGGCAATGATAAAGGGGCCGTTGCTGAGCACGCATTTCGAGCTGGCGTCTTGCTTTTCCAAAATCCCGCCGCCCAAGTCGGTGTTCCAGCCCCGGTCCCACACTTTATTCCAATTCAAGATGGCCGCGTCCAAAAAAGCGCTGTCGCCGGTGATCTGATAACCATGGGCCAACGTTCTCGTCCCCCATTCGATATCGTCATTCCATCCGCTTTGCAGCTCAGGACCGTAATTCGCAATATAAGCGGTGACCAATTGTTCGACGAGATCCTTGCGATCGCTGGCGGCGGTGCTGTCGTAGGCATCCTCAATGCCGCCGATCAAATAGCCCTCCTCCCACATGGCGAACTGTTTTACATTGGTGGTGCTGCCGCGGATATACGGCAGCGCGTAATTGTAGCCACCGGGGGGCTGCACCGTGACCAGATACGCACTGAGAAATCCATTAAAGACCGTATCGGCATTCGCGGCGGTTTGCGCGGAGGCGGTCTCGACGGTGAGCGCGAGTGCGCCTATTCCCAGAACTCCGTACGCCAGAGGGCAAAGCCAGCTGCGCTTCTTCGCTTCTATCTTCAATGCAGGCTCGCGACGATTCGCTGCAGGTGCAGCATTGGAAAGGTTTGATTTCATTGGATCATGTGTGGCTGCTTCGTTGTATGTTGCTTTGCAGGCAACGGTTGTTTTCGGGGAATTCATAGGTTGCCAAGGAGGAGGATTCGGCGTAAGACGTAGGGCATCGCGCCGAAAGTTTCGGCGCGATCACAGGTGAGTGCGCTGCGCCGATAGCAACGGCGCAACGCACCTACAGCCGTGAGCCCATTCACTCTGTAAACGAGCAGCGGGCGATGAGATTCAGCGTTACTGCGGGATCAACTCGATGTAGTTGAACGCCTCCGTATATCCGCTGCTGCTTGCGTTCTTCCCGGTAATCATGAAGCGAAACCACTTGTCGCTCGTGGAGGTAGGTGTCCAGATTCCGAGATCGATTTCGGTGAAGACGGCTCCCGTCGCGTATTCGTCCTTTGGAGTGCTCACGTTCGACGCCGTTGCGGTGAAGTTATCCGCTCGTCCCGCCGCCATCTGCCAGATGCCGCGAGAGGGGAATTCCTTCACTCCAACTCGCACATCGTAGGAGCCTGCAGAAATATTCGGGATGAGATAGGTGACGTAATTTCCCACCGCCGACGCGTCGAGGATCGTCCCGGCGCCTCCGTCAAAACCCGGATCGTTGATGACGCGATGGGTCACCCCCGAACTGATGCTGGCCACCGTCAAGCCGTCGGTTTGCAGATAGATCGGATGTGGCTGCGCCACTTCCTGGATTGTCACCGAGGAGATCGCGCCCAAGGCCGTGAGATCGGCGGTGGTGGAGGTTGTCGCGCTAAATTTGCTGCCCGTGATGTTATAGTCGGTGCGGCGATTGTTCCAGGCGGTGGTGGCGTTGGACTTGAGATAGGCGGAGTAGGTGCTCCACAGATTATTCTGCGTGGCGAAGTTGCTCAGGCCACGCGTCAACATGTCGGATTGCTCCGGGAGAGTCGGCCATTGCGACATCACATACTGGGCGATCAATTTCGCGTCATTCAAATACTGAGAATCGCCAGTCACTGCGTAGAGGCCGGCGGCGGATTCGAGCATCAGTCCGTGGTTATAGACGTGATTCGAATTCTGGAGCGCTCCGGTGTCCGTCAGGCCCTCGTTGACATGTCCCGGCGCTCCGAGCGTATTGGTCGAATTGGTCGCGTTGAAGACATTTGCCCGCTCCCAGGCGTAGGCGGTCTTGATTTCCGAGAGATAGGTCGAGTTCCCGGTCGCCTGGTAGAGCGCGACCCCCGTCACGATGAACGTCCCTGTGGCCAGAACGCTCCGTTGCTTTTGCTTTCCTGTTCCGACTTCCTCCCAGATTCCTCCGCCACCTGCGGAATCCCAGCCCCGGCTCCAGACGGTGTTGAAATTCGTCTGGGCGACATTGAGATAGGTCGCATTGCCCGTGATCTCGTAGCCGCGAATGAAGGCGATGGTTGCCCACCCAAGATCGTCGTCGTAATCATCCCAAGAAAAGTCGCCCGCCGCCAGGCTGGACGATTTGTTCGTCGAGATGAAGGTGTCGAGCAGGTTGGTTACCAGAGTCTGGGTGCTGTACGAGAACGTCCGATACCAGTGATCTTCGATCGCGGTGATGTCTTCGCCTTGCCGCCACATGTAGTCACGCGACCGGTCACTGATGCTGTCTGCGAAGTAAGCCGAGCTTCCCGATTGGATCAGGTAGGCATTGAGAAAGCCGTTATACGCTGCGTCCGCGTTGGCTGCCGTCTGCGCCTCGGCCCGCGGTGCGAATGCGAGCGCTGCGGGAAGAAGCAGCGTTGCAGTCAATGTCGCCAGAGTGGCCGCTCGACGCTGCAGACGGGCCTGACGATTTGTTGCTTTTGGTTCGTCGGCCGATTTGGTCCTTTCGTTCCAGACCGGCGACTGGGGGTGCGAGTTAACGATGCGGTTATTGTTCAAGGAGGGGGTTGCAATCTGCATTTGTATTCGAGGATTTCTGATCACTAGAGGAGCGTGCTACCCTGCAAAAATGCGGCGTTCGGTCGCGAGGCGGCTTTGTCCAGGTCTTTTTGGAGGGCGCGGAGGAAGGGCTGCATCCTATCGACTCCTTAGGCGATGCCTAGCCCCCAATGGTGATAGTTCTTTGCCAAGCGGTCTCATTTTGGAGTCCGCCCGCATGGGGCCTCAATGTTATCCCGCTTACCGAACTTTATCCGATTCTTTTTCCAAATTGGAGTGGAGACCTTTTAAACCGAAGACGCGGTCGCTATCATACCATTCCTGAAATGGCCCGTGATTGGTCTCGCTGAGTGCGGATTTTGCCGCTTCGGCGGCTGAGGCTGCGGCTTTGAGGCGCGGGCCTGTTTCATTATTCTTGCCGCGGGCTTCGTAGGCCAGCGTGGTTTCGTGGAGCATGGTGTTCAGCGCCGTCATGATTTTCGCCCGAGCCAGGAGACTATCGCTAAAGAGGAGTTTCCCCGGTCCCGTAGATGGCAGCGCAGAGTTTGCGCGGGCTGCCACCGCCGCGAATTTCTGCCCGGATTCGGCCGTGCCGCGGAGCAGCGCGTCGAGTTGATTGGAATCTCCGGGCTGCGGTTCGACGCGGAAATAGCCGACGCTTCCCGTATTCGGGTTGTCCAGAGGGTGACCCTCGAGCGGATTGGGTCGGTTCACGTTGGCGGCCACGTCTTTGAGCAGCATTTCCGTGGCCCGCGCGTAGCGCATGTCCTGAAAGATGTACTGCCGGTCAAAGCCTGGAATGTCGGCGGGTTTTTGGCGCCAGTATGCCTGGTAGTAGTCACGATAAAGCCCTGCGAGGTCTGCGGCATGATCCGCCCCGTAATATCGCGCGCAAAAACTGCGCAGAAACGTGTCGGCATCGAATTCTTTGAAGCGCCACATCATTTCGGCGTTGGCCGAAAGTTCTACGACGTGTTCGCGAATGTTGCCGGCATTCACCACCGTAAACGCCAGAGGTCCGGTCCCAGCCGCTTCGGCAATCCGATAGTTGGCAGCCATTTTCCATGGCCCTTCCGCCGGAGCCAGGTGTGAGCCGGTCGAGGTAAATTGGAAATTGAGGTAGTAGCCGATCGGGCGGCCGGGAACTGGTTTGAGATTGCGCAGATCCTCTGTCGGAAAGTGATCGCGGCGTGCAGCGACAAAGTTCCAGATGAGTCCGGGCTCGGCGGGCGGATGCAACAGCCCGGCGGCTAACAAGGTCGTGCCTTCATTGTAGAAGGTCGTGCGCAGGTTCGGAGCCTTGTCGCCTGTGACCTCCTTCACAACATCGGCCTGTGCCTGCAACATTTCATTGATCACCCGCGCCCGCGCTTCGTTGCCAGCGGGCGCATCCTTGAAAGTTTCCCAGAAGGGGATGTCGTGGGAGCCTCGGAAAACGAGTGTCCAAACCGACTCGAATCCGGCCCGGTGCGCCGTTTCGACGTGGTAGCGCCAGAACGCCTTCAGTTTCTCCGGATTTTTCACCGAGAGCGGTGGAAATTCTCCGCCCTCGCGCTTCCAGAAGGCCTCCCAGCTCGACAGATTTGAGCCGAGCGGCGAGGTGTGGTGATCCGTGATGACGAGACCGCGCGCATGCGCCTTGGCGGCCTCGGGCCGCACCGCGTAGCGAGGGGCATCCGACCCCAGGTCAGCGACACTGCCCAGTTCGAAGGTATTATATTTCAATCGAAGCACGGTCTCGAGCATCGCATGGTCGTTCTCGGACGAGCGCTTTTGCCAGGGCTCGAGGAAGTCGGAGTCATTATTGAGCCAGGCGCGCCAGCGCACATATGCGGGTGGAAAAACCCGGTTTGTGGCGGCGGGAATATCGATGGCCTCGCGCCGTGGAGGGACCCAGTCCGCCCAATACCAAAGCGGTGGGATGTTCAGAAACTCGTCTGAAAACGAATAGATCGCATAGATGGAGCCCCTCGGATCAGCCCCTTCCAGTACGACGCAATTTTGGCCGCCGATCTCTCGCAAATGAATGCCGTGCGCCTCACGGCCGGCCACGGCCGTTTCATGCCAGGCGGGCTGGGTGGCGCCGTCGAGGAGGATCACGATGGCCGGGCGGCCTTTAAGCTCCTTGACGCTTTCGACAATGGGCGATGGCTGGCCGAGGATCTTTTCCAAATCGCGCTGCAAATCTGCCACGGCCATTTTTACTGAAGAAGGGGCGCCGGCCGGGACAAGCAGCGGCACGCCCGGAGTCAGATGCGCCGCGGCGGTCGCGGCATCACTTGGCGTCGTGAATGCAAGTTGAATGACGAACACGCAGCATCCAATCAATGCCCGCAGAGGCGGGCTGAATTTCAAACGTCTCATTTGCCCTTTCAATGTGACGGCTCTTGCGTAGGCAGTTGATCGAAACGGCGTGTCACCTTCATTCCTCGAAGCTGCTGGTCGGAAAAATCCAGGATGGCTGTCCAGTCTTCTGGCGCCAGCCTGTGTGGTCCTGGGCGGAAATTGATGCCCAGATGTTCCGGCACGCCGAGCAATGCATACACCGGTCTGGCCGCGAGATAAGATTGCACGAGGGCATTCGTATTGGTGGCATTGTCGTCCAAGCCATCGGGCGCGATAAACAATCGCGGCGCAACCAAATCAATCAACCAATGCTGGTCGAAAGGCAGCCGATCGACCCGATGGGAAAAGTCCGCAAACGATGGAATCGTCCATTGCGGAAAATTCTTCACGATGTCTTCCAAGCCTTCCTTGCCGCCGCGCCCCTGGCCATTGAATCGATACGCGCCCGTGCCGCCGCAGCCGGAACCGGCGGCCGCGACCAGCGCGAAACGTTCGTCGAAGGCGCCCGCGACCAACGTGGCTTTGCCCAAGCGCGAGTGACCCACCGCAATGAATTTGGATTTATCCACGAAGCTTTGTTGCTCCAAATAGTCCACGCAACGCGACATGCCCCAGGCCCAGGCCGCGAGGTCTGCCCAATCGTAGTCTGGGTAGGTGGGAAAAAATCCGCTCTCCTTATAGCTGCGGTTGTCGGCGCCACAGTCTTGATAGTAAAACACGACGACGGCATAACCACGGCTCAATGCCGGCGCGTAATGCTCGGCCACAGACTCGGGTGTGCTGGTGTGAGGTCCCGGAGGCTTTTTTGCGGCGACCGGGTTGGCGCCGGTTTCGACCGGGCTTGACTCCTGTGGCGGCGTTTTTCTGTCGATCCCGGTAAACTGCGGCTGAACAATCGTCGCAAATGGCGCCTTGAAGCCGGTGGTCTCGGCGGGCAGAAAAATGGAGATATCGAATCCCAATTTTTCGCCCGGACCGAAACTCAGGTGGACACGCCGGTAGGAGACTTTGCCTTCGGCGAGCAGGCTTGTCTCTGTTTCCTGTCCTTTCACGTTTCCGGGTGGCGGCGGAGTGTGGCCGAGGGCGTAGTGCTCGAGGATCCGTCTCATCTCTTCGCGACGGGCTCTCCATTGCGCCGGTGTCGTAATCTCTTTCCCATCGCTCGCGATCAGCGGCGCCGGCATTTCGGCTCGAGCCGGCAGATCGTCGATGGCAGGAAAGGCTGGCGCCGCTTCGGCAGCTCCGGATTCCATCGGGCAAAACAACCTTCCAGCGAGGGCCAATCCGGCAATAATTCTTTTCGAAGAAAGGAAACGTGTTTGTCGTAGGAGGGATCTCATTTGGTTTTTGATCAGTCGTATCGGACCGGCAGGAATTTAGATGCGGTTTTTTCTCTTCTCTTGGACGGAGCGATTCATTCAGCGCGTGATTTGCAGCCGGTAAAACGCCTGTTTGTGCGGCGATAGGCGAAGCAGTCGCGGTGAGAGGATCGGACCGGGGGAGGACATGAGGAACGAAAGGCAAAAGGGGGAATTTTGGGATAACTAGGATAAGCCCTTGCGAAGCGCAGGACGCCGATCGCTAAGAGCTATCACGCCTTCAATTCCTGCGCCTTCCGTGAGTCTGACAAAAAAATCTGTTATTGTTTTCCACCGAGCGCCGCGTGCCGTCGGATTTCCTCCAGTGTGAGCACTCGATCGTAGACGGCGATTTCCGCTAGCCGCCCGTGAAGCTGTCTCCACGGTTTCGAGTTCGCTTCGGTGATATGATAACCTACGGAGTATCCGAAAAGGAGGGCGCAGGACGTCTCGGGATTCACCTTATCGGAGAGGCCGGCGGCCATAAGGCGACCATCGACGTACAGAGCCATCTCGCGCTCCTGCCGCTGGGCGACCACATGGTGCCAGACAAAGGGCAACGCTACGGGTTGGGAAATGAGATTCACGCCCTCCGTGCTGGCGGCGGTAACGCGCATGAGAAAGCGTATGCGGCCCGGGGCCAGCGAACCCGCCCGAGAGGATGGCGGGAGGGTGGCTATGGGCCGGCTCGCGGGGATGATGAAATCCGGAAATTGGGTGGCAAATTCCAGGAGACTGAATTGCCGAGGGCTCCCGGAATCCGGCGCAAACGACGCCAGTGTGGCGTGTCCGCAATCCGCGGTTGCAAACCACATTTCCACCGCAGCGCCCGCTTGTTGCATGATCCACGGTCCCTCGGCGACGAAACCGCTCGGGCCTTCTCCTTCCCCCAACCGAGCGCCGGCCGGTCCGCCGGAATCTGGCTGCATGGAGACCCATCCCACCGACTCCAGCGCCATGCCATCATTGATTTCGTCCGGGATCAGTCCATCGCTGCCGCTGCGGTTCAGCCGCCAGTAGTGGCGCGGCTGGGCGGCGAGGATGACCGCAGCATAGTCGTCGGAAAGCGGAAGCGGCGGCAACGGAACCTTGGCGGCAGTGGGAAAACCGCCCATGGCGGAAGGTTGAAATACCCCGGCGCCGGGAAACATTTGCAGGGCTTGCCCCGCCAGCAGCACCTGGGTGCGCACCCCGTCCTGTTCCGGCTGTTGGAGTGACGCCAGCACGGAGCCTTCGAAAACACCCACGCGGGTGGCGCCATCGGCGGCGACCGTCACCCCCATTTCTGTGCCCAAATCGGTCACGGAGCCCCTCGGCGTTTCGACACGAAATCCCTCCGCTCCCATCGGCACGTGCGCGTGAATACGGCCGTAAGAGCAAACTACTTGATTGACGTCGGTAAATTCCAATTCTGCCGGTCCCTCGATCGTGAGCAACACCCCTTTAGGAAGGAGTAGCGTGACCCGCCCGGATTGCAATTGCACACGGTCTCGCGCCAAAAACTCGCCCGGCTGGAGATGGCGCTCGGTGAGCCAGCGGGCCGACTCGAGGAGCAATACTTGGGCGAGCTGCGGGTGTGAAGGCGAACGACCTCTCACAGTCTGCCAAAGGAGCACGAGCCCGAGCAGCGTGGCGACCGCCGCCGCGCCGATTGCGGCGAGCCGCCACCAGCTTTGGACGAGTTGAAAAGGGTGGCGGAGCACTGCGGCCATCACGCCTTCTTCCAGTGTGCGCTGTGCGTCGGTCGCCGGTTCACTGTGGAGGTCCAGCCTTTCGCACAATTCCAGCCAGCGCGGCTCCGGTGCCTGAGCTACGCGCACCTGGGAAAGCATCCAAATTTCCGCGGTGAAGGCCGCGCGAAACTCCGGGTCCAGTTCGAGTCGAGCCAAGAGTGCGGCCTTACGCTCGGGCGACAGTTCGCCACCCTGCCAGGCCGCCATGGCATCGAGCAGATCAGCCTCCATGGGAAACCTCCTTTTCGATGCAGCTGCGCAGCTCGGCCAAGGCCCGATGCTGGATTTGATAGATATTGGGAACGGAAAGGGCCATTTCACGGGCCAGGATCAGCGCCTTTTCCCGATCCAGCCAGCCGCGCACGACGCGGCGCATGCGCTCGGGCAATTTACCGATGCAGCGGAGGAGGGCGTCGAGTTGCACTTGCGGCGCCACGGCGTCCAGCTCGGCATCGAGGAAAGCGGCGGCTTCTCGCTGGAAAAGATCCAAGGCCCCGGCTCGACGGGCGCTGCGCTCGTAGTGATGCCGCAATTTATTGCGCGCGATGCCGCGTAGCCACGCGCCGAAATCCTCGCCCCGCTGAAAGGTCTGCAACCGCTCATAAGCCACGATAAATACCTCCTGCGCGAGATCGTCGATTTCGTGCAGGTGAAAGAGTTGCGTGCCAAGAAAGGTCCGCAGCGACGGTCCGTATTCGCGGACAACATTCAAAAAGGCATCGGGTTGCCCTCCGAGAATGGCATCCAGATGTCTTTCGAGTTCAAAGGCTTCGCCCATATTCACCTTTTATTCATTGGCCGGGGAACATCCTGACAAAAAATAGCGGGTGGAACTGGAATCGTCACTGACCTATTTTCGATCTCATCCGTTCGTTCGCTTCGGGTTTGAGCCTCGCTCTTGCACCTTACTACCGGGGGGCGGTTGCGGCAGGAGGAGCGTGCTGGTAACCTCGCGGCATGACCGCCACCCTCCCAGAGTCGGCGAACGCCGAACTTGGCGCCCCCGTGCCAATTCATTCACGCGCCCAGCGCGCTAGCCCGAGGTCGAGCGCCATCAGCCAAATTTGCATGGTTCTCGTCTTGTGGTCGCCGGCGGTCTTTGCAAGTGAGGCCGAGCCTCGAGCCCTATCGATCGCCGAGTTCCAGGATGTCGCCTCGCAGCGCGAGCGCGTCATTGAGTCCTTTCGCATCGAAGGCGTGGTCTGTGCCGTGACGCCCATGCGAAAGCTGATCGCCTTACAAGATTCGTCGGCAACCATCCTGCTCGAAGTCCCGAGGTTGGATGAGACGGTTCACGTCAAGGATCGCGTGGCTGTCATTGGACGCAATTGCGCGATCGATCAGACTCGATTCGGGACGCATTTGGGAACGCTGCCCACGGTGGATCTCGATGGCACTCACCCGGCCATTTCTAAATCCGGACGTATCTTCCTGAATAAAGGTTTTCAACCGATCCGACTGTCGTGGTTCAACGCCACGGGGGAATCCGCATTGAAGCTGGAATACGAGTATAACGGGCAGCCGCGCCAAAGGATTCCCGACGAGCGGCTCTGGTGGTTGCAGGCGCCGGAAGATTTCGAGCCGGGACTCGCATTTGAAGCTTACACAGGGAACGCATTGAACTCGATCGCCGACTTCGAAAACTCGGCGCCGGTAGCAAGTGGAGTGGCCAGGAATTTCGACCGCAGGTACAGCGTGCGTCCGGAAAATGCGGGATTGATTTTCACCGGCTGTCTGGAAGTGCTCGAGGCGGGAATTTATACCTTCCGCTTGGAATCCAACGATGGCGCTCGCCTGTATGTAGGGGCGCCGGAAGGCGTGTGCAAAATTGAGGCCCTAGACGGAACCTCGGCGCCGAAAGCAATGGCCCTGGAGGAAGCGCTGGCGGCTCGGAATCACGCTCAGTGGATCGAGGCTGAAGGGACCGTGAATTTTGTCGCCGCAAATGCAGGCGATTTGGAGGCGGAGATGGATTGGCGAGGGGAGCGTCTCCGCATTACGGTGCTCGATGGGGCAGCGCTTCAATCAAGTCTGGTTCCGCAGCGCCACCTCCGCATTATGGGCCTCTGTGAGGCCGCCCGCAACATGCCGTCCGAAGCGATTCGAGTCACGATTCCGAGCGCTAATCTGGTAGAGGTCGAACCTCCGCTCAGCAATAGCGGTAACACGGTCCGCCCGACGCTCGGCGCCGCCCGGCAGGTCCGAGAGCTAGGCTATGCAGAAGCCGAGAAGCATCTTCCCGTGGCGCTGCAGGGAGTAGTGACCTATGCCAGCCATGGTGTCATGATGTTGCAGGACCCCACTGGAGCGGTATTTGTGCTTACTGGGTTTCGGCCGGAAAGGCCGATCGTCGGCGACCTGTGGGAAGTCGAAGGGCTCACGGAGGGCGGAGGATTTGCGCCTAACGTTCGGGCCTCAAAGATCCGATTCGCCGCGCACTCGAGCCTGCCCGAGCCGATTCGCGCTACTTGGGATCAATTGATGAATGGAAGCCTGGATGTGCAATACGTCGAAATCGAAGGCGTTCTGACCGCCGCCTCCGACAAAGATCTAACAATCCTGACTCGAGGCGGAAACGTGGTGATTCGCGATAATGTCAATTATCCATTGCCCAGACTTTTGACCCCGGCTTCACAGGCCGAGTCGTATATTGGAAGTGTATTGCGGATTCGCGGCGTGCTCAGCGTGCCATCGGATGCCCGGACGCGGCAGGCTTTCGCGGGAAATATTCGCATGGGCTCGGCGCGGGTCAGCATCGAAGAAAAGCGGCCGGACGATCCATTTTGCATCCCGGAAAAGAAGGCTTCAGACCTTCGACTATTCAACTCGCGTGCGAGTGTATTCCAGCGCACGAAGCTTCTCGGGAAAATCCTTTTCGCCCGACCTGGAGAAGCCTTTTTGATCGAAGAAAAAACTGGGATTCGACTCCTGGCCAAGGAATTGCCTTCGTTGCGCCCGGGTGATCTGGTGGAAGCGGTCGGCTTTCCACAGTTTGGCGGCCCGTCCCTGGCGCTTCAGGAGGCGCAGGTTCGCGTCATTGGAAAAGCGAATTTGCCGGAGCCGGATATCGTAGCGTCTACGGACCTCCTGGATCAGCGGCGGGACGCGACCCTGGTGCAAGTCGAGGCCATGCTCGTGGGTGATACGGCCATTCGGGGCGAGCGGGTATTGGAAGTCCTGGCAGGAGGGCATCACTTTCTGGCGCGCCTCGCTGGCGATCAACATCCCGACCAGACGCTGCGCACTGGGAGCCGTTTGCAACTGCGGGGGGTATATTCCTGGACTGCAGGCAAGCGCGACGCGGAATCGCCGGATGGTTTCGAGCTCTTGCTCGATAACCCTGCGGCGATTACCGTGCTCCATTCCGGCCCGTGGTGGACGGAGCGGCGCATTTACGCAGCGGCGGGGATATTGGCTGGAGCGCTCGCGCTGGCCGTGGTCTGGATTGCGCTCCTGCGGCGGAAGGTCGAGGAAAGAACATCTCAATGGCAGAAGGAGGTGCAGCAACGGCAGCGCGCGGAACAGCGCCGCGCGGTGGAACAGGAACGCACTCGCGTGGCCCAGGATCTCCACGACGAACTCGGCACCGGACTGACTCAGGTCGGCCTCCTGGGGGAGTTGGCGAAAAGCCGCGCCATTTCGGCGGAGACCAAGGACAGCTATCTGGGGCAGCTTACCGACGCTGCGCGTTCGCTGGTCACCGGCCTGGATGAGATCGTCTGGGCGGTCAATCCGCAGTACGATTCCGTTGCTTCGCTCGCCAGCTACTACGCGCTCTTCGCCCAGCGCCTTTTGGAGCTTGCCGGCATCGCCTGCCGTATCGAGAAGCAGCAGTTGCCTGAGCATCCGTTGGATGCAAGTGTGCGGCATGGTGTTTTCCTCGCCTTCAAGGAGGCGCTCAATAACATCGTCCGGCATTCCAGCGCCACGGAAGTTCGACTGAGCATCCAGGTGGCATGCGACCAACTCGTGCTCTCGATCACTGACAACGGCTGCGGTTTTGCCACCGATGCCATGGCGACCGGCGATGGGCTGGTCAACATGCGCCAGCGGATGGCGGCGCTCGGAGGCCAATGTGAGATTGACAGCGCCCCAGGTCGTGGCGCCAGAGTTAAGCTGAACCTTCCAATTGAACAACTCCCCCCATGACCAAAGTAGCTATAGTCGAAGATGACCGCATCACGCGGGAAAGTTTCACCACGATCCTCAAGCTTTCTGGCGACTGCGAATGCGTCGGCGCCTGTTCTACGGCCGAGGAGGCCTTGAAGTGCATCCCTCCGCTGAAGCCCGACGTGGTTTTGATGGATATCCAACTCCCGAAAATGTCGGGTGTAGACTGTGTGCCCCGGCTAAAAGAGCTGCTCCCGTCGGTGCAAGTGATCATGGTCACCGTCTACGAAGACGCCAACCGCATCTTCAGCGCGCTTCGGGCCGGCGCCTGCGGATACCTGCTAAAGCGCTCGACGCCCGATCAGGTCCTGGCCGGCATCCGCGAGGTGATACATGGGGGCGCCCCTATGACCGGCGACATCGCGCGCAAGGTGATCACCCATTTTCAAAGCGAAGAAACAACGGTGCCCGAGATGGAAGCGCTGTCTGCCCGTGAACGGGAAGTGCTGGATCTGGTCGTAGCGGGCCTGACGAGCAAGGAAATAGGAGAGCGTATAGGGGTGACTCTCGCGACGGTGCGATGGCACTTGCGGAATATCTATCACCATCTCCACGTGCATTCCCGGGTGGATGCAGTGTTGAAAGTTCACTCCCGGAAGTAGCGGGCAGGTGCTCGCCGTACCATCTCGGCGAGATACCGAGGGAGGTCATTCAAGCGCCGCGCGGCGAAAGAACTATCACCTTAGAGGGCTATGCGGCGCCAACAAAGGCGGTAAGATCGGCGCTTGTTACCCCTCTCTCATGACTACTCAACGTTCCCCCCGCGGCCTCGCGTCGCATTCTCTCACGGCAATTCTCGCCTCTGCCGGCCTGGCTGCGCTCACGTGCGGCGCCAGCACCGCATCGGCGCAGTTTCCGTCGTCCCAAAACCGCGCCAATGCCGACGCCGTCTATAACGGCTTTATTAGCGCCTACCTGCAGACGACCAACGTCAACGGCCATACTTATCCGCTGCCGTATATCTGCAATAGCCTAACCGACCGCAACCTCGCCTTCATGTGGCAGCAGGCTTATATGATCAGTGGCTTGGAAGATGCCTATGCGGAGAACTATTCTGCAAGCCGGCTCAGCCTAATTACCTCCTTGCTCGATGGCTTTAATACACAGAATGGTACGAGTCTGACCTGGGACTCGTGGAACGACGACATCGAGTGGGCGGATATCGCCCTGGCTCACGGCTACGAGCAAACCGGCAAAACCGCCTATCTCAACGCGGCGATCGAAAGTTGGAATAACGTCTGGAACCGGGGCTGGAGCACCGATCTCGGCGGCGGGATCTGGGAGAATCAAAACAAGGGGTCGAAATGCGTCCTCAGCAACGCCCCGTTTGTCATTGCCGGCTGCATCCTGTACCAGGCTACGGGAGACTCCGCCTACCTCACCAAGTGCCAGCAATCCTACTCCTGGATGCGCAGCAAGTGCTTCAATACGAGCACCGGCCAAGTGATCGAAGGACTCAGCTCCTCCGGGGCGGCGCTCACTTCCAATAACTCCTACAACCACGGCATCTTCCTCCAGGCGGCCAATGCCCTCTACCAGGTCACCGGCACGGCGCAATATTTCAACGATGCGCAATTGACCGTCAATTGGGTCGTGAACAACCACACGATCATGACGGAGGATCATCCGAACAACGGTCCTTTTGGCTCTGAGGAATTTTTTCGGGGATTGAGCATTTTTGCCGTTCAAAATGATCTCTGGGCTACTTACTGTCCGTGGCTGGAGGCAAATTGCACGGCGGCTTGGAATAATCGTCGCACCGACTACAACATCACCTGGAATAAATACACTACGGCCACACCGACGACTAATTTGTTAGCCATGGAGATGATCAGCTCGGTGATCGTTCAGGCGGTAACGCAAATCGGCGGAGGGCTGGATGATGGCGGGCTCTACGAATTCGAATCCCTAGCCGCCCCGGGCAAGAGCCTGAATGTGTACGGCGCGGGGACGGCGGCAGGTACGAAAGTGATCATCTGGACGGATAACGGAGACTCGAATGCCCGCTGGACGGCTCACGTCCAAGCCGACGGCCACTTCGAGTTGGCGCCCAGCAATGCCACGGCGATGCATCTGAACGTGGATCTTTCCAACGGAGGCGGCGGCAGCGGATCCGCGGTCCAGATTTACAATTCCAACAACGAAAATTCTCACTGGTTCCCGGAATTGGAGTCTGACGGGAATTATGAGATCATTCCACAGAGCAACACGGGTCTTCGACTCAACGTGGCGGGGTCAGTGAATGCGAATGGAACGAACGTGACCGTCTCGACCAATAACGGCACGCAGGCGCAACGCTGGAAATTGATCAGGAAGAACTAAGGTTCGCGAAGTCGGGTTTGACCGTTGCACGGCTCCTTTGATGAGCCGTGCAGCTGGTCTCGAATTCGACGAGGTCATTGCGGTGCGGTGATAGAGAGTGAGACCGGGAGAAAAGGGATTGCGGTGGTTTCGACGAAGTCTACGCGTCACTTGACGATGGATCGGCAAGAGGGCACCGTGTTGATGGCGGAATGAAGTTCGCCAAAATTCGGGGGTGTAGGCAGGAAAAACTATCACCTTGGAGGGCTAGGCGGCGACTCAGGAATAGATAAAATGTAACTCGATGAAATTTCCTCTCTCATGAACACTCAAATTTTGTCCGGCGCGTCGACGCGCTTTTCAACCGTTGAGGTTGCAGCAAAAGCGTTGCTCTATGCGGCTGTCCTTTTCGCAAGTATCTGCGTCGTGCCGAATGCTGACGCCGCTGCCTCCTATTTGCTGCCATACCCAAAGGCGCCCTACGACGGCGCGACTGGAACCTACACCTTAAAGGCCGATGGCACGCCGGTCGATGTGACCGCCTACTACGGCGGTCGATATAGCTTTGCCCACGTTGCCTTTGAAGGCACGACGACCTTCGCCGTTTCGACGAGAAACGGCGCGGCGATTACGTCGTTCAACATCAGTCCACACAGCACTGGACTGAATGCAGTCGCGACGAAGAGTGGCTCGACTTTGACGTTCAATGTCACTCAGGCGAATTCAACCTACCTGATCATCAGCGTCAGCACCAGCGCCGGCGCCTTGGAGAAGCTGGTGATCGCCGGTGATCCCAAAGAGACCGGCGCGCCGTCCATTGGGGGCAGCGTGAAAGACATTACGGCCGCGCCGTACAATGCCGATTCGACCGGCAATACTCTGCTGAACAGCACCATTCAAAACGCGATCGATACGGTAAGCTCCGGTGGCGGCGGCACGTTGTATTTTCCGGCGGGAGTCTACGAGATTTCAAACAACATCTCGATCAAGAGCAATGTGACTCTCTACCTGGCGCCAGGCGCATTTCTCCGAGGCTCCTCGAACCGAAATGACTACACGTGGAAATCAACGTTGCAAAACGGCCAGCCGGAATTTGGGTATACGAACTTCGTGATTTCCGGAGGCGCCTCCAATGTCGCGATCAACGGGAGAGGTGTCATCGATGCCAATTCGACAATCTTGGTGGCGCCGGCGACGACCGGCGGAACCATTGACGGAAACGGGAATTATCGAAAGGGGATCATTTCGAGCGCGTTGAACGGGGGAGATCAACCAAACGGGATCACCCTGGAAGGGATCACGGTGAAAGATTCGACGACGTGGACTTTCGATATCGAGGATGCCTTGAACGTCAGTATCCGGAACGTCAAGATGGTCAACGACTATAACTGGCTTCATAGCGACGGCTACGATATTTGCTCGACGTCGAATGCCGTGGTCGACAACTGCCTCGGGGTGACGGGTGACGACGTGTTCTGTGCGAAGGGGACATCGAGCAATCCGCTCAATAACGTGACCTACAGCAATGGAGTCACGTATGGAGGCAATGGAGATGGAACGAAAATGGGCGTGGGGGCAATCTGCAATTCCAATAATGTTGTCTTCAGCAATATCGATGTGATTCTGGGGCAACGCGCCGTCAGTGTGTCCCACGATGAGAACAGTGGAAATTGGACGAATATTCATTTCAACGATATCCGGATGGAAAACAGCGAGGGTTCTCTGACTTCCGGTGAATATCTCGACGCGCCGATCGTAATCTGGACCCTGAACAAAGGCGGATCCGGCCCGGTAAGCAATGTGGCATTGTGTCGCGTTTCGGTGGAAAACAGCGGCGGCCGCGTAAGTGTCATTCAAGGAAATGACTCGGTAAACAACGTCTCCAATGTCACTCTGCAGGACGTCACGATCGATGGAATAGCCATCACCAGCAGCAACTATTCTTCAAAGATCAAGGTGGGCGCCAATGTGAGCGGATTGCACTTCGGAATCGTTCCGGGCGGAGTGTACACGCTGGTGAACGCAAAGAGTGGTTTGGCGCTCGATAATGACAATACGACGACGAACGGTGGAATCGTCGTGCAGTGGACGCCGAATGGCGGCGCCACGCAGCAATGGATCGTTACGGCGATTGGAAGCAATTATACGCTGGTGAGTCGGCGTAGTGGCCTTGCGTTGGATAATTCCAGTTCGAGTGTGCAGGGCTTCGGGATGACACAATGGGGGCCGAACAAGGGCACCCAGCAGCAGTGGGCGCTATCCAGTGCGGGCGGCGGGTTCTATAAGTTGATTTCTGCCCAAAGCGGTATGGCGCTGGACGATGACAACAGCACAGCGAACGGCACGCAGGTCGTGCAGTGGAGCGATAATGGCAGTTCGCCCCAGAGGTGGACATTGACGAAGGATTAGCCCCATCCGGAAAAGTAAATTTTGGCAGTGATCACTAACCATATGCATACGAAGAACCGCCTCACCAACCTCAGACTCCTCGCCTTCAGCAAGCCCCTGCTTGCGTTCGGTGGGTTTATATTGACCGCGCTCCCAGCCAGTCGGGCCGCGACGATTGTTCAGACAAATTCCCAGAACGCGAGCACCGATAGTTGGAATGCAGCGGCGCCCTGGGGCGGCGCGGCCCCGGTGAGTGGGAACGACTACGTGAGCAATCCCACGGCTGCCGGCGCATTTACCGCTACGGCCACAGGCTTGGGAGTATCGGTGACCTCACGGGTTCGGAATACAGGGGCCACGGTATTTGGAGGGAATACTCTCACCATCGTCGCCGGGACGGAATTGCTCTTGAGGAGTACAGGCGGCCCCACGAATACCGCTAATCTCATACTTGATGACGGCACGGTTCGCGTGGTTGGTGGCACGACTCTGGCCGGGAGCATTGTGGTCTCTGACACCGGGATAGTCGGTCTGGGAGGCACGAACACGCTTGCTCTCACTTCTGCCTTGTTAGGCGCTGGCACTTTGGAGTTGCGGGCTTCCGACGGGTCGCCAACCATCCGACTTTCCGGAGATCTCTCGGGCTTTACCGGCACGTTGCAGATCGGTGGTGGTGACTTAGGTCACGTCGTTGTGGATTTCGATCAGGACTATAATCTTCTTGCCGGTCTCGTGATGGGGACCTTCAGCACTCAGGATGTGCTCAATCTCGACCAGGCAATCACGGTGAATTCGTTCGAATTTGGGTCAACTTTCCTGGCGCCAGCCACCTACAGCGCGTCGGACCTGAACACCGCTTTTGGCAGCGGAGCACAGTTCACAGGGTCGGGAACCCTCACGGTTATTCCCGAGCCGAGCTCTGCCCTGCTTGGAATTCTCGGTTCGTTCTTTTTTTTCCGCCGGCGGCGCGCGTGAACGCAAATTGTGGGAGGTGACGGGCGGTTGCCCGATCAGATGGTTGCAGGCCCGTTGTGTAGCTTTGAGGGAGTTCCGCAACGGGTCTCGCCATTCAATTCAGCCGAAACCGTACGGGCACTTCGACACTGCTAGAAATGGGCAGGCCTCCGGCGCGGCCGGGCTCAAACGTCCAGTGACGCACTGCGCCAATCGCGGCGGAATCGAGCAGCGGGAATCCGGAGCTGCGCGACAGGGTGACGCTGGAGGGACGGCCTTCCGCGCTCACTTGCACGTGGAGGTAGGCAACTCCTTGTTGTTTCAGTCGGCGCGCTTCCGCCGGGTACTCAGGTTGCGGATTCGACCGGTAGCGGGCCGAGGTCACAGGGCCGTGGGGCGCTGCAGGGCCGGGGGAACCGGAGGAGACAGCAAGGCTTGCAGATGCAGGAGGACCATGTGGCCTGGCTGGCATCGGGTGAGGCATGGAATGTGGCGCCGGCTTGACTTCCGGCGGATGTTCCGCCGGAGCGGGATCGGGCATGGGCGCGGGATCTGGGGGTGGCGGATTTGGATCCGGGTCGGGCGGGGGAGGTGTGGGATCGGGATCTGGGGGAGTAGGATCGGGCGGCGGCGGGGATTCCTCTGCAGCTGCGGGCGGGGCGGCGACGAGGTTGACTTCGACGGCGTCGTTTTTGTCGCCCATCGGCAGCGCCACGGCGTCGGAACCGATGCGGATGCCGAAGAGCAGCAACGCATGCAGCGCGACGGCCAGGACGCCGCCGATCAGGAGATCGCGCCTCATGGCTTGGCCGGCAGTGGTTCGGTGGCGATGGAGATGCGGGTGATGCCCTGTTTCCGCACCTGATCGAGGACGGCGATGGCGGCCCCAAATTCGGCCTTCTTGTCGCCGTTGATGTAGACCAAGGGGCTGGGATTTGCCGCAACCAGAGCGCGCAGCTCGGCGTCAAGTTGCTCCACGGTGACCGGCGCTTTGTTAAAAAAGACTCCGCCATCGGCCTGGATGGAGATGACTGTGGAATCTTCGCGCGGCTGAGCCTTGCCGGTCGCGGCGGGCGGGAGATTCACGGAAATGCCCAGATTCTTCACCATGGAGAGCGAGACCATGACAAATGTCGCCAGAAGAAAGAACATGATGTCGATCAGCGGGATGATCTCGATACGGGCGCGCTTCTGACTGCGCGGATTCGGTATCTTCGTCATGACGGCGTGTTTGTTGCTCGCGAGAAATGTTATGCGACGGTCTCGCCGGTGCGCAACAGGAGGCGCTCGAGTTGCGCCGCCGAGGTCTCGATGTCGTGCCGCGCTTGTTCGAGCTGCGAGTTGAGGAAATTGAACGGGATGAGCGCGATCATGGCGATGACCAAGCCGAAGGCCGTGGCCATGAGCGCTTCGGCGATGCCGCCAGTGATGGCGGTGGGCGCGCTGAGTTCGCTGGCGCCCAAAAGGCCGAAGGAGTGAATCATGCCCGTGATCGTGCCGAAGAGACCGAGCAGCGGGGCGAGGGTGATCGTGGTATCGAGCACGGCGAGCCCGCGCTGGTAGCGGTAGAGCTCTTCGGCGGAGGCTTGGAGCAGGGCGTTGGAGAAGGATGCGTCCCGATGGGCCAGAGCAAAGGTGAGCGTGCGGGCGATGAAATCCGTCGAGGCGGCGCCGACGCTTTGCGCTTCATCCATCGAGCCTTGTTCCGCAAGGGTGAGCATCTTTGTGACCGCTGCGCGCTGTCTCCGGGAGCGTTCGCGCAGGGTGAAAATGACGCGCTCCAACACGACACTTACGGCGACAAGGGAGAGCGCCAACAACGGCCACATGATCGGTCCCCCTTTGAGAAATAGCTGAAAAATCATGTCTTATGGAAATGCAAGGTGCTCGACCATACGTAAGACTCGGAGCGCGCCAAGGGCAAAGCGCGGCATTGCGCTCAAAGCGTGGTTTGGCGCAGTGAAAATGCGCGCCGACACAACGTGTACGGGGATGAAAAGGGCGCTCATAACATCGGCGTGCTCTTTGGGAGATAACTGAGATATTATGTATTTATCAGGCGGGCCTGCGCAGCCGAGGGCGCAACCCCGTTGGGGTAGACCGCTTTTTTGACCGGATACCCAAGGTAGCCCGTGTTAAACACGGACAACCTTGGGCTGAGGGACGGAGCCCCGTTGGGGCACGGGAACGCCGCGGGAGCGCGGGCGAGGTCTTCAACCTCGCGAGAGCGCACGTTTTATGTGGGCTCCAGTCTTGCCTCCGCGAGCCACTCGCGGGCCTCGCGCGCATCGCGATCGATTTGTGCGCGAAGTTCTTCCAGGCCGGAGAATTTCTTCTCGGAGCGCAGGTATTTGCCGAACGAGACCTCGATTTCCTCGCCGTAGATATCGCGGTCGAAATCGAAGATGTGCAGCTCAAGCAGGCGCTGTCCGCCGGCAGCCTGCACAGTGGGACGGACGCCGATATTGACGACGCCGGGCAGCAGCTCTTCGCCCCGGCGGGCGGTGACGGCGTAGACGCCATTGGGCGGAAACTGCTCGCTGTGCACGCTGAGATTTGCGGTGGGGAAGCCGAGTTTGCGACCGAGTTGATCGCCGGCCACGACCGTGCCGAGCACCGTGTATTCCCGACCAAGAAAGCGCGCCGCTTCGGAGAAGTCGCCGTTCTCGACGGCGGCGCGGATGAGCGTGCTGCTGACGATCCGATCGTCGATTTTTACGGCAGGAACACCGACTTCGAGAAAGCCCAGTTCGGTCCCGAGATCCCGGAGCATATCGAGATTGCCGGCGCGGCCTTTGCCAAAACACCACTCGAAGCCGACACAGATCTCGCGCAGATCGGCGGCGGCCGCGAGTTGCCGGATGAAGACATCCGGCGGAGTCGAAGCGAAAGCCGCGTCGAAAGGGATGGCGAGCAGGTGACGGACGCCGAGATCGAGAATGAGCCGGATCTTGTGCGCTGTCGCCGTGAGCAGCCGCGGCGCCTGGTCCGGCCGAAGGACGCGCGCCGGGTGCGGGTCGAAAGTGACGACTACTGCTTCACCTCCCGCCGCCCGCGCATCTTCCAGGGCGCGCTGGATGACCGCCCGATGTCCCAGGTGAACGCCATCGAAGACGCCGATCGCGAGAAAGAGGGGACCACGAAGGCCGCCGAGTTCTGCGATGGAGCGGAGGACGTTCACACCAGGAAAAACTCAAGCGCCGCGCAACCGGGAGACCGTCGGGAGATCGAGGGTCCTGCGCGCAATCTCCACGGGATCCAGCGTGCGCAACTCCTCGACCGTGACCGCATGCTCGAGGGTGAACCGACCGGATTTGGTTCGGCGCAAGCCTTTCAGATGCGCGCCGCAGCCCAGTTCATTGCCGATGTCGAACGCATAGGTGCGCACGTAGAATCCTTTGCTGCACATGACGTGAAAGTCGATCTCGGGCGAGCGCACGGCGTCGATCGAGTAACTAAAGACGTGGACGAAGCGGGGCTCGCGTTCCACCACCTTGCCCTGGCGCGCGAGTTTGTAGAGCGGGACGCCTTCCTTTTTGATTGCCGAGACCATCGGCGGCATCTGGTAGAAATCGCCTTTGTACTTGGCAAAGGCCTCGTCGATCTGGGCCGCGCTCAGCTCCGGCACCGGTTTGGTTTCGACGATTTGGCCATCAGCATCCTGACTATCGGTTGTAACCCCGAGTGTCATCGTGCCGGCGTATTCCTTGTCTTCGGCCATGAGAAGGTCCTGGATCTTGGTCCCGCGGCCGATGACAACGATGAGGAGGCCCGTGGCCAGGGGATCGAGCGTGCCGCAATGGCCGACCTTTTTGATGCCGAGTCTCCGGCGGACGAGCGCGACGACGTCGTGCGAAGTCATGCCGGAGGCTTTATCAATCAGGAGAACGCCATTGAGGTTATCAAAATTCATGGATGGATTTTCGGATGGCGGCCGCGGAATGCGCCGCAAAAAGGGTGATGGGTTTTAAAGCGAAGCGAGCGCGCGGGCCGCCGCCGCGAGCACTTGATCCTGCGCCTCGGCCAGCGTGCCGCGAAAGCGCGCGCCGGAGGCCAGAATGTGTCCGCCGCCGCCGAACTGGCTGCAAATCTTGCAGACATCGGCCCGCGGATCCTTCGAGCGCAAGCTGATGCGAACTTTGCCGTCCGGCAATTCTTCAAAGAAAGCCGCGATGATCACACCCTCCACAGCGCGAATGGTGTCAATGAGGCCTTCCGTGTCTTCGGGCACGACGCCAAGCCGGTGAGCCGTGTCCAGAGACAGCGCAAAACTCGCAAGCTTTCCATCCGCTTCAAAGCGCATGACTTCGAGGAGCGCGCGCATGAGCTCCAGCCGGCGCCGCGGGTAGCTCTCGTAGATGCTCTGCGAAAGCCGACCAACATCCACCCCGGCGCGAATGAGACTCGCCGCGATGTCGTAAGTGCGCGCCGTGGTGCTGGGGTATTGAAAGGAACCGGTATCCGTCGAGATCGCGGCAAAGAGATTTGCGGCGATTTCCGGTGTGATGGGGAAGCCTTCCTTTTCGAAGAACTCGAACAAAATCTGTCCTGTCGCCGGCGCCGCGGTGTCGATATAGGCGAGATCGCCGTAGTGATCGTTCGAGACATGGTGATCCATGTTGACCCACAGGCCGGCGCTCTTCACGCTGTCGAGACAGGTCCCGGCGCGATTGCGAACGGCGGTGTCCAGCACAATGGCGACATCGAAGTCACGCGGCTCGGCTGACGGCTTTTCCACGAGCTCGTGGTGGGGAAGGTAGTGGAACTTCTCCGGCATTCCATCTTCGTTCCAAACGGTCACGTCCTTGCCGAGCGCGCGCAAGACAAGCGCCATGGCCAGTTCGCTGCCCAAGGCGTCGCCATCCGGGCGCATGTGACTGATGACGACAAAACGGGAGTGGGTCCGCAAAGCGTCCGCGATTTGATCAAAACGACAATTCGAATTCATGGCTGAGTCCGAGGGCTAGTCCTGCGTTGCGGGATCGATTTCTTCCTCCTCGCCTTCGCCTTCGCCTTCCGCAGGCTCGGGCAGATGCAGGTCTCCCAGAATCGTGAGCACCCGATCGCCGCGCTCCATAGCGGAATCCAGGGCGAAATGCAGATGCGGCGTGTACTTGAGGACCACGCGGCGCGATAGCGACTGCTGGAGGCTGCGACGATTGTCGTGCAGCTGGGCCATGGCGGCGTGACGCTGCTCGTCCGTGCCGATGACGCTGACGTAGACGTGGGCCTGCTTCAGGTCCGGAGTCACGTCGACCTGTTGGATCGTCACGAGCTTGGCCGTGAAATTGATCTCACGGAGCACGAGTTCGCTTAGCTCGCGTTTGATCACCTCGTTCACTCGCGCCAGACGGTGTTTCATAGCTGGATTGTCAGTTGAGATGGCCGGATCGCCGCGCCACCATATACGAAAAGGTGCGGAAAGACCGGCGTCGAGAAAAGGTCGACGCCGTATTACGGGATGGCTAGTTAGCGAGCGGGCTACAGCTTTTGCGGAAGCTTCTCGAGGTTATAACATTCGATGACGTCCCCGACTTCGTAGTCGTTGAAATCCCCGAGCTTGATGCCGCACTCCAGGCCGTTGCGGACCTCTTTGACGTCGTCTTGGAAGCGGCGCAGCGTGGCGAGGCCGCCGTCGTAAATCGGCTGGCGTCCGCGCAGCACGCGTGCTCGGCCGGTCCGGGCGATGCGTCCGTCCGTGACCAAACAGCCGGCGACCAACCCCTTGGTGAGTTCGAACACCTTTTTGACCTCGGCGTGGCCGATGACGCTTTCGCGGGTCTCTGGATCGAGGAGACCAGCCATGGCTTCCTTCACCTGGTCGAGCAATTCGTAGATGATCGAGAAGAGCTTGATCTGCACGCCTTCGCGTTTTGCGGCGGCGGCGGCGGTGGACTCGGTCTTGATATTGAAGCCGACCACGATGGCGCTGGAGGCAGCGGCCAGAAGCACGTCGTTTTCCGTGATGGGGCCGACCGCGGAATGCAGGATGTTGAGATCGATTTTCTTGCTGTCGATCTGCTTGAGCGAATTGACGATCGCTTCGACCGAACCCTGGACGTCGCCCTTGATGATGATATTGAGGACCTTGCGCTGGCCTTCGGCGAGGCTGTCGAAAAGATTTTCCAGCGTGGGCCGCGCCGGGGCGGCGAGCTTCGACATGCGCTGGGTTTCGATGCGCTGCTGGCTCAATTGCGTGGCGGCCTTTTCATTTTCCATGACCAGCAGCTCGTCGCCCGCGTTGGGCAATCCACTGAAGCCAAGGACTTTGCAAGGGGTGCTCGGGCCAGCCGATTTTATCGGTTTGCCGAGATCGTCGATGAGCGATTTGACCTTGCCGCTGAAAAGACCGCAGATGAAGGCATCGCCGACCTTGAGCGTGCCGGTGCGGACGATGACCGTAGCCGTCGGGCCGCGACCCTGCTCGAGTTGCGCCTCGATGACGTTGGCGCGAGCGGAGCGGTCTTCCGTCGACTTGAGCTCGGAGATTTCCGCGAGCAGAAGGATGTTTTCGAGCAGCTTGTCGACGCCGATCTTTTTGGTCGCAGCCACCGGCACGACGATGGTTTCGCCGCCCCAGTCTTCCGGCGTGAGGCCTTTTTCCTGAAGCTGACCCTTTACCTTATCGATATTGGCCGAAGGCAGATCCGTCTTGGTGATTGCCACCATGATCTGGACCTTGGCGGCACGCGCATGGCTCAGCGCCTCGAGCGTTTGGGGCATGATGCCGTCGTCCGCCGCGATCACGATCACGACGATATCGGTCACATGGGCGCCACGGGCGCGCATCGCCGTGAAGGCCGCATGGCCCGGGGTATCGAGGAAAGTGATTTTGTGCCCATCGTGCGTCACGGAATACGCGCCGATGTGCTGCGTGATGCCGCCGGCTTCGCCAGCAGCAACCCGGGACTTCCGAATGGCGTCCATGAGCGTGGTCTTGCCGTGGTCGACATGACCCATGAAGGCAACGATAGGAGCGCGGAGCTTGAGCTCCTCGGCCTTGGGCGGCGGCGGCGGCGGTGGCGCTTCGACCGGCTTTTCCACCGGCTTGTGAATTCCGCCGTCCGCTTTGCGCTTTTCCTTTTCAAAGGTAAAGCCGTGCAGAGTGCAGACCTTCACCGCCACATCGGGTTCGATGGGTTGATTCTGGCTGGCCAGAATGTTCATCTTCATCAAGTCGCCCAGAACCTGGAACGGCTTGAGATTCATGGCCGCAGCGAGGTCGCGGACGATGATTGGCGGCTTGAGATGGATGACCTTTTCGTCCTTCGGCTCAGGCGCCACAACCGGAGCGGGCGCTTCAACCGCAGGAGCAGCGGCGACAGCCGCCTCCGGTTCGGGCAGCGCTTCTGCCACCGGCTCGACGACCGGCGGGGGGTCTGGGGCCTTAGGCGGTTCGGGCGCGTTAATGCGCGAGATCGGCGGCAGGGCCGAAAACGGCTTGCTCGTCGGGTCGGCGGGATCGCGGCGGCGCGGCTGCCGCGGTTTCTCGTCGATCAGCGAGACAGCCTCCTTCGGAGGCGCTTTGACTACAGGGGGTTCCGGAGGAGCTTCCTTTTCCTTCTTTTTATCGGGAACTTTGGAAGGAACGGCAGCAGACTTCGCTCCCGGTTTCTGATCCGGGGGACGCTTGCTGGTTCGGTTCGGAATCTTTGTGGCCATGAAATGTGGTATAGGTCTTCATCGGCGGCCTAGCGGCGAGCGCTCGATGTTTTCTCAAATTCTCGGGTCGCGGCGGCGTGGACTTCGGCAGCTTCCTCCAGAGCGATCCCGAGGGCGTCCGCAATATCCTGCGGTTGTACGCCCGTGGCAATGACCTCTACAGAATTCATTCCGACGTCGATGAGTTGCCGAGCGAGACGCTCCGGCACTTTCAGCGCCAAAGCAAGGCTCTGTGCGCCACGCGTGACGTTGTGTTCGAAGGCTTCCTTGGCGGATTCGTCCTTCTCGATATTGATATCCCAGCCGGTGAGCCGGGAAGTGAGTCGGGCATTCTGCCCGCGCTTGCCGATGGCGAGGGAAAGCTGATCCTCGTCGACTTTGATGTGGACGGCTTTCTTTCCCTCCTGGATGGCCACGCTCTTGATCTTGGCCGGCTTGAGGGCCTCGAGGACAAATTCCTTGATGTCGGAAGTCCAGCGAATGATGTCGACTTTCTCGTTGTTTAGCTCCCGGACGATGTTTTTGACTCGGGCGCCGCGCATGCCGACGCACGCGCCGACGGGGTCGACTTTTTCGTTCGGGCTCCAGACGGCGATCTTGGTGCGGTAACCGGCCTCGCGGGCGATGCCCTTGATCTCGACTGTGCGGTCGGCGATCTCGCTGACCTCGGTCTCGAAAAGACGCCGAACGAAATTCGGGTGGCTGCGCGAGAGGATGATCTCCGGACCACGCGCGCCATTGTCGACGGCTACGACGTAGGCGCGGATACGATCACCGACATTGTAATCTTCCGTCTGCACGCGCTCGCGGGAGGGCATGACGGCCTCGAACTTGCCGAGATCGACGATGACGTCGGAACGCTCGAAGCGGCGCACGGTGCCGGAAACGATCTCACCGGCGCGATCCTTGAACTCGTCGTAGATATTCTCCTTCTCCGCCTGGCGGATCCGCTGCATCATGGCCTGTTTAGCGGTCTGGGCGGCGATGCGGCCGAAATCCTTGGGCGTGACGGGGACGTCGAGTTCCTCGCCGAGCTGCGCATCGGCCTTGATCTTCTGCGCCGTGACAAGGGCGATCTCGTCGTGGCGATTTTCCACGCGCTCCACGACCATGAGCTTGGCAATGGCCTTTACTTCCGCAGTGCGCGGGTCGATCTCTACGCGAAGCTCCCGCGCGGGCCCGACCGCCTTACGGGCAGCAGAGAGAACGGCATTATTGATGGCTTCGAGGAGCACCTCGCGTTTGATGCCGCGATCGCGCTCGAAGAAATCCAAGCCTGCGAGAATTTCACTGTTCATGTGGAAGGTTTATGGCCAGAGACAAAAAAAGTGGGTTGTTGAGACCCACTCGTCGAATTTTGTTGGTCGGAAGGAGGAAAAGCTAAACTTCTGGAACCGAAGCGTCAAGAGAAGAAACGGCCTGCCCCATGACTGTCAGCAAAAAGCCGGGGAAGGCGGGCAGGCAGGGCCTGCAAATTGGATGGCGATCCGCGGCGGCGAGCGCCGACGCAGGTCGAAGGAGAAGGTTACGGTGTTCGCAAGGGATCGACCATTCCACGGTTTTCCGGTTTTTCGAGGGATTTTCGCACGGAGGCGAAGATTTTTTCGGCGCATGGATTGCCTGGCAGGATGCAGGCGAGCGGCGCCCCTGGGAGCGCGGACTTCTCGTCCGCAGGGCGCGGAAGCGTCCAAAAAGACGGGGGTTTCTTTTCGAGCGAACTGCGTTAAGCAGCAGCTCGTTCGAAATAGCGCACGGATGACCCAGCGCGACCTTTTCTAGAGGGACGGCGGGCGTCAGATTAGACTCCTACGAATTTCCATTGCGTCTCGCCGCACGTTTGCGAACGAGCTGCTGCTTAACGCAGTTCGCTCAAAGAGCAGCCCGCGTCTTTTCGGACGCTTTCCGCGCCGGGCGGACGAGACGTCCGCGCTCCCAGAACGGGCGCCGCTCGCGCACAAGAGGCCAATCTCAGAGCGCTGCTTCGAAGTGCGAGCGCTGGCCGCAAAGCGGCCAGCGCGTGCTCGCCGACGGCAAGCGAAGCGCCTGAAAGGCGCGATCGAGCGCATATAAATGTGCGCTTGGAGCCTCCGCCTTCGCGGAGCGCATCGGGCGGTTGGAAACCGCTTCTCCGTGGGCGCGGGCGATGGATACGGCTCCTCTCGTCGCACGCTCAGGCCAGAGGGATGGGCCGGACGCTCGCTTGCTGCGAGAACGGCCGCTGGCTGAGCGTTGACGACGGGCGTCACCGCGGGAGGCGCCCGCCACGAATGGCGGATCGCTTTCGGTATTAAAATGTCAAAGAACTGTACCTGGATGAACCAGGGCCCATGGGGTCGGGCGGAAGTGTATGTATGTATATGAGGCCGGCTCTCTCCCACCCGGTTATTCGAGGCGTGTTGGGAAACTCGCTTTTCGTGAAATGAATTTCACCGAAACGAGCTTGCCAACGCGCCCCATGCAACCAGCCAGGGGAGCCAAAGAACACCGCGAACGTGTGGAGTTGTGGGGGGATCGGGCAAATTGGTACAATCCATTTCGTCCCACAGTTGTGAGACGAATGCGATGATACCAACACGCCCTGAGTGCGGCGTCTCGAGATCGCTTCACTTGAAGAGACGTCCCGACGTCGGCGACCAATAGTCTATGGCGTAATGCCATAGCGTCGATCGGCTACGCTCGGACTTCTCACGGGCGGGTTCTTTCATCACTTCTCGGCGAGGCGCGGCGGATTTTGGGCGGCCAGGAATGGTTATCCTGGCGGCGGAAATCCTCCGCGCGCGTTGCTTGGAAGCGAATCGAGAACTTCGCCCTCAGTACTTAACAGGCAGATCTCACTACAGGAATCCCTACGCATAGCGCCGGTCCGAGGACACGACTGGTCACCACTGTCGACTGCGGATTTTTCCGAAGGCGGACGGGCAAACTTACTTTTAACGGACTTGGCGGATCTTTCGACGCAGGGTGTCCCTGGATTGCGCGGCTGCGGGATCATCACCCTGTTGCCGCAATTGCGGCAGCAGGGCATTTCGCGCCCCTTTGTCGATCGTTCTGGCCAGCCCGCCGGAAGCGGTTTTGCCGATACGCTGGTTTCAGCACGAGGCCGAAACATGGAAAAATCGTTCACCGACAGCTCTTCAAAAGCCCACAGGTGTTCCCAGAGGCCGGCTTGTTGAAGGCCGGTAACGTCTCTGGGACGACCCGTTGCGGGAAGAAAGCAAAACGAGTTCCCTGTGAACAGTCGTAGGGCAGGATCTCCCGGCTCTTTGAGAATCGTTGCGGCAGCTGTTTCCAGTTGCGCAACGATTGACGACGGCAATTCCCGAATTGCCGCAAAGAACTGGGTCTCGTGAAGAGGCGACCGGGATCCATCAACTACGGCATAGCTTGCGCTGTGTGGCAGAAGAGTGCGCTGGGTTACAGCGCGCGATCCAGACGAATCCTGCTCAGAGAAACACGTCCTGGGCGGCGTTTCGGGCGCTTTGGTGATGTTTCCTTTTTCGTTGAGCACGAGAGGACATTTATTCACGGCAATCGAAAGATCCAGCCGTTTCAGGGTAACAAAAAGTGAAAATCTCCATGTGATTCGACCGCGGACGGCGCGGGGACGGGCGCCCGACGCGAAAACCTATCCGTTTAGAGGGCTAGGCAATCTCGGCCGTGGACGCTAAAAGTTGACGGAAGCAGTTGATCGTCATCGATTTTTCGTCTGCGAAATATCCTGAAAATCCAGTAAAAAGCAGTTGATTTGCATTGGCCGTAGCGGTTGATGGAAACCCGTGCCGCCGCGCAGAAACAACGATGGCGAAGCCGCAACGGCTGAATCGACGCTCCCCTAGTTTTTGCCATGAGTGACCGCACACCCGTTCGTAGGAATTCTCGTCGCCATCGCCCCGCGCAACAGCCGTGGCGACAAATATGCCAGGCCGCCATTTGCACGGCGGCGGCCATTGCGGGACCGGCGGCGACTTTCGCCGGGCTATTCTATTGGACTGGCGACCATGATGGCAATTGGAACACCACAGGGGGGCTGGCTGGCACGAACTGGTCGTCTTCGGCGGATTTCAACAACGGGACGGCAAATCCTCCGGGAGCGGGAGACAACGTAAATTTCATCCTTCCGAACGCGGGAAATCTGAGCGCTTCGCTGGGCGCGGATTTTTCTATCAATAGCCTATCTTTTACCCCGGACGCCCTGTCGACGAACCAGATAACGATCGGCGGCTCGAATACCTTGACCTTGGGGGCCGGAGGCGTTACCAGCAATTCCAATGCGACCATCCTTCTGAGCGCGAAGATCGTGGTCGGGGCCATGCAAACCTGGTCTAACAATTCGTCGGCGCAACCGCTGACCTTCAGCGGGGTGATTTCGGGCTCTGCTCCATTGATCTTGCAAGGCACAGGCGTCACTTCACCAGCAGCGCTGGGCGTCCAGGGATCGGGCACAGTGGCTCCCACCCCCGTGCCCTTGACCGGCGCCTTTGTTTTCTCGGGCGTGAATACCTACTCCGGGGCCATCACGCTGCTCAATAACGGCGCCTCGCTGACACTGAACGGCGCGGGATCCCTGAGCAGCGCCTCGCGGATCACTCTGGGCGGGGGCTCGACGCTCACGCTCGACAGTACTGCCTCGTCGGCCGGTCGGCTCGGCTCCGTGCCGATCACCTCCAATGGAGGAACGCTCACGGTTATCGGCAACGCCGCGGGAGGTACGACGGATGGCATCGCTTCGTTGACGCTGGGCTCCGGAGACACCGTGGTAAATGCGCGAGGGGCAGGGACGGTATTTTCCATCAATGGACTCACCCGGGGATCAGGCTCTTCGGTGGCCTTTAATCCGACGGGCGGAGCGGTAATCACAGCTCCGGGCGTCAGCAATGGCGCGGGGACGATTTTGGGCGGGTATGCGGTCTACGGGACGGCATCAGGCGGGACGTATATAGCCAATGACACGACGTCGATCAATTGGGCCACGATCAGCGGAGGGCAAATCGTGGCGCTCGCCAGCTATGGGAATTCCCTCGCAGCAGGTGTGGATGCCCAGGTGGTGAATAACACTCTCTCTGTGGCCAGTGCGACGACGCACGTGAATTCGCTGTATCTAGCGGGCACGGGCGCCGCCAGCGGAACGGCCAACATCGGTTTCGCCGCGAATGGCAACCTGCTGATCGTGGATTCCGGCGGCATTATTTCCAGCGGCGGGACTGGCTCCTACGGGTTCAACGGACATGCCTATAATTTGATCAACGCCACAGTCATCGGTCAGACCAATGGCAGCGCCGGGGGAGCCGCGGTGACGCCGGTGGGCAATATCACTTCCGGGACGAGCGATCTGTCGATCTTCACGGCGAATGGCAGCAACCTGCGTCTCGGCTCGATCGTCACCAACAATGGTTCGCAGTCGGTGGGACTGACCAAGTCCGGCAACGGCACGCTGGACCTGAGCGACGGCAACAACCAGACGAAGACGCCCAATACCTATACCGGACCAACGACAATCAACGGCGGCACAATCACCATCGCGCTCAATACACAGCTGGGGCCGGTCCCGTCGTCCTTTGTGGAGAATCAGCTCGTCTTGAATGGCGGCACGCTTTTGACCACATCGAGCTTGACCGGTGACGCAAATCGCGGTGTGACGGTCGGCCCGCAGGGAGGCACTCTGGCGTATGCCGGTGGCAGTGGTTGGGCGCTGCAGAACCAGATTGCCGGGCCGGGCGGCGTCGCCTTCGCCGCGATCTCCGACACTGGACTCGACGCCATCCTTTTGCAGCCGGCGTCTGGCACGGCGTATACCTACCATGGCCCGACGACCATTGAGTCGGCCAACCGATCCTACGTGGTCTTGGGAATGGCCAATTTGTTTCCGTCGACGACAGCTTTGACCGTGACTCACGGGGATGCGCCGGTGGCCAGTCCGACGACGTCTCCGGCAAATGCGACGACGGCCTTCGATTTCACCTTGAACGGGAACAACTTAACGGTGGGCTCCCTGAGCGGGGAAGGAAATATCAGCACGGATACAAACAGCACGGCCGTGCCGGTGTTGACGGTGGGGACAAATAACCTGTCGACGACTTACTCGGGCATCCTGGGCGGAGTTGGCGCGGCTTTGGCGCGAGCGGGCACTGTGACGGTGGCTTCGACGGAGTCGGCGTCGCTGAGCCTCGTGAAAACAGGCTCGGGAATCCTCACACTCTCGAATTCCAATACCTACACGGGCGTTACGAGCATCGTCGGGGGAACGTTGCTCGTCGGTTCCGGCACGGCGGTAAACGCCACCGGAAGCAGCCTGGCCAATACCGCCGTCACCGTGGGCGATGGCACGAATAGCGGCGCCCTCGGCGGAAATGGCACGATCAATGGCGCGGTGACGATCACGTCGACCGGACATCTGGCTCCGGCGATGACGGGAGCTACTTTCAACACGCTGACGATCAATAACAACCTGACGATGAATGGCGGCGCGCTGGACTTCAACTTTGGCGCGGCGCCGCTTTCTCAGGGACAGTTGGGATCGGGTGACCAGGCGCTGGTCACGGGGCAACTCTCCCTCGGCGGGGTCATCACGATCAACATCACGCAGCTGGCCAACACCAACTTTGGCATTGGCTCCTACGTGCTGCTGGACAATTCGGCCAATGGAGGCGCCGGTTTCAATCTGGCGTCCGGCGCGACATTTCAATTCAATGGGGCCTCGAATTTCAACTACGCCATCGTGTCCAACGGGGGCAGTCTCGATGCTTCAGTCGGCGGCGGAACGGTCCCGCTCGGGGACGTGTATCTCGAGGTCTTGAAAGGCAGCCCGGCGTATTCCTGGGTGGGCGCCGTCGGAGCCATTTCCAACGGTTCATGGAATCTCGCCGCGAGCAACTGGACGTCCAGCACTGCCGGCTCAACTTATGCGGATGGAAGCAATGTGACCTTTGACGATCACGCCACGGGAACGACGGTCGTAAATGTGACAAATGGCGGCATCTCGCCTGGCGCGATCTCCTTCAGCAACGGCCTGCTGAGCTATACCTTCAATGGCGGGCCCATTGCCTCAAGCCCAAATGGCACGGGAATCACCAAATCGCAAAGCGGCAGCGTGACGTTCAATAATGCTATATCCACACCCAGCGCCTCGTTTTCGGGCGGCCCAGTGACGATCGGGCCCACGGGAAGCTTGCATGCGACGGGCAGCGTTGCGGTTAAGGGAGCGGCCGTATTGACCGTGAATGGTTCGCTGAATACGCCGTCGCTCACCGTGGCCGGCGATGGAGCGCTTACCGTTGGGGCTGCCGGCAGCATCAATTCCGATGTGGCGCTCGTGGCCAACGGCACAGTCGTTTTTAACAACGTGTCATCACCGACGGTCGCGAGCCTTACTGGCTCTGGTTCGGTGACCGCCGCGGTGGCCGCGAACCCGCTCACCGTGACCGGGACATCGCAATTCGATGGCGCCCTTCACGGCCCGGGCGGCTTGTATGTGACCCTCGGCGCGACGCTGATCGTGACCAATGGCAGCAGCAACTACACCGGTGACACGACGGTCGACGCCGCGACGCTCATGGTTAACAATGCGTCCGGTTCGGCCACCGGATCCGGTGTGATTAACATCCATCCCCAGGGAGTGCTGGATGGGACGGGGATCATTCCAAACGACATCTTGTTGGCTTCCGGCGGCACGCTTCAGGGAAATGGAGCGCGCTTCACCGGGACAGTCGTTCAGGGCGGCGCCATTTCTCCCGGCGGCGCCGGAGCCGTGGCGGCCATCACGATTGGAAACCTCAATGGCGTGGCGGGCTCACTAAACTACGATTTTGCCGCCTCCGGCGCCAGCGATTTCATTGCAGTCACGGGCACGGCGACCTTTTCCGGAAATGAAGCGGTGAATTTGAATTCGCTTGGATCCACTCTGGTGGTTGGAACCTATCCGCTCCTCTCGGCGGGCGCGCTGTCGACTGCGGGCGCGAACTTTACGGTTTCGAATCCCAACGGCCCGAGCGCCTTGAATTATTCGATCCTGCAGGGAACGGGGACTCAGGCGACCCAACTGCTGCTTTCCGTTTTCACCACGCCGACTAAGTGGACCGGAGCGACGAGCGGCTCCTGGGATGCGACCTCGACGAATTGGCAATCGTTCGATAACACTCCCGCGGCTTACAGCGACGGGCTCGCGGTGACCTTCGGCGACAACGGCGCCAACACCAACCCGATCACGATCGTGTCGACGGTGCGGCCCTATAGTCTGACTTTTACGAATACGGCAGCGACGACTTATACCTTTTCGGGAGCCGATATCAGTGATGCGCCGGGTGGTGTGATCCTGAACGGGACGGGCACGGTAAGTTTCCTGACTTCAAATAGTTACACGGGAGCAACGGTCATCAATGGCGGAACCCTCGTTGTCGGAAATGACAATGCGCTGGGCGCCGTGCCAGCAAAGGGCGTCGGTGCAAAAAACGTCACGTTGAATGGTGGGACCCTCCAGTTCACGGCCGGAAATATCGCGACGACGCCCACGATGAGCGCCACGCGCGGCATCTTCCTTGGGCCGAACGGTGGCACGATCAGCGTAAATTTCGTCGATACGGCCACGGGCAGCCACATCGGGACGGAGGTGGGGCTCGGATACAGTGGGGTGATCTCGGGCGCCGGGAGTTTGACGGTCATAGGCGTGGCTGGCGCTAATGCGCCGGCGACAACTTCGATCCTGGATCTGGGCGCCGCGGCGACTTACACGGGAAATACCACGATCAACAATGCCGTAGTCGAGGTGAACTCGGCCGTCGGAGGTCCGGGAACGATCAATAACATCCTGCCTGTGACCACCGTGCTGAATCTGATCAATAACGGCGTTTTCAATATGGAAGCCGGCGCTTCCAGTCAGACCGTGGCGGGGCTGATCGGCGATGCGACCGGCTATGTGGCGACCTGCAATTCAACGAATCTGGTGACGATGACGGTTAATCCAGCAGCGGGTCAGTCGTACAACTTTCCCGGCAGCGTCTCGGGTCTGGCGATTGCGGGCAAGACCACATTCAGCAATGCCTCCCTGGCTTTCGCGGTCGGCGGTCCGGGAACGCAGGTCCTTTCCGGCGCAAATGCTTACACCGGCGGCACGACGATCACGGCGGGCACACTGGCGCTCGCGGGAGCAGGGACCTTGGGCGGAGTTGGATGCCCGCTCACCATGAGTGGAGGGACGCTCGATCTGGGTGGAACCACCCAAAATGTGGGGAACTTTACCGGGTCTGGCGGCAGGGTGACCAATCTGAATCCATCGGCCGATAGCACGCTCGTCATCGGAAATAACGATGGCGCCGGTGGAAATTTCGCCGGCATCGTGGTAGACGGCCCGAGTCGGAAGATGGGACTGACCAAGACCGGCGCCGGCGCGATCCAGCTTTCCGGCTCAAATACCTACACGGGGCCGACGCTCGTCAGTCAAGGGACGCTGGTGGTCATGGGCTCGATCGCCAGCAGTGTGGTAACGGTGGCGGGCGGAACTCTGGCTGGGATTGGAGTTTCGGGTATGCTTGGCAACGTCGTGCTGGGAAATGGGACGAATCAACCGGGGACGGCGATTCTCGAAGTGGGCGCGCCGACCGGCACAGGCCAAATGTTTGTGGGCAACCTGACGCTGAACTCGGACGCTGCCTTCCAGTTTGTTTTCAACCAAACAACGCCGGCAGGTTCGATGCTGACGGTTACAGGCGGTGCGCCTCTGGCGCTCGGGAGCGGATTGTACCCGGTGTCTTTCACCGATCTCGGCAGCGCCGGGGCGGGGAATTTTACGATCGGCTCGCAGTTTGTAATCGCGCTGGATTCCGCGGGGATCAGCGGTTTCTTTGCGGGCGCGGAGCAAGGTGCGACCGTCAACGTTGGGCTCAATCAATTTTCGATCGACTATGGGATGATCGCGCCGAACGCGATTACGCTCACGGCGCTGCCGGCGATTCCCGAACCCGGATCGCTAGCCGCCTTGATCGGTGGGGCTGGGATGTTAGCGGGCTTGAAGCGATTCCGCCGTAGGCATTAATGCCGCCTCGAGGCTGTAGGCAGCCGGTTTTTGGTGCGGGAGCTTGCTCCCGCTCCTGGAGTTTGGCCAATTTTGCCTCATCGTGCCCCAAGCAATCCCGCCAAGGCTGGCAAGTCCGCGTGCAATGCCGCGAGGTTTTGGAGTGCGCGCGGTTCTGCGCCGCTTTCGGAGAGGGCCAGTTGAGAAAAATCGAGCCAGCCGAACTCTTTTGCGCCGAGAGATCGCCTTCACACTGATGGAGGAAAAACCGCGTAATCACGGTGTACCGCGACTTGCTGTGCCAGGCAAAACACCGAAAGGCTCATTAAGTGTAGCTCCTTTCCTCCTGTGTGCTGAAACAAATCCTCAGAGTGCAGAATACGTCCAATTTGCACCTGGCTCGAACGCCCACTCCGAAAGCGGCGCAAAACCGCACGCACTCCAAAACCTTGCGGTCTTACACCCTGACTTGTTGGGCTAACGGCGCTGGGCGGGACTTATGGCGTTAGGCGAGAATTGGCCAAACTCCAGTGCGGAAGCTCGCTCCCGCTTTGTCCGTGTGCCAATTCTGTGAAGCGTCGGCCCGCTCGATGTTTCGGGAGCACATCGCCGGGCTTCACGGTTAGCGTGAGCACGGAGTTAACAAAGGGAGAGCAAGCACCCGCACCAAAGGCGCCGGCTGGAATACCTTGGCTCTGGGGACTAGTTAGTTCCCTCCCGAAGTCGGCGCTGCAATCTCGAGAAGGCCACCGACATCCGGCCCGAGAAAATACCCGGCAGCGGTGTCATCCGCCTGTGAAGCGACGCCGAAAATGGCGACGGCTTTGCCTGTATTCGGATGAATGAAGCTACCTTTGATGAAGCCGGTTGCCGGATCGATCGCGAAGGCGAGGCGTTCTGCCCCGGTGGGAGTCGACCGCCCGGATGCGCCAAGGGTGATTGATTCCACGATGTCTTTCTTGAGGTCACCGCTCGAAAGCGTGGCCTGCCGCGCGCCGGACCGGAGCGCCGCGTGGACCTTGCTTTTCGTGAATACATTTCCCTCAAGGGAAAGCGTGGCGGTGATCGCCGCCGGGTAGGCGCCGCCGCGGGCATCGGCCGGCTTGATCCAGTCAACCAAGCCGAAAATTTGCGGCGCGGAATCGAGCAGCGCCGCCTGTCCCGCAACATTGCCGGCGGCATGGTAGAGTGAACCATACAGCGGCCAGGTATCCGGCAGATTCAGCGGCGCAGCGGCATCCGGGGAAACCACGGTTCCTTCCGTAAAGACGCTTCCGTCGGCCAGGCGCGCCGAGATCGCGACGTGTCCGGCTGGGCTTACCGTAATGCGGCCGATGCCGCGACCGGACGGCGCGCCGACGCTGGCCGCCTCAGAGGCGAGGACAAAGGTATACGCGCCAGCTTGCGGGAAGGGAACTTTGCCTCCGCGATAGCCTCGCGGAGCCACAAGAGATACCGTGGATGTTTGTGTGCTGATCGTGCCGATGACAACCGGATGCTCTCCAGGCGTGAGAAACAGACGATAGGTCAACAGGTTTGGGCCGCTGGCCGGAACTGCTGCGGCGAAACTGCCATCTGCGGCAAAGCGGCCGGTGACCACGTGCTGTACGCCGCCCAGGCGAACGCTGCCGCTAAAGCTGCCTCCGGCGGTGACGGCAAAAGTAGCCATGCCCGAGTAAGTCGTCGTCACACCGGGGAGGACGAGCGCGCCGGCATACGTGCCAGAGAAATCCGCCGTCGCCGCTGCAGTGACCAACAGCTGCGCGCTCGCCGAACCGCCGGCTCCATCGTGTTCCGTGACGGTGATGGTGTTGAGACCCGGTTTCAAGGGCACGCCGGAAATCGACCACAAGGAGGCGCCGGAGGCTCGGCCCGAGCCTCCGCGATCGTTGGACCACGTGACACTCCGGACCTGGTCGGCGCTGGAGGCGGCGCCTTCCAGGTTCAGGGTGCTATGGATGGTGGTGTAGCTCCCAGTCGCCGTCGGCACGGCAATCGTGACGGAGCCGCCCGGGCTGGACGCTTCAGCCACGAAATTTGCGTTCAAAACGCGATCGCGATTGGCGATGAAGTTATACGACGGCGATGCGCTCGCGACGCCGCTTTGTTCGGTCCAGCCGATGAAGCGATATCCCGCCGCAGGGGCAGCAGTGAGGGTGACAAGGGCGCCGCTGTGCAAGACGCCGGCGCCGGATACGGTCCCGCCCTCCGCCGGCACGGCTGCCGTCGTGATCACGTAATAACCGGCTGGATCGGCGACCGTGACCGATTTGGTGTAGGTGTTATCCGCCTCGTCGTATTCGGCCAATTGATTACTCGAATCGGCCACGATCTGGAGCGTGTGGGTTCCGACGGCAAGATAGCCGATGGAATAGCCATTTACCGAGGCGAAGCCGTTGGGGGTGACATCGGTGGCTTGCCGCCAGGTGTTGACGAGCACGCCATCGATGTAGAGCGAGTTTTGAAAGCCGGTGGCGGCAGACGCCGGACCAGCGTTCAGGATCGCCCAGTCGACCAGGAGAGGCTCGCTGCTCAGGAGGAGTGATGGCTGGCTGGTGGAGCCGGCGGTATTGGTGACGACAATGCTATCGGACCAGCCTACCGGAGTCGCCGGAGTGAGATTGGGCAACTGTGGCAAGGTGACGGTGAGCGCCGCGCCGTCGCTGGTCACGCTGCCGACGCCGTTGGTCACATTGACGCTGTATTGGCCGGCGTCGCTGGGTTGGACGTTCGTGAGCGCCAGCGTCGCGCCGGTCGCGCCGGGTATGGCGAAACCATTTTTCTCCCACTGGAAGGCAAACGCTTCCGTGCCCGTGACGGCCACGGTGAAAATGGCTGAAGAACCGGCCAGGACATTCTCCGGCTGAGGAGGCCGGAGCACGATCGGCGCCTCGAGATTCGAGACCACGACGCTGTAGTTGTCGAATAACATCGCGTTATTGCCAGCGCGCGATCCGGAGACGAGCCAGTAAGCGTCGACGTCACCCAGGCCCTGCGCTACGCCGGTGGTGGAAATGGGCTGAGCGGCAACAACGGTGGCGCCCCCGATGGAGGCGCTCCATCGATTGGCGCCATAATCCATCACGATGGTCAGCGCATAGATCGTCTGGTTTCTGAACGAGTACCCCGTGTTGTGCACTCCGGTCCCGTCATTGAGCTGGTAGAAGACGTTGAGCGACTGATTGTCGAGATTCAGGCTGAAGAGCAGATTCCCAGCGTTGTCATAGATGGACCAGGCGAAATCGTCGTAGACGCGATTCGTCGAATCGATGATTTCCCAGTTGGTTTGGAATGTAATTTTGTCGCCGGTCCTCGGTGTGTAGTTGAGCGGCCGCCAAACGTACGTCCTGCCGGGCGTCGACTGGGGGGACGCCGAGCCGATATAGGCCTGCTGGCCTTGACCGGAAAAGTAGCCATTGACCACGCCATTGCCGCCTGTGCCGGACGATTGCCAACTATTCTGACCGGCCAGGGTCAGGGCGGTGGAATAGCCTTGCGCGGCTTCGAAGCCGGTGGAGAAAAGAGTGTTCGCGCCGGCCAACTCGATGGAGAGAGCGATCGAACCGGAGACGCTATTGGCGCCGTCAACGGCGATATTATACGACGTGCCGGCGACGGCGTGGACAATGACATAGCTGGTGAGACCGCCGTTGGGGTCGTTGTCATTGGAGGAGACAGAGATGAGCTCGGGAAGGGTTGCCCCGGTGTAAACGGCGAGCAAAGTATCGAAATCACTGCCGAGCGTCGAAATGATGTAGTCTGCCGTTGTGGGCGCCATCCAGTTCCACCAGACGGAAGCGCCGCCGGAATTGCCAGCATGATTGGGCTCCCCGGATTCCTTGGTCGCGCCGACGCTGGTCCCAATCATGAAGCCGCTCCCAACAAATGGGGTGGCATTGGCAAGGTTGTCATTGGGCGGACGGGCATCGATCACGAAAGCCGTCGCACTCTGGCTGACGCCACTGATGTTGGCGACGGCGATCGGCCCTGTCGTGGCGTATGTCGGCACGGTGGCAGTGATCTGGGTGTCGGAAGCGATGAAGTAGCTGGCCGGTTCGCCATTGAAGGTGACTTGGGTCACACTGGAGAAGGAGCTGCCCGTGATGGCCACAGCGCTGCCCGGGATTCCGCTCGCCGGAGAAAAGCTGGTGACGACAGGCGCGGTGACATCGGAAAGCCAGTTCAGCACGACATTGCCCGTAACGCCGCCGGCGCCGTCGACGGCGATATGATAGGCAACTCCGGCGGTGGCGGGAAAGGCGATGGCGCTGGTGATGCCGCTGCCGGCGTTTTGATTGGCCGCCACCTCGGCAAGCGCATTCACTGCGGAGCCTGTGTAGGCGGCGAGCAGCGTGTCGAAGGAACTGCCAAAAGTATTGAAAGTCACATTGCCGGTGTGGGGCGCCGTCCAGGTATACCAAATGGAGTGTCCACCGGAATTGGCGGCGTGAACGGGTTCGCCAGTTTCCTTGGTGGCCCCGACATTGGCGCCCGTGGCGGTCCCCGAAGCCCCGGAAATCGGTGCGCCGGAGGCGAAGTTGTCATTGGATGGCGGGGTATTGACCGTAAAGACCCCGGCGCTGGTTGCCGTGCCATTTGCGGTTGTCACCGTGATCAAGCCCGTCACGGCTCCCGTCGGAACCGTCGCGATGACCTGGGTCGTGGTGGAGAAAAAACTCGTGGCCGGAGCGCTGCCGAAAGTGACCGCGGTCGCCCCCGTGAGATTGGCTCCGGAAATGACGACCGTTGTGCCAGGAGCGCCGGAGGCCGGGGCGAAGCTATTGATGGCGGGCGCGACAGTGTTGATCGCCCAATCGAGCTTGATCGTTCCCGTCTGTCCGTTGCTGCCGTCCACGGCAATGGCATAAGTGACGCCGGCAGTGGCGCTGAACGAGATGGCGCTGGTCACGCCGGTGCCGGCGTCGTCGTTTGCCGCCACCGCAGTGAGGCCGCTCACGCTCGAGCCCACGTAGATCGCGAGCAATGTATCGAAGCTGCTGCCGTAGGTGTCGAAGGTGTAAATCGCAGACTGGGGCGCTTTCCAGGAGTACCAGACGGAGGCGCCGCCCGCATTCCCGGCATGAGTCGGTTCACCCGTTTCCTTGGTTGCGCCGACATTGCTGCCCGTGACGGCGCCGGACGTGCCGGAGATGGTCTGGGCCGAGGCGAAGTTGTCGTTTGTCAGAGTCGCCGGGAGCACCGTAAAGGAAGCGGCGCTAGTAACATTCCCGCTCGGAGAGACAACCGTGATAGCGCCGGTCGAAGCGCCGGTGGGAACGGTGACGGTCAATTGGGTCGCCGAGGAGCCGGTGATCGTGCCCGCCACCCCATTGAAATTGACGGCGGTCGCGCGGGCCAGGTTGGCGCCGGAAATGACGACCGTCGCCCCCGGCGCTCCACTGGTAGGTGAGAAGCTGGTGATAATCGGGGCGGCATTGCTCGTTCCCGCCAGCGTGGACATGAGCACGGCGACATTGGGCGTGCCGATGCCAGTGACCCGATCGTACCCTGTGCCGGCGGAGTAGGCGCCGTTGCTGCCGGCCGTGACGTCGCGGAAGTTATTCGTGCCGATGAGCGGATAGATCTTCGGATTGAGCAGGCCCAGAGAGCTGAGGGAATTGTTGGCGCGGGCTTGATTGATGAGCGCCGCATAGCCCGCCCAGGTGGGGGAAGACCAACTGGTCCCGGCCACGCCGCCCGATTGACCCTGAAAATAAAAGTAAGCATAGGTGGCATCGGAGGCGACGAGACTCACGTCGGGCACGAGCCGTTTGTTACCCGAGGGCACTCCCGCGCCGACCTGCCAGCTGGGACGGCTGAAGACCTGGCTCGCTCCGCCGCCGCTGCCGGACCAGGCCGTTTCGCTGGTCACATTGCCCGCGCTATCGAGATAGAGATTCGTGCCGCCCACGCCCGTGACATTGGGATCGGACGACTCGTACTCCACCTGGAGCGGTCCCGGGCTGCTGGCGCTATTATGGCCGGTGTCGTCGGGGTTCGAGCCGGCATCGCCGGAAGAGACAAAGACCGAAACGCCGGCCGCGGCCATGAGCGCAAAGTATTGCGATTCGGTGGTCATTTCGCTACTGCCCGTGAGGTACTTCTCACCCAGACCCAGGCTGATGGAAAGCTGGTGGAGATTCGGGTAGGAGGGCAGATCGTTGACGATATCCTGGAGGCCTTTGTCGATATTGGTAAAAGACAATTCACCGGTAACATAAACGCGGACGACCGAGCCCGGCGCCACGCTGCTCGACCACTCGACATCCAGCGTCGCTTCGCCCTCGGTGTCGACCGGCAGGGAGCCATTGACGTTCACCGACTGGATGTTGGCGAGGCTCTGGGGAATGTTATTCGCGCTCCAGAAATTCGTGAGGTCCGAGTTTTTCGGCATCGAATCGATGAGGATTGCGATCATCTGCCCGGCGCCGCTGACGCCGAGATTCGTGGCGTTGTAAGCGCCGAGCACTTCACTGACGAGGAAGGGCGGCTGATCGTTGTTGGCCGGGGCGGGCTGGGCCATCTGATGGTGCGGCTTCAAATACGGCTGCAAGCCATTGATGCCCACGAGCGCGCCGGCGATCTCCTTGGGGACGCTCGGGTGTGTGCGGGCGGCGTGGTAGTTCTTTCCGCGCACCGTGAGTTTGACCAGGTCCACCTGGAGGCTTTGTTGCACAGCGGAGAGCGGGCCGCGGGCGAAAATGGCCACGCGATGGGGATCGTCCCGGGTGATCGTAAAGCCCTCCCGCAGCAACCAGCGCCGAACGGCGGCGTAGTCCTTGGCGGTGGGCAAATGGTCACGCTCGAGAGCCGCCAAGCCGGGACGCTCGCCGCGCCCAAGCTTTTCCAAGAGCTGGGGATAGTTCCGCATGGCCAGCGGGACCTCGATTTCCATCGTATCGGCCAGATCCTCCTTTTCCAAAGTGCGGGCGGTCTTCGCGGCCTCCGCCGGGATCGGGCCGATGCTGTTTGTAAAAAGTGTGTGCGGCTCGACGGCGGGGGCAGCCACGGTGGGCGGGGCCGCCAGGGCGGGCTGTCGGCATAGGCAGCCGACGGCGAGCAGCAGCAAGAAGGTGAAGAGGCGAATGAGTGCGAAACATCGAAACGCCGGAGTCGACGGGTGCAAGCAGTGCGAGTTCATGCGAACGCTGGGATCTGGCAGTGGGGTCGGTGTTCTTTACGGTCGAAACGCGGTGTCGTGTGGTGATAAAGACTTTTGCAGCGTAGCGGTTGCCAGGGGTCGTGCAAGATTCTTTTGCGGCGAAAAAGTCTCCGCGTTTCCAGCGCTCATTTCGATAATTATTCCGCCGCCTCGATCGTGAGTAAGAGTTTATCTTCTTTGCGATTGACCGCCCGATTTTCGGCAGCGTTCACGCGCTGCACGACCTGCGGTCAACCGGCTCGAAGCCATGAGAACAGAAAACCTGCCATGGCTCAAACTTCCAGAGGCGCGAACGATTTTACAACTGAGCGCAAAGAGATTTGATTTTCCAGAGGTCCGATAGTACGGCATGCGGCTCGCTCCGTCTTTATGTCTGGAGCATTGGCAGCCGGTCCGCCGGCGCCGCAAAATTGCATGGCCACCAAACGCGATTACTACGAAGTCCTATCAGTCACCCGCACTGCGACGAGCGAGGAGATCAAGCGCTCCTACCGCAAGCTCGCGGTCAAGTTTCATCCGGACAAGAATCCGGACGATCCCACGGCGGAGGACAATTTCAAGGAATTGGGCGAGGCCTACGATGTCCTGATGGATGCGGAAAAGCGTGCGGCCTACGATCGTTTTGGCCATGCGGCTTTCGCGCAGGGCAACGCCGCGGGCGCGCGCGGGGGCGGGGGATTTCATGATCCCTTTGATATTTTCCGCGAGGTCTTCGGCGCTGCAGGTGGCGCCCAGGGCGGGGCGGGCGGTATTTTCGAGCAATTTTTCGGTGGCGGAGGTGGCGGCGGCGGACGCCCGGATCGCGAAGGTCGCCAGCGTGGCGCGGATTTGCGCTACGACATGCAGATCACCCTCGAAGAAGCCGCGACCGGCGCTGAGAAGGAGATCGAAGTGCAAAAACTCGAGGCCTGCGAGCAGTGCTCGGGCTCGGGGGCAGAAGCCGGTTCTCGCGCTGTGACGTGCCGGGATTGCGGCGGCCGCGGCCAAGTCATTTCTTCCCGGGGATTTTTCCAGGTTTCGCAGACGTGTCCGCGGTGCCGGGGCACGGGTCAGGTCATTGAGCGGCCGTGCCGCAAATGCAATGGCGAAGGGCGCACGGAAGCGCCGTCGCGCATCAAGCTGAAGATTCCCGCCGGCATCGAAGACAGCTCGCGCCTGCGCTCGGTGCGCAATGGCGAGGCGGGCATCCGCGGAGGCCCGCATGGCGACCTTTACGTGGTCATTCACGTGAAGGAACACGAAGTTTTCGAGCGCGAAGGCGAGCATCTCTTCTGCGATGTGCCCGTCTCCTTTACTGTGGCCGCACTGGGCGGTGAAGTGAAGGTGCCGACGCTGGAAGGCCAGGCGCAACTGAAGATTCCGGCCGGCACCCAGGGGGCCACGGCTTTCAAACTGCGCGCAAAGGGCATGCCGGTCCTGAATTCCACGAGTCGCGGCGATTTGATCGTGCGCGTGCTCGTGGAGGTGCCGACAAAGCTCAACGCCGAGCAGCGCAAGAAGCTCGAGGAATTTGCGGAGCTCATGGGCGAAGACAATTCGCCGATGCACAAGAGCTTCTTCGACAAGGCGAAGGAATTTTTCGGCTAGGAAGCGGTTTTACCAACACCCCCTACATGTCGGGACACCGTTTCTACATCCCGCCTCACTCCTGGAAACCGGGGCGGCTCGCCTTGGACCCGGGAGAGTCGCATCACGCGCTGGATGTCTTGCGCCTGAAGGTCGGTGATCGCGTCACGGTCTTCAACGGCGAGGGCGCCGAAGCCATGGCGGAAATCGCCAAGGCCGATCGTGGGGGCATCGCGCTTGCCGCGGTGCAGACGCACCAAACGCCGCCGCTGGGTTGCGCCATTACCTTGGGTCAGGCGATTCCCAAGGGGAAGAACATGGAGCTCATCATCGAAAAGGCGACAGAACTGGGCGCGGCGGGCATCGCGCCGCTGCTCTCCGAGCGCACGGTCGTCCAGTGCAGCGCGGATGAGGCGCTCAAGAAGAAACAGAAATGGCAGCGCGTCGCCGTCGAGGCGTGCAAACAGTGCGGGCAGAATTGGCTGCCGACGATTCACACGCCGCAGACGCCAAAGGACTTTTTCGCTGGGAACCATCGCTTTGACCTCATGCTCGTGGCGTCGCTGCAGTCCGATTCGCGGCATTTGAAAGCAACCCTGGCGGAATTTGGCGCGCAGCGTCCGCGCAGCGTGCTCGTGCTCGTGGGGCCGGAAGGTGATTTCACGCCGGCGGAACTGGCTCTCGCACGGAGCAGCGGGTGCCGGCCGATTTCACTGGGGCCGATCATCCTGCGCACGGAAACCGCGGCAATTTATAGTCTCAGCGTGCTGGCGCACGAGCTGTATTAAAGCGGGTTTTTACCATAAATTGCCCCAGGCCCGGCGCCCCAGCCAACGCCTTTCGCCCGTGTCCGATTCCCGCCGCCTTCCACCTTTTGCCGCCTTCTTCGGCGGGCTTTTCTTTTTCTCCGGCTTCGCCGCCCTGGTTTACCAGATCGTCTGGATGCGACATTTGTCGCTCTTCTTTGGCAGCGATGTCTACGCGGCGGCGATGACCTTGAGTGTCTTCATGGGCGGCCTTTCGCTGGGCAGCTTCATTGCCGAGAAACTCGTCGACCGGCTAAAGCGTCCGCTGCTGCTTTACGGCCTCATCGAGATCGGCATCGGCGGCTACGCCTATATTTTCGCCGGCCTCCTGCACTCCTTCACTCCGCTCCTGCAGGAAATCTACCGCGCAAAATTCGAATCCACCCCGCTGGCCTATCAAGCCAGCCGCATCGCGGTATCTGCGTTGGTCTTGCTCCCGCCGACGATCCTCATGGGGGTGACCTTGCCGCTCATCGTGAAGAATTTCGCCAGGCGGGAAGGGGAGTTGGGGCGGTGCGGCGGCTTCTTCTACTCAATGAATACGCTCGGCGCGCTGGCCGGGACGATTGTTTCCGCATTTGTCATGATCCCGGCGCTCGGCGTGCATCTCACGACGCTGGCGGCGGTTGCGGTGAACTTTGTCGTCGGCCTGCTCGTCGCAATTGTGGCGGTGCGCCGGCAGGCGCAGAATGGCGCGGTGACAGAGTCTGTCCCCGCTGAGGCGGAGGCTGCAGCCACCTGGCAGTATGATCCAGCGAGCGCGCGGATCGCGCTCATTGGCATCGCCGTCTCCGGTCTCGCCGCACTGGCGCTGGAAGTGGTCTGGACGCGTATCCTCACGCTATCTTTCAGCGGCACCGTCTATTCGTTTGCCACCATGCTGGCGGCATTTCTCTTCGGTATTTTTTACGGCAGTCGCGAGGCTTCGCAGACCATCGACGCCCGGCCGAACCCTGTTCGCTACTTCGCGATGCTCGAACTGGGCCTCGGTCTCTCCGTGGCCCTCCTGGCCTTGGTCAGCGCGCTCGTTCCCACCATCTTTGGCAGCCTCGTCTGGGGTCTGACACGCGTGCTGCATAACAACTTCGCCGCCGGCTCCATGATCGCGCAGATCGGCGTTGCCTCGCTGCTCATCATCCTTCCCACCGCCTTGCTGGGCGCCACCTTTCCCGCGGCCGTCCGCATTTGCACGCCGGATGCACGCCGGGCCGGCTTTGGCGCCGGGCGGGTTTATTCCGCCAATACCGCGGGGGCCATTCTGGGGAGTTTGTTAGCCGGATTTGTGTTCATTCCGCTGGTCGGCAGCCGAAATAGCCTGCTCCTCATCGCCGCGCTCTTTGCCGGCAACGGGATGTTGCTCTTTTGGCAAGCCTCCGGGCGCGGGCCGGGAATTTGGAGAAATGCGCGCGTCGTCATTTTCCTGGGGCCCGCGGCCATTGCTGCATTGATCGTGCTGCTCCTGCCGCGCCAGATCGTGCTCAACTACGGCCAGGCCGGCACGCTGCACCCCAAGGTGCTCTACCACGGCGAAGGCATCGCTCACAGCGTGGACATCGTCCGCAATTCGGAGAGCGATGTAATCATGATGGTCGACGGCAATGTCGAGGCTGATACCAGTTTCATTCAGCGGCGCCACTTTGTGCTGAAGGGTCACCTGCCTTTGCTGCTGCATCCGGCGCCGCGCGAGGTCGCGGTGGTCGGACTTGGGCTCGGGCTTACGCTGGCCTCGACAGAGCGAAACCCGGAGGTCCAGTCGATCCAAGTCATCGAGCTGAATCGCGAAATGGCCGCCGCGCACGAGGCGCTGCGGGACGTGAATGGCGGCGTGCTCTGGAAACCGAAGGTGCATCTCCGCATCGACGACGGGCGCAATTTCCTGGCGATGTCGGATCACCAGTTCGACATGATTACGGCGGATCCCATTCATCCGCGCATCACGGGTGTCGGCTATCTCTATACCGAGGAATATTACCGGCTCCTGAAAGCGCGCCTGAAGCCGGGCGGAATTGTTTGTCAGTGGATGCCGATGTATAACATTTCGCGCCGCTCATTCGATGTAGCCTTCCGCAGTTTTGCCCAGGTTTTTGAGAATGCCAGCTTTTGGTATGTCCGCGGCCACGGCCTCTTCATCGCCACTGAGGCGCCTTTTGCAATCGACTACGCTCGGGTGAAGGAGCGCTCCGCCGACCCCGCCGTGGCGAAGGATTTGGCCTCGATCGAGATCAATGACGTCGACACCTTCCTGGCCCACTGCCTCATGGGCCCGCGGCAGATTCGCGAGTACCTGGCCTCGTGCCCGGATCATTCCGTCAATACGGATGACAATGCCTTTCTGGAATACTCCACGCCCTTCGAATTTCTGAATCCTACGCGCGAGATCGTCGAGGCGCTGGAGCCAAAGGCAGGTGTGGATCCGGAGATCTTCGTCAACATCGACGCCGAGTCGCGGGTGAAGGTGCGCGAAGCCTGGGAAGCGCGGCGGAAACGGATTCTGCCGGAGCTGGACGAACCGTTGCGTTAGTCGCGTCGCCCTGGAGGGCGCGGCACATTGGCGATCGGGTTGCATCCTGGGCGGAACCTGCCCAATATACCGCGTGATGGTTTTCCTCCGGCCATTTCTACTGCTTCTCGCGCTGAGCCTCCCCGCGTTGGCTGACGATCGTTCCGCCACGACGCCGGACGCGCAGTTCTTCGACTCCGAAATCCACCCAATCCTGCAGGAGCATTGCTTCAAGTGCCACAGCCACGCGGCGGAGAAAATCAAAGGCGGCCTGGTGCTGGACTCCCGCGAGGCGGTGCTTGCAGGCGGCGATTCTGGTCCGGCCGTCACGCCGGGCGATCCGGAAAAGAGCCTGCTCATCGACGCCATTCGGTACGAGGACAAGGATCTGCAGATGCCGCCAAAGGATCAAAAACTCAGCGCGGAGCAGATCGCGCTGCTCGAGCAATGGGTGAAGCGCGGCGCGCCTTGGGGAAAAGAAGAGGACGCTCACGGCGGGAGCCAGAAGATGGCCGTCCGACCCAAGGGGAAAATCACGGATGAAGACCGCCACTGGTGGGCTTTCCAACCGATCACCCAGCCGGCAGTCCCGGCCGTCGCGGATCCGGGCTGGCTTTTGAACAACGAGATCGACCGCTTCATTCAGGATCGACTGAAGAGGGAGGGATTGGCGCCCGCGCCAGCAGCGGAGAAAATCGCGCTCATTCGGCGTGTCACCTTCGATGTCACTGGGCTGCCGCCGACTCCTGGTGAAGTGGAAAGCTACGTAAATGACCTGGCGCCGGACGCGTACGAGCGGCTCGTCGATCGGCTGCTGGCCAGCCCGCGCTACGGCGAGCACTGGGCCCGCCATTGGCTCGATCTCGCACGGTATGCCGAGAGCGATGGCTACAAGGCCGATGATTATCGGTCGGAGGCCTGGCGTTACCGGGACTATGTGATCCACGCCTTTAACGATGACAAACCGTACAATCGCTTCGTGCAGGAGCAGTTGGCCGGCGACGAATTATTTCCCGGCGATCTCGATGCCCTGGTGGCCACCGGTTTTCTGCGCAATGGCATCTACGAGTATAACAATCGCGACGTTGCCGCGCAGTGGACGAATATCCTGAACGATGTGACAGACGTCACTGGCGACGTCTTTTTTGGCCTCGGCATCCAGTGCGCCCGCTGCCACGACCATAAGTTCGACCCGATCCTGCAGAAGGATTACTATCGGCTGCAGGCCTTTTTTGCGCCGATGCTCATGCGGGATGATGTGCGGCTGTCGGCGCCGAATACGCAGGCGGAGTATGAAGCCAAGCTCGCCGTCTGGCAGGACGATACCGTGAAGATTCGTCAGCAAATCGCGGAAATCGAGGAGCCGGCGAAACAAAGAGCTGCGGAAGCCGCGATCAAAAAATTTCCGCCGGAGACACAAGCTATTTTGCGGACACCGGAGCATAAACGTTCGGCTTGGGAGGAGCAGATCCAGCAACTTGCCTATCGCCAGGTGCTCTACGAATGGGATCACCTCGTGAATCACATGCGCGGCACGGAGAAGGATCGCATCGTTGGATTGCAAAAGCAGCTTGCGGCCTTTGATAAAGAGAAGCCGGAGGCGCCGCCGCTCGTGCGCTGCGTTTCCGACGTGGGCCCGGAGGCGCCGCCGGTGACGATCCCGAAAAAGGCGAATTTCGGGGCGATTGAACCGGGGGTGCTCACGGTGCTGGACGCCAGTCCGGCTGCAATCAAGTCGGAGCTGCCGTATTCCACCGGTCGCCGCGCCACGCTGGCTCGTTGGCTCACGGAGCCGTCGAATCCCTTGACGGCGCGGGTGATCGTTAACCGCGTGTGGCAATTCCACTTCGGGCGCGGGCTGGTGGGCACTTCGAGTGATTTTGGAAATCTTGGCGACCGCCCGTCGCATCCCGAATTGCTGGATTGGCTGGCACAGCGCTTGGTAGAGGACGGCTGGAGTCTGAAGAAATTGCATCGGCTCATGCTTCTGTCGGCTACTTACCGTCAGGCGGCGACGAATCCGGCGGTGGTCGCGGGTGAGTCCCATGGGCGCACAGCGGCGCTAGTGGATCCTGAAAACCGGCTGCTCTGGCGGGCGAATATCCGGCGTCTCGATGCGGAAGAGATTCGCGATGCGATCCTGTCCGTGACGGGCAAGCTGGAAGACCGCGAGGGCGGTCCCAGCGACGATTTCTTCAAGCCGTATCGAAGCATCTACACGAAGGTCATGCGCAATACGAAGGATCCGGTGTTGGAAGGATTCGATGCTCCGGAAAGCTTTTCCAGTGTGTCCCAGCGCAATGTGACAACGACTCCGACTCAGGCCCTGCTCATGATGAATAGCGCCTGGGCCTTGCAGTCGGCCAAGTCATTTGGGCGGCGTTTGCGGCACGAGAGCTCCACGGATGACGCAAGGATGGTGGCGGATGCGTATCGCCTGGCCTTGAGCCGGCCGCCGCGCGAAGCCGAGACGAGCCGGGCGCTCGAGTTTATCGATCGGCAGGAAGGCGCGATCGTCCCGCCGCCGGCCCAGAAACAAGCGGCGCCTTTTGTTTCCGATAAGATTCCGCTTCGCGATGGACATGCCGCGGCGATGACCCCAGGAACTCCGATGGAGAGATTAACCGTGCCGGATCACCCGGCGCTGCCCAGCGGCGACTTTACAATCGAAGCTTACATCGTCCTGAAGTCGCTGTACGAAGACGGCGAAGTGCGTACCATTGCTTCGCACTGGGACGGCGACAAGACGCATCCCGGCTGGTCTTTTGGCGTGACGGGAAAGCAATCGCGCTACAAGCCGCAGACTCTCGTGTTGTTGTTATGCGGCGATCAGCCGTGGTCGGAAAAAGATCCCATGGAGCCGATCTTCAGCGGATTGCAGATCGCCCTCGGCAAGCCATATTTCGTCGCCGTCACCGTAAAGCTCGGCGAGCGGGGCGAAAACGGCATCACCTTCTACACCAGAGATCTGTCCAACGACGACGAACCGCTCCAGTCAGCTTCCTTTGCGCATGTCGTCACGAGCGGCATTCGCTCTCACGCCCCGCTGCAAATCGGCGCGCGCAGCGCCGCGGTCGGCAATCTCTTCGATGGCCTGATCGATGATGTCCGGCTCTCCGATGCCGTCCTGATGCCGGAGCAACTCCTGCTCAATAACGCCGCCATCTCCGAACATACTGCGGCCTACTGGAAATTTGAGCCCGATCCCGGCCCCTACAAAGACTCATCGCCGCACGGCGTGGACATCAGTCCAAGAATCGTCGAGACGCCAAAGGTCGATCCGCGAGCGGCGGCGATTGCCGATTTTTGCCACGTATTACTGAATTCAAACGAGTTTATCTATACGGATTGATGGTCTTGCGTGAGTAGATCGATATGCGCTATTCGTTGGTATGGCGTCTTCCAAACTCGAGCCTGCTCGTTTCCCCTCCGCGTCCGCGCTCATGGTCGGATTCAATGTCGCTGCGTTCATCGCGGTTTTTGAGTTATGCTATGGTCTTCCCGTGGTGTGGACAGTATACCTGTTTGCATTCATTACGGTGCTCTGCAGTTGGTTCGCCTTTGAGAAAAATTCGGTTAATCCATTTCTCTTTTTCTGCGCCGCGTGCTCATCGTTGGTTAGCTGTTTTTGGCTGGCAGTTGTCCTATGCAGCCGGCTGCCGAGTGATGTGCCGTTGGTGCAGCAATTTGTTCGAGCGCACGAATGGGTTGGGCATTTGGGAGGTTAGATGGTCTGTGGTATGTTCCGGCAATGATATGAAGACCACGGATCCCGACGACATCATCCTTCTCGGTCTTAAAGGCCATGTGACTGCTTTGCACAGAAACTCCGGGAAGAAGCTTTGGTCAACCGCTCTGCCGCGCGGGTTTTTCGCAGACGATTTTGTCAGCCTGGTCTCCGACAGCACGAGGGTCTATGCGTACGGCTGGGGAAAGCTGTTTTGCCTGGAACTGAGCAGCGGCAAGATCCTTTGGACCAACGACCTGCCGGGCTTGGGCAGTGGCCTTGGGATGCTCTGTGTGCCCAATGGCGAATCTTCCCCGGACATCGCGACGATGAAGGCGAAGCTCGACGCCGAAAGCAGTTTTCAATATTCACCTGGACCACACGCGGGACAGATTTGATCAGGAACACCTCGAGTGATTTCATTGCGCCAATCATCATGAGATTTCTCCTATTATTGCTTTTGCTCGCATTGTCGACGTGGGTGCGCGCCGAAGACCTTGCGCCGGAACTCGCGCCCTTGGCGGCGAAGTACAAGGCCGATATCACGGCCCTGACGGATGAGCAAACTGCGGCGGTAACCAAGGCGAAGCAACAATACGTCACCGCACTCGACGAAGCGGCGAAAACGGCCGCCGGAAGCAATAATCGGAAGGCGCTCGAAGCTATCGCCCATGAAAAGGAAGCGCTCAATTTTCCCGAGGCGGCTGTGGAGCCCTATCCGGATCTGCCCTTGTCGCTCCAGACGATGCGTAAGAGCTATCTTGCGGCGACGGAACGAGCGGCGGCGGCCTTCGCCCCACGTATCCAAATGCTCAACGACGAATATCTCCGCGCGCTGAAGTTCCTCGAAGTCAAGGCGGTGACGAATCCCGAGCTCGCGAAACAGATCGCCATCGAGAAGGCCAATCTCACAAGCCACGCGCCGGCTGCCTCATTGAGCGAACGCCTGATCAATACGACTTGGAAGTGGTGGGGAACGGAAACCATCACGTTTTTGCCGGGAGGAAAGGCGCGTTGGAGCTACTCAAATCATGACTCCTTCACGTGGAAGCAAACGCGTTCGAACAAGATTGAAGGCACAACGGAAAAAGGCGGGGTGTTTTCAATCACTTTTTCCCCGAATTTCACGACGGGCAAACTGTTGGAAGACAAAAAGCCAGAAAGGGACGTGGAGCTATTGAAGCGTGATTAGGAGGGTTCGGCGCCGACTGCTGCATGGCGCACAATTCGCGCGATGTTCCGCGCATCGTCGAGGCCGCGATGCGGTGAACCTTCAAATTGCAGATTAGATCGCCGGAGTGCTTCGGAGATGCCGTAGGCTTTGCGTCCGCCGACGGACTGAAAAAACTCGGCTTTGAGGTTCAGGTGTTGCGAGCCGAATGGATAGGGAATTCCGTGGTAGTTGCAGTCCTGGAGAAACTGTTTTCGATCATAGTCGCCCCACGAGCAGAAAAGCGCGTCGTCGTAGGCAGCCATCCATTCTTTGAAGGCGGCGATCGCGTCTGCGAAAAGTGGCGCGCTATCGACTTCGGATTGCGCTATCCCGGTGAGGTCGAGACAGAACGGCGTGAGGGTAGGATGCCGGACGGGTTTGACGAACGTCTGGAATTCCGTGTCAATTTCGAACGTCCGGGCGTTTTGGAGGACGGCGCCGATCTCGATGATCTCCATTTCGTCCCGTGGAACGGCGGAGTCGTCGGAGCAGGTGGCTTCGAGATCCACGATGAGGTAGTAT